>WNFC01002775.1_pt1 | contig 18879 bp, 16 predicted proteins | sample 5400541 | NCBI WGS metagenome assembly WNFC01 (sample SAMN13153342, study PRJNA577476) | soil metagenome | isolation source: 120 cm saprolite under Douglas fir tree site 2 hole 2 replicate 1 | place: USA:California | collected 2015-04-18 | reverse complement strand
GCGGCCGCGGCGGGCGCCGGGGCGCCGGTGATCGAGTACCGCCCGGACGACGGCATCCTGGTCATCGGCTACATCCCGGGCCGCACCTTCACCAACGCGGACGTCGCGGTGCCCGCCAACATCGCGCGCATCGCCCGCGCCTGCCGCCGGCTGCACTCGGGCGGCCGGTTCGGCAATGACTTCGACATGTTCGACATCCAGCGCAGGTACGCCGCCGTCGTCCGCGCCCGCGGCTTCCGCATCCCGGCCGGGTACGACGACCTGATGCCGCAATTCGAGGCGATCAAGCGGGCGCTGGCCGTCCGGGACACCGGGACCGTGCCGTGCAACAACGACCTGCTGGCCGGCAACTTCATCGACGACGGAAACCGGATCTGGCTGATCGACTACGAGTACTCGGGTAACAACGATCCCTGCTTCGAGCTCGGCAACATCGCCGCCGAATGCGGCCTCTCGGCGGACGCCCTTGCCGAGCTTGTGACCAGCTATTACGGCAGGCCGCTGCGGAACAAGATCGCCCGGGCCCGGCTGCTCGGCCTGGCCGGGAAGTACGGCTGGACGCTCTGGGGGGCGATCCAGAGCGCGGCGAGCCCGCTCGACTTCGACTTCTGGTCATGGGCGATGGAGCGCTTCGACGGCGCGGCCGAGGGATTCACCGCCGCCGGATTTACGGATTTGCTTAACGAGGCGACAAGGGATGACTGACGCCCGGGAGGGTACTGATGCCTGGCGGAGCGCTGCCGCGCGGGAGAACGCCAGCACCCGGGGCAGTGCCGGGCCGTCCCTGCCCAGCCGGGCCCGCGTGGTGATCATCGGCGGCGGCGTGATCGGCGCGAGCGTCGCCTACCACCTCACCGCGGTGGGCTGGACCGACCTGCTCCTGCTGGAGCAGGGGCAGCTGTCCTGCGGCAGCACCTGGCACGCGGCCGGCCTGGTCGGGCAGCTGCGGGCTACCGAGAGCGGCACCCGGCTCGTGCAGTACTCCACCGAGCTGTACTCGCGGCTTGAGGAGGAGACCGGCCAGTCGACCGGGTTCCGCCGGTGCGGCGGGGTGACCGTCGCGCGTACCCCTGAGCGGCTGACCCAGCTGCGCAGGACCGCGGCCACCGCCGAGGCATACCAGCTGGAGTGCGAGCTGATCAGCCCGGCGCAGGCCGGCCAGCTCTGCCCGATGATGGACGTCTCCGACCTGCGCGGCGCGCTCTGGCTGCCCGGTGATGGCCGGGCCGACCCGACCGATCTCACCGCGGCACTGGCCAGGGGAGCCAGAGTCCGCGGCGGGCTGGTCAGCGAGCGCACCAGGGTGACCGGGATCACCGTCGCGGGCGGCGCCGTGACCGGGGTCCGCACGGAGGCCGGCGACGTCGAGGCCGAGATCGTGGTCAACTGCGCCGGCCAGTGGGCCAAGCAGGTCGGCGCGATGTGCGGGGTGAACGTGCCGCTGCACTCGGCCGAGCACTTCTACGTGGTCACCGAGCAGGTGGACGGCGCGCACCGGTGGCTGCCGATCCTGCGCGACCCGGACGGCTACACCTACTTCAAGGAAGAGGTCGGCGGCCTGGCCGTGGGCGGGTTCGAGCCGCAGGCCAGGCCCTGGGTGGCGCCCGAAGAGCTGCCTTACCCGTTCGAGTTCCAGCTGCTTGAGGAGGACTGGGAGCACTTCTCGGTGCTGATGGAAAGCGCGGTGCACCGGATCCCGGTGCTGCACGACACCGGCATCAAGATGTTCTACAACGGCCCGGAGAGCTTCACCCCGGACAACCAGTTCATCCTCGGCGAGGCCCCCGAGCTGCGGAACTTCTTTGTCGCTGCGGGCTTCAACTCGGTCGGGATCGCCTCGGCCGGCGGCGCGGGCAAGGCGCTGGCTGAGTGGATCACCGGCGGCGAGCCGGGCACCGACCTGCTGGCCAACGACATCCGCAGGTTCGCCCCTTTCAACGGCAACAGCCAGTGGCTGCACGACCGGGTGGGCGAGATCCTCGGCCTGCACTACGCGGTGCCCTGGCCGAACCGCGAGCTCGGCACCGCGCGCCCGTTCCGCCGGTCGCCGGCCTATCACCTGCTGCAGCAGGCCGGCGCCTGCTTCGGCAGCCGGATGGGCTGGGAGCGGGCCAACTTCTTCGCGCCGCCAGGCGAGGACCCGGTGATCGAGTACGGCTGGGGCAAGCAGAACTGGCTGCCGTGGTCGGCTGCCGAGCAGCGCGCCGCCCGCGGCGCGGTCGCCGTGTTCGACCAGACCTCATTCTCGAAGTACCTGCTGACCGGCCCCGATGCCGCCCGCGCGCTGCAATGGCTGTGCACGGCCGACATCGCGGTCCGGCCCGGCCGGACCGTATACACGGGCATGCTCAACGCCCGCGGCACGTATGAGTCCGACATCACCGTCACGCGGCTCAGCGAAGAGGAGTTCCTGCTGGTCAGCAGCGCCGCGACGACAGAGCGCGACAAGGACCACATCCGGCGCCAGCTACCGCCGGGCTGCGCCGCCGCGCTCGTCGACATGACCTCCGGTTACGCGGTCTACGGGGTGATGGGGCCGCGGTCCAGGGAACTGCTCTCGCAGCTGTCCCGCGCCGACTTCAGCGACGGCGCGTTTCCCTTCGGCACCAGCCGCGAGGTCGACCTCGGCTACTCGACGGTCCGCGCCACCAGGATCACCTACGTCGGCGAGCTCGGCTGGGAGCTGTACGTGCCCGCGGAGTTCGCCGTCGGCGTCTACCAGGACCTGATGGCCGCCGGCGCGGCGCTCGGCGTGGTCAACGCCGGCTATTACGCCATCGAGTCGATGCGGCTGGAGAAGGCGTACCGCGCCTTCGGCCGCGAGCTGACCCCCGACTACGACCCGGTCGAGGCGGGATTGCTGTTCGCCTGCAAGCTCACGACGGACATCGGCTTTCTCGGCCGCGAGGCGGTCGAGCGGGCCAGGGCGCGGGGCCCGCGGCGCCGGCTGGTCTCGCTGGTACTCGACGACCCGGACGTGATGATGTGGGGCGGCGAGCTCGTGCTGCGCGACGGCGCCGCGCTCGGCCAGGTGACATCGGCCGCCTGGGGTGAGACGCTCGGTGCCTCGGTCGGGCTTGCCTACCTGCGGCACCCGGACGGCGAGGCGGTCACCGCCGGCTTCGCCAGGGAAGGCACCTACCAGGTGGACGTCGGCGGCACCCGCTGCCCGGCGACCTTGCACCTGAGACCGCCGTTCGACCCCGCGGGCGAGCGGGTCCGGTCAGGCCCGCCGGCCTGACCCGGTCAGCCCGGCAAGGCAGCGTGGACGGGCAGCCAGGCGGAGGCAGCAGAGCACGGCGGGCGAGCAGGGCGGGTACCCGGGCGCGCCGCCGCGCACAGATTCGCTGTAAGCTAGGTCAGCCCCGGGGGCCGTTCCGGCGAGCCGAAGCTGCAGGGTTCGCGAAGCGGCGGAACGGCCGCGGACCGCTGAGTCTGCGGCCAGGTCCGTCCCGGGATCTGGCTGTTTCCGCAGGGGAGACCCGGCGGGGGATGGCTGGTCAGGCGGCGGAGTAGCTCAGTCAGGCAGAGCAAGCGGCTCATAATCGCTGTGTCGCCGGTTCAAGTCCGGCCTCCGCTACGAACTCGCGCGCGACTGATGTTGTTACCCTGGGGGGCACCCGCAGGAACACCGTCGGCGCGCCGCGTGTTCACTGTTGGCGTGCGGGCTTGATCCTGCCCGCCATGACCGCAATATCCGCACGGGAGAAAGGCACTCCATCGTGGCTGCGACAGACGTCAGGCCGAAGATCACGCTGGCTTGTCAGGAGTGCAAGCACCGCAACTACATCACGCGCAAGAATCGCCGTAACGACCCCGACCGGGTGGAGCTCAGCAAGTACTGCCCGAACTGCCGGAAGCACCAGCCGCACCGCGAGACGCGCTGACGCCTGCCATCAGGCACGCCAGTGCTGACTGTGCGCCGCGTACTCGTGCGCCGCGCACCGTGCGGTGTGGGCGGCCCGCGGGCCGGGCGGCGCGCGCAGGCCGCGGCACCTGGCGATCGACAGCCCGGCTAGCTACGTGATCGTTCCGAGGGCAGGAGCACCATGGCCATCAACCGCGATTATCTCGGCCGGACCTTCCCTCCGACCGATCCCTACGAGGTCAGCCGGGTCAAGATCGCGGACTTCGCCGTTGCGATCGGCGACCCGAACCCGGTGTTCCGTGATCGTGCCGCCGCACGGGCGGCTGGGCACGGCGACGTCATCGCGCCGCCGACGTTCGCGATCGTGATCAGCATGGCGGGCGCCGCCAAGGCGGTGGCTGACCCCGGGCTCGGCGTCAACTACGCGATGGTCGTGCACGGCGAGCAGCGCTTCGAGTACTCCCGCCAGCTCAGGGCCGGCGACGTCGTGACGGCGCAGGCCACGATCACCGACATCAGGGACGCGGGCCGCAACACGCTGCTCACGACCAAGACCGAGATCCGCACGGTGGACGGCGAGCACGTGTGCACTGCGCACTCCACCCTCGTGGAGCGGGGCGGTGCCGGCTAGCCGGCGTTAGCGCACCGGCGGTGCGGCAGGTCAGTCTTAACCGGTCAGTTGATTCAGCGGCCAGCGAAGAGACGGGATGCGATCCGTGAGCGACCAGGTCAAGTTCACCGATGTGGAGCCGGGTACCAAGCTGGCTCAGGAAAGCTACCGGGTGACCCGGCTCAGCCTGGTCAAGTACTGCGGCGCATCGGGTGACTTCAACGTGATCCACTGGAATGAGCGGATCGCCAGGTCGGTAGGACTGCCGAACGTGATCGCCCACGGCATGTTCACGATGGCGCAGGCCGGCCGCTACGTCACGGACTGGGCCGGCGATCAGGCGGCTTTGCAGGAGTTCGGCGTCAGGTTCTCCTCGCCGGTGGTCGTCCCCGACGACGACACGGGCGCCTCGATCGAGATCAGCGGCACGATCGAGGAGAAGCTCGACGGCAACCGGGTGGTGCTGGCGCTGACCGCCCGGTCCGGTGCGGACAAGGTGCTCACCCGGGCACGCGCGGTCGTCCGGCTGCCCTGAGTCGTCCGGCTGCCGGCAGGCAGCATGCCGGCGCGAGTGGCCGCTAGCGGGACAGCGCCGGGATGAGTATCACCGCGAACGCGGCCGCCAGCATGAACGGCCCGAACGGAAGGTGCGACTTCCTGGTGGCCCGTCCGGTCGTGATCAGGCCGATCCCGGCGACGGCGGCCAGCAGGTACCCGCCGAGCAGTCCCCTGAGCAGCGCGCCAGCCCCGAACCAGCCAAGGTAGAGGCCAATGAGCCCGGACAGCTTCACGTCGCCCCAGCCCATGCCCGCCGGGTAGATCAGCACGAGGAGAACGAAGAACAGCCAGGTCGCGGCCATGCCGATCAGCCCGTGAATCAGCTGCCTGCCGCCATGCGGAACGAAGATCGCGCTGACTCCGAGCGCCGCTATGCCGACTGGGTAGGACGGCAGCGTGAGCACATCGGGAAGCCGCTGGTACCGCGCGTCGATGAAGGCGAGCGGTACCCCCACCACCACCAGGTAGAAGAACGCGGGAACCTCGGGGGCTGGCCCGAAGCGCAGCCACATCGCAGCCGCGGCGGCCGCCGTGGTCACCCCGGCAGCGGGGTACCAGGCGCCGAACGCCTCCCGGCATTCCTGGCACTGGCGGCGCATCCTTGCCCAGCCGGCCAGCGGAACGGCGTCGGCAAGTGTGGCAGGGGACCCGCAGACCGCGCACCGGCCGAGCGGCAGCCGCAGGCTTTCGCCACGCGGGACCCTGGCGGCGAGCATCGTGACCCAGCAGCCGGCGGTCAGCCCGGCGGCGGCTATCGCCGCCGTCACAATCCAGCCTGCCGCATCCATTTCCCCCCCAGCTCCGTGCTGTGCGCTGACCGGCGCGAGTGTACGCCGACGTTATCTTCGTCCTCTCCTGGCTACAGCAACCTGATCGAGGTCAGCGTCGGCAAGATCCAGAGCCTCAACGGCTGCGGCTAACCTGCAGCGAGGTCGGCGCCGGGCCGGCGGCACGGCGCGCCAGATCTGTCCGAGCGTGGCGGCGCCCGCGTGATCACATAGGATGCAGGGCCGGTACCTAGGATGGCTTGCCTGGACGGCAGCCGGATCTGGCCGTCGACGGTCGGGGTCGGGCAAGCCGGGCGGAATGGGGCACGCGAGGTGACGGTCCGCGAGCAGGTGGCTCTTGCCGCGTATACGACGCTCGGTCTTGGCGGTCCGGCAGACCACCTCATCGAAGGCGACAGCGACGAGCAGATCGTCTCCACCGTCAGGGCCGCAGACCAGCGCGGCGACCCGGTGCTTGTCCTCGGCGGCGGAAGCAACCTGGTGGTGGCCGACGCCGGCTTTCCCGGCACAGTGGTCCGGATGGCGACCCGGGGCATCGCCGCGGTCCCCGATGGTAGCCGCGTCGCTGTCAGCGTAGCGGCGGGCGAGGACTGGGACGCCGTGGTCCGCTGGTGTGTCGGCGGCGGGCTTTCCGGGCTGGAGTGCCTGTCCGGCATTCCCGGCCTGGCGGGCGCCGCCCCGATCCAGAATGTCGGCGCCTACGGGCAGGATGTAGCCGAGACGATCATCGCCGTGCGGGCCTACGACCGAAGACGTGGCGCGGTGACGGTATTGACGAATGCCGAATGCGGATTCGGCTACCGGACGAGCGCCTTCAAGCGGGCCGCGGTGACGGGGGCAGACCCTGCCATGGCCGCGGGCTTCGCGGCCGCCGCGGCCTCCGGTGCGCCCGCGGCGGCCGGTGCGGCCGCCGCGGGGGCCGGTGTGCCCGCCGCGTCCGGTACGCCCGCCGTCGGCGCCGCGACCGGGAGGTTCGTTGTGCTCGGCGTTACCTTCCGGCTCGCGCGCGATCGGCTGTCCTCGCCGGTCCGGTACGCCGAACTGGCGCGCTCGCTTGGCATAGCCGAGGGCGGCAGGGCGCCGCTGGCGGACGCCCGCGCCGCGGTGCTCCGGCTTCGCCGGGGCAAGGGCATGGTGCTGGACCCGGCCGATCCGGATACCCGGAGCGCGGGCTCCTTCTTCACCAATCCCGTCCTCGATCAGGCGCAGCTCGCCGCGGTCGAGAAGGCGGCCTGCGCCGCCTGCGGCCCTGGCACTCATGTCCCGCGGTTTCCAGCCGAGTCGGGCCTGGTCAAGGTGCCCGCCGCGTGGCTGATTGAGCGGGCTGGCTTCAGGAAGGGATACGCGGGCGACGGGCGCCCGGTCCCCAGCGGCCAGCCCGGCCAGGGCCTTCCCGGTCCGCGGATATCGACCAAGCACACTCTCGCCCTGGTCAATCCCGGTGGCGCCACCACCGTTGCCCTGCTCGCGCTCGCCAGGGAAATCAGGGACGGAGTCCGCGAGACGTTCGGGGTAGATCTGGTCAGCGAGCCCGTGCTGGTCGGCGCTGAACTCTGAGCCGGTCCAGTCCACCGCCTGATGCCGCGCTGCGCGCCGTCATCGGCGAGGTCTCGGCCCGCGCCGCGCTTGATTTCCCCATGTTGCTCTGTCAGGCCGTGAAGCGGTACCGGGTCTGGCTGTAGGGCTCTTTGCCGAACGAGAGGACCTTCGCCGGTGTGACGCCGAAGACGAGCCCCCGGCGACCATCGGGATCGCGGAACGCTCCGTCGGCGACCTCGAAAGCCCAGCCGAGCTTTGACTTCCACATCGCCGCCAGCCGCCGGAGCTGCGCCTTGCCGGTCACGCGAGCGGCAGCTCCCTCGACCACGACATCGAGCCCCGACCGGAGCTGGTTGGTGCCGGTCGTGAGGATGCAATGGGGATTGGACTCCAGGTTCTTCGCTTTCTGCTCATGGGCGCCGGCGCAGAAGTGGAGCGTCCCGTCGAGCCATATCGCCGGGAGCGGCGTGACGTGCGGCCGCCCGTCGCGACGTACGGTCGACAGCCAGAACATCTCTGACTTCGACAGCACATCGACCACCTCGGCCCACGGCCGTGCCGTGGCGTCCGGCTGACTGAATCCCTCGTGCAACTCTGCGGTCGGTTCGATCTCGGGCATCAATGCTCTCCTGTATCGGGCTCGGTGCGATCGCTCATAGCCGGGCAGACGCCGCGCCGAGGCGGAACTCATCGCTCCGTGACGCAGGCGCCAAAGCTTTGCAGCGCTGATCATGGACACGCTGGCCCACTAACGTGCGGGCCCTCACCGCTTGGCATAGGTCAGCTAGCTCGTCCTGGTGGCCGGGTGGCCGGCCGGCGCCAGCGGCGGGCGGCCAGTGTCCGGCGCGGCCAGCCAGGCGTCGATACCGGCGAGCAGCGCGGCACGGACCGGCTGCGGCGCCGCCGAGCCGCGGACCGACATCCTGGCCAGCTCGGCCAGTGCCGCATCGGGCAGCCCGTGCGCATGCCTGGCCAGCTCGTACTGCGCGGTGAGCCGGTGGCCGAAGAGCAGCGGGTCGTCGGCACCGAGCGCCACGGGCACGCCGGCCTCGAGCAGAGTCCGCAACGGCACGTCGGACGGGCTGGCGGCGATCCCGAGAGCAACGTTCGACGCCGGGCACACTTCGAGTGTTGTCCGGCGCCCGGCTATCCGTTCAGCCAGCTCCTGATCTTCCGCGGCGGCCACACCGTGGCCGATCCGGTCTGCGTTCAGCTCATCCAGGCAAGCCCGGACGCTGGCCGGGCCGGCCAGCTCGCCGCCGTGCGGCACGGCCAGCAGCCCCGCCCGGGCGGCGATCCGGAAGGCCGGGGCGAAATCGGCTGCCATGCCCCTGCGCTCGTCGTTGCTCAGGCCGAACCCGGTCACGCCGCGGCCGGCCAGCCTGGCGGCCAGCCTGGCCAGCGTCCTGGCCTCCAGCGGGTGCTTGGTCCGGTTTGCCGCGATGATCACGCCGATGCCGACGCCCGAGGCTGCCGCCGCCTGCGCGGCGGCATCGAGCACGAGTTCGGTGACCGTGGTGATGCCGCCGAAGTGCGCCGCATAGCCCGACGGGTCCACCTGGATCTCCAGCCAGCCGGAGCCCTCCGCGCGCTCGTCCTCGGCGGTCTCGCTGACCAGCCGCCTGAGGTCTTCCTCGGTGCGGATGACCGACCTCGCGATGTCGTAAAGCCGCTGGAACCGGAACCAGCCGCGCTCGTCAGCGGCGGACAGCTGCGGCGGCCATCCGGCGCTGAGCGCTTCCGGCAGGTGAACCCTATGCCGCCTGGCGAGATCGACCAGCGTGGCGTGCCGCATGGAGCCGGTGAAGTGCAGATGCAGGTGCGCCTTGGGTAGCGCGGCGAGCGGCCGTCCCATCGGCCCAGTCTGGCAGCGCTGGCGCGGCGGCTGAGCCGGGGCCCGGCTTGGCCGGCCCGGCTTAGCTGGCCTGGCCGAGCAGCTTGGCCAGCCGGGTGATGCCCTCCACCAGCTCGGCGTCGCCCAGCGCGCAGGACAGCCGGAAGTAGCCTGGCGTGCCGAACGCCTCGCCGGGAACCACGGCGACATCCGCCTGTTCGAGGACGATCTCGGCCAGCTCGGCCGTGCTGTCAGCGCGCTGGCCGCCGATCTCCTTCCCGAGTACGCCGCTGACCGACGGGTAGCAGTAGAAAGCGCCCTCTGGCAGCGGGCAGGTGACCCCGGGAATCTCGTTCAGCATGCCGGTCATGATGAGCCTGCGGCGGTCGAAGGCGGCGCGCATCTCGGCCACCGCCGACAGGTCGCCGGCGACTGCCTCAAGCGCGGCTGCCTGCGCCACGTTGCAGACGTTCGACGTGAGGTGCGACTGCAGGTCCGCCGCGGCCTTGACCACGTCAGGCGGGCCGATCAGCCAGCCCACCCGCCAGCCGGTCATGGCGTAGGTCTTCGCCACGCCGTTCACCACTACGCACCGGTCGCTGACCTCCGGCGCCGCCACCGGGATCGAGCTGAATCGCGCATCGCCGTAGACCAGGTGCTCGTAGATCTCGTCGGTGATGACCCACAGGCCTTTCGCCGCGGCCCAGCGGCCGATCTCGGCGACCAGGTCAGGCGGGTAGACCGCGCCGGTCGGGTTGGACGGGGAGACGAACAGCAAGACCTTGGTGCGCGCGGTGCGGTGCGCCTCCAGGTCGGCCACCGACGTCAGGTAACCGGAGTGCTCATCGGTCAGCACGGGCACCGGGGTGCCGCCCGCCAGCGCGATCGCCTCGGGGTAGGTGGTCCAGTACGGCGTGGGCACCAGCACCTCGTCGCCGGGGTCAATCAGGGTGGCGAATGCCTGGTAGACGCCCTGCTTCCCGCCGTTGGTCACGAGCACCTGGGCGGGGGTGACCTGATAGCCGGAGTCCCGCGCGGTCTTGGCGGCGATCGCCGCCCTGAGCTCCGGCAGCCCGGCGGCCGGCGAGTACTTCTGCATGCGCAGCTCGGCGCAGGCACGCTGCGCGGCGGCGACAATGTAACCGGGAGTCGGGAAGTCGGGCTCGCCGACGCCGAATCCGATGACAGGCCTGCCCGCGGCCTTGAGCGCCCGGGCCTTCGCATCGACGGCCATCGTGGCCGACTCAGCGATTGCCGATACCCGGGCCGAGATACGCTGCTGAGAGGAACCCATGGGTCCATGGTGGCATTAGCCGCCGGCCGATGCGCCGCTGGCCGCCCGGCTGGCGCCATGTCCGGCCCGGCTGAGGATTCCGGCCTGCCCGCCGCCGCCGCGGTTCGACGCCGGGGCTGTCGGCGACGTACACTTCAGGTTCTGGTGGCAGTCCACCAGGTGGCCGGTGCATGCCCGCACGGGCCGTCACAGGGCAGTAGCTCAATTGGCTAGAGTCCCGGTCTCCAAAACCGGCGGTTGGGGGTTCGAGTCCCTCCTGCCCTGCGCATACGGTCCGTGAATGTCGCGGGCCGTTGACGGCGCAAGCCGTCAAAAGATCAGCGCTGCTCAGGTGAGGACATTGGCTACTCAGACTCGCGGCACATCTGCGGAGAAGCGGGACAGGCACGGCCGCCCGGTGAAGGCGGCCAGGATCACGCCTGCCGTCTTCGTGCGGCAGATCGTCGCGGAACTGCGTAAGGTGATCTGGCCCACCCGCAAGGAGCTTGGTACTTACACCACGGTGGCGCTGGTGTTCGTGATCGTCATGGTGGCGATCGTGACGAGCCTGGATTACGGGTTCACCAAGCTGGTGTTTGCTGTCTTCGGCTGAGTTCCGGCGCGCTGATTAGTGGCCTGGCTGCCGGGAGTGGCAGCATGGCGATACCGGCCGGACGGCACGGCCCAGCCGGTGGCCGGCTTACGCGGGATGGCCGGGGGCCCGTGCCGCCGGAAGAGCAGGCCGGCCGAGCCCGCCAGGAAGAGCATGGGAGAGAAAGAGCTACTGTGTCCGAGTCCGAATTGCACGTCGGCGATCCGGTCACCGCCGAGTCCGCCGGGACCGGCGAGTCTGCCGGGACCAGCGAGTCTGCCGTGAACGGCGACTCCGCCGCCGGGTCCGCCGCCGCCGGCGAGTCTGCCGTGCGCAGTGAGAACGCCGCCGCTGATGCGGCCGGCCAGGGCAGTGCTGCTGCCGCGGCCGGCGACACCGAGGCGACGGCCGGCCCGGCAGGCGCCGAGGATCAGCCCGGCATGGCCGACGAGGACGAGGCGGCCGCCGATCCCGTCGCCGAGTTCACCTCCCAGCTGCGGCTGCTCCCCGGCGACTGGTACGTCGTGCACTCCTACGCGGGATACGAGAACCGGGTCAGGACCAACCTGGAGAGCCGCACCCAGTCGCTCAACATGGAGGACTACATCTTCCAGATCGAGGTGCCGGTGCATGAGGTCACCGAGATCAAGGGCGGCAAGCGGCAGCAGGTCCAGGAGAAAGTACTGCCCGGGTACATCCTGGTGCGGATGGACCTCACCGACGAGTCGTGGGCAGCGGTCCGCAACACCCCGGGGGTGACCGGCTTCGTCGGGCTGTCCAGCAAGCCCTCCCCGCTCAGCCTGGCTGAGGTGGCAGCACTGCTCGCTCCTGAGCCGGAGGAGAAGGCAGCGAAGAAGGCAGAGACCATGCGGGCCGCGGCCGTGGACTTCGAGGTGGGCCAGTCCGTCACCGTGATGGACGGCCCGTTCGCGACGCTCCCGGCTACCGTGAACGAGATCAACCCCGATACCCAGAAGCTCAAGGTGCTCGTCTCGATTTTCGGCCGCGAGACGCCCGTCGAGCTTTCCTTCGATCAGGTCACCAAGATCTGATCGGTTTTCTCCGGTACGTCAGTGAGGTAAGGACCCAGATAGATGGCTCCGCGAAAGAAGAAGATCGCTGCGGTCGTCAAGGTGCAGCTGCAGGCAGGCCAGGCTACCCCGGCGCCGCCGGTGGGCACGGCACTCGGCCCGCATGGCGTGAACATCATGGACTTCTGCAGGCAGTACAACGCCGCCACCGAGTCACAGCGCGGCAACATCATCCCCGTTGAGATCACCATCTTCGAGGATCGTTCGTTCACCTTCATCACGAAGACGCCCCCGGCGCCCGAGCTGATCAAGAAGGCCGCGGGCGTCCAGAAGGGCAGCGGTGAGCCGCACAAGACCAAGGTCGGCTCCGTCTCGATGGCTCAGATCCGGGAGATAGCCCAGGTCAAGATGCCTGACCTGAACGCCAACTCGATCGAGGCGGCGGAGAAGATCATCGCGGGGACGGCCCGCTCCATGGGCATCACGGTGAACAGCTGACCGCATGAGCATTTGGAACGGCTGCCCGCATCGGCATGACAACGGCCGGCAACGGCTGACCGTGGCAGCTGACAGTGGCAGGGTCAGGCGCTGGCCCGCAGACCACGACCTCCGCACGCACAAGGGAGACTGATCATGAAGCGCAGCAAGGCGTATCGTCAGGCGGCCGCGCAGATCGACCCGGCCGGGCTTTACGGCCCGGCCGAGGCGGTGTCGCTGGCGAAGAAGACGTCCGTCACCAAGTTCGATCCCACCGTCGAGGTGGCGCTGCGGCTTGGCGTGGACCCGCGGAAGGCGGACCAGATGGTCCGCGGCACCGTCAACCTGCCGCACGGGACCGGCAAGACGGCCCGCGTCCTGGTGTTCGCGACGGGAGAACGCGCGGACGAGGCCACGGCCGCTGGGGCAGACTACGTGGGCTCGGATGACCTGGTTGAGCGCATTCAGGGCGGATTCCTCGACTTCGACGCCGTGGTCGCCACGCCCGACCTGATGGGCAAGGTCGGCCGGCTTGGTCGCGTACTTGGCCCGCGCGGCCTGATGCCGAACCCGAAGACAGGCACGGTCACGGCCGACGTCGGCAAGGCGGTGTCCGACATCAAGGGCGGCAAGATCGAGTTCCGGGTGGACCGGCACGGCAATCTGCACTTCATCATCGGCAAGGCCTCGTTCGGCGACCGGGCGCTGGTGGAGAACTACGCCGCCGCGCTTGAGGAGGTCATCAGGCTCAAGCCGGCCGCCGCCAAGGGCCGGTACCTCAGGAAGATCACCGTCACCTCGACGATGAGCCCGGGGATACCCGTCGACCCGAACCGGACCCGGGGGCTGGCTGAGGAGCTTGAGGAGACGGCCGCGGGCTGATATCGGTCCATGATCACGGTTCCCGTTCCATGATCACCGTCCCGTTCCATGATCCCGGTTCCCGTTCCATGATCCCGGGGATTTCTCAGTCACAGTGACTGAGAAATCCCCGGGATCATGGTCCCGTTGGCGGGCCTGGGCCTACTCCGATGTCCGTTGCCGAGTCTGGACTGAGTTGCGGCCGGTTCCGGTGAGCGCGCGCCGGGCGGCGGCCGGGTCCCAGGCGGGCGGCGGCCGGTATCCTGGTGAGTCCGGTCCGGGCTGTGCGTGAGTCCCGGCCCGGCGCCCGGCCCGGCGCGATTTGGCGAGCGGCGCGAATACCTCGTAGGCTGGCGACCGGCCAGAGACCGTCGGCTGCCATCGTGGGGTTCCCCGCGGTGGCCGAAGGCCCTGAAGAGGGCGGCCCGCGCAGGCGACCGAGCTGAGACCGCGCACCCGGGCAAATCCCGGGCCGCGGTAACGCCCCGTGCGCCCGCGCCGGGGCGCTCGTCTTTCCGTCCCTTCGCCGGCGCCGGATGTAGCCGGACTGTCCCGCCATGCGGGCGGACCGGAACGAGAAGGGAGGCCCATGGCGAGGGCGGAGAAGGTCGCCGCGGTGGCGGAGCTCACCGAGCGATTCCAGACCTCGGCAGGCGCGGTGCTGACCGAATACCGCGGCCTGACCGTGGCCCAGCTTGGCGAACTGCGCCAGTCGCTGGGCGATAACGCCACGTTCGCCGTGGTGAAGAACACGCTCACCAAGATCGCCGCCACCGAGGCAGGCATCGCCGATGAGCTCAGCGGGCTGCTCAGCGGACCGTCCGCGATCGCCTTCGTGCAGGGTGACGTGGTCGAGGCGGCCAAGGGACTGCGCGACTTCTCCAGGGCGCACCCGTTCCTGGTGATCAAGGGCGGCGTGCTCGAGGGCAAGAGCATGACGCCCGATGAGATCGGCAAGCTCGCCGACCTGGAGCCACGTGACGTTCTGCTGGCCAGGCTGGCCGGCGCCATGAAGGCGTCGATGTCGGGCGCGGCGGCCACGATGGCCGCATTGCCGGTGCAGATGGCCCGGCTGCTGGCGGCCCTGCAGGACAAGCTGGAGCAGGCGGCGCCAGCGGGCACGGCAGCAGGAGCCGAGGCGGCTGCGCCGGAGGGCGATCACGCGGCGCCCGGCGAGGAGGCCGAATCCGGCGGCGGCGCAGAATCCGGCGGCGGCGCTGAATCCGGCGGCGGCGCTGAATCCGGCGGCGGCGCTGAATCCGGCCGCGGCACCGAGGCATCGGCGGCCGGACAGGATGGCGTTGCCGCGGCATCCGCCGATGCGCCGGAAGGCTGACCAGCCGCGCGGCGGATGACCCAGGACACTGACGACAACATGCGGGCGGCCGCAGGCCGCCGCGAGACGCAGGCACACGGAGGAAACACCATCATGGCGAAGCTCAGCAACGACGCACTGCTCGACGCGTTCAAGGAAATGACCCTCCTTGAGCTCTCTGATTTCGTGAAGCAGTTCGAGACCACCTTCGACGTCAAGGCCGCCGCCCCGGTCGCGGTGGCGGCGCCGGCCGCGGGCGCCGGCGGCGCCGGCGAGGCCGAGGTCGAGGAGCAGGACGAGTTCGACGTCATCCTCGAAGCCGCCGGGGATAAGAAGATCCAGGTCATCAAGGAGGTCCGCACGCTCACTAGCCTCGGCCTCAAGGAGGCCAAGGACCTCGTCGACGGCGCGCCGAAGCCCGTTCTGGAACGGGCCAACAAGGAGGCCGCGGACAAGGCGAAGGCCGCTCTGGAGGGCGCAGGCGCCACCGTCACGGTCAAGTGACCGCGGGCGCCGCCGCGACGGCCTGACGGCGGTGGCGTCACCAGCACAAGCCCGCCTGCCTGGCCTGGCTGAGGGGCCGGCCGGCTCAGCGTCCCGGGCGCCCGCAGCCCCCGGGACGCTGACGGTGGGCGGCGCCGCCGCCGCCCGCGCTGGGCACCCGGCAGCGGCCTGGGCCACGATTCATGCCCTGAGCAGCACGAATCAGCAATCATGCCCGCTTCGGCCGCCAGACAAACTACCCTCAGACTGTGACGTTCGTCACGTAGATCCGGATGCCGACACAGGGCCCCGCGGTCTTGACGTTTCGCCGCAGAGGAGCCATGCTGCGTTGCAACCGTGAATCTCATAGTGGCGTACAGTTGACCAGTGGTGTGCCCATCGGCTACACTACCACTTTGCGCTGCACTCAGACGTCCTCGGCCTCCCCGCATCCCTGGCGGCATGTCCGCAGGGCGTTTCGCGTGCGCGCGGTGACAGTCCGCCACAAGCTCGGAAGGACCCCTGTTGGCAGCTTCGCGCAGCGCCTCAGCCACCGTTCCAGGTCCACATCGCATTTCCTTCGCTCGCATCAACGAACCTCTTGAGGTCCCCAGCCTCCTCGCCCTGCAGACCGACTCGTTCGACTGGCTGCTCGGCATCGAGCGCTGGCGGGCCCGGATCGAGGCGGAAAAGGAGAAGGGCCGCAAGGACCTTCCCGAGCAGTCGGGCCTTGAGGAGATCTTCGAGGAGATCAGCCCGATCGAGGATTTCACCGGGACCATGTCGCTCTCGTTCCGTGATCACCGGTTCGAGCCGCCCAAGTACTCCGTCGAGGAGTGCAAGGACAAGGACATGACCTACTCCGCCCCCATGTTCGTGACGGCGGAGTTCATCAACAACAGCACCGGCGAGATCAAGAGCCAGACGGTGTTCATGGGCGACTTCCCGCTCATGTCGCCCAAGGGCACGTTCGTCATCAACGGCACCGAGCGGGTTGTCGTCTCGCAGCTGGTCAGGTCGCCGGGCGTTTACTTCGACCGGCAGGTCGACAAGACCTCCGACAAGGACATCTACAGCTGCAAGGTGATCCCGTCCAGGGGCGCCTGGCTCGAGTTCGAGATCGACAAGCGGGACAGCGTCGGCGTCAGGATCGACCGCAAGCGCAAGCAGGGCGTCACCGTCCTGCTGAAGGCGCTCGGCTGGGACGAGGCCAGGATCCTCGACCGGTTCGGCGGCTTCGAGTCGATGCGAGCGACCCTGGAGAAGGACCACACGAGCAGCCAGGACGACGCGCTGCTCGACATCTACCGCAAGCTGCGTCCTGGCGAGCCGCCGACCAGGGAGTCGGCCCAGGCGCTGCTGGAGAACCTCTACTTCAACCCGAAGCGGTACGACCTGGCCAAGGTCGGCCGGTACAAGGTGAACAAGAAGCTGGGCCTGTCGCTGCCGATCCGCCAGGGCACGCTGACCGAGGAAGACATCGTCTCCACGATCGAGTACCTCGTCCGCCTGCACAGCGGCGAGGAGGAGATGAAGTCGGGCGATACGCTCATCCCGATCGAGACCGACGACATCGATCACTTCGGCAACCGCCGGCTGCGGACGGTCGGCGAGCTGATCCAGAACCAGGTGCGGCTCGGGCTGGCCCGGATGGAGCGGGTGGTCAGGGAGCGGATGACCACGCAGGACGTCGAGGCCATCACCCCGCAGACGCTGATCAACATCCGGCCGGTGGTCGCGTCCATCAAGGAGTTCTTCGGCACCAGCCAGCTCTCCCAGTTCATGGACCAGACCAACCCGCTGGCGGGGCTCACCCACAAGCGCAGGCTCTCCGCGCTCGGCCCCGGCGGGCTATCCAGGGAGCGGGCCGGCTTCGAGGTACGTGACGTGCACTCCTCGCACTACGGCCGGATGTGCCCGATCGAGACGCCGGAAGGCCCCAACATCGGCCTGATCGGCTCGCTCTCCTCGTACGGGCGGGTCAACGCGTTCGGTTTCGTCGAGACCCCGTACCGCAAGGTGAAGTCCGGCAAGGTCACCAGCCAGATCGACTACCTGACCGCCGACGAGGAGGACAGGCACGTCATCGCGCAGGCGAACGCGCCGATCGACGCTGACGGCACCTTCGTCGAGGATCGCGTGCTTGTCCGGCGCAAGGGCGGCGAGGTCGACTACATCCCGCCGGACGACGTCGACTACATCGACGTCTCGCCGCGCCAGATGGTGTCCGTCGCGACCGCGATGATCCCGTTCCTTGAGCATGACGACGCGAACCGCGCCCTGATGGGCTCGAACATGCAGCGCCAGTCGGTCCCGCTGCTGCGCAGCGAGGCTCCGCTGGTCGGCACCGGCATGGAGTACCGTGCCGCGACCGACGCCGGCGATGTGATCGTGGCCGAGAAGGCCGGCGTCGTGGAGCAGTCAAGCGCCGACTCCATCACGGTGGCGAACGACGACGGCACCAGGACCACCTACCTGGTCGCCAAGTTCAAGAGGTCCAACCAGGGCACCTGCTTCAACCAGAAGCCGGTCGCCAGCGAGGGCCAGCGGGTCGAGGCCGGCCAGGTCATCGCGGACGGGCCGTGCACCGACCACGGCGAGATGGCGCTCGGCCGCAACCTGCTGGTCGCCTTCATGCCGTGGGAGGGCCACAACTACGAGGACGCGATCATCCTCTCCCAGCGGCTGGTCCAGGACGACGTCCTTTCCTCGATTCACATCGAGGAGCACGAGGTTGACGCCCGCGACACCAAGCTCGGGCCGGAGGAGATCACCAGGGACATCCCGAACGTCTCAGAAGAGGTTCTTGCCGACCTCGACGACCGCGGCATCATCAGGATCGGCGCCGATGTCGTCACCGGCGACATCCTGGTCGGCAAGGTCACCCCGAAGGGGGAGACCGAGCTGACGCCCGAGGAGCGGCTGCTGCGCGCGATCTTCGGCGAGAAGGCCCGCGAGGTCCGCGACACCTCGCTGAAGGTGCCGCACGGCGAGTCCGGCAAGGTCATCGGCGTCCGCGTGTTCACCAGGGAAGACGGCGACGAGCTGCCGCCCGGGGTGAATGAGCTCGTCCGGGTTTACGTGGCCGCCAAGCGGAAGATCACCGACGGCGACAAGCTGGCCGGACGGCACGGCAACAAGGGCGTCATCGCCAAGATCCTGCCGGTCGAGGACATGCCGTTCCTCCAGGACGGCACCCCGGTGGATGTCGTGCTCAACCCGCTCGGCGTGCCGGGCCGGATGAACGTCGGCCAGGTCCTCGAGACGCACCTGGGCTGGGTCGCCAGCTCAGGCTGGAACGTCGAGGGTGACGACGCCGACTGGAAGACGCGGCTCCGCCAGATCGGCGCCGCCACGGCCGCCGCCGGCACCCCGGTCGCCACGCCGGTCTTCGACGGCGCCCGCGAGGAGGAGATCACCGGACTGCTCGGCAGCGTGCTGCCGAACCGGGACGGCGACCGGATGGTCGCGTCATCCGGGAAGGCCATGCTGTTCGACGGCCGCACCGGCGAGCCCTTCAAGGATCCGGTCGCCGTCGGCTACATCTACATACTCAAGCTGCTGCACCTGGTCGACGACAAGATCCACGCCAGGTCGACGGGGCCGTACTCGATGATCACGCAGCAGCCGCTCGGCGGGAAGGCGCAGTT
>WNFC01002774.1_pt1 | contig 18879 bp, 17 predicted proteins | sample 5400541 | NCBI WGS metagenome assembly WNFC01 (sample SAMN13153342, study PRJNA577476) | soil metagenome | isolation source: 120 cm saprolite under Douglas fir tree site 2 hole 2 replicate 1 | place: USA:California | collected 2015-04-18 | reverse complement strand
TTCGCGCTGGCCGGGTGGATTCGCGGGATCGCCCTGTCGACGGCCATCCTGTTCGTTCTTTTTTGCCCCTGGGCATATGCGATGCGGTGGCAGCTTCGATAAGCATCAATCGGCTAATCGAGTGTGAACGAGACCCCCTCCCCAACCCACCCCGCAAGGGGGAGGGAGACTTCAGGCTGCGATGCCCCGCGTGATCGTGATCGGCGCACACGGGTTCTTTGGGCAACTGGCGACGCTACGACTCCGGGAGTCCAGTCTGGAACCAATCAGGGCCTCCAGGCGCGCGGGTATTTCGGAGCTCTACGTTGATGCCGACGATCCCGGCTCGATTCGGTCGGTCCTCCAGGCGGGAGACATCGTCCTGGACGCGGCCGGGCCATTTCAGACGCGCACCACGGCGTTAGTCGAGGCAGCGACTGAGGTTGGCTTCGACGTGGTGGACCTGTCGGACAGCTTCGCCTACGCCGCCCGCATCCTGGCGATGCGGGATCGGATCGACCGTACGGGCGCCCGCATCCTGACCAGCTGCAGTTCCATCTCGGCCGTGTCGGCTGCCCTCGTTCGGCTGAGCGGCGTGGCTGCACCGTCGCGAGTCTCGGTCTTCCTGGCTCCGGCATCGAGGGCGACGGCGAATCCGGCCACGATTCGCTCGTTTCTCGCCTCCGTGGGTAGGCCGGTCACGGTGCGTTGCGATGCGCGGGTGGGGTCCCTGATTGGTTGGCGACGATCACGGCGGTTCGCGTGGCCCGGCCGCGGCAACCGTCGCGCGTTCCTGACCGAGAGTGCCGACGCCCTCTGGCTCCCGGGGATCTGGCCCTCGCTGCGAGACGTGGACTTCTGGGTGGACACCCAGATGCCCCTGGCGAACGTTATCCTGCAGGCTAGCGCACGCATTCCCGTCGGCCCGGCGGCGGTTCGAGCGCTCTCGGGGATGGGTGCCGCGCTGGCCAGGCGTCTCGGCGCGGCAGCCGGAGCGTTCGCGGTAGAGGTGGAAGGCCAAGACGGTTCCGTGGTTCCGCGCAGCCTGTGGGGGAACGCGCGGAGTTACGTGATCGCCGTCGCGCCCGCGGTCTTAGCTGTCCGGGCGCTGGCGGCGGGGCGGCTCCCGGAGACCGGGCTGGTCTCGGTCGACCGGCAGGTCGATCCGGAAGAGCTGATGACCTACCTGGCCGCGGCGGGAATCGAGGCCCGCTGACCAGCTTCCAGGTCTTTCACGATTGCCCCGTTCTGGATGACCAGCTGGACGTTGTTGGGGTCGGCAAAGACCTCGGGGTCTTTGATCGGATCGCCGGCCACCACGATCAGGTCGGCCCGCTTCCCTTCCTCTACGGTGCCCACCTCGCGCTCCAGCCGCATCAGCTGGGCGTTGGTGCGGGTGGCGGCGATGATGGCGTTCATGGCGCCCATCACCCTCGCCTGCAGCGCAATCTCGCGGCCCTTGTGGGGTTGCATGCTGCCCAGCAGGTCGGAGCCGGAGGCGATGCGCAGCCCCTTCTCAAAGGCCAGCCCCAGCGCATCGTGGGCGCCGGCCAGCCCCCGCTTGATCTTGCGCAGGTTGTCCTCGCTCACGCCGTCGCCGGTCCCGTGGGCGGCGATCATCTCGTAGGTGATGATGGTCGGCACCAGGTACGCGTCGGCTGCCTCCCCCATCCGGTCGGCGGTTTCCTCGTCCATGAAGTTGCCATGCTCGACGGAGCGGACACCCGCCTTCAGGCAGTTCTGGATGGCGGCGGGCCCGTAGGCGTGAGCCAGGACATAGGTGCCCACGGCGCGCGCGGCGTCCACCGCGCCGGCCAGCTCCTCGACTGTGAACTGGGTGTGATCCAGCTCGTCCGAGGGCGACATGGCGCCGCCGCTGGCCATCACCTTGACCTGGTCCGCGCCCCGGCGCAGCACCTCTCGCGCCGCCCGGCGGACCTCGTCCGCGCCGTCCGCCAGGAGTGCCTCGGTGGAGAGTCCGGCGTGCACCGGCACCGGCGTGCGCGAAGTCCGCGCGCGCCAGTCGCCATGGCCGCCGGTCTGGGAGATGAAGGGTCCACTGATCAGCAGGCGGGGACCGCGGATCAGGCCGAGGCGAACGGCCTCCTTGAAGCCCCAGTCCAGACCGCCCGCATCCCGGACCGTGGTGAATCCGGCCTGCAGGGTGGCCTCGATCTCGCGCGCGATCCGCAGCGCCAGGACGGCCGGCGGCAGCGCCACCTCCTGGACTGGAGTCATCTCCACCGCCGCCAGGTGCACGTGGGCGTCCAGCAGGCCAGGCATCAGGGTGCGACCGCCGCAATCGACGACGCGGGCATCGCGCGGCAGGGCACTCGCGCCCGGGGACCCGATGCGGGCGATGCGGCTGTCTTCCACGACGACGCGCATGTCCGACCTGGGGTCGCGCCCCGTGCAATCGAGCAAGGTAGCGTGCTCGAAGACCAGCGTCACCCGGTCATGATACGGTTGCGGCCAAGCCAGGCTAGGCAGCCTGGGCCTGACCCTCGCTCGATACGAGGTCGATTCGGCTCAGCAGCCAGTCCGGCGGCGCGCCATTCAGCTCGGCGTCGCAGCGGCCGCAGACGCCGGCCACATCGACCTCGATAGGGGCACCGCATTGGGGGCAGGCGCCGGGTGCCATGGATGGATGGCCGCTGGATGGCGACCGCTGGAAGACCCAGTCCTCTGTCCAGGTGACCGGGACCCTGGACCCTCGCACCAGCGTACCGGTAGCCGCCGCGACATCGTAGTCGGCGGCGGCGAATGTGAAGCGAACCACGACCGTGTCAAACCGGGCGTCGCCGGCCGCGGCCACGATGGCGGCGTCACGAACCGCGAGGCCATCCAGGACGCTGCGGCGACCATCGGCCTTGTAGGCGGCCAGGTCCTCCTTCTGCTGCTCCCAGATCACCGGCGCCATCACCCGGTGACTGAGACGCGAGTCCTGCTCGGTCCAGGCCCGGAGTACGACCGGGGCGGCGCGCCGGGCATGCTCGATCAGCGCGTCCTGCCGGAAGGACGGATCATGCTGGGCGATGGCCGCTAATCCCTGGAGAGCCGTCTGCGGATCGGCGGCGGGCGGGTCGGAGCCGCTCAGGGTAGCGCCATACCAGAGGCGGCCGACCAGGGCGGGGGAACGCATGTCACCGGCGACCAGCACCGCCGGCATGGCCTGCTGCGGAGCGACCCACCAGCGCGGCAGGCGCGTCTGGAGGCGTGGCCACAGGTCGGAAAGGGCGTCGAGCAGCAGGTCGCGGAATGTCCAGAGCCCGGCCACCAGCACGGCCAGCCCGATGAAGCCCCCCAGGTAGGCGCGGCCACAGCTGTCGATCGAATCGACGAGGCAGGACTCCCAGGAGGGCACGTCCCTATGACGGCTGGCCGGCCGGCCGCTTGCAGGCGTCCCGGTCTGTCAATAGTTGGTCGGGTGGTTGAAGAAGTTGAGCGGGATGCCAAGCATCGAGGCCACCCCTATGCCGAGGCCGAACAGCACCAGTATGAAGAACAGCATCCAACGGACCATTGGTTTGCTCCCCATACAGCTCAACCCCGCTGCGGGGCCAATCCCTGTGGAACCGTAAGGTGCGTTCGATCGGCGTATTGGGTGGTCGTGAATCCGACCGGTGGGATTTCAGCCTAGACGACTTTCTCGCTGGGAAGCGGTTCCACAAATTCCGTGCCCAGCCGAGCGGCGTCGTACCGCTTGCCGACCAGGTGGTGATAGGGGACGCCGGAGAAGAAGTGGTGGCTGCGGGTAGGGAGGTCGATCCCGGACCGCCACTCCTGGCGTTGCAGATCGATGTAGCCCTGCTCTTCCCGCTCGGCCATCGATTGCAGCAGCAGACTGAGTCCGTGACCCGTCGCGTGCTGGGCCCCCAGCGTGATGAAGATGAACTTGACGCCCATCTGGCCCAGCTCGGCGAAGCTGATCGGATTGGGATCCGCATACCACTTAAAGGAAGAGGACCAGTTGAAGGCGAAGCGCGCCCCCGGGAACCGCTTTCGGATCTCGCTGGTGAAGGTCTCCAGCGGCTGCCGGTCAGCGGTCGGGAACTCGCACCAGAGCAGGTCCGGCACGCCGCTGTCCAGATAGGCCAGGCCGCGGGCGATGGCCAGGTCCAGCCCGCGGGCCGCCTCAGGGGCGTCGACGGCGCTCAGCCCATCGGTGCGGGCGATGACCACGAAGTCGGGATTGCCCAGGTCATCGGCCACCGCGCGGGCCATGCGTAGCTTGCCCAGCATCTCGTTCACCGGGATGAGCGCCTTGCCACCGATGTGGCCGCACCGCTTGGGGAGGACCTGGTCCTCCAGGTGAGCTGCGGCCACCCCGGCGTTGACATAAAGCTCGGTCGTGCGCTGGACGTTGAAGATGTTGCCGTAGCCGCCGTCCATGTCGACGATGACCGGCGGGATGTCCAGGTGTCGCGGAGGGATGCCCTTCTCGGGATCGCCCACCGCCATCGTCAGCTGGAACTTGCGCAGGGCGCTGACTGTCCGCCGGGCCGCGTCCGCGATCTCCACGCTGCTGTAGAGGTCCATGTCGGTCGACCCCAGGTGGCCGATGGCGAAGGAATAGCCGCTGAAGTACACGGCTTTGAAGCCGTAGTACATGACCAGCTGGGCCCCCATCGGGTCGTAGACGCCGGGGCCGAAGAGGTAGGGCTCGGTGTCCTGCAGCTGCCGCATCCGCGTGCTCGGATGCACGAACCGCGAGGCGGGAACCTGGAACCCCTGGGGGAGGAGGGGGCTGTCGACCAGGTTTCGCCCCGCGCGGGCCGAACCGTTCGGTTGCGCCTGGTGTGGACTAATCGTTGCCGTGGTCCCGCTCGCAGAAGTCCGGGCAGTTGCACTCGGCGGCCTCAGCGGCGGTTAAGAAGGCTCCTCGGTCGTCGGTTCGCTCCCGGGTTTCGCGAAATTCGGTGCGCATGCGACCACGCTATCAAGTTACCTGTCATTGAGTCAAATACATAGATGCGATGCATGCGATCACCTGGCTCTATGGGATGGAGCAGTCCGCACCCGGCGGTCGTGGCAGAAATGCACCGCGGTCGGCTCCAATTCCCGCAGCCGCCGCAGGGAGGCGTGGTAGGTGGGCACATCCTCCATGGTGCCGGGGGGCGGCTCACCGCCTTCGAACTGCTCGACGTCAAAGGCTGCATCGCCTACCATGACCACCGACCCGGCGCTCGTGTCGATCACGGTGCTCTGGTGACCCGGGGTATGTCCGGGCGTGGTGATCACTCGCACGCCGGGCCGGATCTCGGCCCCGCCATCGAGCAACTCATACCGGGCGCCCGCATAGTCCAGCCACTCGGCGATGGTGTAATCGTGCTCCCTGATGCGAGCGTGTTCTTGACGCTGGACGTAGACGGGCGCATGGGGGAAAACGCCGTTCTGGCCGCAGTGGTCGAAGTGCAGGTGCGAATTGATCACCCACTGGATGTCGCCTGGCTCCACGTCATGGCGGCGCAAGGCCTCCACGATCGGCACCATTACGGCGCGAAACTCCTTGATCAGCGAGACGTCCGTCCCATAGCCCGTGTCGACCAACCCAGCGCCGTCCGGGTGCTTGATGAGGAACCCGTGGACCGGGATTTCCAGCTTCAAATAAGGGAGCCACAGCTTCCCCAGGTGGAGCCGGACGATCGCCTCTTTGTCGATCACGACCCCGGTGGGTGTCACGCCGACCTCGCCAGGAGGAGCGTATGGCCGGTGTTTGATTCTGGAATAAAGCGGGTCCACACCACCTCGAACCCGAGGTCGGCCAGCCAGGCGAGGGAGGTGGTGAGGTCCGGGTGGCTCCAGTACATCGGGGCGCCCAGGTAATCGTCGTCGATGCCGGTGGTCGCCATCGCGCCGATGGTGGCCATGAAAAGACCACCGGGGCGGAGCCACCGCCGAATGCCCGCATACACCGTTCGATGCTCCGCCTGGGGAACATGGATGATGGCGTAGAAGGACACCACCGCATCGAAGCTGCCGCGGGGGAAATCAATGGCCGTCATGTCGGCGCACAGAAACTGGGCGCGGGGAACGAGACGGCGCGCTCGTTCGATCTGTACCGGCGAGAAGTCCACCCCGGTGACCCGGAAGCTCTCGGCCAGCAGCTTGGTCGTGGGCAGCCCGCAGCCGCAACCAAGATCGAGCAGCCGGGCGCTGGGGGTCAGGCGGGGGATGAGCTCTGCCAGCCAATCCGCATACCGGATGTCGAGCCCGGCCGGCCCACCGCCCTGATCATCGCGGTAGGCGTCGGAAACGGTGTCGTAGCCGGCGCGCACGATTTCCTTGGGATCCACCCGGGCCCAGCTTAGCGCTGAATACGGAAGAGACAGTGGCTGGCTCTTGCGTGGTGCAATGGCGTGCGTGCCGATGCCCACCGACCTCCAGGAGCTCGCCGCGCTGCTCTCGAGCGCCGGATTCATTGCGTCGGAGGAGGAGGCGGCCGAGCTCCTCGATAGCGCGGCCGGCGATGCCGTGCGTCTCGACTCGCTGGTCAGTCGTCGCCTCACGGGCGAGCCACTCGCCTGGATCATCGGGCGGGTCTCCTTCTGCGGACTGGAGATCCGCGTCGATCCCGGTGTGTACGTTCCACGCTGGCAGAGCGAGCCGCTCGCGCGTCGCGCCGTCGAGCGCCTGCCGGCCACCGGGGCGGCGATCGATGTCTGCACCGGGACCGGCGCCATCGCCAAGACGGTGGCCACCGGCCGCCCCGGCGCGCGCGTGGTGGCATCCGACGTCGACGAACGTGCCGTGGCCTGCGCTGCCGCGAACGGCGTGGAAGTCTACCGCGGTGATCTGTTCGCCCCGCTGCCGCGTGCGCTCGAAGGACACATCGATGTCGTGGTGGGCGTGGTGCCGTATGTGCCGACCCCCGCGCTGCCGCTGCTGCAGCGCGACACCTTCGCATTCGAGTCGCCGCTGGCCTACGACGGCGGCCGCGATGGCACCGACATCCTCCGGCGCGTCCTCCGGGACAGCCCCCGCTTTCTTCGGCGCGGCGGTGGGCTCCTGCTCGAGCTCGGCGGTCAGCAGGCCGACGCGCTTCGGGACGATCTGGCAGCCCTCGGCTACGTCGCCGTCAGCGTTCTCCGGGACGAAGACGGCGACGTGCGCGGCATCGAGGCGACGCTGGGAGAGCCGCGCTGACAGGCTCGGTGCCTATGCCTTGAGCAGAGGGATCGTGCCGAAATCGCCGCCCAGCAAATCCGAGGCGGGTGCCTTCAGATATCCCTGCAAAACGGTGGCATAGACGGCGCGGAAGTCCGTCGTGAACTGCAAGTTTCCGTTGTTCAGCGCCTTCAGGTTCGGGGTCTCCCCATAGAGGCCGCCCTTGACCGGTGCCCCCAGGACGAACATGGGAGCGGCGGTGCCATGGTCGGTTCCGCGGCTGCCGTTCTCCGTGACCCGGCGCCCGAATTCCGACCAGGTCATGATCAGGACGCGGTCGGCCATCCCGTGGCCCTCCAGGTCCAGGAGAAAGGCGCCCAGCGCGGCGTCCAGATCCGCCAGCAGCCTGTCGTGCACCGGCTTCTCATTGCTGTGGTTGTCGAAGCCGCCCAGGGTGACGTGGGCCACTCGCACGCCCAGCCCCGAGACCAAGGTCTCGGCAACCAGCCGGAGCGAGCTGGCGATGGGGCTCTTGTCGGGATAGGTGGCTTTGGGTTGGTACGCCTTGTCGGTGGCCTGCAGGGCCTTGGAACTGGTTAGCGCCTCCGTCAGCGTGGTATCGAGAAGGGCGCCGTAGGGGGCCGGAGAGGTCTTGTGAAAGGCGCCGTAGAACTTCATCAGCGGGTTCTCGGCGTCAACCGGGGTGCCGTGCCCGCTAGAGGGCAACGGCTGGAGCCGGAAACTCTGGATGTTCTGCAGCGCGGCCGCGGCCATCTTCAGCGAGCGCAGCTCCGGTGCGATCAGCGGACCCACGCTCAGCCCCTCCAGCGCATGATTGGGGGTCTCGCCCACCTGGTCGAGGTAGTTCAGGTAGCGGCCCAGCCAACCGTCGCCGATCCCGCCCTGCACGCTGGCCGTCTCCCAGATGGACATGGAGGCGAAGTGCGACAGGTTGGGGCTCGGATAGCCGACGCCCTGCACGATCGCCAGTTGGCCGGCGTCGAAGCGTGCCTTCAGGTTCTTGAGATTCGGGTGCAGACCCAGCGACGGGGTGAGCGGCAGCGCCGTGGTGGCCTCCACGCGGAGCGTCGGGCGGGCGTCGTGGTAGGCGCCGTCCTGGGTGGGGATGACCGTGTTCAGGCCATCGTTGCCGCCGGCCAGCTGGACCAGCACGAGGACCCGGTCGCTGATCGGTGCATTCGGGGAGTCGGCCGCTGCGGCCGCGATCCCATTGGCGAAGACGGTGGGCACCGCCGAGCCGGCGAAGACCGGCAGCAGGCCCTGCTTCAGGAAGTCGCGGCGGCTGAACATGGTTGCATCCACTCCATTCAGTTGAGCTGAAATTCCGGAGTCGAAAGGGTCAGAGAGAGCAGGTCGGCGCTCGCGCCGGGATTGTCGTGCGCGAACTGGGTGAGCGTGTCGTGGGTGGTCGGCGACACGGTGCCGTCCACGAACGTCGCGAGCAACTGGTCCAGCGAGGCCGCGGACCCTGCTTTTTGGGCCAGACCCGTCGCGAAGTTCACCCGGCTGAGCAGGGTCGAGCTGTTGATCCACGATGAGCCGGCCGGCCAGCCGGCGACGTTGGGCGGATAGAAGAGGACCTGGCCCATGGGCGCCATCGCCGTCGCGGCCTGGCGGAAGGCACCCGGGCCCTCCCCTACCCCTCCCAACGGGGAGGGGAAAATCGGAAGAGGACGAACCTGCCCTCCCCCTGAGGGGGAGGGAGAAGCGGGCCCACCACCCGAGGTCGAGGGAGAAGCGGCTCCACTGCTCAGTCCCCGCAGGGATTGCGCCACGAACTCGGCCGGGCTCTTCACCAGCGACCGGTACGCCTTCTCCGAGTAGAAGGCGTCCATGGCGAAGATCTCACTGACGACGGCGCGGACGCTGTAGCGGTTCTGCTGGAAGAGGTCGGCCAGGTGGTGCACGATCTCGGGTTCGGGATTGGGGTAGGCGAAGAAGCCGAAGAGCCGGGCCGTGAGCCGCTCGGCCGTCGCCCGCAGCGGCACCAGCATCTCAACGATATCGTCGCCGGTGAAATTGCCGGTCTTGCCCAGGAAAGTCTTCATGCCGTCGTCGTGGTAGCGGGCGACGAAGCTCGACGCGGTGGCGTTGCGCCGATCCTTGGGGGTGGTGTTCAGGGTCCAGCCGGTGAAGGCGCGGGCCGACTCGCGCACGTCGTCTTCGGTGTAGTGGCCGATCCCGGTGGTGAACAGCTCCATCAGCTCCCGGGCGTAGTTCTCGTTGGGCCGCCCCTTGCGGTTGGTCTCGGTGTCCAGGTAGAGCATCATGGCCGGGTCCTTGGACACCGCCTTGAGCAGGTCGTCGAAGTTGGCCAGGGCCATGGTGCGGAACAGCTGGTTCTGGATGAAGAGCGGCGCCGGGCCGACCTTGTCCAGTCCGCTGGTCAGCAGCCCGTGCCAGAAGAGGGTCATCCGCTCTTCCAGGGGCCGGGCAGTTTGCGTCATCCGCTGCAGCCACCAGGCCTGGATGGTGCCCGCGCCCTTGCCGCCGGCCAGGGTGGTGGGGTCGATGCTTGGCAGCGCCGCGTCCAGCGCCTGGTTGGAGGTTGCCTGGTAGTTGAGAAGGGCGCCCGAGGCGCCGGTGACGCCCATCGCCGTGTACCGGTCCAGCTCCGCGGGGGTCGCGCCGAACCCGGCGCGCCGCAGGAGGTGCGCCACCCGAACACGCTGGCTAGCGAACACGCCCTGGTAGCCGTGGGTGGTATCTCGGAGGTGGTTCAGGACCTGGCTGAGGGCATCGCCCTTCCACAGCACCGCCACCGCCGTCGCCGCCGCGCCGGTGGCACCGGCCGCCAGCACCGCCCGGCGAGTGACGGGCCGGCGCCAGATTGGGGGCGAGCCAGTCTGTTCCATCGTGATCGACGCTACCTCCCTCGGCTGAAGCGGGCCTGAGATGCGGCTGAGAAGCGAGGCTCAGCCCGGAATTGAGCTAAGCCCGAATCTACCGAGTCGAACTTGCATCTTGGGCGCGGATGCGGCCGATCCGGGCGTCGTCTCCTGCGCGCGCTCGGTCACGCATCGACGGATGCGCTCCCTCGCGTGCTCGTCGCCTCCTGCGGCTCGGCACGCCCCGCATCTCAATCTGCGTCGTCCGATCGGTAGATCCGGGCTTCAGCTAAACTCGCCGGCCGTGGGCGTCAGCACTACCGGCGCCCGGGGCGCCTGGTTGAAGTCGAATTCACTGGCCAGGCTTCCCAGGATGGGCACGGTTTCGCGCACGGTCGGCCGGGGATCGGGACGGCCGTCCGTCAGCGGGTCCAGCCGCTGGCCACCCAGGAAGACGTCCTCGATGAACTTGACGTAGGCGTCGAAGCTCAGGGTCTGGTGGTCGATGTAGTTCTTCTTGGCGTACGGGCTGATGACCAGCGCCGGGACCCGCAGGCCGTAGCCGTTCTGGTCCACCACCGGCGGCGCCACGTGATCGTAGAAGCCGCCCCAGTCATCCCAGGCCAGGAAGATGGCGGTGCTGTTCCAGTCCGGTCCCTGCATGGCGGCGTTGACCAGCCCGGTGACCCAGGCCTGCCCCTCGCTCACCTTGGCGGGCGGATGCTCGCTGTGGGGACCGCTGGGCGCGATCCAGGAAACGGCCGGCAAGTGGCCATTCTTGGCGGCGTCGAAATAGTTGGAGACATCGGTGACGTTGTTCAGCTCACCGTCCTGCTTGACGGTATCGAAGTAGGGCAGCGGATTCCAGATGCCGGGGGTCTTGGACCCCTGCTTGGTGGGCGGGCAGCCCATCGTGTCGTCCGCGCAGTCGGGCTCGGTGCCGCCTTCGACGTAATACCGCCAGCTGACCTTGCTCTTGTGCAGCAGGTACGTGAGGTCGGTCCAGGCGTAATCGGGCGCGGGCGGGCGGGCCTGGCCGCTATGCCGGAAATCCGGCGGATTGCCGGGGCTCTGGAGCGCGTTCACGCACGTGCTCGGGTTGGAGCCACTGCACTTGGCGGACCACTCAGAGACCATGAACAGGTGCTCCGGCAGACTCCAGGATGCGTTGGGCTCGAACATCCGGTCCTGGAGGACGAAGTTGTCGGCGTACGACCAGTAGTTGGGGATCTCGTCCCGGGTGTGGTAGCCCATCACGTCGGTCTTGTCGCCGCCGCAGGCAGGGTTGTTGGTGACGGAACAGCCCTTGCGACCGCGCTCGGCCTGGGCCACAAACCCATCCATCTTGCCGGCGTCGATGTCGGCCAGCGCATCGGCCTGGCCGTGCGGTCCGCCGCCGTTCACATCATGGGTGTCGTGGTAGGGGTAGACACACTGGCTGGTGAGGGGATCCGGCGAGCAGACGGTAAAGACGCCGTTGGCATTCGGCAACCCGTCCGCACCGGGATACCGCCCGAAATAGGAGTCGAAGGTCCGGTTCTCCTGCATGATGACGATCACGTGCTTGATCTTGTGGATGCCGGTGCCGCCAGCCGGGGCCAGGACGCTCGGCCCACAGGCTGACAACACGCACAGCCCGGCCGTCAGCAAGGCGACGTGCCGGACACTTCCACGGGGCATCGCGGGCCCTCCCCAGAGCACTACCTGAAAAACGCCTCGGGGGGCGCCTCTCTTGCGCGAGGGCTAGGCCAACCCCCATCCGGGCGGCATTGGCTTGGACACCACTACCTCTACCCGCCAGGGGGAGGGAGATTCAAGGCCCCGGCGAGGAAGGGCGCCGGGAGGTTAGTAGCCGGCGGGGGCCGACGCGCCCGGGCTGTTGGAGCCACCCGAGCCGGTCCCGCAGGCCGACAGACCGCCCAGGCAGGCCAGCACGGCCAGCAAAAGGGCGATTCGCTTCCGCATATTTCCTCACCTACGCCTTGGGGTTACGGGGCTCCCCTGGGTCTGGCTCTCGTCTCTGGACAAACTGAAAGCCGAACCGGCCCTTGATACAGAGGTGGCCCCGGGTCACGTCGTGGTCGAGTGGGGAGGTGACCTTGACGATGGTGTTGTCCTGGACGTGCAGGTCGAGCGTGCAGCCGACGCCACAGTAGCCGCAAATCGTGGAGGTGACCTGCTGCCCGGATTCGTCCCAGGTGCCCACCTGGCGCATGTCGTACTCGCTCTTGAACATCAGGGCGCCGGTGGGGCAGACGCCGATGCAGTTGCCGCAGTAGACACAGGCGGACTGCGGGAGGCCGACGGCGAACTCGGTCGAGATGCGGGCATCGAAGCCGCGGCCGGCCACCGTGATGGCGAACGTGTTTTGGGCGTCGGCCCCGCAGGCCTCGACGCACTTGAAACACAATATGCATTTCGAGTAGTCGCGGACGTAGAGGTCGTTGTCGATCTTGACGGGCTGGCGCACGGTGGCCGCGTGTGACCCGTGCGGCGGGTGGTGATGGCCCGCCTGGGCGCGGTCGCGCTCGCCTGCCTGGGTGGCGGCCGCCGGCCCGTAGCGCTCCGGCTGCACGCCATACTGGTCCATCCAGCCCTTCACCGCCGGGCCGGTCAGTGACAGGTCGACCGACGAAGCGAGGAACTCGAGCACCATGCGGCGGCTGTGGCGGACGCGTTCCGAGTCGGTCTTGACCTTCATCCCCGGCTCGACCTTGCGCGAGCAGGCAGGCACCAGGACGCGCGAGCCTTCCACCTCGACGACGCAGACGCGGCAGACATTGACCGGGGTGAGCGTCTCCAGGTAGCAGAGGGTGGGCGTATCGATGCCGCGGCCTCGACACGCCTGCAGGATGGTGCTCCCTTCGGGCACCTGGAGTTCGTCGCCGTCGATCTGGAGCGGAACCATCCGAAGGGTGGCGCGGCTCAGCACGGTGCTCATCGCCGTGAGCCTCCATTGGGCTGGAAGAGCCGCAGGCGGATCGCCGACTCGACGGCTGAGCCGGCGGTCTGACCCAGGCCGCAGATCGAGGCGTCGCGCATGGCCTGGTTGACGTCGGCGAGCAGCGCCGTCTCGCGCTCACGAGAGCCGATCACCCGGCCGCTGACGAGCCGGATCAAGGCTTCTTCCTGTCGCACCGTCCCCACGCGGCAGGGCACGCACTGGCCGCACGATTCATCGCGGAAGAAGCGGGCGATGCGGAGCACGATGGCCTGCAAATCGATCGATTCGTCGAAGGCCATCACCACGCCTGAGCCCAGGGTGACGCCAGCGGCCCGGGTGGCCTCGAAGGTCAGCGGGAGGTCGAGCTGGGCCTCGGTCACGAAGTTGCCGGCGGCGCCGCCCAACAGTAAGGCCTGCAGCTTCCCGCGGAAGCCACCCGCCAGGTCGATGAGCTGCCGGAGGGTGGTCCCCATGGGAACTTCGTAGAGGCCCGGCCGCCTGACGGTGCCCGACAAACAGAACAGACGGGTGCCGGTCGAATCGGGCGTCCCGGTTGCCGCGAAGGCGCGGCCGCCGTCCACGACGATGTCCAGGATGTTGATCAGCGTTTCGACGTTGTTGACCAGGGTGGGCTTGCCGAACAGCCCGGATTGGACCGGGAAAGGCGGCTTGTTGCGCGGCTCGCCGCGCTTGCCCTCGATGGAGTTGAAGAGGGCCGTCTCCTCGCCACAGATGTACGCGCCGCCGCCGCGCCGGACCTCGATGTCGAAGCTCACGCCGCGGCCGAGGATGTCCTGGCCCAGCAGTCCCCGGTCGGTTGCCTGGCGAATGGCGTGCTCGATGCGCTGGCGGGCCAGCGGATATTCGCCGCGCACGTACAGGTAGCCCTTCTCGCAGCCGGCGGCATAACCGGCGATGGTCATCGCCTCCACGACGGCAAAGGGGTCCGCTTCCATGACCACTCGGTCCTTGAATGTCCCGGGCTCCGACTCATCGGCGTTGCACACGAGGTAGCGGGGGCGGACGGTCGACTTCGCCACCGCCTCCCATTTGCGGCCCGTGGGAAACGCGGCCCCGCCGCGTCCCAGCAACTTCGAGTCGGTCACCTCGCGGATGACCCCATCGGGCTCCAGCTCGACGGCCCGCCGCAGCGCCGAGTAGCCACCCGCGGCGCGATAGCTGTCCAGGTCTTCGGGATCGACCACCCCGATGCGGCGCAGCAGCCGAAGCCCGGGGTCACCGGCCTGCGGGACCGACGGCGGGTTCTCTATCCTCGACAGCCGACCCTCGACTAGGGCGACGATCTCATCGCTGGAGACCGGTGCCAGAGCAGTCTCGAACCGACGGCTGGGGACCCCCGCCTGCTGCACGAGGGCGGCGGGCGCCCGGTCGCACAGGCCGAGGCAGGGGCTGCGCAGCCAGGTGGCCGAGCCGCTGCTGGGGCGGGCCGGTTTCCCTTCCGGGCCGAGCCGTCCTTCGAGCTCGCGACCGAGTTGCTCCGCACCCGAGCCCAGGCAGGCGATGTCATCGCAGACGTGGACCGTCAGCGGGGGACGCGGTTCCAGGGACAGCAGGGCGTAGCCGGAGGCGACGCCGTAGGCGTCGGCCGGGGGAATGGTCAGGCGGGCGCAGAGGTAGTCCAGCGCCCCTTCACTGATCCAGCCGACCCGATCCTGGATGGCGTGCAGGCCGGGCAGCAGCAGATGGCGCTGGGCGCGAACGGCTCGGCCGCCGAAGGCCACCCGCTGATCCATAGGGCTCTGGACGCCGCCCTGCCAGCCCGACCGCGGAGGCCCGAGCAGCTCGTCGACGGCCGCCATCTCCTCGGCGGAGGCGGCAGACCCGGCGACCTTGATGTCCACCGGCTGCTAGCGGCGAGTCGACCCGGCGGGGACGGGGAGCTTCTCGATCCGGATGGCGCTGGCCTTGAACTCGGCGGTGCCCGACTTGGGATCGGTGGCGTCGATGGTAAGCACGTTGGTGGCGGTTTCGTCCGGGAAGTGCAGTGTCATGAAGGCCAGGCCGGGCCGGCACGACGGATCGTAGCGAACGGCCACCTGCACCGAGCCCCGCCGGGAGCTGGCGCAGGCCAGCTCGCCATCGGCCAGCCCGTAGCGGGCTCCGTCTTCCGGCGAGATGCGCAGCCACTCCCCCTCTCGCAACGGCGAGGAGTACCCGCCCGTCTGCACGCCGGTATTGAAGGAGTCGAGCCGGCGGCCGGTCGTAAGCCGGATGGGGAATTCCTCGGAGAGCTTGTCCACGGGTGGTTCCTGTTCGACGGCACTGAAGGGCGCCCGGGGCCCCTGGACCGGGTTCTCCCAGAGCCGGCCGTGGATGAACTGGCTCCCCGGGTGGTTCTCATCCGGGCACGGCCACTGGATGCCACCCAGCTCTTCCAGCCGGCGGTACGACATGCCGGTGTGCATGGGGCTCAAGCTGCGGACCTCATCCCACACCCGTTCGGCGGTGGGCGTGCCCCACTCATGACCCAGGCGGCGCGCGATCTCGCAGATGATTTCGATGTCGTCGCGGGCGCCTTGGGGCGGCTCGAGCGCTTTGCGGACTCGCTGCACGCGGCGTTCGCTGCTAGTCACGGTGCCGTCGGATTCGCACCATCCGGCGGCCGCCGGTAGGACCACGTGCGCCATCTGGGCCGTCTTGGTCAAGAAGATGTCCTGGACAACCAGGTGCTCCAGGCCGGCGAGCAGGTGCAGCGCCCGCTTCTGATCGGCTTCTGACTGGGCCGGGTTCTCGCCGATCACGTAGAGGGTGATCAGGTCACCCCGCTCCATCGCCTCAAACATCTGGGACAGGTGCCAGCCGCGCTTGGGCGGAATGGTGCAGTTCCATGCGCGCTCGAACTTCGCCCGCTTCTCCGGGTCCTCCACGTCCTGGAATCCGGTCAGCTTGTTGGGGATGGCCCCCATGTCGCCGCCGCCCTGGACGTTGTTCTGACCGCGCAGGGGGTTCAGGCCGGAGCCGTACCGGCCGACATGTCCGGTGAGCAGCGCGAGGTTGATGAGCGCCAGGACATTGTCCACGGCGTTGTGATGCTCGGTGATCCCGAGCGTCCAGCAGATCTGCGCCCGGTCAGCGCGCGCGTACGCGTGCGCGACTTCCTTGATCACCGCGGCCGGCACTCCGGTTTCCCGCTCCGCCCGCTCCAACGGGTAGCGCTCGACGGTGCGCCGGTACTCCTCGAAACCCGTGGTTGCCCGCTCGATGAATTCCATGTTGGCCAGGCCGGCGTGAATGATCTCTTTGGCCATGGCATTCGCCAGGGAAATGTCCGTCCCGACGTCGATTCCCAGCCAGATGTCGGCCCATTCCGCGGAGCTAGTGCGGCGCGGGTCGACGGCGAACAGCCGGGCTCCGCGGTGGACACCCTTCAGAACGTGATGGAAAAAGATCGGATGCGTCTCCCGAGCGTTTGAGCCCCAGAGGATGATGACGTCGGTCTCCTCAACCTCGCGGTAGGAACTGGTTCCCCCGCCGGCTCCGAACACTGTCGCCAGACCGACGACACTCGGCGCGTGTCAAGTTCGGTTGCAGCTGTCGACGTTGTTGGCCCCGATGACCGACCGCACGAACTTCTGAGCCATGAAGTTCATTTCGTTGGTGCCCTTCGAGCAGCTGAAAAGCCCGAAGGCGTTGGGTCCCTTCCGCTCGGTGGCGCCTTTGAACCCGGCGGCGGCGCGATCCAGCGCCTCATCCCAGGAGGCCGGCTGCAGGCGGCCGTCGACTCGGACGAGGGGCTGGGTAATACGCGTCAGCTCCCTGCCCATCCTGCACGGAGTATAAGCCGGGCATGAGTACTCAGACCGGTCGTGCGGTCTTCGCGGCACGCGCCGTAGCGGAGGTGCGCCGGCCTTGGTGCGGCCGGGTCACCTCGAGCACCGCGCTCGGGCCGTTTCTGGCACGCGCGACAACAGCCGGACTCCGACGCCAGGGAGTAGGGCGCGTACCGTCCGAGCGCAGCCATCCAGCCCGAGCTGGGAGCCGGGCGGATGACCACGCCCGGCTACGATCGACCAATGCGCACCATCGACCTCAACGCGGACGTGGGTGAGTCCGCCGGCGATGATGCCAGCCTCATCCCGCTGATCACGTCCGCCAACGTCGCCTGCGGTGGACACGCGGGCGATCCGCAGACCATGAGAGAGACGATGGTGCTGGCCGTCCGGCACGGTGTCGCCATTGGCGCTCACCCCGGGTATGTCGATCGCGAGCACTTCGGCCGGCGACCGATGACACTCGATGAGCCCCAGGTGGTCGAGCTGATCCTCGACCAGGTGGGAGCGCTGGATGCGGTCGCCGCCGCTGTGGGGGCAGCCCTCGTTCATGTGAAGGCGCACGGCGCCCTCTACAACCAGGCCGAGGTCGACGACCGCCTGGCCCGCTCCCTGGTCCACGCCCTCCAGCGCTACCCTCGCCGCCTGGCGCTGGTCGGCCGCGCTGGGTCGGCCATGGAGTGGGCCGCCCGGGCGGCGGGATTGCCGTTCCGGGCGGAGGCCTTCGCCGACCGCCGGTACCGCGCCGACGGGGCGCTCGTGTCTCGGTCAGAGCCCGGCTCGGTTCTCGAGGATCCCAACGCGGTGGCGGCCCAGGTCAGGCGGCTGGTCCGGGACGGCGAAGTGGAGACCAATGACGGGAGTCGCATTCCGGTGGCGTTTGAAACCCTGTGTCTCCACGGCGATACGCCCGGCGCCGCCCGCCTGGCGCGGCAGGTCCGGCAGGTGCTGGCCGAGCTCGGAGTCGCAGTCGCGCCCATCGGGCCAGTCCGGTAGCCGCACCGGCGGCCCGGCGGTTCCCGAGCTGGACTCGGCCGGCCCTGGTCCTGACCGTGGTCGTGCTGACGTCCGGGCTGCTCGGCCGCGGCACGGCGGCCGTCCTCTTCCATCCGAAAGCCACTTCCTCGGTCACGGTGCACGCCAAACAGCTGGTCATCGTCAACCCGTACGCCACCGCCGAGGGCGCTCCCGTCGACTGGTACCGGGGCAACCTGCAGGCGGCTTCCAACTGGAGTGTGGGAAAGGACCTGCCGCGCCAGCTGGGCGCCTACTACGCCAGCCACGGCTACCGCTTCCTGGGGGTCGCCGACGCAAACACGTACACCTGGGTGGAGTCGTACGGATCGCGCCAGCTGACCGGCGTGCCCATGGTGGACGCCACCTATGCCTTCGGTGATGTGCTGGCGCTCTACATGGACCATTGGCTGCCGGCTGACACGCTGCAGGGCGCCATCGACTGGATCGCCCAGGACGCCGGCTTCCCAGTCCTGACCACCACCACTGCCGCCCAGCTGACGCCGGCTCAGCTCCGAGGCCTGCACCGGGTGTTCGGGGTGGAGGTGTACGACGGCCGCCTCGGTCTGGATGCCACCCAGCAATGGGACCAGCTCCTGACGGCCGGAGCCCGCGTGTACGCCCTCGCCGCCGACGACGTCCGCAGCTTGAACGGGGACGGGTCGCCTGCGTCCCAGGGCCACGGCTGGATTGAAGCGCTGGCGCCCGATCCGAGCCTGGAGAGCCTGCTGGCCGCCCTCCGCCAGGGTGCGTTCTATGCGTCGACCGGCCCACGATTCACGAGCTTCACCTTGTCCCAGCGGACCCTGTGCGCCACGGCGGAGCCAGGCACCACCCTGCGATTCATCGCCAAACAGGCGCAGGTGGTCGGCAGCGGCGGGTCCAGCGCTTGCTACAAGGTCACCGGCCCCGAAACCTACGTCAGGGTCGAAGCCTGGGACGGCTCAGGCGGACGCGCCTGGAGTCAACCCTTCTTCGTGGACTCGCTCTAAGCTAAGCCCGAATCCACCGAGTCGAACTTGCATCTTGGGCGCGGGACGAGCGATCGGTGCGTCGTCTCCTGCGCGCGCTCAGTTACGCACCGACGGGTGCGCGCCTTCGCGTGCTCGTCGCCTCCTTCCGCTCATCTCGCCCCGCATCCCAATCTGCGTCGTCCGATCGGTGGATCAGGGCTAAGGCTGGGTGCGAGACGCGA
>WNFC01002773.1_pt1 | contig 18884 bp, 20 predicted proteins | sample 5400541 | NCBI WGS metagenome assembly WNFC01 (sample SAMN13153342, study PRJNA577476) | soil metagenome | isolation source: 120 cm saprolite under Douglas fir tree site 2 hole 2 replicate 1 | place: USA:California | collected 2015-04-18 | reverse complement strand
CGTTGAGGCGGGCCACCTCGGCGCTGATGCGAAAGCCGAGGCCGAGAATCGGCGAGCCGAAGAACTCCGCCACGATGGCGCCAATCAGCGCCAACGTCGAGTTGATTTTGAGGGCGTTGAAGACGAAGGGCAGCGAAGCTGGCAAACGCAGCTTGAAGAGCGTCACCCAGTAAGAGGCCGCATATGAGTGCATGAGATCGCGCTGCATCCGATCGGTCGCGGCAAGGCCGGCCCGTGTGTTGACGAGCATGGGAAAGAAGGTCATGACGACGATGACGGCCGCTTTCGATTGCCAGTCGAAGCCGAACCACATCACCATGATCGGCGCGATGCCGACCACCGGCACGGCACTGACCAGGCCGCTCAGCGGCAGCAGGCCGCGCTGGAGAAAGGGCACGCGGTCGATGAGCACGGCTGTCATGAAGCCCGAGGCGCAGCCGAGCGTGAAACCGCTCAGTACCGATTTGAAGGTCTGCTGGAAGTCCGGCCATAGCACGTCGAAGCGGGTCGCCAGAACGTGGCCGACCTGGGTCGGCGCCGGCAAGAGAATTTGCGGCACGCCGAAACCGACAACGACGACCTGCCAAAGATAAAGCAGAGCGAGGCCGAATAGCGACGGCGCGAGAAGCGACGCCGGGCCGTTCGTTTGGCTGCGTGCCAGGCGATCGAGAAGCGACCACAGCAGTGCGAAGATGCCGGCGAGGAAGAGCCACAGGCCGGGTGCCGCGAGACCGAGAGACGCGTGGTGCCCGAGGACGACGAGCGGCGCTACGGCGCCGGCGAGCAGTCCGGCAAGTCCCGTGACGAGATCGAGCGTTCCCGAACGCGGGCGTGCCGCCGACACGGCCGCTGCGACGAGAGCGAGGAGAGCGCAGAAAAGCGCTGGGCGCTCGTCGAGCCAGCTCGCCGAGCCGATCGGCAGGACGAGGCCGCCCGCCATCATGACGAACGCGCTCAGAACGAGACGTCGTCGCCTCACGCCGTCATCCCCTGGCGCTGCAGGACGAGGCGCTCGGCCAGCCCGACGAGGCCGACCAGCGCGACGCCGACGAGCGAGGCCATCGCGAGTGCCGACCAGATCTGCACGGTCTGGCCGAAATAGGAACCGCTGAGGAGACGCGCGCCGAGCCCCGCCTGGGCGCCGGTCGGCAGCTCGCCGACGATGGCGCCGATGAGGCTGGTCGCGACGGCGGTTTTGAGGCTGGCGAAGAGGAAGCGCGTGGCCGACGGCCAGCGAAGTTTCCAGAACGTTTGTGCCGGGCTCGCGCTGTAGGTCCGCATCAAATCGAGCTGCAGCGTCTCGGGCGAGCGCAGCCCCTTGACCATGCCGATGGCGACCGGAAAGAAGCAGAGATACATCGAGATCACGGCCTTGGGCAGCAGGCCCTCGATGCCGAGACTGCCGAGCACGACGATGATCATCGGCGCAATTGCCAGGATGGGCACGGTCTGCGAGGCAATGATCCAGGGCAGAAGACTGCGGTCGAGGACCGGCAGGTGGACGATGCCGACGGCGAGCGCAATGCCGAGGACGGAGCCGAGCAGGAAGCCGCAGATCGTCGCCGAGACGGTGACCTCGGCGTGATAGACGAGGCTGCGCTTGCTGTCGATCGCGGTGGCGAAGACGCTCTCGTAGAAATCGGCGGCGATCTGATGCGGTGCCGGCAGCACCGGCCGCTCCATCGACCAGCTGGCGGCGATGAAATCGGATGTCGACCAGGCATCTCCGAGATTGTCGAGCCGCTCGCGGATCTGCGGCCCGTTGAGAAGAAGCGCGGCGCCGTACCAGATGATCAGGATCGCGCCGAGTACCGCGGCAACCGGCAGGATGCGGTCGAACGGCCGGTCATTCGTCATGGGCGCTCACTCGTCATAGCTGTGGCCGGCCCGCAGCGCCCGCCGCACGCGATGGGCGATGTCGATGAACTGCGTCGTCTCGCGAATGTCGAGGCCGCGATCGGCCGGCAGATCGCTCTCGATGATCTCGAGAATGCGGCCCGGGCGCGGGCTCATGACGACGATGCGGTTCGACAGGAAGACGGCCTCGGCGATCGAATGGGTGACGAAGACCACCGTCTTCCCGGTCTTCTCCCAGAGGCGCAGGAGCTGCTCGTTGAGATGATCGCGCGTGATCTCGTCGAGGGCGCCGAACGGCTCGTCCATGAGCAGGAGCTCGGGCTCGAAAGAAAGCGCGCGGGCGATCGAAACACGCTGCTGCATGCCGCCCGACAGCTGCCAGGAGAATTTGCGCTCGAAGCCGCCCAGTCCGACCATCGCCAGGTACTTGACGGCACGCACCTTCCGCTCGGCTGCCGGCAAGCCCATGATCTCGAGCGGCAGCGTGACATTGCGCATGACGCTGCGCCAGGAATAGAGCGCCGGCGCCTGAAAGACGTAGCCATAGGCACGATTCTGGCGCGCCGCCTCCGGACTGACGCCGTTGACCTCGATGCTGCCACCGCTCGGTCGCTCAAGATCGGCGATGACGCGGACGAGCGTCGTCTTGCCGCAGCCCGACGGCCCGATCAGCGAAATGAACTCGCCGCGGCGGATCGTAAGGTCGATGTCGGCGAGCGCATGGACAGGCGTATCCGCTGTCTTGAAGGTTAGCGACAGGCCACGGATATCGATTGCGACCGGGTCGGGTTTCTTCTCCTCGATCGGAGCGGAGACGAGGGTCGCCGGCGTCATCCGGCAGTGACGCGATGAGGGTTGCGCGGATCGTGATTCCAGTCGACCGCCGGCAGGCCGGTGTCGATCTCGACCATGGTGATGCAATCGGGTACCGGGCAGACATGCTGGCAGAGATTGCAGCCGACGCATTCGGCGTCGATCACCTCGTAACGACGCTGGCCGTCGACGCGCAGCGCCGCGATCGATTGGTGCGAGGTGTCCTCACAGGCGATGTGGCAGAGCCCGCATTTGATGCATAGCGACTGATCGATCTTGGCGATCAGCTTGTAATTGACGTTGAGGTGCTGCCAGTCGGTGAAGTTCGCCACCGCCTGCCCGGTGAAATCGGCGACCCGCGCATAGCCCTTCTCGTCCATCCAGTTGGCGAGCCCGTCGATCATGTCGTCGATGATCTTGAAACCGTAATGCATCGCCGCGGTGCAGACCTGCACGTTACCGGCGCCGAGCGCGATGAACTCGGCCGCATCGCGCCAGGTAGCGATGCCGCCGATACCCGAGATCGGCAGCCCAGAGCATGACGCGTCGCGCGCGATCGAGGCCACCATGTTGAGCGCGATCGGCTTTACCGCCGGGCCGCAATAGCCGCCATGCGTACCCTTGCCGTCGACCGTCGGCAGCGGCGCCATGCGGTCGAGATCGACGCCGGTGATGGAGCTGACGGTGTTGATCAGCGAAACGCCATCGGCGCCGCCCGCTTTGGCAGCGCGTGCCGGGACCAGGATGTTGGTCACATTCGGCGTCAGCTTGACAAGGACGGGCATGCGCGTGTGCGATTTGCACCAGCGCGTCACCATCTCGACATATTCTGGAACCTGGCCGACGGCGGCGCCCATGCCGCGCTCGCTCATGCCGTGCGGGCAGCCGAAATTGAGCTCGACCCCGTCAGCGCCGGTATCCTCGACCGCCGCGAGAATGCGCTTCCAGGATGGCTCCTCGCACGGCACCATCAGCGAAACGACGACGGCCCGGTCGGGCCAGTCGCGCTTCACCTGCTTGATCTCGCGCAGATTGACGTCGAGCGGCCGGTCGGTGATGAGCTCGATATTGTTGAACCCCATCATGCGGTGCCCGTCGAGATGGACGGCGCCGTAGCGCGAGGCGACGTTGACGATCGGCGGGTCCTCACCGAGGGTCTTCCAGACGACACCACCCCACCCGGCGCGGAAGGCACGGATGACGTTGTACGCCTTGTCGGTTGGCGGCGCCGAGGCGAGCCAGAACGGGTTCGGCGAGGTGATGCCGGCGAAGTTAGATCTTAGATCGGCCATCGAATTCTCCGGTCACATCGTTGCGCGCAGGCGACGGTCAATCGCCTGCGCGGCGATCTTGCCGTCCTCGACCGCCTGGACCGTAAGATCGGGTCCGGCGATGCAGTCGCCGCCTGCCCACACACCCGGCAGCGACGTCTCTCGCTCTTCGTTGACGGCGATCTTGCCCTGGCGCAGCTCGAGGATATCGGCGGTGTCCTGACGAACCGGGTCGGCGACCAGGACCTGCCCGACCGCCTTGAACACCATATCGGCGGCAAGGGTGAAGCGGTCGCCGGTCCCGACAAGCCGTCCCAACTCGTCGAGTTGGGTATACTCGAACTCCACCGCCGTGACATGACGGTCCGTGCCGATGATGCATAGCGGTCGAGCCCAAGGCCTGATGCCGACGCCGTTGGTCTGAGCGAATTCGCGCTCGTGCTCGGTCGCTGACATGTGCTGGATGCCGCGCCGATAGACCAGCACGACCTCCTCCGCACCGAGACGCTTCGACTGCACCGCGGCGTCGACAGCCGTATTGCCACCGCCGATCACGACGACGCGCCGACCGACCGGCAAACGCGCGAGATCGCTCGCTTGGCGAAGCCGCTCGATATAGTCGACCGCGTCCTCGACCCCGGCGAGGCTCTCCCCCGCAATGGCAAGCGCATTGGTTCCCGCGAGACCTATGCCGAGGAAGACCGCGTCATAGCGTTGACGCAGCGTCGCCAGCGTGACATCGCGGCCGAGCGCCTGCCCGATCCGCGGCTCGATGCCGCCGATCGCCAAAATGAAATCGACCTCGCGCTGCGCAAAATCGTCGGGCACCTTGTAGGCGGCAATGCCGAATTCATTGAGCCCGGCGAGCTTCGCGCGCGCCTCGAACACGGTGACGGCATGACCGAGCATGGCCAGTCGGTGAGCGCAGGACAGGCCTGCCGGTCCGCCGCCGACGATGGCGACGCGCTTGCCGCTGTCCGGAGCACGCTCGAAGGGCTGGATGCCGCGCTCGAAAAGCCAATCCGTCGCGTGCCGCTGCAGCAGCCCGATCTTGACCGGTTTGCCCTCGCCGGCGCGTCGCACGCAGGCATCCTCGCACAGGATCTCGGTCGGACACACGCGTGCGCACATGCCGCCCATGATGTTTGCCCCGAGAATCTCGAGCGCGGCGCCCTTCAGATTTGCGGTGCCGATCTTGCGGATAAAGCCCGGGATGTCGATGCCGGTCGGACACGCCTCGATGCACGGAGCATCGTAGCAGAAATAGCAGCGGCTGCTCTCGACCAGGACCTGCCGATGATCGAGCGGCGGCTTGCTGTCGGCGAAATTCGTGGCGTATTCGTCGGCATTCAACCTGCCCGATGCGACTGCCACATCTTCATTCATCGACAAGTACCCCGAAGCCGTATCGAATTTCCTGCACCGCACGACGGTAGCGAAATCGCCACACAGCGGTCAATCTGCCGGGCCACGGGCACGCGCACCGGCAGGACTCCATACGCGCCGCCCCGACGCCGCTCAAGTCAAGGGCGCTCGGCGGTCCGGCTCGGCAGCCGCAACAGGTTGCATCGCCCCGGGCGAGATCGCCTTTACCAGTGGGCCGCTCCATGATTTGGAGCGGCCCTCGGTGGTTCGTTTCGCCGGTCCGGACGGGAAAATGGTCGGGCATGTCAGATTCGAACTGACGACCCCCAGCACCCCATGCTGGTGCGCTACCAGGCTGCGCTAATGCCCGCGAGGGCGCGACTATAACAGGACCGGGCAATGATTCAACGGTCCTCCCCTTCCGGAAGCAACTCAGCTTGAGGTGCGTGTGGGGCGTCGTTTGGGCGCTGCGTCTATCGCCCGCGCCGGCGCAGGAGGTCGCGCAGGTCCGTCAGCTCCTGCACGACCTCGGCGACGACGGATTGCAGCTCGCTCGCCGCATCCGCGGAAGCGCGCTCGATCGCAGCGAGCAGCGGCGGCAGGTTGGGGTCCGATCTTACCGGCGGCGCCTTCTTCGCCGGCTCGGCAGCCGGTTCAGCAACCACCGGCTCGGCGATCGCCATATTCTTTAGCGCGCCTTCGCGCAGCAGCCGCTGGACGCCCTTGATGGTGTAGCCGTCCTGGTAGAGACACTGGCGGATGCGGCGCAGCAGGAGCACGTCTTCCGGCCGATAATAACGCCTGCCGCCGCCGCGCTTCAGCGGCCTTACCTGGGTAAACTTCGATTCCCAGAAGCGTAGCACATGCTGGGGTACATCGAGCTCTCCGGCGACCTCGCTGATGGTGCGGAACGCGCCTGCCGATTTTGCCGCGCGCCGCGCGGCGGGATCGATGCTCTCGGCCATGCTCACACGGGCATACTCAATCGGCTATCCTCATCCGGTGCTCGTCTTCACCGAACGACTCTTGGTCAGGCTGGCGTTGATCTGATCCTTGAGGACGTGTGAAGCGCGGAACACCAGGACGCGGCGCGGATTTATCGGCACCTCTTGTCCGGTCTTCGGGTTGCGTCCGATCCGCCTGCCCTTCTTGCGCACGGCGAAGCTGCCGAATGACGAGATCTTCACCATGTCGCCACGGGTCAGCGCGTCGGAGATCTCGTTGAGGACCGTCTCGACGAGCGCCGCCGATTCATTGCGCGACAATCCGACCTCCTGGTAGACGGCCTCGCTCAGTTGCGCCCGAGTGACGGTGTGTCCAGTCATGGCTTCCCCCGTATTATGAGGAAACGTTAGCCCTGGCCGGGAAGTCCGTCAATTACAGAGAGTTGGCCGGCTTAGCTCATCCTAGCAAGCTCACCGCAATGACACGGGGAGCAAAGCGACAAGGGAAATCAGCGTCGAGCCGCAAAGTCCGCGAAGGAAGCGAAGAAGGGCGGCTGACGGAAAGCACGGGAATGCGCGTCGTACTCCCGGCGGGCTGTTCTTTCGTCCCGCTTCGTCAGGCGCGCGACGGGGATTACCAGCGGACCAGGCTGGCGCCCCAGGTCAGGCCGCCGCCCATCGCCTCCATGAGGACGAGATGGCCGGGACGGATCCGGCCATCGCCGACCGCTTCTGCCAGGGCGAGCGGCACCGAGGCGGCCGAGGTATTGGCGTGCCGCGCGATCGTCACCACGACCTTGCTGGCATCGAGGCCGAGCTTGCGGCCCATGCTGTCGATGATGCGGCGGTTCGCCTGGTGCGGCACCAGCCAGTCGACATCGGCGGCGGTCAGATGATTGGCGGCAAGCGCCTCGTCGACCGCCTCGGCGAGGCGATGGACGGCGCTGCGGAAGACTTCGCGGCCGTCCATGTGCACCACGCCGGCGGTCTGCGTCGAGGATGGGCCGCCATCAACATAAAGCATCTTGTAATCGCGGCCGTCGGAATGGATATGGGTCGAGAGGATGCCGCGGTCGTGCGGCCCCTCGAGCGGCGCCGCGCGCAGCACCACAGCGCCGGCGCCGTCACCGAAGAGCACGCAGGTGCCGCGATCGTTCCAGTCGAGAATGCGGGAGAACGTCTCGGCGCCGATCACCAGCGCCGAGCGCGCCTGTCCCGCCTTGATGAAATTATCCGCCACTGCCAGCGCATAGATAAAGCCGGAGCAAACCGCCTGGACATCGAAGGCGGCGCCCTTGGTCATGCCGAGCTGCGCCTGCACCTTGGTCGCCGTCGCGGGAAAGGTGTTGTCGGGGGTAGTGGTGGCGAGGATCAGGAGGTCGAGCTCCTCGCCCACCATGCCGGCGTCGGCCAGTGCGCGCTGCGCCGCACGCCGCGCGAGATCGGAGCACAGCTCGCCCTCGGCGGCGATGTGGCGCTGGCGGATGCCGGTGCGCTGAACGATCCATTCATCCGACGTGTCGATACGCCGCGCCAGCTCCTCGTTGGTGAGGATGCGCTCGGGGAGATAGGCCCCGCAACCGACGACCTGGGCGCGAATTTTCATCTCGTCCGACTCTAAAGCGCAGCGGTTTGCGGCGGCGGCATCTGAATGGCATGCAGACGAGCAATCTCGTCGCGGATTTGATCGACGAAGCCGTTGAGCTTCATGTCGACGGCCACACCGATTGCGTTGGCGAAACCGAGCGCATCGGCGCCGCCATGGCTCTTGACGGCGATGCCGTTGAGACCGAGCAACATGGCACCGTTATAGCGCCGCGGATCCATCCGCTCGCGCATCTTCTTCAAGGCGTCGGCAGCGAAGAGATAGCCGATGCGGGCGAGGAGAGAATGCTTGAAGGCGGCGCGCAGGAAGTCGCTGAAGAGCCGTGCCGTGCCCTCCGCCGTCTTCAGCGCGACATTGCCGGTGAAGCCGTCGGTGACAATGACGTCGACCGTCCCCGCTGCGATATCGTTGCCCTCAATGAAGCCATGGAACTTGACCGGCGAGTGCTCGGCGCGCAGTTGCGTCGCCGCCGCGCGCACCGCTTCGTGCCCCTTCAAATCCTCGGAGCCGACATTGAGAATGCCGACCGTCGGCTGCGTCAGGCCGAGGACACTGCGCGCGAAGGCATCGCCCATCAGCGCGAACTGCACCAGATTGTCGGCGTCGCAGTCGATATTGGCGCCGAGATCGAGCATGACGCTCTCGCCGCGCTGGGTCGGAAAGAATGAGGCGATCGCCGGGCGGTCGATCCCCGGCAGCATCTTCAGCGCGAACTTGGCCATCGCCATCAGGGCGCCGGTATTGCCGGCCGAGACAATGCCGTCGGCACGGCCATCCGCCACCGCATCGATCGCCAGGCGCATGCTCGATCGCCGGCCAGTGCGCAAGGCGACCGACGGCTTCGCCTCGTTGGTCACCAGATCGTTGGTATGGTGAACCTGCGCGCGCGCCGTCAGCCGCGGCATCTTGCCGAGTAGCGGCATTATCTTCGTCTCATCGCCGAACAGCAGGAAATTGACTTGCGGATAGCGCTTGAGCGATTTTTCTGCACCCTTTAGCACCATGCGGGGCGCCTGGTCGCCGCCCATCACGTCGAGGGCAATGGTGATCCGCGCGCTCAAAGCCCGGTCGCCTCTACCCTGCGGGACGCGCCCTAGGCGCTTTCGGACTGCGCGGCAACGACCTCGCGCCCGTTGTAGTAACCGCAAGCCGCGCAGAGATGGTGCGGCCGCTTGATCTCGCCGCAATTCGGGCATTCGACGTAGCTCGCCGCCGGCAAGGCGTGATGGGCGCGCCTCATGTTGCGCCGCGATTTCGAGGTTTTCTTCTTAGGAACTGCCATTTTCGGGAACTCACGATAGGAAGACGGTCATCGGGCCGCAGGTAATTAAACAAAAACCCCGCCGCCGGCAACCTCGTTCCGCTAGCGTATTACTTTTTTACCAACTTCGCCAACTCGGCAAAGGGGCGCCGCGCGGTACCCCGATCCGTCATTAACTCGGCGGAAACACTGGTTTCGACGTCCGAGCCTTGCGGAAGCTGGGCATCAGGAGCGCGCGGGAAAGTCGGCAGGGCAAGTGACAGCTGCTGCGCCACCGCTTCGCCGATATCGATCGTTTCGCCGTCGAGTACCTCGTAGACCTCGTCCTCGGCGGCAAGCTCGACGGCGTGTTCGCCGGGCCGGGGGCTCCGATAGAGCAATATCGAGCGGTCGCCTACCCGGCTGGCGAACGGCTCGAGGGTCACGCCGCAGAGCTGGACGATGTCGGCGATGATCTCCGCGGCCAGTCGAATCTCGCGCCCATGACGCGACAGCTCGACGGTCGCGCTGAAACCATCGAGCGAGACGAGGGAGAAGCGCCGGGCCAGCGCGTCGCGCTCCTCGGCGCTCGCCGTCAGCTGATAGGTAGCCGCGTCCCCAGTCAGCCGGGCGATCGAGACCAGTCGTGAGAACTCGGGCGGCAGCCCATCGGGCTGGGTCATCGGGCGGCGCCGGGGAGCGCGGCAAACGTCACGCTGCCCGCGATCAACTCTGCGGTCGGTTGCGCCGCGAGGATTGCGGCGCACGCCCTGAGGTAGTCGGCCATTGCCTCGACATCGCCCGCGGCCGGGGTCACCGTGCCGTAAAGGTTACGCCGCAGCGCCTCATCGAGCTGCGCCGCCTCGTCGGCTTTCAATCCTCGCTCATAAGCGCCTATCCGGCCGTAAATAGCCTTAGCCATGGTTTTGATATGGCGGCCGACTCCGAGATCGCCAACCCCCATTTCGCGCAGGCTGCGGTCGAAGTCGACGAACATGGCATCGAACAGCTCCTGCGCGAGATCGACGGTGCGGGAATGATCGACTTTCAGTCGATTGAGCACAAGAAACCCATGCAAGGCAGTGAGTTCAAAGCGTCCATCGATGGTGTCCGGAACGCCGAAATCAGTAAAAAATATAGGCTCGCGAGCCCGCTCGACCACGGCTTCGTAGATCTGCAGAGCAGCATCGCGATGGCGGTTGCGACGAAATAGCGATGCAAGCGACATGAAGCGGACAGTTCCTGGCACGCGGCGGTATAAGCGCGACAATTGACACCCTACCGCTCGGAAGTGCAATTTGCGACCCGAACATGGGCGTGGGGGGCCTGGCTTTCAATCGAGGTCACGGCGCTCGAGCCCGTACTGCCGTGGGACGGGAAAATGTCTTTCGTCATGCCAAACCATCGCTCGGCCCGTCGATTGGCGCGGTCCTTGCTTTGCTGCACGCCGATCGCGATCGCTCTCGCCGCCTGTCAGCCGACCATCGATCAGCGCGGCAACTTGCCCGACCAGAAGAGAGTGGCGACGATCGAGCCGGGGGTGACCACCAAACAGGAGGTCTCGCAAATCCTCGGCACGCCGTCGAGCGTTTCGACCTTCAGCGATCGGACCTGGTACTACATCAGTCGGCGGACCGAGCAGACGGCGTTCTTCCAGCCGGAAGTGCTCGATCAGCAAGTCGTCGTCGTCGGCTTCGACGAAGGGGGGGTGGTACGGGACGTCCAGCACCTCAATCTCGCCGATAGCCGGCCGGTCGATCCCTCGACGCGCGAGACGCCATCGGCCGGCAAGGAACTCGGCTTCGTGGAACAGTTGCTCGGCAATCTCGGCAAATTCAATTCCGCCGGCGCCGCGCTCGGTGGTGGGATCCATCGCACCGGCGGACCGACCGGCAGCAACACCGGCAATAACGGGTACTGAATCGGTAAGGGCCCTGGATCTGCGCGATCCGGGGCCCTTGCCTCTTTTGCCGACAAACGCCGGCACCGATCAATGCCGCCTCAATGCCCGGCGGCAAGCATCGCCAGCAGCAGAATGGCGACGATGTTGATGATCTTGATCATCGGGTTGACCGCCGGACCGGCGGTATCCTTGTAGGGATCGCCCACCGTGTCGCCGGTCACCGCCGCCTTGTGGGCGTCGGAGCCTTTGCCGCCGTGGTGACCCTCCTCGATGTATTTCTTGGCGTTGTCCCAGGCACCGCCGCCCGAGGTCATCGAGATGGCGACGAAGATGCCGGTGACAATGGTGCCGAGCAGCATAGCGCCGAGCGCACTGAATGCCGCGGTCTGGCCGGCGATCCAGGAGACGATGAAGTAAACGACGATCGGCGCCAGCACGGGGAGCAGCGAGGGAAGAATCATCTCCTTGATCGCCGCCTTGGTCAGCATGTCGACGGCGCGGCCATAGTCGGGCTTGGCCTTGCCCTCCATGATGCCCTTGATTTCCTTGAACTGCCGGCGGACCTCGACCACTACAGAGCCGGCGGCGCGGCCGACCGCGGTCATCCCCATCGAGCCGAAGAGATAGGGCAACAAGCCGCCGATGAAGAGACCGACGACGACGAAGGGATCCTGCAGCGCGAACTTGACGTCGAGCTTGGGGAAATAATGCCTGAGATCCTCGGTATAGGCGGCGAAGAGGACGAGCGCCGCGAGGCCGGCCGAGCCGATCGCGTAACCCTTGGTCACCGCCTTCGTCGTGTTGCCGACGGCGTCGAGTGCATCGGTCGTCTTGCGCACGTCCTTCGGCAGGTCGGCCATCTCGGCGATACCGCCGGCATTGTCGGTGACCGGGCCATAGGCGTCGAGCGCCACGATCATGCCGGCCAGGGCGAGCATCGTCGTCGCCGCCAGCGCGATGCCGAAGAGGCCGGCGATGAGATACGGCACGATGATGCCGCCGCAGATGACGAGCACCGGCAGTGCCGTCGCCTCCATCGAGATCGCCAGACCCTGGATGACGTTGGTGCCGTGACCGGTCGTCGAGCTCTGGGCGATGCTGCGCACCGGGCGGTACTCTGTCGAGGTGTAGTACTCGGTAATCCAAACGATGAGGCCGGTGACGGCGAGCCCGACCATGGCGCAGGCAAAAAGCCCGGCACCGTTGACGACGCTGCCGTTCGTCATCTTGATTGCCGCGGTGAACCCGAAGAGCCGGCCGACCACGACCGCGATGATCGCCGCCGAGATGATGCCGGTGGCCATCAGCCCTTTGTAGAGCGCCGCCATGATGTTCCCCGAGGCACCGAGGCGCACGAAATAGGTGCCGATGACCGAAGCGACGATGCAGCCGCCGCCGATGACGAGTGGCAGCAGCAGCATGCCGTCGCGCATCGCGCCGGTGAAGAAGATGTTGCCGAGCAGCATCGTTGCGACAATGGTCACGGCATAAGTCTCGAAGAGGTCGGCGGCCATGCCGGCGCAATCGCCAACATTATCGCCAACATTGTCGGCGATAACGGCGGGATTACGCGGGTCGTCCTCGGGAATTCCCGCTTCGACCTTGCCGACGAGATCGGCGCCGACATCGGCCCCCTTGGTGAAGATGCCGCCGCCGAGGCGGGCGAAAATCGAAATCAGCGAGGCACCGAAGCTGAGCGCGACCATGGCCTCGAGGATCGGACGCAGATCGTCCGTCGGCAGCGTATAGCGCAGGAACATATAGTAACCGCCGACGCCGAGCAGGCCGAGGCCAACAACCAGCATGCCGGTGATCGCGCCTGACTTGAAGGCGATATCGAGGCCGGCAGCAAGACCGCTGCGCGCTGCCTGTGCGGTGCGCACGTTGGCCCGCACCGAGACATTCATCCCGATATAGCCGGCCGCGCCGGAGAGAACCGCACCGATGAGGAAACCGACTGCGACGCGCGGGCCAAGCATGACGCCGAGGATGACCAGGATGACGACGCCGACGATGGCGATCGTGGTGTACTGCCGATTGAGATAGGCGCGGGCGCCCTCTTGGACGGCAGCCGAAATCTCCTGCATTCGAGCCGAGCCGGCATCGGCGGCAAGAACCTGGCGGCTGGTGACCCAGCCATAGAGCAGGGCGAGCACGCCGCAAGCGAGGACGATGAGATAGAGCAGCATTATCGATTCCCTTGTTTCTTCGAATTGGACCGATCGTTCTCGGTCGCTACGAGCTCTTGGCTAGATCAGCCCGACTCTGGCGCAAAGTCGGCCCGACGGTCATTGGGTAGGCGCCTGTCATCGCTCCACAAACGCGGTTCTTATGAGCGGGTTTTCGGGGATGGCAGGGAATGGTGAAGCAAAACGCGCGCGAACATGCCAGAAGAGTGCGGTGGAGGCAACCGGGCTGTCTGCGCAGCGCAACCAAAGCGCGAACAGCGCCGCTATCCTGATGTCGCCGGTTGCCGTCTGGCAGCACCGTACTACCGCAGGTAGTACGGAGCTGGTACCAGAATCGTGCCGTCATCGGGCACGGGATCGAGAAGGTCGCGCGACCACTTCGCCATCTCCGGGCAGAAGATCGCGGCGGCAGCACCGCCGGCCGCGACCAGCGAGATCACCTTGCCGCGGAATGCCGGCATGGCATGCCAAGCGCCTGGCACAGCGTCAGAAGCAGCACATTTGTTCGGGCACCCGCTGGTCGGCCTTTGCTGGAGCATGATCAACGCGGCGGTGAGATATCACGGGGCGCTCAACGCCGACCGCGCTCGAAGGCTTGCTGAATGAGGACGGCATGGACGATGCCGGGACCGAGGACGCGGTCGGAAGTCTCCTGCAAACGCTGCTTGACTAAACTTGACTCGATGACGCGGTCGGCGCCGCCGACCTGATCGTACAGCGCGTAGAGCTCGGTGATGAAAGCGTCCCGCAGCCTGAGACGATTCGGCTCGATATCGGCGGGCGTCTTGCCGGGCTCGAGCTCGAGCGCCAGCACCAGACCGGCCTGCCGCGTCACCTTATTCTCGCGATTGAAGACGGGCAGCACGATCGGCGGCAGCGTAACGAAGGTCGGCCCGTCGATCGTGCCCTCCACCTTCGCCGGCTTCTCGCCATGCTCGGCGGCGCGCACCGGCGTCGCCAGGAGAAGAGCCGATAGGAGGAGAATTTCCGCTCGCCAGACGGCGTGCGAGCGACTGTTTTCGTGGTCAGTAATGCCGGTAACCGGTCGCGGCAAGCTCGATATTCCTTCCGGTCTCATCGATCACCCGCACGCCGGTTCCGGCGGTGATATAGCCAATCGCCGCGATCGGTAGCGCTAGCGAGCGGGCAAGAGCGCCGATCACCCCCTCGGCGGCACGCGGCGCCGCGAAGATCAGTTCATAGTCATCGCCGCCGCCGAGAACAAGAGAGAGCAGCGAATTGTCGGCGTCCAGCGCCGCGCACGCCGCCGCCGACAGCGGCACCTTGACGGACTCGACCACGGCGGCCACGCCGGATACCGCACAGAGATGGTCAAGATCGCCGATCAGCCCGTCGGACACGTCGATCATCGCATGGGCGATGCCGACCAACCCCTGGCCCAAGGCGAGCCGCGGCCGCGGCAGGCGATAGCGATCGACGAGATGAGCGCGGGAGCTGGCATCGAGCTCGGAGAGATCGCCACGCAGGACGCGCAAGCCGAGCGACGCATCGCCAATCGTGCCGGAGACATAGACGACGTCGCCGGGTTGTGCGCCGCGCCGCAGGATCGCCTGTCCGACGCCGATCGTGCCGATCGCGGTCACCGACAACGTCGCCGGCCCGGGCGTGCTCGACGAATCGCCTCCGAGCAGCACAATACCGAATTCCGCCTGGTCGACGGCCAATCCCGCCGAAAAACCAGCGAGCCAGCTCTCGCCGCAACTCATCGGCAACACCGTCGTGAGCAGATAGCCGAACGGCGTCGCCCCCTTCGCCGCGAGATCTGAGAGATTGACGCGCAGGAGCTTGCGCGCGACGAGATCCGCAGGGTCGTCGGGCAAATAGTCGACGCCGGCGACAATCGCATCGACGGTCAGGACGAGCTGTTGGCCCGGCGGACCCTCGATCAGCGCTACATCGTCGAGCAGTCCGAGCGCCGCGGGTCCGGCGAGCGGCGCGAAGAAGCGCGCGATGCGCTCGAATTCACCGAGACTGGGGTCCGCCACTGCGATCGGGTCCGAGTCCCTGGTCGAGATCGCCCTGACGCAGAACTCGCGCCAGCCGATCGAGCACGCCATTGACCATTCCCGGCTCCTTGCCGGCGAAGAAGGCGTGCGCGACGTCGAGATATTCGCTGATGACGACGCGCGGTGGGACATCCGGTCGGCCGAGCAGCTCGTAGGCCCCGGCGCGCAGGATGGCGCGGAGGATGGTCTCAAGCCGATGCAGCGGCCACTCCTCGCTGAGCGCCGGCGAGATCATGCCGTCCAGCTCGCCCTGCCGCTGCGAGGCCCCGCGCACGATATCGACAAAGAGGGCACGATCCGCCTCGCCGTAATTCTCGCCCTCGATCTCCTGACCCAGCCGGTGCTTGACGAACTCGGCGATCACCGCGTCGATCGCGATACCGCCGCCGGCTTCGATCTGATTGATCTCGATCTGATAGAGCGCCTGCACGGCGAGCAGCCGAGCGACACTGCGCCGCCGTCCGGCGCCGCCCCTTGTGCTCGCTGCCGCCTCGATCATGGCCGGTGCAGTCCGAATTGTTGCCTGAGCTCGATCATCGCCAAGCACGCACGCGCCGCCTCGCCGCCCTTATTCTTGCGGTCGACGCGGGCGCGCGCCAGTGCCTGCGCCTCGTTCTCGACCGTGAGAATGCCAAAGCCGATCGCGGCGCCGTATTGAAGCGCGACTTGCTGAAGCCCGCGCGCGCTTTCAGCGCAGACATAGTCGTAGTGTGTCGTCTCGCCGCGGATGACGCAGCCGAGCGCGACATAGCCGTCGAAACGACGGCGGATGTCATGACCGCGCGCCTCGATGGCAATGCGGATCGCCGCCGGAATCTCGAAGGCCCCCGGGACCGTGAAACGCTCGTAGCTGGCACCGCCAGCATCGAGCGCCTGGATGGCGCCGCGGGCAAGTTCTTCAGCGATATGCGCGTAGTACGGCGCCTCCACGATCATGACATGCGGGGAATCGCGCATCGATCCTCCCTACCCTGCCGCCGGAACGATCGGACGTTCTTCGACGACGGTGAGACCATAGCCGTCGAGGCCGACGATGGTGCGATGGGTGTTCGACAGCAGGATCATCTCGCGCACGCCAAGGTCGATGAGGATTTGCGCTCCGACGCCGTAGTCGCGCAGCTCGGGGACCGGATTGCCGCCATTCTCGGCCAGTCCGCGCATGCGGTCGAGCAGACTGGTGGGCAAGGGTTCGCGCAGCAGCACGATGACGCCGCGCCCGATCTGGGCAATCATCGACATCGCGCTCTGCAGCACGCCGCCGCGACCGCTCGCGCTCGAGCCGAGCACGTCGTCGAGCACGTTGAGCGCGTGCATACGCACGGGGACCGGTTCCGGCGTCGCGATATCACCCTTGACCAACGCGATGTGCTCAACATGGGCGACCGTGTTGACGTAGATATGCATCTTGAAATGACCGCCGTACTTGCTCTCGAACACGGTCTCAAGCCTGCGCTCGACGATGCGGTCATGTCGCCGGCGATAGGCGATGAGATCGGCGATCGTGGCGATCTTGAGGCCGTGGAACTGGGCGAAGCGAACGAGGTCTTCGCGCCGGGCCATGGTGCCGTCGTCGTTCATGATCTCGCAGATAACGCCGGAGGGATTGAGTCCGGCAAGCCGCGCGATGTCGACCGCTGCCTCGGTATGGCCGGTGCGCACCAGGACACCGCCGTCGCGCGCCATCAGGGGGAAAATATGGCCGGGCGTCTCGATGTCGTCTGGCCCCTTGCTGGGGTCGATCGCCGTGGCGATGGTGCGCGCCCGGTCGGGCGCCGAAATGCCGGTCGTCACCCCCTCGCGCGCCTCGATCGAGACGGTGAAGGCCGTCCTAAGGCGTGAAGCGTTCTGCTGCGGCATCAGCGGCAGCCTGAGCTGTTCGACGCGTTGCCGGGTAAGCGCCAGGCAGATCAACCCGCGACCGTGCTTGGCCATGAAATTGATCACCGCCGGCGTCGCCATCTGTGCCGGAATGACGAGATCACCCTCGTCCTCGCGATCCTCGTCGTCGACGAGAATGAAGAGGCGCCCATTGCGCGCCTCTTCGATGACGTCCTCGATCGGTGAGATCACCTCGATGAAGCTCATCCGCGCACCTTCGTATTGCGCCTGCCGACCGGGCGATCCGTCGCCATTTCGTACCGGGCTCCGTCGTTCATCCGCCTTGACTACTGCGCCGGACGCATTCCCGCAAGGGCTGCGCGCAAGGCGCTCAAACCTTGCCCGGCTCAACCGCTTGCCACAGGCGAGCGACATAGCGCGCCAGCACATCGATCTCCAGATTGACCTCGTCGCCGATCCGCGCAGCTGCAAAGGTTGTGCAGGCTTGCGTGTGCGGAATGATGTTGACGCCGAAATTTGCGCCATCGACCTCGTTGACAGTCAGCGAGACGCCATCTAGCGCAACCGAGCCTTTGGGTGCGATCGAGCACGCGAGATGCGACGGCGCGGCAAATAGGAAGCGAAGCGAGTCGCCCTCCGGCCGCCGGTCGAGGATGCGCGCAACACCGTCGACGTGGCCAAGCACGATATGGCCGCCGAACTCATCGCCGAGGCGCAGCGCGCGCTCGAGATTGACTTTGTCCCCCTTCCGCCAGCTGCCGAGCGTCGTGCTTGCCACGGTCTCCGCCGAGACCATGGCGGCGAACCAGTCGGTGCCCTTCTCGACAACCGTCAGGCAGGCACCCGAGCAGGCGATGGAAGCGCCGATCGCGGCATCGGCGAGATCGTAGCGCGTGCCGATCACTAGCCTCGTATCGCCGCCCGTCCGCACGTCGCGCACTTCGCCCAGATCGGTGATGATGCCGCTGAACATGATCTTAAACTAAGTGGCGCGACGATAAGTTTCCAGCACGTCCTCGCCCGCCTCCAGTAGATTGCTGCGCCCGAAGCCTGGTGCATCGGCCAGACGCTCGAGGCCAAAAGCCGCTACCGCAGGAAGCCCATCGCCGCCAATGAGACGCGGCGCGCGGAACCAGGCGAGGCGATCGACCAGGCGATCACGGAGCAGCGACGCTGCGAGGTGCGAACCGCCCTCGGCGAGCACTCGCGTCAGCCCGCGCGCACCGAGCGCTCGCAGTCCTTCGCCGATATCGACACCGGCGCCATCGTCGCCATCGACTTCGATGAGCTCGACGCCGCAAGCACGGAACGCCTCCTGACGCAGCCGATCACCGCCACGCAGGGTAACGAACCACGTGGGAATCTGACACGCTTCGGCGACGACGCGCGCCGTCAGGGGAACACGAAGACGACTATCGACGATGACCCGAACCGGCGAACGGTGAGTTAACCCCGGCAGGCGACACGTGAGCAGCGGATCGTCGGCGATGACCGTGTTGCTGCCGACCATTACCGCGTCGTGGCTGGCGCGCAGGACATGGGCGCGATCGCGCGCCAGCGGCCCGGTGATCCATTGGCTCTCGCCAGCATGGGTGGCAATGCGGCCATCGAGCGTCGTCGCCAATTTCAGGGTGACCAGTGGCCGGCCTTCGCGTATGCGCAAGAGGAAGCCGGCATTGACCTCGGACGCCTCGTCGGCGCACAGGCCGGTTTCGACGACGAGGCCGGCCCCACGCAGCTTGGCAATGCCCCGGCCGGAGACGCGCGGGTCGGGATCCTCGATCGGGATGACGATGCGGGCGAGGCCGGCGGCAATCAGGGCGTCGGTGC
>WNFC01003889.1_pt1 | contig 18887 bp, 19 predicted proteins | sample 5400541 | NCBI WGS metagenome assembly WNFC01 (sample SAMN13153342, study PRJNA577476) | soil metagenome | isolation source: 120 cm saprolite under Douglas fir tree site 2 hole 2 replicate 1 | place: USA:California | collected 2015-04-18 | reverse complement strand
GTGCCGTTTTCCACTGGGTGGTTGCCCTCTGGTGTGGGTTGCCACCCGGAGGTTTCGAGGACGGCGTGGCCGGCCTCGATGTTCCCCCTTTGTTCGGGGTTTTCTTTGATTATTCGGGATGGGTGTCGTTTTTTTTAAATCTTTTGGATGCATAATGTGTGTTAAATAAACTCTATCCTACTTCTGACTACCACTTTCGTCGTTGGCGACTTTTTGCCGCGGAGATGTGGTTGCCAAAAAAGAAGGAAGCCTGATTTGATTCTCAATTGTTTTTGGAGCCTCACGCAAAACCCCGCTCTTTCGGTAGTTGCCGGGCCAAATTAAAGTTCATGTGGCCCCGGGATGTTCGTTCATTATCTAGGTCCCGATTACGACTTCTACTGTTGTCATCTTTTCAACCCCTTTTGCTGTATCATTCTCACGCTTGTTCTAGATCCCATGTCATTCCAAACGGATAAGGCTTGGCCCGCTGGCCTGCTCACCATCTTTGAGCATGGCCGCGCCAGACACGCGACATTCGAGAACCGTTATTATGGACCGTACAATAAACTGTTGTCTCATTGTTTTGGGAGCGGTTTCAACTTCTATGTCGCACCGCAGAGCCCCCCCCGTGACGATAGGCGCGACACCGTCGACTTCATCGTCTTCCTTGTTGTATTCGACAGCCAAGACAAACCGGTCTTCCTTCTTGAGGTAAAGGACGATGGCTGGGCCCAAAAGGCTGAATTGCGTTGTCGCGCGGATATCCATATACGCGATCGGTACGCTTTGATGCTCGACGAATGCCCCATCCCTCGTCTTTGGGGGCTGAGTGCTCTCGGTACTTCTGTGCGCGTCTACTGTGGCGACACGACAAATTATCAAGTAACTCCCGCAGCCATATCGCGCCCACAACCTTCTTACGTCCTTTTGCCGAGCTTCCTAGCTGGGGAGTGGGACATGGACATTCTGTCACAGGAGGGATTTGAGAAAATGAAGGAAATTGTGAATGATATTTTGGTTCAGACCGGAAACGTGAATGTGTAATGAAAATCGAGTACCTTGTGTGCCTACTAGTATGCCTTGGCTTTCCGAATCGAATTATCAGTACTTTGATCGATGCATCCAACTCGCCAGTGGTCGCGACGAGTTCCACGGTCTTCCGGTATAGTTTGAGTTCTTCGATTACGTTCATGAGCGCGTTGACCTCCATGCGCCCGTGTACAAAACCAACATATCGCATCGTTGTGCCTAGCTAAGTGGCGACTGCACCTCCCAATACAACAAGTGGTGTCGCCGCAGGTGGGAACCAATTGGTCGTGGTTACTAGAAAAGCCTCTCAATACTTAGTCCGAAGCCGAAGACGGACAATTGGTGCCTCGCACGTGCGCACAAATAATGGTAGTAAGAGCTCCCAGAACTGCGTTTCCGTCGCCGCGGTCTGGATAGGGGCAGGTGCCGAGAGGGCAGAGATGGGTGGTGTCTCTTTCTGTGCCGTGCGAAGTTCGTTATCAGACAAAGTCGGGTCGCGCACGTCGCGAGGGTACTTGATATACAACGTTGCTGCAACGCCGAAATGGCCCGAGTATGAAATGGGAACCCAGGGATTGGATCCGTGAGGAGTACACGTGTGCCGGTTGCGACGAGTGGGTAACGGAGCAGCTGGGGGACAGATGATAAAATCATCGCAATGAAAATAAAACGCGACAAAGCAACCATCCGTCTTGTAAAAGACACCTGGGAGTAGCTCCTGAAAGAAACGGAACTCCCACCACACTGGCTATCCAGCCGTGAGTCGAGGTGTTCGCCAGCGGAGTAGGTATTGAGCGGTGAGTCAGACGTGACACCAAACATCTCGACGGCCTAAGAAGGGGATGGCATGGAAGTTGATGTGAGGGAGGCAGGCGACGGCGGAGGGTGTGTTACGTAGCGACAGAGCTCAGCGGCCTGCTTAGCAAGTTTGGCAAATTCCTATGCATTCACCAATCTGTGTGATATCCAGGGCCCCCTTCTCCCCCTTTAGCCATGAACTTATCGTCATTTCAGTTAATTGCCGCCGCATAATGTTCTGTGTACTTACATGAGCATTGAATACCTCAACTTGACCAAGAGTTGGGTGCGTAATGAGAACGCTTGCAGCTGAACCAGTTGCCGCCGAGAACGTCGAGAGAGGAACAGTTCAAAGAGTATGGATGCATAGTCGCAGCAACTAATGGAAATCTTGAGAGTATCACCAAACCTGCTCCGACGGCACCGCTACGACCGAAACTTTAAGAGGTAGCGGGCTAAAGGAGGTTGTTATGCGGTCATGCACGTGTAGAAGAACATTGAAAAAGGTAGGAATTTCGAAAGGCGAGACCGAACAATATCATGATCCGCGTGGACCCAGAGCTCTTGAAGAGCTATGGTATCGAAGTGGGAGTTCTCGAGGTATTCAAGGTATTGGGTGATGGCCTGTATGCGTTCAGATCCATGCTTAAAAACATATTTGAGGCCTTTGAGTCGTAGTCAGACTTCATGCAGCACTTTGAGCTTAGATAGACTTGCCAACATTGATCATGAGAGTGTCTTTCAAGTTATTGAGGGTCGTCGATTATAGTTGATCATGTGATAGAAACCTTAACCATACATCAAGGCTGTGGTACGGCTCCAAGGCTTTGGATCACCTCGAAGACATGCAGTTCGCGTCTGTATCTACTCAGAGTGCATTTGCCGCAGTAAGTCAGGATGCTCTACTCAAAATCGTTCAAAGATTTACGACCGATAAAAGCTTCTGAATGAGGACGGTAGGAGTACGGAAGAAGAGTCAGCTCCTGAGGTGCCCACGACCCCGTCGAAAGCAAAGGTGAGTCTTGGCCATAAATTGCATATCATAATGGGTTCAAATTTGTGAGTTAGAAGCCGAAGAAGAAGAAGAAAAAAGGGAATACAGCTCCAGAAGGTGGAATTTCTGCTGTTCAAGGTGGGAATGAACCAATAGAATCGCACACTACGATCGCAAAGGCCGGACCCAACGAGGCGATGCTTTCTCCATCGTCGCCACCGGGAAGCGCCTCAAAGAAGGAGTGGAAAGCACGGAAGAAACAAAAAGCCAAAGCGAAAAAGGAAGGGAATGATGATTTTGACAGAGCACTGGATGAGCTGTCTATCAAGTGAGCCGCTATTGGTTGGTGCCGTTTTCCACTGGGTTTTGATAAGGATGCACACAAGATATCGCGACACATACCTCGCAAGCCCTGCGACCTCGAAAGGGAAAGGCCTCCCCTCGCGTTCACTTCAAGAAGAGTGTTTTAAACTATTGTCAGTTTCCCTTTCGCATCTAAACCCCGATGCCGAGATGCGCCGGTTCTTCGGTGGAAAGGTTGTATCTACCTCCAGAAACGAATCAGGATCTCCTTCCAGGGCGCGCCGACAGCCAACAGTCCAGCGTTCCAACCTTACACGCCCCCGGTCAGACTGGTGGCCAGCGAAACTTCGCGAGGGGCTCACACTGCGACCGCTGACAAATGATGAAGCCGGCGCAAAGGCTTCATTTGCTCCTTGGGGCGATATCGAGGAGAAGTATTGGACAGTGGAGTACAGCAAAAGGTACAAAGGCGCGACGCTCGAATTCATGCAGACCGTCCTCTCTGGAGGTGCGCTATTCTTAGCTCCCAACCGGAACGATACATCTATTCTGAAGGTCTTTAAGACCCTGGAGGTTTCTATACAATTTTACGGCGCGTGCCGTGGCATGCTGATACTATACTCCAACTAGCAGAGCTTTACAGTCACCGTGAAGGTTGGGCTTTTCCGTCATCGTTAGATTTGATATCAATCTTTCTCAGAGCACAGCCAGGCGGCAGACTTCCTAGAACGCGCTCTCTTTACATATGAACGTGCTTTTGTAGGGGCGTTCACATTTACAAATGGGCTAAACCGTCTCGATTTTGATCGAGTGGAGAACAGGCCATTCTTTCTTGCACTGCACAGACAAGTCATGTACGCTGGTTTAGAACATAAGCACGCCTTTTCTCATCTCTTTGTTTCAGTGACCTACAGAGACGTGGGGTTTACCGCACCGCATTTGAATTCGCAAAACTTCTGTTGTCACTGGATCCCTGGTCGGATCCGCACGGGGCCTACCTACATCTAGACTTCTTGGCCATTAAGAGCGGCATGCATTCCTGGCTCTTGTCATTTTCCGAGATGTTCTCGCCTCTTTCCCCTGGGCTTGAAGGTCCTCAAACCGGCTACGCTATGGTCCGTGCCTTGCCTGGCTGGGCTTACGCACGAGCGCTCGCCTTCAAGGCTGAAGGCGATGATCACGCCTCTCAGGTGCGACCGCGTTTATCCGTGGATAAGCATTCTCGCAAGCTGATTGAACGTGATATAGAGCACAGAAGCTTTGAGACAAGCGGTTCTCGAGTTTCCGTCAGTCGTGCCACTCTTAGCAGACAAGGCGGAAATTGTGCTTCCTGCCGAAGTGAGAAGTCATCCAGCTTTCAGGATATTCACTCATCACGGGTGTGCCGACTGTTCCTATGCTGATGCGTATTGTCTAATCTGTCCATGAATAGTAATGAATTGGCCGACGAATCCCTACTTCATCTATTGTCGCATATTTACGTCCAGCGATCGCATGCTCTCTGGAAAGACCCAATCCGGTCGTCTTGGTTCGCCGAGACGGTCACAGAATTGGTTCGGACAGGTCAACTTCCGCCCAAGGCCATTGCCACAACGGGATTCACTCGTCTGCAAGGTCTTGTGCGCTGCGGTGGTGACTTTGATATATCCATCTACAGACACGTTGTTGTTCTTGGACCTACCGCCCAAAGTTTGCTCCAGCTCATTCCAGTACATGTCATCAACAACAATCGTCTGGCGTGTGACCCGTTGCCACCACAAAGCTCCAAGAGTCAGTACAACGAGGAATTTTTCCGCGGAGCTGAAGATCCCTCTGCTAGCTCTTTTAACCGCCATAGGAGTGCCGCACAAACGCAGCGCCTGCTTGAGCGGTTGATTCCAGACCCTGTATTCAGGCGGCAATTGCAGGTAGGCCGGTGGCCTCGTCAGCATGATCCACGCCGTTAACTATATTGCAGGACTTTTTTGCTGCGCATCCGCGTCTTCTAGAGCAATTCCCTGGTGGAGTTGTGCAATTTGCGCAACTTGCCGGAACTTTGCCCGAGGAGGTATTGCAAGAGATTTTGGTGAACGCACAGATATTGGATGAAGCGGCGGAACAATTTGCTCTCCCTCATGGGGAGATGCCTGGGGGATTGCCCGGAGAGAACTTCGTGCAGTTGGACTTTGTGGGGGAAGCTGATGTCGAAGGAGAGGTTCCCACAGTGGGTGGTGCGAGGGAAGGAACGCCGGTTGGAGATGAGGTGCCTCTTATGCTGACGGAGGACGAAGAGGACGAAGAGGAGGACGAGGAGGTTGAGGAGGTCAGTATTTTCTTGTCCCCATGCTATTGTTCATGCTGAACTATGTCAGATTGCACCGTTGCCTATTCGTGTGCTGCGTAATTTGGTCGGCCGTTTCTGGGGTGGTTCCAATGCTGAAGAAGGCTCGTCAGAAGACGGATCGCAAAGAGAGGCTGAGCTGGATGGCGTGGATTAGGAAGTAGTTTCGGCCGTAGGAAATGGCAGGCTTGTATCATACATACTACTTCAATGCTTATTATGGTCGGTCGTGATCGAGAGGGGGCGAAGTTCTAACCCGAATCCGGGGTTGTGAGTCTCGTGTGTCATAATCCCATAAACAGGCCTTGCCTTAAACACGTCCTCAAAGGCCTCATCTTGTGCGTTGGCCTTGCCGACCTTCATTCGAGCATGCAGGGAGGTCGTGCCTCTTTTCCAAGTCTTCACATCGACCATTCTCTTCCAGGCCCGGGTCCCGCGAAAAAGTGCAAACGTAATCCGGGTTCGCAACGCCATTGGGATGACCCTGGGCAACAATCCGGTACACTGCCATACGATGACGATGAGGTGGACAGAACAATAGAAGATGTTGCGGTCGATGACGTGGAGGAAGAAGAGGAGAGCCGTGAGTTGACGTATGATGAAATTTGGGACGACTCTGCATTGATTGCCGCATGGGAGTCTGCAACTGCGGAATATGAAGTAAGTAGACCCATGATAACCTTGCGTCGCGTCATTCTTATGGGTGCTACCACAAGGCTTATCATGGTAAGGGAAAAGATTGGAAGAAAGATCCAGTGAAGAGGTCGCCGCTGTTGGTGTGTTTTGTCACTCTAAGGAACTTCTGCTAATCCCTATCGTCCATAGATGGTACAACGTACCACCAGATCCGTCCAAGCTCAAATTATCCGCCGATGTTAAGCAAGAATCCGGCGTGGCTCAATTAGACCCAGAAAATTCACGCCCACTTGACTTTGAGACGTTTGTGCCGAACCATGATCCAACTCTCGCCCAACCTTCGCAAGCGGCATTTGAGACATACGCTATCCCACCTGCTCCTGGGGAGCGTGTTAGCCGCGACGAGGCCTTCAATCGTGCATTAGGTGCCATGTACTGGGCTGGCTACTGGACCGCAATCTATCATGTAAGTTACATCACACCAACTCGCTGGTCGGATCCAATGTGCTCATGCTGGTCCCAGAGTCACGAACATAATGACAGGAAAAGGATCTCACATGATTTGGCGGAAAATGGGTGCCATGACAAGCAAGGAGAAGATGAGAATGCAGGAAGCCAGGATGAAGAAGATGAGGAGTTGTTAATCTCGACCCAGAGGTGAGTGCCCAGGGTGACACCTGCAGCTTGAAAGGCTTGAGTATCGAGACACTGCTGTAACGTACGACATGCAAGAACATAACACCGGGAGTGAAATTTTTCTTGGTCCAGGTTTGTGGGTACTTCTACAAAAAGCACAGTATTTTGTAGAGTCATTTGTATACGCAGTCCTGGTCGTCTGGTCGTCGTTAATAAGGCAGACACTCGGAGTCCCGGTGACGTGCCGGACCTTCCCAGTACCGCGCTTCTGGCCGCAGCGGCCTGTTCAACCACAGCTGTCAGCTACCGCCAATCTAACGTTATTATGCCCACGAAATATGTCCGAGATGAAGGCCATTCTAAAAAACACATCAAGTCGGATCCAGCGTCACGGAATACAATTTATCGTTATAGTGACGGCGCGGATGTCCAGCGCTGTATACAGACTTCAACGAACGACGGCCTCATAGACGGTGAGAAAATCGCACTTCGAATCAGGCCCACCCAAACGTTTTTTTCTTGCAGTCCTCACCGCACTTCGCAACCAACTTACAATAAAATTCGAGGAAGAACCAATTCAGCCTGATGACCATCGTTTGGCTCTCGCATGTAGTTGGCTGGAGATTGCTCCTCGCGCTCATGGCGTCTTCAACATATGGGAAAGCACCACTGAGGTATGGGGCCGTATCTCATGTTTTCGTGACTCCGGTGCTGAGATATCCTAGCGACAGCCATCTCTTCTCGCACTGCTGATCTCCGTTTTATCATCTATTCTGACAATCCTATCAACGCATTACACACACCACGAGCTAGGTCAACCCATTCTGAAGACACTGTTATCTCCCGATTACCTCCTTCATCTGAACTCCTATCTGACGGGTTCGCATAATGAACTTATCATTGCGACGCTAAAGCTTTTCCGCGCCATGTCTGCATTTGGAGGGGGCTGCGAAAAGAGAGCCATCTTAGAGGGGTTTTCATGGGAAAACAAGGTATGTTTTGTCCGCACTTTCATCTGCATTCTATAACGTTCGCCTTAGAGGCTTCATAAACTGCTGTCTATGAGACGCAAGGCGAAGACGACTGGCTCTACTGATGTTCTCGTCATACCAGGTTTGTGAATTCTGGTTGGGTTCGCGAGACGGCTGAAGATTCCGTTAGATATTCGGACTTTATACATTCTATTCATTCTCTCCTTTGTGGACGACTCTGCGGCCAGTTCGGTGAAGTCGTCGTTTTTGGAGCAGCGCCATGAAATCTTCCGTTCCATTTTTAGCGGCTTTGATCAGGACCCATATTCTCTGGCTAGAACAATCCTGGAAGTCGCGTGGACAGGAATCTGGCTGGATCCGAAGATCAAAAAGACTGTCAAAGTGAACGTTTTTAATGAGGCTAGCTTGCACCACGTACGTTAACCAATGCCCTCTCGCACATGTCTTCACGAACCAGTAGATTATGAAACTTTACAACCGCTCCGTTGGGGAAGGCTCTGACGATCAGATCCCTGCTGATCTCGCGCATCACTTCCTTCTTGCCATCTGCACACACCCCGGTGTGGGTGTATGCTTCAAGGACCGTGGCTGGTATCCGCGTGAAACAGGGGACGACGTGAGGCTCGCCCAGAGCGACAATGATGAGACAGCTCCTAAACATGCTCGCATCTACAATAAGATTCTAGCACACTTGCTCAAAACCTTGAAAGTCAACGAGGACCCACGCCAACAAGAACTTGCTCTGAGAATCTTCTCGGCCTGTCCGGAACTTGTTTGCGGGTGTGTTGTATCTTTGTATTGTGGCTCGCATTTTTTGACGAAACATAGTTACTGGTCGTCAGCCCCCTTGACTCTAGAGCCAAGGCTGTCCTCCAAGTGGATCGCAACCATTGCATTTTTTGGCAATGTCATTTCGCTCCCCGTCCCGGAGGAATCGCTTTTTCTACCAGGAAGTTCCTTGTATCTGCCAACTCCGCCTCCCCTGCTCGCTTTCCTCGAGAATATCTTCCCATCCGTCAATACCAAGGCTCACTTTTCGCGTGGTATCCTGTCAGCTTCCCCGTTGGTGCAACACTGTACCTCACTGACGTTGGCAAAATCGCTATCGAAATATTCGGAGGTTCTCAAAATCATGCGTAAGGTTGAGATTGAGTTAGAAGAGGGCGAAAGCAATGGGCAGTGGAGGAAACGAAGGAACGAACTCGAGCTTGGGGCGCGCCGACGGGTTCCTGACTTTCAAGTCATCATCGCTTTTTCCCAGAAAACCGGGGAAGACGTCCAAGTGGCTCCAGGGGATGCGGAAACATCGGCTAGACCACCTGGAAAGGTCCGCACGGCAATGCTGGCTGAGAGCTCGACTCGGCTATTATGGCTCTATCACCTGTGTTTCCCCTCTTTGGTGGCCGAAGCACGATTCGATGTAGGAAAATTGCTGCAAAACCTATTTGACCACGAAGTCGGAGCCGAATACATTGCTGGGTTGACGTCAGGACTGGACACTCTACGACGGTTGCATGTTCTTCGCTTACTGAGGGAGAGCGACCAGTTCTTGTGGTCCAGCAAATCTGGTGAGTTGTGCGACCAGGAGACGTACCCGGGGTTAATTACCAACGCTAGGAACCCGCTCGTATATCAACATCCTCCTGTGTGCTTATGCTTCTGTCCACGCCATAGCGATTCAAGACGAGATCAAGTCCCTGGTGCAGCATATCCTTTCTGAGAGTATACTTTTTGAGCATGATCCAGAGGAAATTTACTTTTGGTTATCCTCGTTGCCCATCGGCGTACGCCCGCTTGATGCGGAGACCCCTGATGGTACCCCCTTACTAGATGAACAAGTCGCGGTTATCAACTTCCTGGACGACTGCATACACCTCTGTCTCAGGGCACCTTATGGCTATATTGAGGGGCTCAGTGCTTCTAGTTCTGACTCTATCACCGCTAGTGGTTATCAACATGGAGGAAACGCATTGAGTCCACTCCTCGGTACCATTATGGAACAAATTATATCTAGGTTTGCGACCAGTCTTTGTCCTTCAGATACGCTAGCAATCGTATCCTTCGTGCGAAGGCTCCTCATTCGGCTTGCGGGAAAAGAGTCAAGCTTGGAGCTTTTGGTTCGTCTTTCGGAGAAGCTCGCCTCCTTGCCTGTTGGTGAGACCCTGCTGGAGGACCACGCGATCGTTGCGAAAGCTGTTGCACAAGAGATTATCATACTGAAGAACTTTCTCCTTTTGTTGGGAGACCCGACGGCTCCCATATCCGTATCGGAGGAACCATCTTCTACCGTATCTGATTTTTTGGATCGGATCGAAATTATGCCCATTCGTACGAGGTTGTACTCTCTCCGCATCTGTTCTGCTAACCAACGCCTATAGCGACGTCAAGCACACAGTGCAAGAGTTCGGCCTTCGAACTCGTTGACTGCGTACGCCTCATCGGTTCCCCGCTCCACAAAGAGATGGCGATACGGCTAGTTTACTTCATGTCACGCATTCACCGGCCGGCAGTGGGTATACTTTTGGCATATGTAGACCCGGGCCAACGGCTGCTGCGAGACCCTTCATTGCTCACCTTGTTACGGCAAACACAGTCCAAGTAAGATTAAAACATGTCTATCGAGCTCTTTACCCATATATCATATAGAGTCCCGTTCGACTGGGCGTTTGTCCAGTGTGGCCCAGACCAATTATCAGAGGGACAATACCGGAGTTTTCTGACCAGTGCCATCTTCGATGACTCGATGCCGTTCTTTGGGGCGAAAGTTGCGCTTAACCTGATAGCGCTTCGCCTTCTCTCCCAGCTGGGATGCTCGTCGATCGACAGCGGTGTCCTTCTCTTGATTGCGGACATCATGCAAGCAGGGAGAAATATCCTTCATGTGGATGACTTCAGGAGACTCAAGGAGTATTTGTTTGAAATGCCTCAAATCAATGCGCTCTTTACATCATCGATGATTGGAGAAGAGATGATTGAGCAAGGTATTGAGTCGATAGCGCCATGGGGTTACATATCTTGATATTTTGGTTTGCAGGGATACACCCTATTCTCGATGCGGCCGTGGATCCGACCAACGTCGTTGACCGTGGCTCGTTATTGCCTTTCAGCTCGCATTGGGCCCAATTCTCCTCGTCGGCTTCCCGTTTCACCGCCCTTGCCCAAGTATGAGTAAATCTATCTTTGTCATCACTCTTTATGAACTCACTTCTCTAGATTACCCTCTGGCTTCCGTACATGGCTTACGAAGAAGTCCTTTCCGTACTCGACCAAGCCCTCCTTGATCTCGGTTTCATCGAGGAGGAGGGCATTCTTAACCTTCTTCGGACAGTCTTCTTGGCCATTGAACGGCATGTCAACGCCACTGCCGACGATGTTCCTGGCTTGCGTTTGCGTCTTCCTCAGCTCTTGTCCCTCTATTCCCAACAACCGAACTGGGTCCTGTTGGAGCGCCTGATTGCAAGAGCTGTAGATTCTGCCTTTACAGCTTGGATTGATGGAATCCGTGGTGGCGATGGTATCTCATCTGCTCTACAGCCATTTATCCTTACGTCTTTCTCTCGTTGGTCAAACCGTTTAGAGTATAGAAATGAAGGCCTCGATATCGCCGTTTTCCTCAAGTGCCCTGAATGGACGCCGCATACCATATCTATCATCAAAAGCTCAATCTACGCTAGTGATAGTTCCAGACAGGTCACCCACACATTCCTGGAATCAGGAGCGTCGCTGAACCAACCAGCGTTAAATCTCGCTCCTGTCTTATGGTCGTGGCTTGATGCAAGTGATATTTCGGACATCGGATCGAACAGAACATGGAGACATCACTTCAACAAGCTGACAGCAGGTATCATGGACACTCAGGCACCCCAGAGCCATCGCCTCACGTGTAGACGGGCCATTTTTGCAATGATTCAGAAGCTGCCGTCCTTGCGCCAGGAGCTCCTCTCTGACCTTCTGACTTACGTCAAAGGGATGTCTCCTGACATTTTGACGCCTGAAATGTTACGATTTGGCAAACATTTAATCGAGTTTTTACCTGGTGAGAGCGATGGCTTCGCCTCTTCCCTCCTAGAACATGCATTGGGCTGGATATCGCGTTCCTTCGCCGGTTCCGACCTATTGGAAGCCAGAACCGTCAAAGCTCTAGGTGCGCTGCTACCGGTTCGAACTATCTTCGCGTTCTAATTATCTGCGCAGCGAGTCTCGTGAAGTGTTCCCCAAGTATCAAGCCACACCTTACCGACGCCGTCTTCACAGTATTGATCCAAAATCGGTTGTCTGATACAATGGCTCTCGACTTCGGGGTGACCTTGGTCGTTGCGACGCACCTAAAGGCATGTCCTTCTTACGCTGAACCGGGATATTTCTGACTCCCGGACTTCAGCCGCTCCTTGTCAATCGACATCTCCAAAGTATCATCCAGCACGCCGACTTTTATAAACATACTGAGACGAACATGGCTTCCCGAGATTCTGTCATCCACCTTGTACACGTGCTCTTCCTCAAGCATCCAACGAATACTTGTCAACCGACCTATGTTCTCCCTCTTTCCCCCATTTATGGGGGCACGTTATCAATCGCTGACCGTAGACTCCTTAATATCTTCTTTCTTTTTGAAGAGACAAGAAAAATGTCGGCGGCATCTTTGATGACCCTCCCCGTTCCCGGCTCAGACAGCCCATTGGACGTCCTTTTTAACCTCGACCCTGCCTCTATCTTTCGAGCCTGTTTGCAGTTCCCTTTTTGGAGGAAATTGAATGATCTAGGTCACCACCTTGACTCGACGCACCCTCTCGACGGTCGTATTTGTGACCCTGTGTTCGTCACCTTGCTTGTGGCTCATGTTTTGGCTACACGACCGCCCTCGTCCATTGCGCAATGGGTCCAGTTATTCCGAACCAACGTCGTCAGCCTGCTAATCCGCTCGCTCTCGTCTCGTAATGATTTACTCCGCGATACATGCGTGGCCCAGATCAGCTCTATCATGGATACTCTCCAGGTGCGTTAACACGCGTTCGAGTCAGTTAATCGAACTTGACCAGTTCCCGATAGAATGCCGATATGCAGGAAAAGCCCCACGTCCTTTATATCTTACACCTGTTGAAGGGTGCCCTCAAGGAACCCGTCGAAGAAGGACCACCCCCGCGGCTGCCATCATTCTCGACGTTACTCCTCGCACATGCCCTTCGCGGCGTTTTCTATCCAGATCACTTCATTTACCCTCTCACCGCACGCTTCCTTCTCCAACGACCGGAGCTCGACACAACCGATGTTCCAATGTTGTATGCCATGTTGTACAGTAGCTCCGATGACTGGCGAAGAGAGCGCAGTTGGATTTTGAAATTCATCGCGGACGCTATGCTTGGCGCCGGGGACGAAGAATGGAAAGTCTTCAGGCGGAGGCATACCTGGGACTTGTTAGCTGGTCTGTTCCAGAGCGGACGGCAAGATCGAACCCTGCGAAACGAAATCTTTGACGTATGTCCCGTTCGGTTCTTTCCCTCTGGCGGATAGAACTAATACTTTGGGCATCCGAAACAGATCTTGCTCAACCTCACGAATAGCCGACGGATCACCACATCCCTCGTACTGAAGTTGGGACTGCTATCGTGGATTGAAATGATGCTTTTGTCCCCGCGAGAAGATGAGGGTTTGTCGTGGATGCGAGTACTGGAGAACATCCTCGACGTCGTTGACCCTTTGAAGTTGGAGTCGGCTACCGGGGGCGAATGGCGCACAGCGATCGGGAGGTGTATGGCATTGCTGCAAGCCGATACGGGTACCTAAGTGGTCTCTTTGTGACTGCGACCTAGGCTGATCATTTTTCCAGCGTCGCCGTCTCACCACCTTGCAACGCTTCGGCTCAAATCACGCATCGTGATAAAGCTCGGTCTACTGCCGGGTCCCGCCGTTCCTACCTTCAATGTCCTCCTTTCTCATTGTCTCAATAACCTTCGTCATCTGGAAAAGGACCTGATCCTCCCGACGTTCCCAATCACGCCAGGAACATCCACTCAGCCCCGGCATACGTCTTACAGCCTACGTGAGGGACACGCGACAGATTCTCATATCATCTGGGGAGAAGTTGTTGTGAGTCTGTGGCGCGCCTCGATGACATCGGGAAGCTCTGGAAAGGCATGGGACGAACTCACACCGAGGATACTTGTTTGGAACGTACTGGTAGACGGCGAAGATCAAGTGGCGGAGTGGGCACGGAAAGAGGTAGTTCAGAATACGACTCGACTTACATAATTTTTGTCCTTGAAGAGACCAATCCTTGTACACACTGTGTACTGTTGGCGTTGGTAGTGCCCGTGCGCGCTTGAGTGAAGATGTAATGAAATCAGGCTCAACGACCGAGAGTCGCCACATCTAACAGCTCTAGGCATTAGACATGTATTTCTACCTAATTCTCCGTATTGTAGTATAGATTGCCGCGTTGGGGAGGAATGGAAGGAATGGGACCAGACTTTGCTAGTGAACTATACCGAGATGAAAACTTGCTTGTACAGTGGGTAACAGAGGACTGCGCGCGGCGCGTAGTAAGAATGCTGGGAAATAATAATTGGCGGAGAACCGACTATAATACTGCCTGCGAACGCCATCAACATCTCCCAATTTCGAACCCAAAAATTTACCACGAACCTGCAAATTACTCCTCCGCATCAACGTTCAATTTGTTCAACATTTCTAGGTCGTGGTCCTTCTTGATTTCAGTCGCAGAATCTACTCCATCCGCCCACCCGATCTCCTTATTCAGCATTGGTGGGTACTTCGCTTTGCCGACAGGTCCAGCCCAATCAAAGTCCACCAGTAGCCCACGCCATTCCTCACCGCCTTCTTGAGACTTGTGCACCATTATATTGGGACGCCGAATGTCCCCAAACACAAGATTCGCATTATGCAGTGTCTCCAGTGCGAGTTTGACATCGTCCAGCACAGTCGAGGGCAACGCCTTGGACCCGAACTCTCGATAGGCATCGAGACAATCGACTAGGTCCATCACCACCATGAAAATATCTCCGGCGATCATCGAGCAATAGTGGAGGACCGGCGCGAGACGTGCCTCCGCGAGTGTGCTGTGAGCTTTTTCGCTGTATGTCTCGCAAAACTTGACGAGAACATCCGTTCCCCCATATTCTGCAACGAAGAGGCACCGTAGGCCAGAATGCCTCAGAGGGAGCTCAATCTGCCTCTTGAATACGAGTGGCTTAAGTAGAGGTGAATTTGGAAGAACAGTCGGTTTAGGAAAATGGTTTTGGGACTCGAGCTGGCCTTGCAGACGTAGAGAGGAGTAGTAGTCTCCTAACGTGCGCACTGCTTGGGCAGTAACATGGAAAATTTTGGCGACATGGTTAATCTGCTTCATCTCGTAAGGATTCGCGCCCAAGTAGATGTAGTCAGTAAAACACTGGATAGTGAATACGTCGGTGAAGACTGCTCCAGAGACCTGGAAAAAGGGACCAGCGATTGAGATGACGATGCAAGGACAACAAGAGGCATTCCGGATTTTCTCATACTACAATCGACTATAGGTTAGTGACAGAATGTTAAGAGTGATTATAAATGACTTACAGACTCCTGGGTGACGTATTTGCGTAGGGACAACGCGGCTTGGAGTCCACCGTCTCCGCCTGAACCGAGCTCATTCTTGAGCTCCATGTAGACGACAATTGCTTCCTTTTGGCCGAATGTTTCATCTTCTATATTTACGCGAAAAAGGGCATCTGCCTCAGTGGCCTTCTGCATGGAATTCGCCTTGAGCGCTTGGACAGCAAGATCAAATTTGTTGGGCACGCCCAAGAGATCGCTCAAGTGATTCCATATTGGTTTTCCTCGTTTGCTCTCCGACTTGTATATCTTCGCTGCTGCAAGAAACAACTTTGCGGTTCTACGCACATAATCACCGGGGGGCTCCAGTTCTTTGGAGAGGTTGCCTAGTTGTTGTTTGAGTTTGGCAAGGGATTCGTCATAGATCACGACTGGCGAGCCACGACGTTCAAAAGGGCGTCCATTGTAGATTGGGCGCTTCTCTTGTTCGGATTGATATGTCCCGACGCTGGCCACCACAGTCGATGGCGAGGGGGCCTGTTGCGCTTGAAGGACACTCGTGAGGTGAGCTGAAAAGTGGAATAAGCGGCCGATACCCGACAGTAGAAAGCAGAACGCACCTTTTCCAATGGAAGGTATTGACGCTTCCGGCTCCCCTTCTTTAGCAGTGGCAGTATCAGTCGTCTGCGGTGGTGGTACCCGTACGAGGAGTATGCCATTCTCAGGGAGGTCGATATTTGTCACCTTCTGCACTGGTAAAAGACGCTTCGGGTTCTTGCTGCCCTCGAGAAACTCGATGCCGCCGACTATCTCTTGCAATGTTTCGGACTTGGGACTCGAGGAGATATCCGCGTGTTTGTATTTCCACACCTCTAATTTGTTGGGTTCGAAGGGGCCGAGATCAGTTGGGTTCTCCTCCTTGATCATTCTTTTCAAGGCAGCGACCGTAACGTTGGCCTGTACATCTAAGTCGGTGAGTTCACCAAAGCGGAGCTGGCGCTGGTGGTCGACGAGAAGATACCAAATCGTCTTTGCCGATGTTTCGGCCGGTTTTTTGGCCTGTATTCCGTTGGATGGCATGATGAGGGTGGTGTTGGGCAGCATGAAACATGAACGTGAGAATATTATGTGCCATCGGACACCACGGCCCAAATCAAACAAACCAAACCCGATTGCAGCCACCAGCTGGTAGTCCACACACCATACCACCAATTACTGGACAGTGCACAGTGGGCCCCACAGCAGTGATTGGCGCGCGGAACTGCCCTTACCCACACACTCAAGAAAAAAAGAGAAAAAAAGAAAAAAAAACCAACAGCATGTACACAATACAATACACCACCAAACACCACCAAACACATCTGGCACAATCTGAATCTGACATTGAATGTTGAACCCCCTCTTTGTCTGCCATTTTGTTGACCCCATGGTGGCAAGACCCTTCAACCTCCATCTTTAGTCATTTCCTGCCTATTATCTCATGTTTCATGATTATAACCATGTAGGGTTACTATTAAGAGGTCAATGGCCCATCCAAAGACAAAGTGCTAGTCATGAGTCTAAGTAGGAGTCAAGAGATGAAACATGGGCCTCACAGTTAGCAGCCAACTAAGGGGCACTTCACTGAACTGGAATGATGGGGGAAGGCTACTGCTTGGATTGGGAATTAAGTCAGGCTTAAGGCCTTAGTGACCAACTTAAGGGCCTTATATACAGGAGAAGGCACTGCCTCATACTAATTGAGAAGACAATAGCAAGTCATAAGAAGACAAGCTATCTTTAGAGAATAATAGGTAAAATGCAAGAGAGAACAATAGAGTCAGAGACAATAGTGAGCCTATAGGGGGTGAGCTAAAACACATGGAAGTAATAAGTCAACTTTAGAGGATACATGTTAAGGCCACAGTGGGCCTTAGAGAGTCTCCATGGGAATTGCTGACTAACCAATTCTTTGAGGGCATTTTTGAGAGGGATATTCCTAAAATAAGTGATCTTGAATCACTTGATGTCTCAACAATGTATTTGTTATAATAAGGATAGAGAACTGCCTTAAAGAAGGTACAGTTCCCTGTATGTCATCACAATACAAAGTCAGATTAGAAGAAGAGTTATAGAACTCTTCTGTAGTAGAGGGTAGTGGCAGCTGAGTAGTTAACACTATGCAAGGATTTTTGAGAGATACTGTAAGATAATAGCTGTAATTACAAAACCAAGCTAAGCTTGGTTCTTCTACAGTAACTACAGGCCCTTTATATACTAGATTCTGAGGACTCCTAACAGTCTTATTTGCAATGCTACAAATGAGATACCTAACTTTTGTGAAAGATGTGCAGCCATCACTCATTGATGGCTAAACTTCTGACTTAACCTATTTATCATATCTGTAGACAGACTAAACCAAAAAGAGATAGATTAGAAGGTGAGTCAAAGAAAATGTAAAAAATGTGTTTTAGTGGTTAGGGACATGACAATACAGGCTACCCTAAAGGAGTCAATAAGATAACAAGTCCATTGAGATCTAACAAGCATGGTGATTGCCATTGTTACATTCTGAGCCTATTGTTGAACATCAGCAAAAAAAACCCTGCTTACAACTGCCTTACAATGCCTTATTACACCTTACTGAGCACAACTGCCTTACAATGCCTTATTATGCCTTACTGGCTCAGTAAGGTGTAATAAGGCATTGTAAGGCAGTTATAAGCAAGTTTTTTTTTGCTGATGAGTGCTACAACAACCAGACTTTACCAAAACATTAACAGACGCATTAGTGTATGGTGTGGGAGCTGTACTCTTACAAGAGGGAGGAACATTAAACTTACCAAACTTGAAACCTAAGTGACACCTCATCACTTACTACAACACCTTCACTCCTACAGAACAAAACTACAACATATATAAAAAAAGAGAATTCTTAGGAGTTGTAAAAGCACTAGACTATTGGCAACTGTACCTCATCTAGATGAAAAAACCTTTTATTATTGAAACAGACCATAAAAACTTGATGTACTGGAAGTCCCCAAAGAAGCTAACAGGGGGGACAGCATGCTGGCACAAAAAGCTACAAGACTACAACTTTAAGATTATACATATTATAGGGAAAATAAACACACTAGCAGATGCCCTATCTTGACCCAATGGCCAAGAAATCCAAAAACCTATTAAGGAGGTTGCACTAATACCACCTGAAGTGTTCTTAAACATCTTTAATGCCAATTCTAACAGCTTCTTAGAGTCTAAAATAGTGGAGAGCCAAAAGTGTTATTGGAAAACCCTCAAGAGATGGGCAAAGGACCTATCAATCTAAGAGATAGAGTGCCTCAAAAAACCTTTCAAATGTTTTAAACATTTTGATTGTTGTATAAATATCTCAGGACCTAGTAAGGTTGAGAATATGTAACTAGGCTTGTTTAAAATCCCTTTATCTCAGCTTTGTGACGGTATACTATACATTATGTAAGCATAACTATATAAGGTGCTATGAAGCATTCTTCCTAGAGTATACACTTTAAAGGTTTTTTGGCCTATGTAACTTAGAATAGTATTTCTAAAATAAAGACTTAGATTCTTGCCCAGTGAGGCTGAAATTTTGCATCATGGTCACATGACATGCAGTAAGCTCAGATCAGGTGTAAGTAAGCAAAGATAA
>WNFC01008413.1_pt1 | contig 18896 bp, 16 predicted proteins | sample 5400541 | NCBI WGS metagenome assembly WNFC01 (sample SAMN13153342, study PRJNA577476) | soil metagenome | isolation source: 120 cm saprolite under Douglas fir tree site 2 hole 2 replicate 1 | place: USA:California | collected 2015-04-18 | reverse complement strand
TCGAGTTGCGCCGCCTGCTGATAGATCTCCAGCGCCTCCTTCGACCGGCGCTGCCCCTGCAGCGCGACACCCAGGTTGTTCAGGGCGATGCTGTTGGTTGGATCGATCTGCAACGCCCGGCGGTTCGAAGCCTCCGCCCACTCCCACTGCTTGCGCTTGATGGCCACCTGCCCACGGAGGAGATGGGACAGGTCCCAGTCCGGGGCAATGCGCACCAGATTTTCCGCTGTCCGCTCGGCGTCGGCGACTCGTTTGACCTTGAGCTGCGCGTTGCCCAGCGTGTAGAGGGCAGAAGGGAGCTGCGGCGCCAGTCGCACGGCGGTTTCGGCCGCGACCAGCGCGTCTTGCGGCCGGTCGAGCTGAATGAGGATGATGCTGCGAAGTCGATGGGGCCGCTCATACTGCGGGTCGATGGAAGCCGCAACCTCGGCTTCCTTGAGGGCCTCCTGGCCACGGCGCAGCTTGAGCAGCGCATACGCCATCTCGCAATGCGGCTCCACAGCCTGCGGCGCTGCAACGATCGCCTTGCTGAGCACCGAAACGGCCGCGTCGTAGCGTCCGATGTTGTTGAGCTGCGTCCCCTGGGTGAGCAGCATCGCAGCCGGGTTGCTTATAGCCCCAAGCCTAACGTCCCTGCCCGAAGGCCATGGGGGTCGCCTTCGATGCGCCGAGGGCATCCTCTATAAGTTCGGGAGACATCGGGCGGCGGCCTTGAGGACGCCGTCACGTGTACGAACAAACGTACGATTGTGCGAGATCAGATACCGGGTTGATACCGTGATACCTTGACACCGTCAAATCGCTGGGCTAGGATGACAGCAATGAGCAAGAACATGACTCTTCGTCTGCCGGACGAGCAGGCGGCCGATCTTGAGGCACTTGCGCGTGCCGAGGGCATTCCCATTGCCGAAGCTGTCCGCCAGGCGATTGCTGCTCAGATAGAGGCGCGTCGTAAGGACGAGGCCTTTCAGGCCCGTCTGCGTGCCTCGATGGAGCGAAATCACGTGATCTTGGAGCGTCTAGCCCGCCGATAGGTGGGCTGGCGCTACCTTGACATTGCGGACTTCCTAATCATTGCCGGAGCCGTTCTCGGAGTTGACCCAACGGCACTGGGAAGGTCGGATCACCTCGTGGCTTTAGCCGAGTCTGCGCTTGGGTCGCCGTCCGCTTCCTAACCCCTGCTGTCGGCGGTCCGGAAATGGATGCCTATAAGGAACTGCTGGCAAACGTCGCATCAAGTGCTGCCAGCGAAGCGGCGTTTGCGGATTGGATCGCTGCGCGCCTGCTGAAGGCGAGTCCACAAAGCGTCACCCCTTAAGCTAGCGATCATCGTGCGACGCAGCGTTTACGCTTGGAAGTCGACGGCGGACTATGCTCTGACGGGCCCGCATCGCGAGCTAGAGAAACCCGACTGGTACGCCGTTGTGCGCATCATGCGTCCGGCGGACGAGGACTAACGGTGGACGTCCATGTCGCCCTGCCGAACGGTCACCGAGGCGTCACGCTAGGCCAGCTCGCTCAAATCACGGAAGTCGCCGAAGAGCTCGGATTCAAGGGCGTCTGGCCGCTCGACCACGTCCTGGTCGGTCCCGACCTGAAGGATCGCTATGCGTGGGTGATCGAACCCCTAACCCTTCTTGGCTACCTCGCGGCGCGAACCAGCCGAATCCGTCTTGGCACGTCGGTGATCGTGCTCGCCATGCGCAATCCGTTCGTCGTCGCCAAGCAAGCGGCAACGCTCGACCTGTTGTCGAACGGCCGTTTCACCCTTGGGCTGGGAGCCGGGTATTCGGAGCCAGAATTTCGCAACGTCGGGGCAAGCGGCGTGTGGACCACCCGCGGCAAGCGACTGGATGAGGCCATCCTTCTGTTTCGGCACCTCTGGTCAGGCGCGGACAGACCCTTCGATGGGCACTTCTACCGGTACGACGAAGGCTACTTCGGGCCGCTGCCGACGCAAGGCGAACGGCTCCCCATCATGATTGGGGGCGGGTCTGATGCCGCCCTCAGACGCGCCGGGACGCTTGGGGACGTATGGCAGTCGACCGGGTTGAGTCCAGACGAATTCGGCGTTAGGGCGCAGAAGGTGCGACAGTTCGCGGACGGCCGCCGCGTCGAATTGGGCGCCCGCACCTCACTCATCGGCGACCCCGATACCGTGCTGGCGAAAGTCAAGGACTTTCAGAAGGCCGGCGCCGAGCACGTCTGCGCCTACTTCGGCTCGACGGTTGAAGACTTCGTGCCGGGAATGCGCACCTTCGCGCGAGAAGTCATGCCCGCCCTTCGCTAGCGGCTAGCGTGGCCGACCTCCGTGAGTAGGAGCCCGTTCTGCGTGAACCACGCCGCGATCTGGGCCCGCGAATGGACGTCGAGCTTGGTGCGGATGTGCTCGAGATGCGCATCCGCCGTGCGTTCAGAAATCTTGAGGCGGTGCGCCATTTGCTTGTTGGAAAGGCCGTCGGCGATCAGTGTCGCGATTTCGAGCTCGCGAGGCGTGAGCAAGCCCCCACCCTGCCCTCCCCCCGTGGTGGAGGGAATTGTTGACTGAGACGGGGAGGGTGTCGTTAGAGGGAGTTCTTGATGGAGGGCGACGTGGACGGCCTGCTGCTCGCTGAGCCTGCTGCCCGTATCCCAGGCGGCGCCGGCCGCTTGCGGAGTTAGCTGGGTGCGCGCCGTATCGATCGATTTCTGCAGCCGATGCCGCCAGGGTTTCGGTGTTTCGTAGCCAATGCGGTCGCGCAGGGTGTGGGCCGCACCGGCTATCGTCAGCGCTCGCTCGGGAGCCCCCTCAGCAACGGCAACGCGAGCAAGCCCATCGAGCGCGTCGGCCGTGTCCACCCTGTCGCCTAACTCCTGGGCAAGCGCGAGGCATTCGCTGTGATACTGACGCGCCTCTGCATACTTGCCGCGTTCGAGGACGATGCGCCCCAAACTGTCGAGTCCGTTTGCCCAGTCACGTTGGTCGCCCAACAGACCGACGCGAGCCAGCGCATCTTCCATTAGCGATTCGGCGGTTTCGTAGTTGCCGACATCGTATTCGATGAGCGCCAGGTTGTTCAGCGAGGAGGCGACTCCCCGTTCATCGTTCAACCGCGAGCGAATGTCATACGCCTCTGCATAACAACGCCGTGCGGCTTCGAAGTCTTCGTCGGCCATGTGAAAGGCCACACCGAGGAGGGTGACGGCGATCCCGATCTCCATCTCAGCCCCAAGTTCACGGGCCACCGCAAGACCCTGTTCCGCCAGCCGGCGGCTCCGTTCATAATCGCTCTGCCAGTAGGCCACCCAGCCAGCGTGGACCAGCGCGCGGGCCAGGGTCGGACTGGGGGTAGAGTTGGCCGCGGTCGCGGCCGCCAGCCACTCGTGCCCCTCGGTCAGCGAACCCCTCATGTACCAGTAAGGGCCTAGGGCGGCGGCGAGCTGCAGAGCCCGATCCTGATCGTTAGCGAGCGCCCAGGTCAGGGCGGCGCGCAGGTTGTCCTGGTCCACCTCCAGGCCGGCCAGCGAGGCAGACTGTAGCGCCCCCATCAGGCCGGCGCGATTTTGGGCAAGCGTCGCGAAATACTCGGCGTGCCGGCGTCGGATGTGGTCATCCCCGTCATCCCTGAGACGCTCCTGTCCATACTGACGCAGGGTCTCGAGCAGCTGATATCGGCCCATGCCGCCGCCGCCGCCATCCATGACGCCGACCATCGACCGGTCGACGAGCCGGCTCAGGCAGCCAAACACATCGGGTGGCACCGGTGGTCCCCCGCAGACCGCCTCGGCCGCCTCGACGTCGAAGGTGCCAGAAAAGACCGCAAGGCGTCTGAAGAGCGCCTGCTCGGATGGATCGAGGCGGTCGTAGCTCCAATCGACGGTGGCGCGGAGTGTCTGGTGCCGGGCCAGCGCCGTGCGGCTCCCACCCGTCAAGAGCCGGAATCGATCCTGCAACCGCAGTTCGAGCTCGGTGAGCGGCATCATACGGATTTGCGCCGCGGCCAGCTCGATGGCCAGGGGTAGCCCGTCGAGGCGCCGGCAAATCCGGGCGACGATCGGGCCGTTGTGGGTGTTCGCCGTAAAGCCCGGCTGTACGAGCGCCGCGCGCTCCACGAAAAGCCGCACCGCCTCGCTCTTCATCAAACTACCGACGTCGGGGGCGCCGTCGGTCGGCGGAAGCGAGAGCGAGGGGGCGCGCCAGATCAGCTCGCCTGGGACGCGGAGGGCTTCCTGACTGGTCGTCAGGATCGTGAGATCGCGGCCGGATCCGAGCATCAGCGCGACGAGCCGCGCGCAGGCGTCGACTAGGTGCTCGCACCCGTCCAGCACAAGTAGCGCACGGCGATCCCGTAGATGGCGAGCGAGCGAGGCCTCCAGGGACTCCCCTGACCGCTCACGGATATCCAGAACCGAGGCGACCACCTGCGAGAGCAAGCTCTCCTCGAGGACCGGACCCAGGGCAGCGAGCCACACGCCTTCGGGGTAATCCTCGGCGACGCTCGCCGCCAGCCTGAGGGCGAGACGTGTCTTGCCGGTTCCGCCGATCCCGGTCAAGGTCAGAAGCCGCGTGCCGCCGAGCATCTTCCGGAGCTCCTCGAGCTCGCGCGCGCGACCGACGAAGCTACTGAGCTCGACCGGCAGATTATGCAGCGCCCCAACCCCCTCGGAGCCGGCTTTCGCTAGGTACCGGCCAGGATCATTCTAGGCGATTTTTAGGTAGCTGAAAACCGCGACGGTAGGTGTTTGACCGGATGCGTGCTCGGCATCGAGCGTGCACAGTGTTGGGGTCTAGCTTTTCAGGTTTGTTGTCAAGTCGGCGAGGCTTGCCGGGGGGCATCCGGCAGGGGGTTCTATTGAATGCTCCCCTGAGTCTCCACCAGTCCCTGGGCAGTTCAGACACCGGGCCTTGACAATCGGCCGTTAGACGGGCCGTAACGCACGCACCTCAAAGCCTTTCGACCATCTGAAGGCCCGCCGAGTTGCTACTCACGAGCTTTCCGCTGCTCAGCGTATAGGTGAAGCTTGCCTCGTGATCGGCGTCGCCTTGATCGTGGCATCGATTGCCTTTCGGAGAACCTCGCAAGCGGATAAGCGCCAAGGGATGAGTTAGCGACTCGATTCCCTCCCCCTTTGCGGGGGGGGTTCCCCCAGGAGCGTCGGCGACGGGTCCACGTCAGCTTTGTGTAGCTAGTTTCAGCGACTTGTCCTGGTGCCGACGCAAGCCTACGGTGATGGCGGCTCATAGCCAGGGCCAGAACGAGGGCCAAAGGAGAACTCAATGAGTGCCATTCGATTCGCTTCCGCTCGGTTCAAGCCGCTGTTGGTGATCACGCTCCTTGCCCTATCGCTCGCGGTGTTGCCGGGCTCCGTGCGGCCGGTCAACAGCAGCGCCGCCAGTGTGCCGAGCGTAACCCTTTACGTCAACTGCTTATGGGAACGTGGGCCCCACGCTACCGGGCCGATCTGGGTGTTGGGATACAACCAGAATCTGAACCTGTCGAATGAGATCTTCCCCTCCTACTTCACCTGGTTGAACGGCAACTACTACTGGTACGCGACGGGCTACAACGTAAGTATCGAGACTTGGAACAACGGGCAGACAGTAGGTTGGGAGTTCTTTTACATTCCCAAGTCCGAGTGGAACGGAGCACACATTCCCGTCCAGACTGCCAGCTGTTAGCCGCCGTTAGCATTCGTCATCGTTCGTTGTCCGAAGTTGGGCGCGGTCAAAGGGCGGCGCCCAACTTCAGCGCTAACACGGCAACTAAGCCGCAGCTCTCGGTAGCCGGTCGGCCGCTGGAGCGTCATAGCGCTAGCGCCGAGATCTCCAAGGAGAGACGGCAAGGCGCTGCTCCCGAGCAACCATCTGGCGACAGCGGCGGCGCGGCTATGGACGCCGTGCCGCTCGTAAAGCCGGGAAAGGTGGGTCCTGAGCGTGTGCTGGGAGATGCCGAGGCTTCGCGCAACTTCCTTGTCCGACCGGTCGCAGGCGATCAGCCGGAGGATCTGCGTTTCGCGTGGCGTGAAGTGAAACTCGGCGGGGTAGACGGGGCCGCCGGCGGGGGGGAGGACCGCGGCGACCCGGCGTGGAGAAATCATTCGGCGCGACCTGGCAGGCTCCGCAGGTCGCCCCAGTGCGCCGCGAGGAAAAGCACGCACCGCGAGCATGTCGTCCGCCGAGATCATCGGCGGCCGCCCAATTACCATGGCACCCGTTCCTTCTGGAGCTCGAACATCGCTTGGCGTTCTTCGGCGCTCATTGCTGATTTGAGTTTCACGGTTTGCTGAGCGCGGCACATCGGTTCAACCACCTAGCGTGGCCGCTTATGCACTACCTAAAAAACACCTAGAATCACCCCTACCGGTACCTATGACGCTTCGGGCCACTGACGCCCGCGGCAATCCTCGTTGTGCTCGGAATTTACGCGCCTAGCGGTCCCGCTCTTTTGTCTCCATCGCCGCCTGTGCCGCGGCGAGTCGAGCGACGGGCACGCGGTAAGGCGAGCAGCTTACGTAGTTCAGCCCGAGCGTGTGACAGAATTTGATCGACGCCGGATCTCCCCCATGCTCGCCGCAGATGCCGATCTCCATGTCATGGCGCGACTTGCGGCCTTCTTCGACCGCGATCTTCATCAGCCGGCCGACGCCCACGGTGTCCAGCGACTCGAAGGGGTTGACTGGCAGGATCTTCTCCTCGACGTACTTCAGCAGGAACTTGCCCTCGGCATCGTCGCGCGAGAAGCCGAACGTCGTCTGCGTCAGGTCGTTGGTGCCGAAGGAGAAGAACTCCGCAACCTTCGCGATCTCCCCCGCCGTTAGCGCCGCGCGCGGGATCTCGATCATGGTGCCGAACTTGTAGGGGATCTCCATCTTCAGCTGGGCGAAGACCTCTTTGACGACCCGCTCGACGGTCTCGTGCGTGCGCGACAGCTCGTTCACGTGGCTGACCAGCGGGATCATGATCTCGGGCTTGACGTCGACGTTCTTCTTCTTGAGCGAGATGGCGGCTTCCACGATGGCGCGCACCTGCATCTCGATGATCTCAGGATAGAGGAGCCCGAGCCGGATGCCGCGCAAACCGAGCATCGGATTCTGCTCGCGCATGCCCTCGATCGCCTTGAGGAGCGCCTCTTCTTGCTCGAGCTTCTTCTTGGGCGCCTTCTTCAAGCGCATGGTCGTGACCTTGACCAGCTGCTCGTCGTAGTTCGGCAGGAACTCATGCAGCGGCGGGTCGATCAGCCTGATGATGACCGGCAGGCCGTGCATCTCCTTGAGGATGCCGACGAAATCCGAGCGCTGGAACGGTAGCAGCTCGGCGAGCCACTTCCGCCGCTCCTTCTCGTCCGCGGCGAGGATCATCTTCTGGACGATGGGCAGCCGCTCCTGCTCCATGAACATGTGCTCGGTGCGGCAGAGCCCGATGCCCTCGGCGCCGTAGCTGCGGGCCACTTTCGCATCGCGGGGGTAGTCGGCATTCGCCCAGACGCCGAGGCGGCGACGCGCATCGGCCCAGGTCAGCAGTTGATTGAGATCCTTGTTGATGGCCGGCTCGATCATCGGCACCGAGCCGAGGATCACCTCGCCGGTTGTGCCGTTGATGGTGATCAGGTCGCCCTCTTTGACCTTGACGCCGTCGACGGTGAAGAAGCGCTTCTCGAGGTCGATCTTGAGGCTCTCGGCGCCGGCCACGCACGGCTTGCCCATGCCGCGCGCGACCACAGCGGCGTGGCTGGTCTTGCCACCGCGCGCGGTCAGGACGCCTTTCGCCGCGATCATGCCGTGGACGTCGTCGGGGTTGGTCTCGATCCGCACCAGGATGACGGCCTCGCCACTCTTCGCCTTCTGCTCCGCGCGGTCGGCATCGAAGACCGCCTTGCCGCTGGCGGCGCCGGGTGAGGCGTCGATGCCTTTCGCGATGACTTTGGGCTTGGCCTTGGGATCGATGCGTGGATGGAGCAGCTGGTCGACCTGGGTTGGCTCGACGCGCTGGACGGCCTCGTCCTCGGTGATGAGTTTTTCGGCGACCATGTCCACGGCGATCTTTACCGCGGCCTGGGCCGTCCGCTTGGCGGAGCGGGTCTGGAGCATCCAGAGTTTGCGCTTCTCGACCGTGAATTCGAGGTCCTGGACGTCGCGGTAGTGCTTCTCCAGGCGCTCGGCGTTGGTTTCGAACTCCTTGTAGACGTCAGGCATCTGTTTCTTCAGTGATGAGATCGGCTGGGGCGTGCGGATACCGGCGACGACGTCCTCGCCCTGCGCGTTCGGCAGGTAGTCGCCGTAGAGGACCTTTGCGCCGGTGTTGGGATCGCGGGTGAAGGCGACGCCCGTGCCGGAGTCGTTGCCCATGTTGCCGAAGACCATCGTCTGTACGTTGACCGCGGTGCCGAGGTCATGCGGGATCTTGTTGAAGTTTCGGTAGTCGGTGGCGCGCTTGTTGTTCCAGGAGGAGAAGACGGCCTCGATTGAGGCGCGGAGCTGATCGAGCGGGTCATCCGGGAACGGTTTCCCGCTCTCCTTGAGGATGATGTCTTTGAATTCCTTGACCAGCTTCTCGAGCTGCTCCGGCTTCAGCTCGGGGTCGGTCTTGACCTTGGCTTTTTCCTTGGCCAGCTCGAGACGCTTCTCGAATTTCTCGGCCTCGATGCCGAGCACGATTTTCCCAAACATTTGCGCGAAGCGTCGATAGGCGTCGAGCGCGAAGCGGCGGTCGTCCGTCAGCTTCGCCAGGCCCTCGAGCGTCTGCGGATTGAGCCCTAGGTTGAGGACGGTGTCCATCATTCCCGGCATCGAGAACTTGGCGCCCGAGCGGACCGAAACCAGGAGCGGATTCTTGGGATCACCGAGCTTCTTGCCGGTCTTCTCCTCGACGTGGTGCAGCGCCTCGATCGCCTGCTCCCACATGCCGTCGGGGAACTTCTTGCCCGAGGCGTAGTAGGCGTTGCAGGCCTCGGTGGTGATCGTGAACCCGGGAGGCACCGGCAGCCCGGCCAGTGTCATCTCGGCGACACCCGCGCCCTTGCCCCCGAGCAGGTCGCGCATGTCCTTGTTCCCCTCTTCGAAGAGGTAGACCCACTTCTTGGTGGTGGTTGCGCGCGATTCGGGGCGGGCTTGGGTGGTGACAGCCATGAAAAGAACCTCCTTGGGAACGACGACTACGCGGTCAAGGATACCAATGGAGAGCAGGATGTCGAGACTGCGTCGTAACGCAATACCGCGCCAGGGCGTTTGTAGCCCTATGACCTGGACTCGGCGTCGTTTGCTCTTGGCGGGAGCCGCGTCGCTTGGCGCCCTTGTTGTGACTACGCTCGGCCTCGTCGCCATCGTGGGTCTGCCACATTCTCCGTTGGCCGCGGCTAAGAGTTCTCCTTCCAAGCCTTCGGCCGCAAGCCCGAGCAACGCAGACGAGGCTTCACCGACCCCGACTCCAACGGAAACCCCGACGGGTGGTCTCGGCGGAGGGGGACCCACCGAGGTGGTGCCAGGCCCGCAGCTACCTCAGCCTCGCAGCAGCGCCGCGATGGCCTACGACGCGGCGCGAGCAAACGTCGTGCTCTTCGGCGGATACGCGGGTGGAACGAGTCTGTTGGCCGATACCTGGACCTGGAATGGTTCCCGCTGGTCCGAGCAGCATCCCCCTGTGAGCCCGTCCAGCCGCGCCGGCGCACAGATGGCATTCGATCCAGTTAGCCGGCTCACCGTCCTCTTCGGTGGCGGCTCAGGGGGAACCGCGCATGACGATGTCTGGACCTGGGACGGGACGACATGGGCGCAGAAGCGTGCAGACTCAGCGGTGGTGACACCCGGCGCCGTCCAATCGCCTGACGCGACGTATCCGACGTATCGAGACGGTATCGGCATGGCGTTCGACGACGCCGTGGGAAAACTCGTCCTGATCACGGCCGGCTCCGGCGGGGGCCAACCATCAACAACCCCCGACACGTGGGCCTGGGATGGCCAGACCTGGCGACCCTTAGGGCACTTCGCGAGGACAACGACCAATCCGTATGGCAACGTGCACGACGGAGCCGTCGCCGAGCACCCGAAAACCAAGAGACTCGTGATGTTCGGAGGCTACTCAATCGCCGGCGGTCCGGCCGTCGACGACACCTGGACCTTCGATGGCTCCACCTGGAGTAAGGCCTCGGCTCCGACCTCGCCAACGCCGCGCTCCGGCGCCACACTGGCTCGAGAGCAGTCGGGCGACCTCGTTCTTTTCGGTGGTGTCAACCGGATCGCTTCTGACGAGACCTGGAAATGGAATGGAAGCACCTGGCTGCAGCTGCATCCGACCGCGAGTCCCAGTGCCCGATTCTTCGCATCCATGGTCTACGACAGCAGTCGGGGGCTGACGATCCTCTTCGGTGGAGTGACCGATGCCACGAGCAACGCGCTGGGGGCCCCTCGTCCACCGCAGAACGACATTTGGACCTGGGATGGCGTGACCTGGAGACAGGTCGGCTAATTGGCCTGGCTCACCGACTGGGTTTGGAATCGGACATCGGCGGGCTCGAGGCGTTGGGACAAATCCGCATACAGGATCAGGCCGTCTGTGACCTCGAGCCGGCGATAGGTGATGCCGCGCTTGGCGCAGGCTTGCTCGAAGACGGGAATGTCCGTTGACCCCGGCATGAAGAGCCAGCTCGGATGCGGCGCGGCCAGCGCCGCCGATTGGATCTCGGGAAAGGCAACGTAGCCACCGTACTCGCCGACCACGATCCGGTCGCCGGAGATGTACTCGACAGGCCGGGCGAGCCAGTAGTTGGCCCACACCGCTTGCGGCCGCTCACTTTCGAGCCTGGTCGCGAGTGCCGGCCAATCAACTCGCACCGAGGGCGCGCCCGGAACGATCACCAGGTCGTGGATCAATGCCGCCTGACGCTGCGCGGTGATGACACTGACGGCCAGCAGGGCGAGCAGTAAGGCGCCGGCGGCTGCGCGCCACAGCCACCCAGCGCCAAGCAGCAGCGCGAAGGCCGTCACCAGCGGGACCGCCAGCGGGATGAGGTAGCGCGGCTCGCAGGAAAGCGCATTGAACCACTTCACGGTGACCGCGATGACGGCGAGCGGCCCGATCAGCACGATGATGTCGACCGGCTCGATCGCGGCGAACTGGCGACGCGCCAGCGCGGCCAGGACATGACGGCGATTCCAGAGCACGGCCGCGCCCAGCAGGAGCAGCGCGAGATCGACCGCCGTGGTGGAAGCGATGGACGGGCCGCAGTAGTTGACACGAGCCCCGACGAAGATTGGCAACGCGATCGCCAGCACCTCCCGGAAGGCCTGGTCGGTTGGCACGCCGTAGGTCGTGAGCGGCGTATAGAGATGTCGCAGGCTCCCCAGTCGCGTCTGGGCGTTGTAAATGATCCAGGGCGAGAAGCCGACGACGGCGGCCAGCACCGACAGGAAGGCCCCGCGCCGCAGGTTGCTCCAGCGGATCGCGCTTCCCCGAGCGACCAGCGCGACGACGCAGACGAACACCGTCGTCGCGATCAAGATGTCGTGCCAGACGGAGAGCCCGACGACGAAGCCGAAGGCGAGCCAGCCCCCACCCTGCCCTCCCCCGCGAGCAGGGGAGGAAAAATTCCGCGGCCAGGCGATGCGGATCACCAGGATCAGGCAGAGCACCTCGAGCACCATCAGGAGTCCGTACGCGCGGGCCTTCACCCCATAGGCGAGGGCAAATAATGGAAACACGGCGGCGATGCCCGCCATCAGCAGAGCCGCGCGATCCCGCCGGAAGGCGACGCGCCCGAGGACGAACATCAAGGCGACGAAAGCCGCACCGACGATGGCGAACGCGATCCGGATCGCGGCCACGGTCGTGCCGAAGAGCGCAATGAACGGGGCGAGGACATACGAGTCGAGCGCTCCGAGATAGCGGGCGTTGCTCTCCATCAGGGCGAAGTGGCCGTGCAGGATGTGGAGCGCGGTGATCGCCTCGACCGACTCGTCGGCGTCGAGCGGGATCTGGCTTCCAACGATCAGGCGGACGACGAGACCGAGCGTGACGAGCAAACCAGGGGTTCCGAGCGTGAGCCATTTGGTCGGCGCGCGCTCAGCCACCGGCCTACCCGTTGATGGTGGTGGACCAGCCGAGATCGTCTGGCGTCAGGCGAGCCGAGAGGTGGTCGTAGAGGACGAGACCAAACAGAAACGACCGCTGGTACGTGATGCCACGGTCCGCGCACTGCTGCTCGAAGACCGGACGGTCCGGATCGTTTTCGAGGAACACCCAGCTCGGTCTGTCGGCTGCGGCGGGCACCGCCTGCAGGCGTGGAAAGCCGACGTAGCCCTTGTACTCGCCGACCGGGAGCCGTTCGTTGCTCAGGTATTGCAGCGGCCGGGCCAGCCAGTAGTCGGCCCACATCGGTCCAGGCTGGTTGGCGTCGATCGCGGTGATGGCACGCGGCAGGTCGACGGCGGTCCGGGTGTCGAAGAACGGGAAGATGTCGCGGTCGGGGATCGCTTTCGCCACCGTGACGGCCGTGATCGCAATCCAGATGGCCACTACGGCCGCGAACGGCCGGCGTCCACGCCAGCGCACCGCGGTCGCGAGCGCGACGATGGTGACGAGCGGAATCGCCGCCGGCATCAGGTAGCGCGGCTCGCACGCGGCGCCGTTGAAGGGGCCGACGGTGACCGAGAGCAGGCTGAGCGGGAGCAGCAGCAGCACGAAATCAACGGGCGCGAGCCGGGTCCAGCGCAGCTGCAGCCGGGCGAGAACGCTCCGCCGCCGAAGCCAGATGGTGGCGGCCACGAGGACGACCATGACGACCTCCGCCAGCTCCCAGGGGACGGTGCTCGGTCCGCAGCCCGCGAGCCGCTTGGCGCCCAGGAACACCGGGATGCCGAGGATGACCAGCTCCTTGATCGCGCGTGGTATCGCGTGATGGGCCGCAGCGCCACTCAGGCTGTGAAGGCTCGCCAGGTGCGTGACGATGTTGTAGCCAATCCAGGGCGCGAATCCCACGGCGGCGAAGATCACCGCGATACCGACACCTCGCAGGTCGGCAGCCCCGATCCCCTTTCTCGCGAGTTGCAGCGCGATCATGAGCGCGCAGAGGAGCAGCGTCAGGACGAGGAGGCTGTGGTTCCATACTCCGATGCCCGCCGTCAGGCCGAACAGCGCCCAGTCGTACCAGCGGCGATGGCTCGACCAGGCGAGCCGAATCGCGAGCAGCAGGCTGAGCGCAACGAACACCAGGAGTAGCGGATAGATCCTCGCCCTGACTCCGTAGCTGACGGCAAACAGCGGAAACACCGCGGCCACGCCCGCCATCACCAGGGCGGCGGCCTGCCGTGTAAACAGCTGACGGGCGAGCGCGTACATGGCGAGCACGTAGACGAGGCCCACCACGCTCAGCGCGAAACGGATGGCGAACTGGGTCGGGCCGAAGACCGCGATAAACGGCGCCAGCACGTACGACTCGATCGCGCCCAGGTAGTGGCCGCCGCTCTCAACAATCGGGAACCGGCCGTGCAGGATGTCGATGGCGGCAATCCCGCCAGCGGCCTCATCGCCGTCGAGCGGCTGGATCAGGCCGAAAAAGAGGCGCACGCCGAAGGCCAGCGCGAGGATCAGCGGCAGCGCGGCGCGCCGCACGCCTATCGGGGGAGGCGTTGTTCGGCGGAGTCCGGACGTTTGGCCTTGCCGGAAACCACCCGGGCCGGGCGCGCTGGCGGCAACTCGGGCAGCCGGGGCGCCGCGGCCAGTGCCGTCAATCGTTGCGTGTGATACTCGTCATCCGCGCCGAAGAGCCGCCGGCGCGAACTGACGCGAACCGCAAGTAGGGCGAAGACCGCCCGCACGCCGTCGCGCCAGGTCAGCTTCTTGCCCTCGTCCCGGCCGCGCGCATAGTAGTGGATAGGGACTTCGTGGATCCGGTAGCCAAGGCGCAGCACGCGCCCGGTGATGTCCGGCTCGATGTTGAAGCGATCGCCGCGAAGATGGAGCCTCCGCATCAGCGACGTGCGCATCAGCTTGTAGCCGGTCTCCATGTCCTGGATGTAGCAGTTGAAGAGGACGTTGGTAACCGTCGTCACGAAGCGGTTCCCGAGCACGAACCAGTAGGAATATGCGGTGTGGGCGGCGAATCCGCGCACGCCGTAGACGACGTCGGCCCGACCCTGGATGACCGGCTCGATCAGCGTGTCGAATTCGAGCGGGTCATATTCCATGTCGGCGTCCTGGATGATCACGACCGGTGCCTTGAGTGCCTCGAGCCCCGTGCGGATCGCCGCGCCCTTGCCCTGGTTTCGCTCGAGATGCCGGATCACCACCCTCGGGTCGCCGGCAAATTGCTGAGCCTGCTGCAGCGTGGCGTCGGTCGAGCAATCGTCCACGACCACCACTTCCTGGACGCAGGGCTGGGCGAGCACACGGGTCAGCACCCGGGCGATGGTGGCGGCCTCGTTGTACGCCGGGACGATCACCCCGAGCGAGGGCCGTCCGGACGCAAATTCAGTCTCCGAGGCCACGATTGCCGCTAGTCTAAATGACCCCAGCCAGGCGCGCTAACACAAAGGGAGCGCCGAAGCGCTCCCTTTTCCGTTCTCTGGTTTCCGCTACTGAATGTAGGCGACCACGTCGACGATCACGTGAGTCGGGGTGGAGCCGCAATAGATCGAGATTTTTCCGGCATTGGCGGCCACGCCAAAGCCGACCGTGAACGCGTTCGCCCAGGCCCAGTTCGTGTTGTAGTTCATTGTCGAAGGGCTGGTATTGGGATCGTACGTCGCTCCCGCGGGGATGACGGCGAGGAAGCCCTGGCCGCTGAACCCCGTGACGGTGACGTTGCCAACGATGCCGATGGCGTCGGCCGGAATCCCGTTGGTGCCGGGGAAGGGACCCCAGGTCGTCAAACTGTCCGCCGCGCGCAGACCAGTGATGCCACCGGTGCCGGGGCGGGTATCGATGATGCGGACCGGCTGGAAGAAGAGGCCGGTGCCATCCGCCCTGTCGAGGCGAAGCGTATTCTGCCGCCTCCACCCGGTTAGGGTCGACACCCAGACTTCGCCGTTGGCCCCGCGCACGATCTCGCCGAAGCCGCCGGTGGCCGCAAACGCAGGCTTCGTGGCGGCAACGTCCGCTCGAAGCATCTGGCTCAGGCGCCCCGACCCGACGGCGACTTTCGCGCCGGTCGGTAGCGCACCGCCGAGCTGGATGTCAGGACCGGTGTTCGACCCGAAGATGCCTCCCACGCCGGTATTGCTCGCCGCCATGATGCCGGCGCCGGTGCCGAGCCCGAAGGACTCGAGGCCACGCGAGTTGCCCGTCGTCAGCATCTGGCCGTTCGTCGCGTCCGCCTTGAAGGCGAAGTTCGCCGCAGCTGTCAGGATCACACTTGTGTTGGCGCTCGCGTCGTTGGCCGCACCCAGGATCACCGCACCCCCATTCGCCGCCGCCGCCGGCAGCGCGCCCAGGACCGACGCCCCGGCCGCACCGGCGACGCCAGCGATCCCCAACCCTGCCAGGCGCAGCATGTCGCGCCGCGAACGCGGCTCGTGGCCGTTGCCCTGGTCGTGGTCGCTGTCCTGCCCCTCGAGCCGTTGCAGTCGCTGCTGCTGCTCCTCGACCAGCGCACGCAGGCGTGCGAGTTCTTCTTCTACCCCTGTACTCATACTCGAGCTCCTCCTGTTTCCTTAGCGGCGATGCGTGTCAAAGCTTCGGCGACTGGGCGGGCGCGTCAGTCGTGATTCCCAACTGGCGAGCCCTGGCAATGAGGTCTAACTTCGGGGACTGGCTCGGCGTGGGCACCGCGGTAAGCCCACGCTGACGGGCCATGGCTGCCAGATCGAGCCGTGGCGACTGGCTTGGTGGCGCCGCGAGACGGTTTCCCGACGCGGTTTCGGACATGCACAACCCTCCTCAGATCCGTTTGAGATTCGAGCGCGATGATACCGTTACGTAGGCGATTAGGCAACCCAGCGACGTATACGGGGCCGCAGGTTTGCCCGAAAGTGCAAATATCAGCGGCCGCTGCCAAGCGCGGCGATCGCCCGCGGGCCGCCAGGAAGGACAACGCGGAACTTGTTGAAGAAGGCCTCCCAGTCAGCGCGATCGAAGCCATAGATCAGCAGATCCCAGTAGTGACCGGCCACATAGGCGTGCCGCCGCATGCGCACGTCGGGAGGCCGGTGGCGGCGGTCGAGCATGTGCGTCATCTCCCGGTTGAAGCTCAGGATTTCGAGATGCAGGATGTCCGCGCCGCGTTCGAATAGCGTCGGGATATAGAGACCGCTCGCTTCCATGGCGAATCCAGGCCGGCTTCGGTCAGGGTCGGCGTAGATGATGTACACCGCCACGCCGGGATAGCCCGCCATCTCGTCGTTTTCGAGCGTCCCAACGATTTGCCCGGATTTGTTGTCGCGGATCGCCATGGTTGGCCCGAACCGGCCGACAAGCCGCCGCCGCACGTACGGGCCACCCATCTCGGGGACGAACTGCCGGCGCGCGTCAACCTCCGCCACCTCGGCGGCGTTCAGGTTCGAGATCGCCTCGAGCGTTACCCAAACGCCGGTGATGGTCGCGGGCGCGTCCATCCGGCCGGCATCGCCCACCTCAGAGCGCCAGCCGCGAATCGCGCCCGGCCCACCAGGGATCGAAGTCCTCGCGCAGCAAGCCATAGACGGCGACGTCAAAGCGCCGTCCAGCGATCGACTGATGCTTCTTCATCACGCCTTCGTGCCGGAACCCGGCCATCTGATACAGCTCGCCGTAGCGCGCGGTTTCGTCGAGCAGCGGAAACTGGACGTAGATCCGCTCCAGGGGATACGTCCAGAACAAATGCCGCGTGAACAACGCGAGCGGCATCGCGGCGGCGCCCGGCTCCAGGAACATGGCCAGCAGATACGTGTTCAGGCTGACCAGGTTGGTCAATCCGGTGGCCATGGCACCAATGCGCTTGCCGCCCTGCTGGGCCACCATGAGCATCGACCAGGGTTGCTTCTCGAGCTGCTGCAAGAAGACCATGGCCTCCTCTTGCGCCGCCGGCAGGTCGACCAGCAGGCGATTCGGTCCGACCTGATAGAGATCGAACACGAACGGCAGGTCCGCCGTCGCCATGCGATGGAGGGAAAAGCCGTCCAACTCGAGCAGCGAACGCGCCGGTTGTGGCATAGCGGTGGGGGCCCCGTGAGGGGCCCCCTCATCTTTATTGAATGTAGGCGACGATGTCGACGATCACGTGCGTCGCGATGGAGCCGACGTAGATCGAAATTTTCCCGGCATTGGCACCTACGCCAAAGCCGACGGTGAAGGCGTTCGCCCAGGCCCAACTGGTGGTGTAGTTCATCGTCGAGGGGCTCGTGTTCGGATCGTACGTGGCCCCGGCCGGGATCACGGCGAGAAAGCCCTGACCGGTGAAGCTCGTGACGGTCACGTTCCCGACGATCCCGATCGCGTCCGTCGGGAGCCCGTTCGTCCCGGGGAATGGGCCCCAGGTTGTCATCGTGTTCGCAGCGCGCAGCCCCGTAACACCGCCCGCGCCGGTGCGGGTGTCGATGATGCGGGCCGGCTGGAAGAAGCCGTTGGAGCCATTGGCGGCGTCGACCCGGATCGTGTTGAGCCGCCTCCAGGCCGCGGCGAGGGTACCGGTGGAGCGCGATGCCCAGAGGATGCTGTTCATGTCACGAACCAGCTCACCGCCGGGGAAATTCGGCGGTTGCCCCGGCGTGAACGTGGGGGGGCCGGCCAGCGGGTTGCCGAGGCTGTCGGTGAGGTGCCGAAGGCGGTCAAGTCAAAGCCCGACTGCGACTCGCCGAGCACGCCGTAGCCGGTATCGCTGGCCCCGAACACGCCGACGCCGATCCCGCCCGGGCCCCAGCCATCGATGGCTTCCGCCGGCTTGGCTGGCGTGATACCACTGGCCGGGGTGCCCGGTTGCGAAAAGACCTGGAGCGCGCCCTTGAGCTGCGGGCCGGTTGGCGGTGCCGCTGGGAGGGTCGCACCCGAACCGATGATCTCGACCAGGGGCGTCGGAATACCCGCTGCGGCGGTCGCGGTCAGGCTCGTGGTGTTCGCCGCATCGTTGAGCACCGCCCCGGAGGTGTTCCCGAGAATGACGTTGGCCCCGTTCGCGGCCGCGGCCGGGACAGGCCCAAGCAGGACGCCGCCCGCGACGCCGGCCGCCGCGGCACCGGCCATTTTCAGAAGGTCGCGCCGGCTCTGCGGCCGGTCGGGGCCGTGTCCATTCGCGGATGCCCCATCGAGCCCATCGAGTCGCCCCTTGAGCTGATCGACGATCGCGCTGAGCCGCGCGACCTCGGCCTCCAGATCAACTTTCGTTCTTGCCATCGTTGCCCTCCCTTATGAATGCGTCTGGCTAGGCGCGGGGCGGCTCGCATGCCGCTTCACGCTGATGTGCTGAACCTGGGCCACCGCCTCTCGACGCCGTTTCGGCCTGGGTCCAGTTTGCGGCACTGGTTGGCGCTCTCGTGATGCCATGTCGTCAGTTCCCTCCTGTCTTTCCTTGCCGGTCGCCCTGTCGCCCACAACTTTACAGATCGAACGGCGGGCTGCAAGCAGAACGCATTTCCACAAGAGCGGGTAACGCGGCCAATGAGCTCAGGGCGGGCAGGGCGTGGTGCCGCTCGCGACCGGCGCGAAGTACGGATTGGTTGGCGCCGGGTAGTACGGGCTGGTTGGGTAGTACGGCGCGGTTGGGTAAAACGGCGTGGTCGGATAGTACGGCGTTGTCGGGTAGAACGGCGCGGTCGGATAGTACGGCGTTGTCGGGTAGAACGGTGTGGTCGGGTAGAACGGCGCGGTCGGGTAGTACGGCGTGGTCGGGTAGAACGGCGTGGTCGGGTAGAACGGGGCGGTCGGGTAGTACGGGGCGGTTGGTGACGGGTAGTACGGGGCGGTTGGTGACGGGTAGTACGAATTGCTCGGCGCGGAGAAGGCCGGGTAGGAGCCG
>WNFC01002771.1_pt1 | contig 18900 bp, 20 predicted proteins | sample 5400541 | NCBI WGS metagenome assembly WNFC01 (sample SAMN13153342, study PRJNA577476) | soil metagenome | isolation source: 120 cm saprolite under Douglas fir tree site 2 hole 2 replicate 1 | place: USA:California | collected 2015-04-18 | reverse complement strand
TTGACCGTGCGGGGGCCTTCGCCTAGAATCGGCCTGACCCGCCGATGTCTAAACTCTCGCAGAGGGTGATCATGCTGGCTGCCGCACCCGGTTCCCTGCTCCTCCGTGACTCCCGCCTCGCTTCCGTCTGGGACAAGGCCCGGAACGGCGTCCGGCTCTCGCGTGAAGACGGTCAACTCCTCTTCGAAACGGAGGACCTCCACGGCCTCGGCCGCATGGCGGATTTCGCCAAGTCGCGGCGGCACGGCGAGCAGGTCTTTTTCGTCCTGAATCGCTACGTCAACCCGACCAACGTCTGCGTGCTCTCGTGCTCCTTCTGCGACTTCGCCCGAAAGAAGGGCGAAGAAGGCGCCTTCGAGAACTCCATCGAGGACGTGCTGGACATGATCAAGCCGGGCACCCGCGAGGCGCACATCGTGGGCGGCCACCATCCCGACTGGCCCTTCGACTACTACGAGCGGATGATCGGGGCCATCCACGCCGCCCGTCCCGAGACCCAGATCAAGGCGTTCACCGCCGCGGAGATCGACTACCTCTGGCGGCGGTGGAAGATCGAGCCGCGAGAGGCGCTGACGCGGCTCAAGAAGGCGGGGCTCCATTCGATGCCGGGCGGCGGGGCGGAGATCTTCTCGAAGCGCCTTCAGAAGGAGCTGCACTACTCGGGCAAGGCGGATGCCGACCGCTGGCTCGAGATCCACGGCATCGCGCATTCGCTCGGGATCAAGACCAACGCGACCATGCTCTACGGCCACATCGAGACCATGGCGGAGCGGGTCGAGCATCTCCTGCGGCTGCGCGAGCAGCAGGACAGGAGCGGCGGCTTCCTCACCTTCATCCCCCTCGCCTATCAGGTCGGCACCACGAAGCTCGTGCCGCGCCAGACGCCGCCCGTCGATGACCTCCGCACGATCGCGGCCTCGCGGCTCATGCTCGACAACTTCCCGCACATCGAAGCCTACTGGATCATGATCGGCGAGGAGACCGCGTCGGTCGCGCTCCACTTCGGCGCTTCCGACGTCAACGGCACGCTGGAGGACGAGAAGATCGCCCACGCGGCGCTCGCCGAAAGCCCTCCGGGTCTCGCCCAGGAGCAGATCCTCCGCATGATCCGCGACGCGGGCAAGGTCGCCGTCGAGCGCGATGCGCTCTACAACGTCGTCAAGGTCTGGAACTAGGGCGTGCTGGCGGAGATCCGCTCCAAGTCGGAAGCAGGCAAGCGGCTCGATCGGGCCGAGGGGCTCTGGCTGCTGACCGAGGCCCCGCTCCTTGACCTGGGCGGGCTGGCCCAGGAGGCGCGCTTCCGGCTCCATCCCGAGAAGCAGGTCAGCTTTGTCATCGACTCCAACCCGAACTACACCAACGTCTGCATCACCGACTGTCAGTTCTGCGCCTTCTACCGGAGGCCCGGCGACCCCGAGGCCTGGACGCTCACGGTCGAGCAGGTGCTGGAGAAGGTCGAGTCCGCGGCCAGGGGCGGCGCGACCACGGTGCTGCTCCAGGGCGGGCACAATCCCGCGCTGCCTCTTGACTACTATCTCTCGCTCGTGACTGAGACGCGGCGCCGCTTCCCCCAGGTGACGCCCCACTTCTTCACGGCCTCCGAGATCATGACCATGGCAGACGTCTCGGGGCTCGCCATGCCCGAGGTGCTCGCGCGCCTCAAGGCGGCGGGACAGTCGACGCTGCCCGGCGGCGGCGCGGAGGTGCTGTCCGAGCGCGTGCGCAAGCGCATCGAGCCCAAGAAAGGCGGGCCCAAAGCCTGGCTCGACGTCCACCGCGAGGCCCACCGCCAGGGCTTCAAGTCCACCGCGACGATGATGTACGGCCACGTCGAGACGCCGGAGGACATCCTTGATCACTTCGACTCGATCCGGGAGCTCCAGGACGAGCACGTTGGCTTCACCGCGTTCGTGCCCTGGTCTTTCAAGCCAGGCAACACGCTCCTCGAGAAGTGGATCAAGACCTACAAGGGCCCGAACGCGTATCTCCGGATGCTCGCCACCTCCCGTCTCTACCTCGACAATTTCCCGCACGTACAGGCCTCGTGGTTCTCCGAGGGCAAGCGGGCAGGACAGATCGCGCTCCACTGGGGGGCGGACGACTTCGGCGGCACGCTCTTCGAGGAGAACGTCCACGCCGCCGCGGACTACGTCAACAAGACGACCGTGGACGAGATCGTCACGCTGATCCGTGAGGCGGGCTTCACTCCCGTCCAGCGCACCACCGAATACGAGATCCTGAAGGTCTACTAGCTCCGCCTAGCGGCTCCACATCCGCTCGAGCCCGTAAAGGAAAAGGGCCCAGCCGATACCCCAGGCGGCATTCAGCAGGAATCCGATGATGAACAGTCCCAGCGCGTTCGGCGGAAATCCCCCGAACTTCAGCGGCCAGACGACGATCATGAAGACCAGCGTCAGGGCCAACCCACCAGCGACGGGCGCCGCGATCCAGTAGGCCGTGCCGCTAAACCACCGCGGCAGGGTCAGGGCGAAGACGATGCCCCAGACACCACCCCAGAACGAGATCGAGACCACCTCGGGGATGCCGAGAGGCTTGGTTGGCGCCATGTTGAACGGCGCAATCGGCACGATGCCGGCGGCATGCAGTATCCAAAGAAGGATCTGGTGAAAGACCGGCACCGCGAGCACACCGGCCACGAAGCCAAGGCCAAGCTGTGAGGCGCTCATTGTCTTTATCCTACGACCACGGTTGCATTTTCGGACCGAAGCCGGCGAGGCGATCGACGCTGATACGGACGATCAATCGCTTCTCCCCGGGCTGGCGGAACGGATACTTGTCGACGTTCAGAAATCGCTTGGCGAGCTTGTCGATCTGATCGTCGGCCCCGGCCTCCGTCACCCGAGCCTTGCCGTAAAAGACCGCGTAGGCCTGGGGGTCATTGCGGTCCTGCACGGAGACGATGATGCGGGGATCGCGGCGCAGGTTCTGCGGCTTCTTTCGCCCCTCCGCAGTGTTGAAGAGGACTTCGTCACCGTCCACGTCCATCCACACCATTGTGACCTGCGGGTTGCCGTGCGCGTTGAATGTCATCACGTGCCCGTAGGCCTTGTCCTGCAGGAGCTTCTTCACTGATTGCGGCAGTGCGATCGGCATGATTGGGCCCCTTTCCCGACGATGGATACCAGAGACATTATCTCCCGCCTGTCCACGATCAGCGGGTGGCCGGGGGAAGAAGTGCGGGTTGAGCCGCCCGACCTAGATCGGGTCGACTGGCGGGATAGCCGGGATCAGCTTCCGGGCATGGGCGAGCGCGTAGAGGCGCTCGAGGGCGGCCTTGCCGTCGGGACCGAGGCGCTTCGTGTAGTCGTTGACGTACATCAGGACGAACTTCTTGCAGGTCTCCTTGTCGATCCCCCGCCCGTACCGCATCGCGTACTCGATCGCCTCGTCCACGTGGGCGTAGGCGTAGTCGATCGAGTCGCGGAGCGCCTGCGACAGCTTCCGGTGCACGGCCTCGCCCAGGTCGCGGCGCATGACGTTGATGCCGAGCGGCAGCGGCAGGCCCGTCTCGCGCTCCCACTCCTGTCCCATGTCGAGCACCTTGACGAGGCCCATCTGCTGGTGCGTGATCTGCCCCTCGTGGATCAGGAGCCCGAGATCCGCCTGCCCTTCGAGGACGGCCTTCGGGATCTTGTCGAAGGCGACCTCGATGATGGGCGGGTCGCCCACGTAGATCCGGAGCAGGAGCGCCGCCGTGGTGTGGCTGCCTGGAATGGCGACCACCTTTTTCTCGAGGTCCTCGCGCGCCACCGGCTCCCGAGAGACCAGGATGGGACCGTAGCCCTTGCCCATGGAGGCGCCCGGATCCATCATCCGGTACTGCTCGTGCACCATGACGTAGGTCGCGGCCGAGACGGCGGTGACGTCGAGCTCGCCCGTGCGCGCGCGGCGGTTGAGCGACTCGATGTCCTCGAGCACGTGCTCGACCTCGATGCCCTCCGCCTTCACCTTGCCCGCGGTGAGCGCGTAGAACATGAAGGCGTCGTCGGGATCGGGGCTGTGACCGATTCGGATCAGCATGGCATCCGCCAGAGTACCACGCGCGGCTAGTCGGAAAGCCCGAGCAAATCGAAGCCGCGCCCCTCGGTCGCCGCCGGAGACGGGGCGAATCCCGCGCGGAAGTCCCCCGCCTTGACGGCGCGGAGGATCGCGTCCGGGCTGCGCGCGGCGTCCACCTCGATCCAGGCGCGCCCGAACTCGTCGTCGCGGTGCGAATCGTCGGTGGCGATCTTGGGCAACGGGATCCGGTCCACGTCGTGCTGGGCCTGGTAGACGCCCGTCTCGGTGATCTCGACCGCGTGGATCGGCAGGCCGGCTTCCGTAATCTCCGCGATCCGGTAGAGGACCTGCGACACGTTCAGACCGTAGCGCGCCGGGTGGTTCAGCACGTAGAGCGTTTCCCGGTCGCCGGTGACCTTGCCCACGTGCTGCGACAGGGGCCGGTAGTCGAGCTCGATGCCCGGAAGGACGAGCAGGCGGTCGTCGCCGGACGGAATGTTGAACCAGTAGTCGTCGCCCACGCGATTTTCGTGGTCGGTGATGGCGAGGAATCCGTAGCCCATCTCGCGATAGCGCGCGATGACTTCGGCCACGGGACGGCGGCCGTCCGAAAACGTGGTATGGGCGTGGAGATTACCCTTCAGGAGCGGCACGGGGTGTTCGCTGGATGCGACGAGTTCAGCGGGGCGCGGCGGTGGGTGCGATGGCGGGCTTCCGCTCGGGTCCGCCCCAGGTGATCGCGAAGCCGAAGCTCAGCCATCCGGGCTGCCGCATGTTCGACGGCCCATCTTGCGTCACGACCCCCACCGGTGAGCCCCACCCGGCGAGCCCCATGCGGCCGGTCGCCGTTTCTTTCGCGAAGGGCTCGATGAAGGCGGGGTCGAAGTTGATGACGGGGTCGCCGCGGTAGATGTCGGCATCCTTGGGGCGCGTGATCTCGCTGCCCTTGGCCTCGGGGCGGATGATCTCGAACTTGGGCGGAGCCGGGGCCGTCGTCTCGACCTCGACGCCCGACTGCGCCTTGGCCGTCCCCGCGGCCCCGAGCGACAGCGCGATCATCATTGCGGCGCTCAACGCTATCCGAAACATATTCCAATGCTCTCAGATATGGCCGGGACGCGCAAGCAAAACTCTAAGCCCGCGAAAAACCTGCGCCTTGCGCCTTCTGGATCGGAGGCTCAGTCAGTCCGGCAGAGGACGAGGAGCGGACCCAGGTTCCGAGCGCGCTCCATCCCAAGAACCGCGCTCTCGAGCGCGTCCACGCGGGCCGGCGGCATGAGACGCGCTGCGTTGTCGCGGAATTTTGCGATCACCTCATCGGGAGCGATGGGCATCTCGGGGCCCCCGCGCTGGCTCTCCTCGCGCGCCTCGAGCATCCTGCCGTCCCTGAGCCGCACCTTGACCCAGCCGGGGAAGGTTCTCGGATAGGGGGAGCTCGGATCTACCGTGTATCGAACTCGAGCGGCCAACGCGAGAGCGCCCGGCTCGCGGATGCCCTCCTCGGTGAAGGTGCCGATACCCACACGATCGCCGACCAGGGCCGCGGCGACGCAGAACGCGAGGCTGAACTTGGCGTCGTACGGCGACCGTGGACGAAACTTGACCGTGGCCGGCTCGCAGACGATGGGCACTTCGCCAGCGGGCACGAGACACTCGACTTCCTCTACCTGCTCCGGTCTGAGGCCTTCGGTCCGCTTGAGACTGGCCACGGCGTCAAGATAGGCGTGGTTGAGATGGCAGCACGGATAAAGCTTGAACGAGCTCCGCACGGTCTCCCACTCATCCCCCAGATTCTTCGTTTGTTTCGCGATATCCGGCACATCACCCAGCGCGGCGCGATAGAAGCCGAGTCGCCCCTCGAGCGCCGTCGCCGGGCCGGTAAAACCCTCTTGGGCGAGCGCGGCCGCCTGTATCCCCGACTGCGCCGCCCATCCCGGATGGAGCCGCTTGACCCACGAGCCGTCCTCGAGGAATTCCATCACCCCCGAGGCCATGCTCCCTGCGATCCCGACGGCGGCGGTCAGCCTGCTCGCGTCGAGGCCCAAGGACTTTCCGGCGGCGAGCGCGGCGCCGAACGCGCCGCAGACCGCCGTGGCGTGCCAGCCGCGCTCGTGAAAGCGTCCGGGAGCGGCCATGCCGATGCGGATCATGGCCTCGTAGCCGGCGACGAGGGCCGTCAGCGCGTCCCGGCCGCCGAGCCGCTCCGACTCGGCGAGGGCCAGCACCGCCGGCACCAGGACGGCCGAGGCGTGACAGACCGAGTCCGCGTGGGTGTCGTCGAAGTCGAGGCCGTGGGCGAGGGCGCCGTTGGCGAGAGCGGCCTGGGGCGGCGCGGCCGTGAGTGTCGTGCCCCACACGGTGCTGAGTCCTGGGCCTCCCCAGCGCGACGCGAGCGACAGGACTGAGGGGGCGTGCTCCTCGCGAGCTCCCGCCAGCGCGCAGCCTATCGTGTCGAGCACGCGAAGGGCGGCGTTGTCGCGCACGGCAGCCGGGATGTCCTCGGCACGGAGGCGCGCCGCCCACTCGCCGAGCACCTTTGCCGCGGGCGTCACCTACGACCGCTCCGTCCTGCGCGGCAGCGCCACGATTGCCGAGCCCTTGGCGGTTATCTCACTCCGCTGGTTTTCGGCCACGAGGTCCACATCCACGAGCGACAGACCGTCCTCTTCGCGCTTGCCGGTCACAATGCCGCGGCACCAGGTCACGTCGCCGATCAAGTTGTGGCGGCGCACCTGCGCCGAGAGACGCCTGAGCAGGCCGTCATCGCCCATCCAGTTGGTCGCGACGTGCCCGAGCCACGCCACCCGCTCGGGGCCGTAGTCATAGGCGCCGGGCACGCCCACCGAGCGCGCGAAGGGCTCGTCCCAGTGGACGCGCTCGGGCGGCTCGGGCACTCCGAACGCGTTGGGAATGCCGAGCGCGGGGTGTCGCTCGATGAGGTCGAAGGCCAGCCCGTGCGCGCGCACGTAGAGGCTGCCCCATCCCTGGACGAATGCCACCACGGACGTCACGGTCAGCGGGCCCTTGCAAACGGTCGGCAAGCTTTCGCCCACGTGAACCTCGTCCCAGAAACGGGGCTGGGCGCCGCGGATCTCCTCGTTGCGGTATGCGCGGGCGATGCGCTCGATCTCGTCCTCGCTGTACCGGTTCGGCGCGGCCGCCTTGTACTTGCCGCGCTCCCGTGCCGTGTCGCGCTCGGTTCTGAAGCACCACGAGTCGGCCTCGCAGACGGTCTCGCCCCGCTGGTTGGTGAAGGTCGTGCGGTACACCTGCTGGATGGCCCGCTTGGCGAACGCGGAGGGCTTCTCGATCACATCCTTGAGCACGCTCTCGCCGACGATCCGGTCGCCCTCTCGAATGGCGCTGTGCCAGCGAAAGTCGGTTCCCGCGTACATGGCGTGGATGCCGGGCAACCCGCCGACATATCCCGAAACCACCCGGTCCATCGCGAAGAGGATGGTGGGCGGTGCCGTGCCGGCACTGGCCCAATACGGATTCCGGTCGCCGATGCCGTGGGCCCAGTGCCGGATCGCGTCCCGCGTCGCGACCTCTATGTACGCCTCGGGGCGGCGAACGGGACGGCCGATGCGCGCCCTGAGGACCGCCAGCCCCTCGGGAGTGATCGTGGGGAATCGGGCGGTCATGGACATGGGGCGATTGTGGGCACGGTCCGGCCGCGGGTCAAGGAATGATGTAGCATTCCCGCCATGCGGCGCCGCCCGTTCCAAAAGTGGAATGCCGGGCTACTGGCGGCGCTTCTCACCGCATCGGGCTGTGCGGGCGGTGGTACGCCTGCCTCCCGCGAGCCGGGCTTCCGCGCCGCATCGGTGCGCCGGCCGGCCCTCCTCGTCCGCGTGAGCGTTCCGGCCGGGCTCGACCGGCGCGACCGCGACCGGATCTCGGAGAACTACCAGGCCGCGGTGGTAGAGGGTCTCGAGCGGCTGGGCATCCTGGCCGTGGACATGGCAACGGTTCCGGGAACCTCCTCGCGCCCGCTCGAAGGATTGGACCGGCCCGCCGCGCTTCGCCGGGCCCGCGAAGCCGGCGCCGAGCAGCTCGTCATCGTGGACGCCCGACTCGCGAAGGACACACTGACCCACTGCAGACGGGCGGGCCGGGCCGTCTCGGGCTCCACTACGTTCTGGGACGTGGGCCTCGAGATCCGCCGCGTGGCGGACACCCAGCCGCTTCTCGTGGAGCCACCGGCCGAGGACCTTCGGGCGGTGGACGTGGAGCTCGACTGCAAGACGGGACGTCTCATCCGGCGCAAAAGCATGGACGAGCTCATCACGGACTCCGTCGGCCTCGTCCTGGCCCCCTTTGCCTCCCGTTGAAGGTACTCACACCAACCTCCCGATTTCGTGTATTGTCTTCCCCACCCCGCCCGCGTCATGGGCGGGGAAACGACCGGGAGGACAGGAGAACAGGCCGTGCCCGACTTCATGGATCCGTCAAGCGGCGTCTTCGGCGAGGAAGCCTTCCACCAGCTCCTGACCCGGGAGGCCTCCCGCGCCACCCGCTACCAGGACTTCTTCTCCGTATGCCTGGTGCGACCAGACGGCACGGGGCCCGAGCCCGACGGGGCCATGCAGCAGGCGCTCGCGCGCAAGATCACCCAGTTCCTCCGCTCGACAGATGTGGTCGCCCGCATCCGTGAAGGCATCGCGATCCTGCTGCTGAACACGCCGGACGCCGACGCCGCGCGCGTGGCCGAGCGCATCCGGGCTCACCTCGAGAACGTTTCCTTCCAATCGGGACCCGCCGAGCCCGTGCGGAGCGTCACCCTCTCGATGGGGCTCGTCTCCTTCCCGCGAGACGGCCACAACGAGACCGTCCTCCTCTCGCGTGCCCAGACCCGCCTCAAGCAGGCAGCCGAGCGCGGCGGCAACCGGGTGGTGGCGAGCGACGGCAGCTAGTCCTCCCTCCCCTCCACAAGCACAGGCCGGGATCCCTTCCGGCCTTTGGTATGTCTGGAGCCAGACGATACTGGACGTGCGAGGGGCACGTTGTACCGGGCCCCGGGCTGCGGCCAGGTTCTTCGCCGGAACGGGCTTGAGTGGTACGCTGGTCTTGGCCAATTATCTTCTCCTTTACCTTGGTCGGTTAGGGGGTTAGTGGGCCAGCCCCCGGTCGCGTTTGCGCGCGGCCGGGGGTCCTCTACGTTAGGAGCTCCAGCAGAACTATGGCGACGCTGGCCGAGACGGTGAGACAACTGAGCAGGGATCAGGTGATGGAACGCCGCACCTTCGTGGCGTTGGTATCGGGCGGCTTCCTCGCTATGCCGCTCGCCGCCCAGGCGCAGCAGACCGGGAAGCTCTCGAGAGTCGGCTGGCTATCGCCCGGCTCTGCTACGTCGGATGAGACCTTCCTCGCGTCCTTCCGCGACGGCCTCCGCGAACTTGGCTGGGTGGTGGGACAGAACATCGCCATTGAGTCCCGATGGGCGGAGGGGAAGTTCGAGAAGCTCCCCGACCTCGCGGCGGAGCTGGTCCGGCGCAAGGTTGACGTCATCGTTACGGTGGTTACGCAGGCGTCCCTGGCAGCCAAGCGTGCGACCCGGACGATTCCCATCGTCATGGTGGGCGTGGGCGATCCGCTGGGGAGTGGGCTCGTCGCCAGCCTCGCGCGCCCGGGCGAGAACGTCACAGGACCGTCCTCCATGTTGGCCGATGTATCCGGGAAACAGCTCGCGCTGCTCAAGGAGACCGTCACCAAGGCCTCCCTGGTGGCCGTCCTCTGGAATCCGGCCAATCCAGTCTGGCAGGCGGCAGCATTGAGAGAGACGGAGGTCGCCGCCAGGGCATTGGGGCTGCGGCTCCAACTCCTGGAGGCGCGGGGTCCCGACGAGCTAGTGGGGGCATTCGCGGCGATGACCAGAGAGCGCGCTGCCGCCCTCTTCGTCCCGGCGGACATCATATTCGTTCGTCACGCACAACGGATCGCAGGCCTCGCGGCAAGGCACCGCCTGCCCGCGATGTACGGATTCAGGGAACATACGGAGGCCGGTGGCCTCATGTCCTATGCGCCAAACTTCGCCGTCATGTTCCGGCGCGCGACCGCCTATGTGGACAAGATCCTAAAGGGGGCGAAGCCGGCCGATCTGCCGGTAGAACAGCCCACGAAGTTCGAGTTGGTGATCAACCTCAAGACCGCCAAGGCCTTGGGCCTGACGATCCCGCAGTCGGTGTTGCTGCGGGCGGATGAGGTCATTCAGTAGCCCATCGTGAGGCCCACCACGACCGAGCCCGCGCCGGACGCGTTGGCCCTCGCCCTCGCCCGCCTGCGCAGATAGACTTGCGGCCCGAGCATCGGAGCGTCGCAACGTCATGACCCATCCCCAAGGAAGTGCCACTCCGAGTGCCACCAGCGCAGTCGGCACTCAGAAATGAAAAACCGGAGGCTCGTGTAACCCTCCGGTTTTTCTACTATTGAGATGGTGGACGATACTGGACTTGAACCAGTGACCCCCGGCATGTGAGGCCGGTGCTCTGCCAACTGAGCTAATCGTCCGTGCTTGGAAACTTACCTACTTACGGGCGCGCCGTCAAGCCGACCCCCCTCGATTGTGCCCGAAATTGTGCCCGTGAGCCGGCGAGCGACGTCCTGAAGGTCGCCCGGGCTCACGATGTGATACCGGTGGAACACGGCGCGCGTCTTGTGCCCCGTGACCGTCATCGCGACGCGCTCCGGGACGCCGGTGTTGACCATGTTGCGCACGGCCGTTCGCCGGCAATCGTGGCGGAGCATCCCGGGCACCCCTGCCCGCTTGCACGCCGTCGCCCAGGCCTTCCGGTAATCGTCGCGCCGCAGGCCGCGATGGCGCCCGCGCAGATGTGGGAACACGTAGGGGATAATCGCGCCCGTCTGCTTCGCGAGCTGGTCGACGCGCTCGAGCTGCGCGCCCAGGAGCGTCTTGAGCTCCGGCGTGAGGTAGACCACGCGCCCGTCCTCGTTCTTGGTGGCGCCGGGATCTAGCCGAAGAGTGGCGGCCTTGAGGTCGAGCTGTCGGCGCTCGAGCGTCAGGATCTCGCTCTGCGTCCGCCAGCCAAAGGTGTAGGCGATGGTCGCCGCGACCTGGAGATCCTCTGGCAGTGTCGGCGCACGGCCTGGAACTGCTCGCGCTCGAAGAAGCCCTGCCGGGGCGCCGCCTCCTTCAGTTTCCGGATGACCGGCATGCGCAGGAGCTTGCCGTTCTCGTAGGCGATCTTGAGCATCCGATTCAGGACGGCCAGCTCGCGGTTAATCGTCCCGTTCGAGGCCCCCTGCCCTTGGCGCTTCGCGACGTAGCCCGTAGCGTCGGCCGGCCCGATGTTCGCGAGCCGGCGGCCGGTCAAGAAGACCGGCAAGGGGCCCGCCCGATTTCGATGCCTGGCGTGCATCCCTCCCTAGCGCGGAGTGGCTACGGCTTCACCCTGAGATCCTCGTAGGGCGATGAGTAAGGCAGGTAGTCGATCAACCCGATCCCGGACTGATCAATGCGTGTTCGAACACCGTTGAGCTGTGCGACCTGCCAGATCGGCGCGAACATTACGCGCTCATAGGCGATCCGCTGGATGGCGTGGAGCAGCGCCTCTCGCTTCGCGCGGTCGGGCTCCTTGGCCTGCTGCTTGAACAACTCGTCGATCTCCGTGTACGAGCCGAAGGCCAAATCGCCGCGGGAGACCATGTGTCGCTCGATCCGCGTGACGGCGTTCCCGAAACTGGAGCTCTGGCCCTGTAGAAGGTGAGTCGCCTTCTTCTCTCGCGCGTAAGTCCCGAACGCCGCCCGTTCGAGCGGTCGCAGGCGCGTCCGAATCCCGACCGCGCCGAGGTAGGTGATAACCGCTTCACCGACGCTCGCGAAGGGTATTTCGCAGACGTAGTCGCCGGCGTCGAGCCCGTTGGGATAGCCGGCTTCGGCAAGAAGCCTTTTTGCCTGCGCTGGATCGTAGGATATGGGAGGCGCCGACCACGCGAACTCGAAGCCTACGGGAATGATGCTGGACGCTTGCCTGGAAAAGCCGAGGGTCTCCGCCTGGTTGATCGCGTGTCGGTCGATCGCCAGCGCTACGGCCAGTCGTACCCGGCGGTCATGCCATGGCGACCTGGGATCCCACTGGCCCTTGGTGAAGTCAACCCAAAAGGTCGCAGCAAGAAGCGCTCGCGTGAGGTTCAGTCCCGGAGTTCGCTGCACTTCCTCGGCGAGCGGGCCACGAATGTTGTACGCGATGTCGACCTCGCCGCGCTTGAGCATCGCCAGGCGCGTGCTCTCGTCGGGCACGCTGAGGAACACGAGGCGCTTGACGGTGGGCATCTTGCGCCAGAAGCCCTCATACGCCTCGAGGACAAGTTGCACGCCGGGCGTGAACGATATGAACCGGTAGGGGCCCGCGCCGACGGGCGCTCGTTTGAAGCCCTCGTCACCGACCCTCTCAACGTAGCGCTTGGGAACGATCCACCCGGCCCCCGTCGCCGGCGTGCCGAAGAACGTCATGAAGTCCGGCCAGGGTTCCCGGAGGCGGATGCGCACCCGATGAGGGTCGACGACGTCGATGGCAGCGACCTTGTCCTTGAGCAGTGTGGCGACCGTCCCACGATAGCGCTCCACCGAGAACTTCACGTCGTCGGCAGTCATCACATCGCCGTTGTGAAACCTGACGTTCTTGCGCAGCAGGAACTCGTAGGTGAGACCGTCCCGCGTGACGCTCCACGATTCCGCCAGGCCGGGCGCCATCGCCTGTCCCGGCATCAGCTTGAAGAGCGCGTCATGCAACGCATAGAACGTCATCATCGACGTGATGCTCCCCTGGTACTCCGCAGGATCAAACAACGTTGGTGAGATCGAGAACGGCGCCGCCCAGGTGATCTGGCCTTCGGGCGCGGCCTCCACCCCCGCTGCGGCGCGCAGCAGAAGCGTGAGCGCCAGGAGAGCGCACGGCAACAGGGCGCGACCATTGCGTTGGTTCATCGTGTGCACCTCACAGGAGGAACGAGTACGGATTCGATGTTCTCGACCGCCCCCTGCACGGGGTCTTCACCTGCGATCGCGATAGCGACGCGTCGGGCGCCGCGCCGGTACGCTGGATCAGCGAGTACCCGCTCGATCGCCACCCGGATACGAGCAGGTTCGGCGTCAGGCGAAAGGCGGACACCAGCTCCGAGCGCCTCGATCCGCGCCGCGTTGTCTGCCTGATCGCCGACCAGCGGGATGCACACGAGCGGCACGCCGTGAGCCAGGGCCTTCATCACCGTGCCCAGGCCGCACTGCGTGACGATCACTGCCGCGCGGGGCAGCACGGACCCGTGCGGGACAAACGTCTCCAGCACCACGTTCGGGGAAGGCGTGAATTGAGACGCAGCGAGCGCGGGGCCGAGCGTGACCAGTACTCGCACGGGAAGCTCGGCGAGCGCTGCGAGAATCCGCGCCATCAGCATCGCCTGGCCCTGATCGAGCGTACTGAGGCTCACGAGCACGAGTGGGCGTTCATCCTCCGTGGAGAGGGTCGGGAGCCCACGCGGTGCCGCCTGTTCCTGCAACGGCGTACCGACGAGCCGAACGTTCGGGGGAAATCCCGCCGGAGGGTCGAACGCCGGACCTGTCAGCACGACGACCCGGCTCGCCCGGTCGTACTGCTCGAAGTAGCGGCGAAGCGGCCGCAGCCCGCGACTCCGCCGCGCGAGATTGAGGAACGGCAAGGCCTCACGCACATAGATTCGGTTCGAGATGAAGGTGCCGACGGCGTCACGGAGCCGGCCCGCGATGCCGACCGCCGGCAGCCATCCCAAGCCGTAGGGAGGCCGGCCGGCCGCGGGACGCGGGTACACCGTGTGCACGAGAGCAACGCTCGGCACGCCGGCGCCCTCTGCGGCCACCAGCGCTCCGACGAGCACGAAGTCAGCCACGACAACGTCGGCGGACCCGCGCTCGAGGTCAGACGTAACCTCCTGGGCCCAGTGGGGAATCCACCGCGCGCAGCGAGCTTCGGCAGCCACCGAGCGGAACGCCGTCGGCACCCAGGTGAGCGCCACTCCGCGAGCACCGGGCGATACATCCAGCGGATGGATGTCGGGCTCGCGCAAATGGATGACCTCGGCTCCTATGGCGCGAAGCGAGCGATCCAGCTGCTCGCTGACTGGAAGCCGCGACCGTCTTACGCCCGGGCCGACTATGACCCGCACGTGATGTCCGAGCGCCGCCAGCCGAGCCACGATCGGCATGAGGAGCGGGATATTGCCCCCACCCTGAAACATTGCCACCAGCAGACGGGACCTGCGCACGGCGTCGTCCTCCCTCGACCATAGCGTAGGCAACACGAGTGCGTGCGGTCCAATACTTTGGCCGAGCACCGAACGAGACGAATACGATATGGTTCACCCGTGGAACTTCGGCACCTCCGCTATTTTGTCGCGGTCGCGGAAGAGCTGCACTTCGGTAGAGCCGCGCGACGCCTCCACATCGCGCAGCCGCCGCTCAGTCAGCAGATTCGTCGCCTCGAGCATGACCTCGGCGTCAGCCTGCTCCATCGGACGAGCCGCCGGGTCGAGCTGACGGACGCGGGCCGAGCTTTCCTTGTCGAAGCGCGGTTGACGCTGGCCCAGGCGCAGCGCGCGACGCAGGTCGCAAGCCAGGCGGCCGGCGGGGAGGTCGGGCAACTGATCATCGGGCACATGGGGTCCGCAGAGCTGAACGTGTTCCCTCGGCTCCTGCCGGCGTTCCGCAAGCGTTACCCGGCCGTCGAGCTCGCGTTTCAGCTACTGGGGGCCACCGAGCAGTTCGAGGCGCTGCACGACGGTGAGATCCATGTCGGCTTTTTGAGGCTTCCCGCGAACGATCGCTCGCTGACGGTGAGACCGATCGTCCGCGAGCCGCTCGTCGCCGTGCTTCCCGACCATCATCCCCTCGCACGACGCCGCTCGCTCACGCTGCGGGCCCTCCGCGGCGAGCGTTTCGTCCTCTTCCCGCGGCCTCATGCGCCGGGATACTACGACGCCCTCATCGCAATTTGCCGCCAGGCCGGCTTGGAGCCGACGATCGTGCGGGAAACGACGCGACTTCACACTGCGCTCAGCCTCGTCGCGACGGGGCGTGGTGTCTCCCTCATGCCGAAGTGCGTGGGGCGTCTCCGGAGACCAGGTGTCGTGTGTCGCGCGCTGCGTCCTCCGGTTCCGGACACCGAGATGGGGATCGCCTACAAGCCCGCGAATCCATCACGGCTCTTGCGCGCCTTTGTCGCCTTAGTCGACGAGGTCTTCAAGACGGGTCGTTGAAGGGGGTTATGGGTAGGTCTCCTACAAGCCGAAGCGTGAGCCAAGGACTGTACCCGCGATTGTGCCCGCGAGCACCCAAAACAGACCCGTTACCGAGGGGTGTTGGAATCGGCAGGAGCATGTGAGGCCGGTGCTCTGCCAACTGAGCTAATCGTCCGTGGCAGGAAATCTACATAGCTACTTGCGCGCCGTCAAGCTGGCCTCCTCGCGGCGACAGCGCTTGCCGCTGCGAGGCCGAGGAAGGCTCGCCGGTCCATTACTCGGCTGCTCCCCTCACGCAGGGCAGATCTCCCGCACGTCCTTCAACCGATCGGATGGCCTCGGGTGAGTGCTGAGCCAGTCCGACCACGGCCTGGACGATTTCGCCTGCGTCAGCCGATCGAGCAGCGCCACCTCGGCCTGGCACGCTCGCACGCGTCCGATCACCAGCTCGAGCAGGTCGTGGCCGAACCGATCCGCCGCGTGCTCGTCCTCCCGATCATAGGCTCGGTACTCTACCTCGACACGGGTATCCGTCGCTGCCTGCGTCCCCGCAACCCCAATGGCCAATATCGGCCCAATGATCGGGATGGCCGTCACGACCGCGCCCGCGGTGGTGGCCTTGTCCTGTATCTCGTCTCGAGCCTTTTTCTCTGCAGCGCGCCGCTCCTTGCGCGCGGTGAAATGCCCGAGCTGAACGTGCCCGATTTCGTGAGCCAGCGCCGCCCGGAGCTCGTCGGGGGGCAGCACCTTGTAGGCTTCCTCCGTGATCACCAACGAGAATTTGCACTTCGAGTTCGGCCCCACGGAGAGGTTGATCGCCGTGCTCGGCAAAATACCCAGCGTCGCCGCACAGCCATCTGCGCGCCCAGTCCAGATGCCTGACGTGATCAAGAGGGGCACAAGCAGGCGCCCGATGGCCTCCCGCTCCTCGCTGGTGGCGTCCCGAATTGTCGGGCGCGGCGGGGGCGGCAGGGTCGATGCGCAGCCCGACCCCAACAGCACCCCGATGAGAAGGACCGATGCTCGCCGCATACACGCCAGCATACTGCGCCCCGGCATCACCCATATGGAATAGCCCTGGCGAGTCCGCAGCCTGTAGAAGCTTGCTGGCTCGGCGGAGGCGGGTGTAAGCTCGTGTCACTGCACGCATTCCCACGTCGGCACGATGGAGGACGGCTGATGCGTTTCCTCGGCACACCGCTGGCGCTCTTGGTGCTTCTGGCACCTGCGATGGCGCAGCCCAAGGCAGTCATCGAAAAGGGCTCCTCCGTCAAGATCGAGTACACGCTCAAGGACGACAAGGGCGCGGTGCTCGACACCAACGCCGGCAAGGACGCGCTCGCCTTCACGCAAGGCGCTCAGCAAATCATTCCGGGTTTGGACAAGGCACTCCTCGGCATGAAGGCAGGCGACAGCAAGAAGGTCACGGTCAAGCCGGAGGAGGCCTACGGCGTGGTGGATCCGAAGGCCGAGGCCGAGGTACCCAAGGACGCCCTGCCAAAGGGTGCCGACGTCGTGGGCACGCGGCTCCTCGCCCGGGGCCAGGACGGGCAGCCGCGCCCCGTCACCGTGAAGGCCGTCAAGGACACGACCGTGGTGCTCGACCTCAACCACCCACTCGCGGGGAAGACGCTCTTCTTCGATGTGAAGGTGGTCTCGGTCGAGCCGCCCGCCAAGTAGATCGATACCGTGAGCACCCGCGCCAGTGATCTTTCCTTCGATGCCGTCCATGCGCCGGCCGAGGCGCTGGGCCTCAAGCGCGCGGCGCTGTGGGCCTTGCTGGTTTCGAAGATCGCCACGGGCTGGGGCGTCCAGTGGGACATCCAGTGGCATGTCCTCATCGGGCGCGACACGTTCTGGATTCCCCCGCATCTCATGACGTACGCGGGCGTCAGCGCGGCCGTGTTCCTTTCCTTCGGCATGATCGCCTGGGATACCTGGCGCGGAGCGGGCGACGTGCGGGTGCTGGGGCTCTCCAGCAGCCGCGGCTTTCACCTGGCCGCGTGGGGCATCGCGGTCACCATCCTCGCCGCGCCCATCGATGACCTTTGGCACAGACTCTTCGGCATCGACGTCACGCTGTGGAGCCCGCCGCACCTCATGGGCATCCTCGGCGCCGTGATCAACTCCTGGGCATGTCTCGTGATCGCGCGCGAGGTGTATCCCGAGGGCGGGCGCGCCAGGCTGGCCGCGATGGTCCTCACGGGCGCGGGGCTCTACGGCAGCCTCCACCTCGTCGTCGACCCGTCCTTCCGCATCGCGTATCTCTACGGCGGCGTCCGCTATTACACCTTCGCGATCGTCGCCAGCCTGCTTCTGCCTTTGGCCCTGGTGCCGACAGCGCGGCTGTCGGGAAACCGCTGGGCGCCGGTGCTCCTGCTCGTCCTCGTGGCGCTCGTCGGCGCGGCGGGGCTCGAGATCGCGCGGGCGGGGTTCCAGGTGATGCAGCCGGTGTCCGTCATCGACGAGGAGATCGCGAAGGATCCGACCTCGCCGATCGCGGTAGCCACCATCATGGCGAGGAAGAACCGCATGACGCCGGGACGCGTGGGCGGCCTGCCGCTCCTCTACATGGGCTTCGCGGGCGTCTTTGCGATGTCGCTCGTCGACGCTCGTCGCCGGCCCGTCGCCGCCACCGTCGCCTACGGTCTTCTCCTCTTCATCGTCGCCGGCTGGCGCATTTCCAACGCGCCGGCCCTCGCTCCCATGGCGCCGGGTCTCGGACCCACCATCGTCGCATTCGCGCTCACCGCCGGAGCCGCAGCCGTCGGCGGCCTCGCCGCGAAGCGGCTCTCGGACAGCCTCTGAGCCCGCAGCCGGCGAAGTCTGTCGTGATCACGGGCGCGTCGACCGGCATCGGCGCCGCGTGCGCGCTCCACCTGGACCGCCTTGGCTGGAGAGTCTTCGCGGGCGTCCGCAGGCAGGCGGACGCCGATACGCTCAAGGCCCAGGGCTCGCCACGGCTCACTCCCATCGCGCTCGATGTCACGGATACCGTCTCGATTTCGACCGCGGCCGGCGCGGTTTCCGGCGCCGTCGGCCCGGCAGGGCTCACGGGGCTCATCAACAACGCCGGCATCGTCGTGCCTGGGCCGATCGAATTCCTTCCCCTTGCCGATCTGAGACGCCAGCTCGAGATCAACGTGGTCGGCCAGGTCGCGGTGACGCAAGCCTTCCTGCCTCTCATCCGGACGGGCCGGGGCCGCATCGTCAACATGGGGTCGATCTCGGGACGCATGGCCACGCCCTTCACGGGCGCCTACGCCGCTTCCAAGTTTGCCCTCGAAGCGATAACGGATGCGCTCAGGCTCGAGGTCGCTCCCTGGGGCATCTCGGTGTCCATCGTCGAGCCGGGAGCGGTGGCGACTCCCATCTGGGAGAAATCCGCCAAGACGGCCGAGGCGATGCTGGGCTCGGTCCAGCCGGAGGCCCTCGTGCTCTACGCGGAGGCGATCGAGGCGGTCAAGAGGACTGCGGCGGACGCCGCCAAGAGGGCCGTCGATCCGGTAGATGTGGCGCGCATCGTGGAGCACGCGCTCACGGCGGCCAGGCCCAGGACCCGCTATGTGGTCGGTCGAGAGGCGAAGTTCCGCGCGGCGATGGCGCTCCTCGTTCCCGATCGCGTCCGCGACAACCTGGTCGCCAAGGCCA
>WNFC01002770.1_pt1 | contig 18900 bp, 15 predicted proteins | sample 5400541 | NCBI WGS metagenome assembly WNFC01 (sample SAMN13153342, study PRJNA577476) | soil metagenome | isolation source: 120 cm saprolite under Douglas fir tree site 2 hole 2 replicate 1 | place: USA:California | collected 2015-04-18 | reverse complement strand
ACGGTATCGTGCTGGTCTGCGGCTCGCTATATCTGGTGGGGGAGGTGATCCAGCTGGTCGCGCCGGCGGCCGCTGGAATTCCAGTCCGCTAGCGATATACCTCCGAGGCGGGTGCTAACCCCCCACCCGTACCCTCCCCCGCAATCGGAGGAGGGAGAAGAATGCGAGGAGGCAACTGTGGGACTTTTCGGTCAGGAAACCCAACGCCTGTTCATCGCCCGGCCGGACAGCGCCAAGGGCCAGCTCGTGTACAAGTGGCCAGACACCAACATCCGCAAGATGACCCAGCTCACCGTCGAACAGGACGAACTGGCGGTCTTCTTCCGGGACGGCAAGGTCCAGGGCACGATTCAGCCCGGTCGCTGCACCCTCGACTCCTCGGAGATTCCCTTCCTTGGGATCCTGGTGGACGCGACCACGGGAGGCAACTTCTTCAAGACCGAGCTGTACTTCATCACCACCCGTGAGTTCCCCAGCCTGCCCTTCGGCGGGGCGGTCGACAACGTCGTGGACCCGCAAACCAGCCTGGGGGTCGGGTTGCGCGTGTTCGGCGACTACTCGTTGAAGGCGATTGAACCCCAGTCGCTGATCGTGAACCTGGTGGGCACCCAGCAGCTCCAGACCAACGACCAGGTCACGAACTGGATGCGCGACCAGGTGCTGAAAGTCCTCCGGACGGATGTGGTGGCGCACATCACCCAGAGTGGGTGGCCGCTGCTGGGCATCGCCGGGCACACCGACGAGATCGAGCAGGACACCATCAGTAAGGTGCAGGCGTTCGTGGCTCCGTACGGGGTGCAGATCGCCCGGCTCGGAAATTTCACGATCTCCATCAAGCCGGAAGACGAAGACCGCCTGAAGACCTACCTGAAGGACGCCCAGTACACGAAGCTGGCCGGAGGATTCACGGCATACGGCGCCGGCGAGGCCATGATCGGAGCCGGGCAAGGCCTGGCCAAGGGCCCCGGCCAGGGCGGGGGTCTCAACCCGGCCTTCCTGGGTGTCGGCCTGGGGATGGCGGGGTTGGTCAACCAGCAAGCCAACCAGGCCATCCGGCAGCCGGCGCCGGCACCAGCGCCGGCCCCAGCCGCGCTGGTCGAGGTGCGCTGCCTGAAATGCAATGCCCTCAATCCGGAGACAGCCAAGTTCTGCGCCAACTGCGGCGGCCCCCTGACCATGGCAGCCGGTGCCAGTGGATCGTGAGGCGGCGCTCGAACAGCAAATCGCGGGCCAGGCGGTCGCTCAGCGCCTGGCCGCGCTGACCGCGCACGACCAGGGCTTTGACCGGCAAGAATTCCTGGAGCGTGTCCAGGGGATCGTGGTCGCCATGGCCGCAGCCTGCCGCAAAGGGAGCCTGGATGCCCTTCAGTCGGACATCTTCGAGGGGCGTTTCGCAGCCTGGAAGTCGGGGTTCATGGACACCGACTATGGCCGCGAGCTCGCCGGCGAAAACCTGACGGTCCATGGCATGGCAATAGCCGGCGTGGCGCTGGGCCTCAACCTGAACGCCATCATCAACCAGGCCGATCCGGATAACGCTACGTACGACGCCATCACGGTCCGGGTGGACGCCGCCTCGGATGCCGAGCAGCCCTTCACCGAATACTGGATCTTCATCCGGCGGGTCGGCGATGGCACGAGCGGCGTCGGGCCGCTAACGGGTCAGTGTCCAAACTGCGGCGCGCCGCTGTCGTTGAATCCCATGGGCGCCTGCGTCTACTGCGGGGCCGCGCTCACGGTCCATGCCGATTCGACCTGGACGCTGGCCGAGATCACCAACATTCAGCTCCCGCTCGGCTAAGGCGGCGAGACCCCCTCCCTACCCTCCCCGCAAGGGGGAGGGAGATTTCCGTGTTGGCTGCGGCGCCGAGACCCGATCCCCCACCTCCCCGCAAGCTAGGGGAGGGAGATTTTTCGAGTGGGTTAGCGGACGAGCAGGAAGCTGAGCGCGATCGCTATGAACGCCAGGCCCGGGCCGATGGCGGCCAGCTCGGTACCCCACCCCCGGTTCTGCGCCATGGCGCGGTTCTCCTGCATGAACGCCTTGAACTCGGCCGCATTGAGCATGGCACCGTAGGGGCGGACGCCACCGGTCCGGATCCAGGACGAGGGCAGCAGGAGGATCGCCGCCTCCACCCCGAAGACGAACAGCAGGATGGAGCGAGCCCGGCTGGCTGGTTGTAGGCCAATCGCGACCAGGGCGCCCACGACGACCAGCGGCAGCAACACGAGCAGGAGGTTGGTGAGCACGAGCGCGCGACCGCTGGGCGCCTGATTGCGGACGCTCATCCGTGCTCCGCTTCCTTCGGTTCCACGTGCACCACCGCGTCACTGACCACGGGGACCTCGAGCTGGATCCGTTCGGCGATGGCATGCCCGATCTCGTGCGCGCGCGCCAGCGGCAGGTTGCCGTCGACGTGGATGCTGACCTCGAGGAGGACGCGGGTACCCGCCTGGCGGGCCCGCAAGGTGTGATGCCGATCGATGCGGGGCTCGGTGGCCAGGATGCGCTCGATGGCTGCCAGCGTATCCCGATCCGGCATCGCGTCCATCAGCACGGCGGCCGTCTGACGGCCCTGGCGCACGGCCGTCGAGCCGATGATCAGCGCCACGGCGACGCCGGCCAGCGGGTCCGCCACCTGCCAGCGCAGGGTAGCGACCAGCGAAATGCCAATCAGGGTGGCCAGCGATGCCCAGAGATCGGATGAAAAGTGGAGCGCATCGGCTTCTAGCGCGGCGCTGCCTCGATGCCGGGCCGAAACGCGCGCCAGGTATCGGCTGACGGCGATGTCGGCGACCACCGCTCCGATGACGACGACAAAGGAATACCAGGCGACCCGCACCGAGGCCGGTACCACCAGGCGGCGCGCCGCTTCGATGACGATGGCGACGCAGGTGGCCCCCAGCAGAAACATCTGGAAGAGGCTGGACAGGTTCTCGGCCCGTGCATGCCCCCAGGCGTGATCCTCATCAGCAGGCTTCTCTGCGGCTCGAATCCCCAGAAAGGCGAAGATGCTGGCCGAAAGGTCCAGGAACGAGTGGGCGGCGTCGGCCAGGATGGCGACGCTTCCGGTGAGGAGCCCCACCGTGAGCTTGGCCGTGATCAGCACGGCGTTGACCAGGACGGAGACCAGGGCGGCCGACGCTTTGCGCTCAAGGAACGCGGGCGCGGCCACCGAGGCGTGAGACTGCGCCATCGGCCTAAGCCCGAATCCACCGACTCGAACTTGCATCTTGGGCCCGGGACGAGCGAGCGGGGTGTCGTCTCCTGCGCGCGCTCAGTTACGCACCGACGGGTGCGCGCCTTCGCGTGCTCGTCGCCTCCTACCGCTCATCTCGTCGCGCGTCCCAATCTGCATCATCCGATCGGTGGAACCGGGCTAAGTATATTGGCGTCCATGCGCCGGATCGTGGCTGCAGGCGACCGTGCGCTTCTGATCGTCTTCGGCGACACGATGAGCCCCGAAACCCTGGCCGACATATTGACCTTCGAGGCGGCCCTGCGGCGCGTCAAACCGCGTGGCCTGCTCGGCACGGTGCCCGCCTACGCGTCGCTGTTGTGCACCTACGACCCGGGTATCACCGAGGGAGCCTCCCTCGAGCGGCAGCTGCAAGCACTCCCGGTTCCCCCACGCAGGCGGCTTCAGCGGGCGGTGCACGAGGTACCGGTCCGGTACGACGGCCCCGACTTAGAGCGCGTCGCCCAGCATTCCCGACTCTCGGCGGCCGACGTGGTCAGCATCCACGCCGGCACGGAGTATCTCGTGTACGCGATCGGCTTCGCGCCCGGATTTACCTACTGCGGTGTCCTGCCCGAAATCCTGGCGACCCCTCGGCTGCCGTCGCCGCGCACCCGGGTGGAGCCGGGATCGGTGGGCATCGCGGAACGGCAAACGGGGATGTACGCGGTGGCCAGTCCCGGCGGCTGGAACATCGTCGGCCGCACCGATGCGGTCCTGTTCGACCCGCGGCGACGGCCCCCGGCGCGCTTCCAACCAGGGGATCGGCTTCGGTTCGTGCCGGCGTGATCGAGGTCGTGATTGGCGGCACCTGGACCACCATCCAGGACCGTGGCCGTCCCGGCTGGGAACGGTTTGGCGTGTCACCGGGTGGCCCCGCCGACTGGTTCTCCGCCGCCGCCGCCAACGCGCTGGTCGGCAACCACCAGGATGCGGCGGTGGTCGAATGCACGTTGACCGGACCGACCCTGCGCTTCAGACGAGGGGCGACGGTTGCGCTCATGGGAGGCGAGACGGCCACGATCGAAAACGGGATTGCATTTCCCGTGGAGGCAGGCGCCGAGCTCAAGATCGGGCGAGTCCAGCGCGGCCTCCGAACATACCTCGCGGTTCGGGGAGGTATTGCGGTGCCTCGCGTCATGGGAAGCCGTGCCTTGTGTCAGCTCGGGCGGTTCGGCGGTGGCTTCGGCCGCGCGCTGGAAGTGGGAGATCAGCTGCCCGTCGGCAAGGCAGCTGCTCAGCCACCCCCTCCCCTACCGCTCCCCAAGGGGAGGGGACTGCGTTCAGGGGGAGGGAGATTTCTAAAGCGGCTGCCGCTGGTCGGACCGTGGGAGGTGCGCGTGATGGCCGGTCCGCATACAAGCGCCTTTGGCGCGGATGATCTCGCCCGTTTTCTGAACACGGCCTTTCGGGTAACGCCGCGCGCCGACCGGATGGGGATGCGGCTCCGGGCGCCTGGGTTCAGGGTTCACGCCAGCGAGATCCTGACCACGCCGGTCACCCAGGGCGCCGTCCAGGTGACGCCGGCCGGCGAATCCATCGTCCTGCTCGCTGAGCATCAGACCACGGGCGGCTACCCGGTGATCGCCACGGTCATCAGCGCCGACTGGCCGCTGCTCGGTCAGGCCCGACCGGGCGACACCATCCACTTCCGGGATGTCTCCCTGGCCGAGGCGCAGCGAGCGCGCAGCCGGCTGGATGGCTGGTTGGGGTAATAAGAAAGGGCTCGGCGAGGGGCCGAGCCCTTTTGACGCTCGATTTGCTTAATGGTCGCCGGGACCGCCGATCAGGACGCCGTTGATATCGAGATTGTCCAGGACCACCATGCCGGAATGGTCCGGACCAGTGTCGGTGCCTTCGTCGAACACGATCGCGATCGACTCGACGGTCTCGCTGGGCGAGATGGGCGGGAACGCCTGGGTCACGCTCGTGGGGCTGAACCGCACCCGCTCCCAGCCGGGATTGCTGGTGGCGGTCCGGGTACCCGAGGCGCAGCCAATGAAATGGGTCACTTCATCGGTAGTCACCACATTGAAGCGCGGGGCTCCGGCGCCACAGTGGCCACCCATCCGTAGGTCGTAGCCGAGCTCCGTCACGTGGATGCCCTTCACGCCATGGAAGACGACCCCGGCCGAGGCATTGGTCGTGGTCGTCCCGTTCTTCGAGAGCAGCAGCCCAAAGCGCTGGTCGCTCTGGGAATCGGGAAGTCCCAGGTGGCGGACCCAGTCGCCGACCACGATCCCGCTGTGGGTGGGGTCGAATTCGAATGGGGACGCCGTGAAGTGCTTGTCGGGCGCGTTGGGGCCGCCGTTGGGAGTACCGTCCCGCTGGGGCCCACTCGAGACCCGAGCTGCGACGGCGGCGGCGCCAATGGTCATCGTGGCAACCAGCAGGATCGCAACCGTGAGGGCGAATGAGTAGCGGCGCATAGGCAGAAGTCCTCCTCTCCGATTCAAGATCGCCTACTTCTTGAAACGTTGCGGCCAGGATTACGGCGTATGGCCGGCCGGGTCGGGCCCGGCATTGTTACCCGACTGTCACCGACCAGCCAGGAGTAGAAGCGCTCCAGGGAGATTCATCGGCTCTTCGGCGGGGGCGTGCCGGGCGATGTAGAGCAGCTTGGGCCCCAGTTCGTCGGGTGTAACTCGATAGGGATACCATTTGCTCCGCTTGGTGACTCCCGGAGAAGCGAGCAATACGACTCGCCCCTGGTATTTCGTATGCATAGCCAGTTCGTTGAAGTCCCTGGACGGCACGAGCCATATGTGAGTCAGGGCCATCTTGTTCGCATCGAGCCGGCACAGTATGTAGACGAAACGTGCGCTTAACGGGATATCTCCGACGGGAAACCTCGCGTTGAAATGGACAAACCCGTGCGGGTCGACGGCGAGCGCGCACTTGACTTGCGCATACACGTTTCGATTGCGACCCAGCTCGTCGAAAATCAGGTCCTTGTGGTCAACGTCAACACCTGGCTTGAAGGAGGTCAACTTTCCGCTGCTGCTCATGATGGTGTAAAGCTCAACCAGGCGCTCACCGATGTAGCCCACCACGTGGGATGACAGTTTCCTGGCAGCCATGCGGCTCTACCGGGTGCGGGTCGATGGAGTCTGGAGCCGGTCCTCAAGCTGGGCCAACAGCTCGGGCTTCAAGAGGTCCGCGGGCGGCAGCCGGCGCAGCAACTCCAGCCAGCGCTCGTCCTGCCTGATCGCGTCCCTGAGGAGTGGGATGGCGGCCTCGACATTGTCCTGGGCGGCCATGTCCAGCGCCAGCCAGAAGCGCAGCTCGATATTGTCCTGCGCACTGTCCAAGGCCCGGGTCGTCAGCGTGGCTGCCTGCGGCTCATTACCATGGAGCGCGGCCTCTGCCGAACCCACCGCTTCGTAGGTTCGCTTGACCTGGAGCAAGCGGCGCAGCTCGACCAGCGGCTCGGGGTGGTCTTCAACCCGCAGATCGATCAGCCGCCCCTCCCACCATCCTGGATGCAGCGTGCCGTCGACGACCAGCATGGCCGCCGACTGCCTGCCCCGAATGTCACCGCCCTCCACCTCGGCGGCTTCGAGGGCGGCCATCATTCGTTCGGCGAGGAGTCCGGCCGTGCCCTCGAACGCCACGGCCATGGCGCGCCAGACGCTCGCCTTCTCCATCATGTTGGCCTGGACGCTATAGCCGGCGCCCACCTGGTGGCCGGCTTCGCGGATGCACTTCGCGCCGGTGTGCACGGCGACCTGGCTCTCGCGGTCGACCAACGCCACCTGCCGGGTCTCGGGCTTTGAGTCGGCGGCCAGGGCTGCGGCCAGCGCCCGTCCGGCGGTGTAGCCGGCGGCCATCAAGTCCAGGCCCAGGGGCCCGTAGCGAATGTCGGCGTCAGCCTGGGTTGCCACCGCCCCAACGCCAGCTCGCGCCCAGGGAACCACGGGGCCCACCTGGAAGAAGTGCGATTGCACGGCTACCCCGAACTCGCCGGATTTGGGGTCGTGGGCCACGATCGAGTAGGTCAAGGTGGAGCCATCGTAGCCCCTCGACTATCGATACGTTGCCGCTATCACGACTTATGAGCTTGGGGCTGGCCTTTTAAGTCGAAACCGGCTAGACTCAAGTAGGGTGGGTGTCGCTAACGGGCGCTGGCTCTGGGACGGCGGGTTCCGGCCTGGGTTGGGCTGGATCCAGGCGGGCTACGGCATTGATCTGGGCACTGCCAACACGGTGGTGGCCGGTGTCGATGGCACGCTGCTGCTGAACGAGCCGTCGGTGATGGCGGTCCGCGACGATGGCGACCGCAAGGGTCAGCTGGTGGCGGTCGGGGGGGCGGCCAAGGCCCTGGTCGGCCGGACGCCGATTGGCATGGCCACCGTTCGGCCGCTGGAAGACGGCGTGATTACCGATCTGCAGACCGCCCGCAGCTTCATCGTGGCCATCCTGAAGCGGGTGAAGCGGCAGCCCTGGCAGGTCCTGCCGCCGCAAGCGGTGATCGGCGTGCCCTGGGGCGCGACGGAGCTCGAGAAACGCGCCCTGATCGAGGCGGTTGAGGAGGCCGGGGTGGGCCACGTGGACCTGGTGCCCGAGCCCATCGCCGGAGCGCTTGGTTCCGGCCTTAATCCTCTCGAGACGCGGGCCCGCATGGTGGTGGATATCGGCGGCGGCACGGCGGAGGTCACCGCTTTCTGCTTTGGCGGGATCCTGGCCGCCCGGTCGTGCCGGACCGCGGGCGATGAGATGACCCTGGCGCTCCACCAGTACCTGCGCGTGGAGCACAAGATGCTAGTTGGCGAACTGGCCGCCGAAAACCTGAAGATGCAACTCAGCCGAAACGGATCGGGTCCGCGCTCCCTCATCGCCGAGGGCCGCGACCTGGCTAGCGATCGGGCCCGCACACAGGAGCTGTCGGTCGACGAGCTCGATGCCGCCCTCCGTCCGGTCACCGACAGCATCATCCAGACGCTAGCCAGCTGTCTTCAGGACATGCCGGCTCAAGCGGTGGCGGACGTGATGCAGGACGGAGTGCTGGTCTTCGGCGGCGGCTCGCTGGTGGGCGGCTTCGGTCACCGCCTGGAGGAAGCCTTCGGGTTTTCGGTCCACCAGGCGGAGCGCCCGCTGACCTGCGTGGCCGAAGGCGCGGCCATGTGCCTCCGGCGCCCAGAGATCGTCAAGGCCTTCGGCTAACAAGCGCTTCCGAGACCCCCCACCCTACCCTCCCCCACAAGGGGGGAGGGACATTTTGGTTAAGGCCTTCGGCTAACCCAAGGCTGCCGAGACCCCCTCCCCTACCCCTCCCCGCAAGGGGGAGGGAGAATCGAAGAGATAACGACCCCGACCCTCCCCGCAGGGGGGAGGGAGAATCGGAAGATATAACGACCCCGACCCTCCCCGCAAGGGGGGAGGGAGAATCGGAAGAGATAACGACCCCGACCCTGCCCACGCGGGAAATCCCGCGACCCTGACAACAGTGGCTCCCCCTCAAGGGGGGGAGCGAGATCCTTATCCGTGATAGGGAGGAGAAAGCCAGTGAGCTTGACTCAGGGCGTTCGGCTAAGCAGGAATGAGACGGTCCGCGCCCGAAGGGACCGAGACCCCTGCGATATCGCAGCCGCGGGTGGCTGGAGCACCAGTTCCTCCCGGGTGATGGAAGCGTGGTTCGCATAGTAATAAGAGAGGATCGACGCCACCGTGGGCTCGGCCGTGTAGTAGCCCTCGCCCGCGCCCCGGACCATCACCGTAGCCACCACTTCGGGCTGATTGATGGGCGCCGCGGCCGTAAACCAAGCGTCGGCTTCGTGGTTGGGAGAACTGAAGTCCTCGGCCGTACCGGTCTTGCCTCCGGCGGGCACGGGGAGACCGCGGAGCATGGTGCCGGTACCTTCGGTGACGGCCCGCCGCATGCCGTCACGGACGACGCCCAACTGAGCGGCGAACGAGAGCGGTTCCGGGCCGCGCAGCGAAACGGCGGTCATCCGGCTGGCGGCATCGGAGTCCCAGGCGACGCCCAAGTGCGGGGTGACGAGGTGTCCGGTCGACACGGCGCCTGTCCAGCGGGCGACCTGCAGTGGCGTGGCCGTGACGTAGCCCTGTCCGATGCCGAGGATGACGGTCGAGCCGCCGTACCACGTGCCGCCCATCTCCTTGACGCTGGACGGGCTGCCCAGGAAGCCGCTGGACTCGCCGGGTAGGTCGATCCCTGTTGCGCGTCCGACGCCCAGCGCGTGGCCCACGGCATTGATGCGGTCCGGACCGAGGGCCAGGGCCAGCTTGTAGAAGTAGACGTCGTTCGACCAGGCGATGGCTTGGGGCAGGTTCTGGGGCGGCAGGCCCGTCCAGCCATGGAACGATGCCCCGCCGTAATAGAAGGTGTATCCGGTGGGAATCACCCACGACGGCGGGATGGCGTTGTAGGCGGCGTCGGCGGCGGCCATCACCAGTTTGAAGGTGGAGCCGGGCGCGACGGCGATCTGGGTAGCGTGGTTGAGCATGGGCAGCCCGGGCCGGCGCATCGCTCGGGTGAGCCCGGGGCCATCCACCGGTGGCCCATAGAGGTTGTTGTCATAGGTAGGGAGGCTGGCCAGCGCCAGCACCTCGCCGTTGCGCGGGTCCATCACCACGGCCGCGCCCAGGTCGCCCCGCGGCTGCCCGGGCATTCCCTGCAATGCCCTGGTGAGCGCCGCCACGGCCTGCCGCTGCAGGTTGAGGTCGAGGCTCAAGTGGAGGTCCGAGCCGGCCACCGGCATCGGCGTCTCCTGGATGTAGACCGGGCGCCCCTGCGGATCGACGTACAGGCACTGCACCCCGTCCTGGCCGCGCAGCACCGCGTCGTACTCGCGCTCGAGGCCGGCACGGCCGATGTGACCGTTGGGATCCAGGTCCGGCTGGTCGGACAGCTCGTCGGGTGTGACGGCCCCCACGAACCCGAGGATCGGACCCAACAGCGGGCCATAGGGGTAGGTGCGTTTGATCGACGGCATCACCAGGACGCCCGTCAGGTCCGCCTTGACCAGGCGATCGCCGTCGGGCACCGGCAGCGAATCGGTGAGCTGGACCCACAGGCGCCCCTTGGCGGCTGCAATTTCGCGATCGAGCACCGCCGGCGACTCCTTGATGAACGATGCGAGCTGCCCCAGGGACCCACCCGATTGCGCGTACAGGGCGGGCACCACCATCACGCGGTCGGTGGCGACATTGAGCGCCAGCGGCGTGCCGTGCCGGTCGGTGATCTGTCCTCGCGGGGCGTCGAGCCGCTGGCAGCGGGTCATCTGATCGCTGCCGAACTGGGTGAGCATGGCGCCCTGCACCTGCTGGATCTGATAGGTCAACGCGCCCAGGCTGACCAGGGCCAAGGCCACCGCCAGCGCGGCGACTCGCACCATGCGGGGACGGACCTGCATCTGCTTGGGGCCGAGCCACAGGCGTCGCCGCTCAAAGTCGCGACGGCCGCCCAGCACCAGGCCGAAGGCGGCGAGATGGACCGCGGCCGCCGTCCCGCCAAAGCTGAGCAAGGGGAAGGGCACGCCGGCCAATGGGATCGCCCCGATACTGCCCGCTACCGAAATGGCGGCCTCGGTGCCGATCAGGACCGCCAGGCCGCCCGCCATCACCGCGCCGTTGAATGACCGCGACTGGGTCGCGGTGATGACCAATCGCCAGACGATGGTGACCACCGCCATCAACGCCAGGACGCCCGCCAGCAGACCCCATTGTTCGATCAGGCTGGCGAAGGCGAGGTCGGTCTGGCGCGCCGGGAGATACTGAGCCAGCAGCTCATGCATCGGCACCGATCGGGTCCCGAAGAGGCCACCGGAGCCGATGGCGATATGCGATTGCAGGAGTGACCAGTTGGCCGCCGGATCATGCCCGCCGGACAGGAATGCCTGCAACCGGTGGGCCTGGTACGGACGCAAGAAATGCTGCTCGAATGGAAAGAGCACGGCGCCCAGCACCACGATGCCGACCGGGTACTGCAGGGGCACGCGTGCCAGGATGAGGCTGGCCATCAGCACCACGAGCAGGAGGCTGGATGTGCTGAGGTCGGGTTGGAGCAGGGTGAGGGCCACCGGGACTGCGGCCAGAACCAGTGCGATCGCCACCCGCCGGCGCACCCGCATGCGCGTGTTTGTCAGCACGACGGCGAGGACCAGAAGCAGGCCCAGTTTGGCCATCTCCGACGGCTGGAGGATGAACGACCCGACCTGGAGCCACCGACGGGCGCCGTAGGCACTGAGTCCGGTGCTGATGACGGCCAGTAGCATGACTACGGCCAGGCCATACACCAGCCAGCTCAGCCACGCCCAGATGCGCGAGCCCGCCCGTTGGGCCAGCAGAAAGAGGCCGAGGCCGATCAGCACCGAGATGGCCTGGTGGATGGCCGTCCCGCCCTCGCCGATAGCGAGAAGATTCAGAATGCCGAGGCCCGAGAGGACAAATGCGCTGGCAAGCAGGAGAGGATCCTGTGAGAAGACCAGCCGAATCCGCTTCCGGGCCAGGCGTTGCGACCTGGCCACGACCATTGGCTACATCCCCGCCTTCAGCACCGAGAGTCGCCGATCGATCCTGATCGACATGAGTTCCTACGCCTTCCCTTTTTCTCTTTATGACAGCGCTGGAATAATGTTTCCATACACTAGCTAACCACAGGAAGGCGGACGCGTCAACTGGCAAATGTGAGCAGCCAGCAACCAGCGGGGCTATCCGAGACCCCCTCCCCCGACCCTCCCCGCAAGGGGGAGGGAGAACCGGAAGCTTGGTCTCCCGAGACCCCCTCCCCGACCCTCACCCCAAGGGGGAGGGAGAAGCGGAAAAGCTACGTCGTTAGGGACGGGTGCGGGCTGACGCCAGGGGTCGCGGCGGAGGCCACAGGACGAGGCCTTTGGGGGACGCTCCGAAGCCGGATTCCCGGAGGAGCGGCTCTACCGCGGAGCCCTTGACGGGTGCCCCGTCGACCAGCTGGATCTCCAGCTTCTCGCCGTGAGCGGCGCGTTCGGCGAGCGCCTGCAGGTGGCGAAGCTCGACCGCGCCGAAGGTGAGCAAGGACCGGCCGCCGCGCTCCAGGAAGAGCCGCAGCTCACCGGCATCCAGCACCACGTAGGCGCCCGGCACGCGGGCTAGCCGGCCGCGGCCTTCGGGCCAGGGCAGGGTCAAGCCGTAGGCGTTGGCCGGGTCTGTGGCGGCCAGGGCCACGCTGGCCCCGTCCGTCTCCCGAGTGGCGCGGAGCCGATCGACCGCTCCCGCCAGCGCGAACTGCGAGCCGCCCAGGCCTTCCAGGAAGTAGCCTCGGCGGATCTTGCCCGTCTCCTCCATGGCCCGCAGGACCGGGTAGATGGCCGCGAATCCTCCCTGGAGCCCCTCCCCCACCGCCGCTTCCCGCGTCAAGACCCCATGCCGCTGGAGCAAGGCCAGGGCCTGGGCGTGGAGGCGCTCGGTCGGTGGGAGCGAGGGCGGTACGAGGTCGGCGACCAGCGACCAGCGTCCCGCCGAGCCGGGCGGGCCGAGCCGCATCAGCGGCCGCCGCGGGTTGCGACGGATCCGCGGACCCAGCATCCGCAGCGGCATGAAGGTGTCGTTGGTGACTTCGCCCGCCCACACCAGGTCCCACAGCGCCTGCAGGACATCCTCATCGGTGCCGCCGCCGGCCGCCAGGTAGAGGTCTCGGAAGAACGACGCACCCCGGCTGCCCAGATGATCGCGCAGGCGCTGATGCACCTCGGTGGCCGGCCGGTCCGTGGGCAGAGTAATGAGCCGTCCAGCGTCACCTCGCAGATAGAGGCTCACCCGGCCATCGGACGCGCCCAGCGCGCCACGGCCGACCCACACCACCTCGCCCATGGCGATCAGCTGGTCGAGCTGGTGTGGTCCGTAGTCACGCACGCGAGCCGGGAGCACGTCGCGTTCGAGGACCGAGACCGGAATCGGCGCTCCCTGGAGCTGGGCGATGACCTCTGCCACCCGGTCCATGCCGCGACTGGTGGAGCCAACGCCCTGCCACCCGGGCAGGAACCGGGCGAGGGCGACGGCGGGCAGTGGTTCTACCTCTCGACGGAGCCGCGCCAGCGACAAGCGGCGGAGGGAACGCAAGACCTCGACATGGCTGAACTCGTGGCCGAGGCGGCCCGGCCGAAACTCGCCGATCACCAGGTCGCCGGTTTGCGCCAGACGATGCAACGCGGTCTCCACCTCCGCGACTGGCAGACCGAAATGGCTCGCGGCGTCGGCACTGAAGAAGGGCACGTGGGTGCGTGCCCAGCGCAGGAGCAACGAGTCGAGCGGACCGGCCGTGGGTTCGAGGAACGCCTCCGGCAGCCCCTGGGGGAGGCTCACGCCCAGCGCGTCGCGGTACCGGCCGGCGTCTTCCGCCGCGCTCCAGCGTTCCTCGCTCCCAACGCGGATGCGGACGATTCGGCGCTCGGCCTCGAGCTGCGCGAGCCATTCGCCGCGGACGCCGCGGGCCTCGGCATCGGCGGCGGACAGGTCGCCCAGCCGATGCAAGAGGTCAACGGCTTCATCCGGGTCCCGCGGGAACCGATGCGGCTCGAGACCCTGCAGCTCCAGCTCCAGCCGCGCGATGGCGTCTGGATCGAGCAGCTCCCGGAGCTCTTCGCTGCCCAGCAGTTCCGCCAGCAGGTCGCGGTCGATGGTGAGCGCCTGCGCGCGACGCTCAGCCAGCGGGGCGTCGCCCTCGTACATGAACTGCGCGATGTAGTCGAACAGCAACGACGAGGCGAAGGGCGAGGCGCGCTCGGTCTCGGCCGCCACCACCCGAATCTCCCGCCCGCGGACGGCGCGCATCACCTCGATCAGGGCGTCCATGTCGAAGACGTCCTTCAGACATTCGCGATAGGTCTCGATCAGGATGGGGAAGGATGGATGCTTGGAGGCGACCCGCAGCAGGTTGGCGCTCCGTTGCCGCTGCTGCCAGAGCGGCGTGCGCTCTCCAGGCCGGCGGCGCGGCAGCAACAAGGCGCGTCCGGCGTTCTCCCGAAACCGCGACGCGAACAGGGCCGAATCGTGTACCTGGCTGGTGACCAGCGCCTGCACCTCCTCCGGCTGAAGCAGGAGCAGGTCCGGGTCGGGGGGCTCCGCCGCATCCGCCAGGCGAATCGCGAACCCGTCGTCGCTGTAGATCGACTGGACGTCGAGGTCGAACCGTTCCTGCAGACGGGCTTTGACCGCCAGGGACCAGGGGGCGTGCACCCGAGCGCCGAAGGGCGTCAGCACGCAGACCCGCCAGTCGCCCAGCTGATCTCGGAACCGCTCCACCACGATGGTCCGATCGTCGGGGACGCTGCCCGTGCTGTCCGCCTGGTCCTGGAGGTAGTCGAGCAGATTGCGCGCCGCCCGGTCGTCGAATCGCGAGCGGTCGCGCAAGCGCTGGAGTGAGGCGTCGTCATCCTGCGAACGCAGCTCGCGCACCAGCTTCCCCACTGCACGGCCTACCTCGATCGGGCGACCGAGCGCATCACCGTGCCAGAACGCGATCCGGCCGGGCTCGCCCGGCGCCGGGGTGACCAGCACCTGGGACGGGGTGATGTCGGCGATCCGCCAGGTGGAAGCGCCCAGCACGAAGGTGTCGCCCGGGCGGCTCTCGTAGACCATTTCTTCGTCCAGCTCGCCGACCCGGCGGCCGTCCTCAAGCAGGTTGACGGTGTAGAGCCCGCGGTCCGGAATCGTCCCGCCGCTGGTAACGGCCAGGCGCTGGGCACCGGCCCGGCCGCGAACAGTTCCCTCCAGCCGGTCCCAGACGATGCGGGGCCGGAGTTCCGCGAACTCGTCCGAGGGATACCGACCGCTGAGCATGTCGAGGACGGCCTCCAGCGAGCGCGGCCCGAGGTCGCTGAAGGGGTAGGCGCGGCGGATGAGCGCGCCCAGCCGGTCGACCGGCCAGACATCCAGGGCGCACATGGCGACGATTTGCTGGGCCACCACGTCCAGCGGATTCCGCGGGACGCGGGTCTCTTCGATGTCCCCGGCCAGCATGCGCTCCACGATGGCCGCCGTCTCCAGCAGGTCACCACGATATTTCGGCAGGATCGTGCCTTTGGATGGCTCGCCGACCGAGTGCCCCGCCCGCCCGATTCGCTGGATGCCGCGGGCCACGCTGGTCGGCGATTCGACCTGGATGACCAGGTCGACGGCGCCCATGTCGATGCCCAACTCCAGGCTCGAGGTGGCCACCAGGGCCGGCAGCCGGCCGGCTTTGAGCGCATCCTCGATGGCCATGCGCTGCTCGCGGGCGATGGACCCGTGGTGGGCGCGGACCAGTTCCTCGCCGGCCAACTCATTGAGGTGGGCCGCCAGCCGCTCCGCCAGCCGGCGCGAATTGGTGAAGATGATGGTCGACCGATGACTGCGGATCAACTCCAGGATCCGGGGATGGATGGCCGGCCAGATGCTGCGCCGGGGACCGTCACCGTCGGAGGCATCGGCCCCGCGGTCCAGGTCCGCCATGTCCTCCACCGGGACCTCGACCGTGATCTCCAGCGGCTTGATCCGTCCGGCGTCCACGATGCGCACGTCGCGGTCCGTGCCGCCCAGGAAACGCCCCACCTCCTCCAGCGGGCGCTGAGTGGCCGAGAGCCCGATGCGCTGCGGATCCTGGCGGGTGATGGCGGCCAGCCGTTCGAGGCTGATGGCCAGGTGCGCCCCGCGCTTGGTAGGAGCCAGCGAGTGGATCTCGTCCACGATCACCCAGCGGACGGTGGGCAGGATTTCCCGAGCGGCGCTGGTCAGCAGGAGGAAGAGGGACTCGGGCGTGGTGATCAGGATGTCCGGTGGATGTCGCTCCATCTGCTGGCGCTCGCGGGCGGGCGTGTCGCCGGTGCGCACGCCCACGGTGATCGGCGGGATGGTGACGCCCAGCCGGGCCGCCTCCAGCGTCAGGCCGCGCAGCGGCGCCCGCAGGTTTCGATCGACGTCGACCGCCAGCGCCTTCAGCGGCGAGATGTACAGGACGCGGCACCGCTCGCGGTCGGCCGGAAGGGGTTCCTGGCTGAGCCGATCCAGGCACCAGAAGAAGGCGGCCAGCGTCTTGCCGCTGCCGGTCGGGGCGCACATGAGGGTATGCGCGCCCCCGGCCACGGCCGGCCAGCCGAGCTCTTGCACCTGGGTGGGCGCCGGGAACGCGGCCTGGAACCAGGCTCGGGCTGGGGGCGAAAACAGGTCAACCAGAGGGGGCACTGGTCAAGTGTAGGCAGGGTAAGCTGCCGGTTGGTGAGTCCACTCTTCAAGAAGAGCCACGTGGCTGTCCCGGCGCTGGTGACCGCCGTGGTCGAGGGCCAACGCGACGGAACGTGGAAGGTCACCTTTACCGGGAGTGGCTCGCTGCCGGCGGGCACCAAGGGCCACCCCGACATGGACGCGCTGGTGGCGGCGGTGGACAAGCAGATCGTGGCCCTGTATCTGCCGCACCTGGCGCAGGACGGCATGGGCATTCAGTACGCCTGGTATCCGTGGGGTACACCCAAGCCCCCTAAGAAGGGGACGCCCAACGCGCCCACCGAATTCCTGGTTTTCGTCATCGAGACGGGTTTGGGCTACCGGGCGACGCTCGCCGGGGAGCCGGGCCTCTACGGCGTGGCCACCAGTCTGAAGCAGCTACCGGACGTGATCGCGGCGGCGGTGCACGCTCGCTGGCCCGGTCTCGGAGACCGGCCGCCGCCGGCCATGTTCACCTGGGACCGGACGCTGACTCCTCCCCCAGCGCGACGATCGTAGGAACGACGGGGTAGATCCCCCGCGCCCCTCCCCTACCCCTCACGCTGCCGCGGGCACGTAAGCACGTGGGGAGGTATGTGCACTCAACAAGTTGACTCTCACGGGGAGGGGACGTCTTAGGGGCCCCTCCGTAAGGGGGAGGATGGACAACATTCAGAGCGGGAGGCCGGCAGCCAGCTGCTCGGGCGTTAGAAGCTGGCGAGTCGTGAACACGGATTGGCCGCGTTCCAACAGCGCGGTATTGATCGGTGTGGGGCGGTCGATTCGCCGTCCAGCACGGACGACCTCGCCATTCAGATAGTCGAGCTCACTGCTTGACCCGCGCAGGAAGGATTGCTGCGTCGAACCGCCGAAGGCGCTGTCTTTGGGAAAGATGCGAGCCAGCCCACCGGCAAACAGCCGGTGGCTCAGCGCCATCGGAAGGATGGTCATCAGCCGCAGCCGCCGGGCCCGCTGGCTCTGGCCGAGCCGCTGGCCGGAAAGCTGGGCGGTGCGGACGCCTTCCCGAATCGCGGCCACGGCCAGGCGGGACAGCAGGGGGTGACGAAACGCCTGCCGCGCGGAGAGTCCGGTGGCAGTCGGGATGACGTTGGTCAAGTTCCCCATCAGCTTCGCCCACCGGGCGGCGGCCAGGTCGCTCACCAGGGCCGTGGGCAGGACACCAGCCAGGAGCTCCGCCACGGCCTCCACCCGGGAGCGAGACTCCGGGAACGGAGCCCCGATCTCCAGCCGGCCGCCCGGTAGCTGCTCCACGATGCCGGGTTCCAGGTAGGTCGCCGACATATAGAGGACACAGCCCACCACCCGGTCACGGCCGACCACGCCAGCCGCTTCCTCGTCGCAGCGAACGCCGTTCTGCATGGTGACGATGGTGGCCGCGCTGAAATTGGCGGTGATCTCGCGGCACGCCTCCACCACGTCCTGCGACTTCACGCTCAGGAGCACGACCTCGGGGCGGCCGCCAAAGCTAGCGGCTGCGCTCAGGTGGACAATGTGCAGTCCCGAGGCGGTCCGCAGCTGCAGCCCGCGGGCTTTGATCGCCTCCACGTGGGCAGGGCGGCCCACGAGGGTGACGGAAATGCCTTGCTCGTGCATACGGGCGCCAATGACGCTCCCGATCGCCCCGGCGCCGAATACCGTGACCCGCATCGGGAGGCACGGTATCAGACAGTCGAGCTTCCTCTGGGCCAGGACCGGATCGTAGCTTCCCCAGTTCAGGCTATTTACGATCACATACTTTGTGTTACCCTATATGTATGGAAGAGAGCGAGATTCGGGAAACGACCGTCTCCGATTCCGGCGTTGGTCGCGTCGATCCCCCCTTCACGTCGACCCGGGTCACCGAGCTGCGTCCGACGTACAACTACAGGGCGGAGCAAGCCATCTGGTTCGTGGTGGGTGTCGTGGACGCCCTGCTGATCATCCGCTTCCTGCTGAAATTGTTGGGCGCGTCCTTGGCGTCCGGTTTCGTCCGCTTCATGTACGACCTGACCGCGGTGCTGGTGGCCCCGTTCCACGGGATCTTCAACACGGTCACGTCGGGCCGGTCCGTGCTGGAGCCAGAATCGGTGGTGGCCATCGCCATCTACACGCTGATCGGTTGGGGCCTGGCCGTGCTGATCCGCCTGATGACGACACGCAATCGGGTCACCCGCGATACGAACGTGGTCGCGTAGTGGTCTGAGGGGGTGGTAACACCCCCTCCCCGAACCTCCCCATAGGGGGAGGGTGAAAGCCCGTTGCTCACTGGTCCCGACCGGGACCCTCGGGCGGCGGCTGTCAACAACCGGGTTCGCCCGGGTGGCCGCAACAGCCGCCCATCCGAAACGCGCGCAGCCGGTTGCGCGCGATCAGACGCAGTTTGCGCGGCAGCGGCATTGACTTGAACAGGTTGGCCATGAAGGCGGAAGTCGACCACCCTTGCACGGGATAAGGCTACATGGGGTCACGAGAGCCCCTCCCCACC
>WNFC01002836.1_pt1 | contig 18902 bp, 18 predicted proteins | sample 5400541 | NCBI WGS metagenome assembly WNFC01 (sample SAMN13153342, study PRJNA577476) | soil metagenome | isolation source: 120 cm saprolite under Douglas fir tree site 2 hole 2 replicate 1 | place: USA:California | collected 2015-04-18 | reverse complement strand
GTTGAAGTACAGCGTCTGCTCGGTGCTGTGCGTGGCGAGGTAGCTTGGCCAGGTGACGCGCAGCCGCCGCCAGTGCTGGCCGGCTTCATCCCACGGTTCCAGTTCACTCGTCTGAAATCCGGGCAGGGTGAACGTGAACGGCTGCGTCAGGTAGGTCCACATCGCCGTGCCGACGAAGTACGCGAGTTGGAGGGTGCTCCACGGGGTCTCGAGCGTGTGTCGGTCGGCGGTCTCGATCGCGACTCGTTCGGGAGTGAACGCACTGTGCCGGTCGGCCGCGCCAAATGGACGGTGCGACACTCGCTCTTCGTGCAGGCTCGCCGTGACGACGACGTCATCGAGGACGCCAGCCTGACCTTTGAGCGCCCACAGCGCGCCGCCCTGGATCAGGCGTGCCGAGACGTTGTTGAGCTGGTTCCAGCGTTCCACGCCGCCGTGGGCCTCGATCACGGTTTCGAGCAGATCAGTCATGGGTGAGCCTCCTTGGTTCGCGATTCTGTTCACAGCGATGCTCCCTGGCCCTGCTCGAAGACACCCTGTGCGGCAGTCCACAGCGTGTACGGATTGCCGAGATCGCCGTGCAGGAGCATCATCCTGTCGACCAGCTCTTGGGCCGAATGGCTCTCGGAAAGCGATTGGTCGAAGTCGCGGATGTAGGACTTCGTACCGCCCAGGATGGCTGCCGGGTCGTCGTCGCGGGCATCCGGGTGCTTGTGGCCCGCGACGACGATCTTGGGCTTGAGCGCCTCGACCTGCTCAACGCTTGCGATCCACTGCATTCGCTGCTCGTGGTCGGTAAATGCCAGCCATTGGTGGATGCCGTTGTAGGCGACGTCGCCGGAGATGACGGCGTCCAAGCTCGGGATGTGGACGATCGTCGAGGTGGGAGTGTCGGACTGCCCGACGGTGATGATGCGCAGCTCGTGGCCCTCCAAGTCGATCACGTCGCCGTCGAGGGCATCGGGCACGATCGGGTGCTCGGGAATCTGACCCGGGAAGACCGCGTTCCAGAACTGCATCAGCTCGGGGCTCAGCTGTCCCTGTGCTTCGGGAACGACGGCCGCCGCCGTGACGGCTCTGGCGTTGGGGAAGGCGGCGAGAATCGTGTTCAGGCCAAAGAAGTGATCGGCATGGCCGTGGGTGATGTAGATCGTCGTGAGGTGCTTTCCGGTCGTCCGGATCCAGTTCACGACCCGCCCCGCGTCCTCGGGGGTGAGGGCGGCGTCGACCAGTACCGCGTCGCGCTGACCGCTGATCAGCGAGACAGAGGTGGCCGGCCACGTCGCCTCGCCTTCACCCATCGGGGCTATCAGCCCGTCGATCGGGTTGTACGGCACCACGAATACATCGAGGCACAGCGGACTTGACATGCCAGCTCCTTTCACGCACGGAGTGTCATCTCGCGCGGGCCGCGCTCGCATCCGCCAGTGCACAGTGTGAGTGGCCAGTCGTCGCCCCGCAGCGTGCGGAGCGGGACAGGCCCGGGGGGGCTACAGCGGCCGGATGGCAGCGGAGTCGGGCAGGACGCGGTCGAGCTGGTTGCGGGAACTGATGCCGAGCTTGGTGAAAACCTTGCGCAAGTGGTACTGGACCGTACGCGGACTGATGAAGAGCCGGGTGCCGATCTCCGGGTTCGAGAGTCCATCGCGGGCGAGCCGCGCGATCTGGGCCTCTTGGGCGGTGAGGTCGCCGCGCGTTTCCACCGTGCGTTTGCGCACAGTCTCGCCAGTGGCCAAGGGCGCGGTCGGCGAACGCTTCCGCCCCCATCGAGGCGAACATCTCGTGGGCCGTCCGAAGCTGCTTGCGCGCGTCGATGCGGCGTCGCTCGCGACGGAGCCATTCACCATAAAGCAGGTGCGCGCGGGCGAGCTCCACGCGGACGCGGGTACGGCCGAGGCGCTCGATCGACTCGCGGTAGAGGCTCTCGGCGGCATCGCCCTCGCTGAGCAGGGCGCGTAGGCGGGCTTCAATCCCCAGCGACCACTCGGTGGGTGTCACACGGTGCGTTCGGACAGCCACTCGAGTGCGGTCCTGACGACCGCTACCTCACCGGTCCTGGACGCCGCCTCCGCCAGCTCGGGTAGGACGAAGGGCCCGTACCCCACCTGATCGCTCTCGAAGGCTCGCCGAGCGGCGTCCCGAGCGGCGTCGTGGCGACCGAGGCCGTTGTCGAGCACTGAGCTGGCGTAGATCGCGAGGTTCACCGTAGCGCCCAGACCTTGTTCGGCGAGCCACTGTTCGTCATCCACAAGACAGATCAGCGGCTGCTCCTCGGCAACGTCGGACAGCAGGCTCAAAACGGCCAGGGCGACGAAAAAGCGATCCGGCGCCGGCCCGGGACTGACGCCGAACGCGGTCCGCAGCGCATCGCGCTGCGGAACCGGGAGGCGCTCGAGGCGACCCAGCATCGGCGCCAACAACTGGTGCAACCCGGCGAACGCTAGCTCCATCTCCGATTGGATACCCGCGGGGCGCGCAATACGGCAGCCCGCCGCTTGCTCGGCGATGTACTCCAACAGCGCCGTCTTGCCCACGCCCGGTTCGCCGCGCACCACCAGTGCCCGGCTCTCTCCCGTGCGCACAGCTTCGACGAGCCGGTTGAGCACGTCGCGTTCGCTGCGCCGGCCCGTTAGCTCTGCCGCGCGTCCTGGGAGGGGAGAAAGGATGGCCATGTGCGATGTTACCTGCCTGCCAACCGGCTATGACGACTGGCCAGTGGCGGATGCGAAACGCGCCCCAGCGGCCCCACCATGACCGGAATGACCCGCACAGCCGAGCTCGAAGTTCGGGAAGCTCGCAGGCGTCGCCGGCGGCGATCTCCCGCCGAAGGAGGATCAACATGAAGGAGGACCACCATTGAGCACAACCCAGACATCTAACCGCTACACCGCGCTGCCTGACGACCAGACGCTCGCGTCGGCCGTCGTTGCCCTCGAAGAGCACGGGTTCAGCGTCGAAGTCGTCGACGATCTGGACGCGGCGCGCAGAGCCGTCATCGCCCGCATCCCCAACGGGTCCTCCGTGATGACCAACACGTCGGTGACGCTGCAGGAGACGGGGATTGCGGACGCCATCAACGACGGCGGACCCTACGAATCGGCGCGCACCAAGATGTTGGCGCTCGACTTCGCGACCCAGGCGCAGGAAATGAAGGCCATTGGCGGGCAGCCCGATTACGCCCTCGGCAGCGTCCATGCGGTCACCCGAGACGGCACGCTCGTCATCGCCTCAGCCTCGGGCAGCCAACTCGCCTCCTACGCCTGGGGCGCCGCCAACGTCATCTTCGTCGTGGGCGCGCAGAAACTCGTTCCCACCTTGGATGCGGCACACGAGCGGATCTACAAGCACAGCCTGATCCTGGAGGACGCTCGTGCGTATGCCGCCTACGGACAGAACAGCTACGTCGGCAAGATTCTCGAGATCCACCAGGAACTGCCGGGCCGCATTCATATCGTTCTCATCCGGCAGTCGATCGGCTTCTGAGCCCAATGCCGGGCATGGTCGCAGATGACTAGCCGAGCCTTGCCACCTCCGCGGTTGCCGCGGATCGCCGTGCTCGGTGCGGGCCACGTCGGCCCGGTGATCGCGCGGGTCGCGATCGCCGCTGGCTTCCACGTGACGATCGCGGCCTCTGGTAGCCCCGAGAAGATCGCACTCATAGTCCGGGTGCTGGCACCGGGAGCCGAGCCACGATGGGCAGCCGATGCTGTGGAGGACGCCGACATCGTGGTGCTGGCGATCCCCCTCCACAAGTTCGCGCCCTTCCACCCTGCCTTGGTGGCCGGCAAGCTCGTGGTTGACACCATGAACTACTGGCCGCCCGTCGACGGCGTTCAGGAGATGTTCGAAGACCGCCAGTACTCGAGCAGCGAGATCGTTCAGCATCGGCTTGCCCGCTCGACGATCGTCAAGACCCTCAACCACATCGGCTACCACGAACTGGAAGACGGACGCCGACCGGTGGGTTCGCCAGAACGCCGCGCGCTGGGCATCGCTGGCGACGACCCGGAAGCGGTGGACGTCGTGGCAGAGGTCATCGAGCGCATCGGCTACGACCCCGTCCGGCTGGACAGCCTGAGCGCCGGGCGCCTCCTCGAACCCGGCGGCCCGATCTTCGGCGCGTCGCTGCGTCGAGGAGACTTCGAGTTGGCCTTGCACGCCAAAGCCGCATAGAGCACGCCACCTACCCTTCACCGAGACGCGAGACTCGACGTGGCCACAGCACCTTCAGACGCCGGACGAGATCATGCAGGCGAACCTGCGAAGTTCCCGCTCGTCCTCGGCCTGGACACCTTTGGCGATGTCACCCACGACGATGACGACCGCCCGCTGTCCCATGCCCAGACGATCCGCAACCTTGTCGAACAAGGTGTGCTTGCCGACCAGGTGGGCGTGGACTTCTTCGGGATCGGTGAACACCACACCGATGACTTCCCGCTGTCGGCCGCCGACGTGGTGCTCGCCGCCATCGCCGCGCGCACGACCCGCATCCGCGTCGGGTCGGCTGTCACGGTATTGAGCTCCGACGATCCGGTCAGGGTGTTTCAGCGCTACTCCACGCTCGACGCCATCTCCGGGGGTCGGGCAGAAGTCGTCCTCGGACGGGGTTCCAGCATCGACTCGTTCCCGCTCTTCGGCTATGACCTCGCCGACTACGAGGACCTCTTCGAAGAGAAAGCCAACCTCTTCGCCGAACTCCTCAAGGGCGGACCGGTCACCTGGCACGGCAAGACCCGCGCCTCGCTCAGCAACCAGGATGTCGTGCCCCACACCGAATCCGGACCCTTCCCGGCATGGATCGGTGTGGGCGGGAGCCCCCAGTCGGTCATACGAGCGGCACGGTATGGGTTCTCGCTGATGCTTGCGATCATCGGCGGGTCTCCGGCGCGTTTCGCACCGTTCTCCCAGCTCTTCCGCCAGGCCCTGGAGAGCTTCGGGCGGGCCCCCCTACCGGTCGGAGTGCACTCGCCCGGTCACGTCGCCGTCACTGACGAGAAGGCCCGCGACGAGTTCTGGCCGCGCTACCTGGAGGTCATCCGCCATGTCAGCAAGACCCGAGGATTCGCCATCCCGACCAAGGAGTCCTTCATGTACGAGATCGGGCCACGGGGAGCGCTCTACGTCGGGTCGCCAGAGACCGTCGCGGGGGAAGATCGCCGCCAATCTCACCGCTCTCGGCGCGAACCGCTTCGACTTGAAATACGGCATGGGAGGGCTGTCGCATAAGCACTCATGGCAAACATCGAGCTGTACGGCACCCAGGTCATCCCACGCGTCCGCGAGCTCCTGGCACCAAACGCGTGGCGGCCGCCGTCGGCGAAGGGTCGGCGGCGGTCGGCGCCATCCACGAGTACCTGGCGTTCGGACAATGAGGTGCGCTCCTCGTTCAGTCCTTGCGCGCGCCGGGTGCCCGGTCTACCGGGAAGAACGCGCCAAGAGTCCCGCGATCAGCACCTCCAGCACCTGGCGGAGGGTGTCGGTGAAGTCGAGTCGCATCGACGCGAGATCCGGGTCGGCCTCATACGCGGCCAGCATCGCTGCCGATGGGTGTGCGTGCGTCCACACCGCTCCCGTCACCATGACCAGAGCGGCGGCGAACCGGACGGCGTCGTGATCACCGAGCTCGCCGAGGTGTTCCACGACCAACCCCGTCAAGGAGACGGCGTTCGCGATGGCAGCACGCTTGTACTCCGCCGCGACCTTCGGCGAGAGATTGTGCTCCAGTACCGAGGCCTGCGCGCTGATCAGGTCGCAGAGCACGGGGCGCGACGCGAGTGACAATGCGAGCGCGGCGGCCAGTTGGTCGCCGCGCTCGGCGGGAGGTGCGGTGGGGTCGACGACGGCCAGGTCCTGGTCGAGCTGGGTCAGCCATTCCTTGAAGGCCGAGTTGAGCAGCTCCAGGAGCACGGCCTCCCGGGACTCGAAGTAGCGCAGCACGTTCGACTTCGCAAGACCGACGCGCCGGCTGAGTTCGTTGAGGCTGACCTGGGCGACCCGCATCTCGGTGAGCATCTCGGCCGCAGTCTTGAGGATCACCTGACGGCGCACCGCTCGCTGCTCTTCACTGCGCGCCCGGAGGAATGTCGTCACGCACGTAGTTTACAGACCAACGGTCCCTTGTCATCAGACCAGCGGTCTGCTATCTTCCAAGTAACAGACCGACGGTCTGTCCGAGCGTGAAGGAGACCCCCATGTATGAGATCCCCGACCAGACCGGCAAGCTCATCGTCGTCACGGGCGCCAACAGCGGCACGGGCAAGGAGGCCACCCGGCGACTCGCGGCTGCGGGAGCACGTGTCGTGATGGGGGTCCGCACCATCGCAAAGGGCCAGCAGGCCAGGGACGAGATCCTCACGAGCCAGCCCACCGCTCACCTCGACGTCCGCCACATCGATTTGGCTGCACTCGCGTCCGTGGAAGAGTTTGCCGGTGGCCTCGCCGCAGACGGCACCCCGATCGATGTGTTGATCAACAACGCCGGGATGATGGCCCCGCCGACCCGCATGACCACCGTCGACGGCTTCGAGCTGCAGTTCGGCAGCAACTTCCTCGGCCCGTTCGCCCTTACCGTGCGACTTCTGCCGCTGATCCTCGCTGCCCCGAAGCCCCGTGTGGCCACCATGAGCAGCGGGACCGCCAACTACGGCCGGATCCGCTTCGATGACCTGCAGTGGGAGCGCCACTACAGCCCCAACCGCTCCTATGCCCAGTCCAAACTCGCCGACCTGCTCCTGACCCAGCACCTTGCGGCAACGAGCCGCCAGCATGGCTGGAACCTGATCAGCACGGCCGCGCACCCCGGATTCACCCGAACCAACCTGCAGACCGCAGGCGCGAGCCTCGGGCGCGACAAGCCGAAGCGGACGTTGCTCAACAGCCTCAACATTCTGCCCTCGCAGGACGTCGAGCACGGCACGGAGCCCCTGCTGTACGCCGCAACCAGCCCCGACGCGGTCACTGGTGGCTACTACGGCCCGGGCGGGCGCTTCGGCCTGGTCGGCCCCACGACCAGGGCCCGGATACCTCGCAGGGCCCGCGACGCCCACCGCCGCACGGCTTTGGGCCGAGGCCGAAGGCCTCACCGGCGTCACCCTGCCCATCGGAGTCAGCTGACCGCAAGACCCGTCCGCGAATCTGACCGCCCTTCGGCGACCAGGTTGGGGTGAGTCTGGCACCCTCAGCGACCACGCCGCCGCTTGCCTGCGATAGCCGGTGGGACGGCGAAGTAGTTGTTCGCCGGGTTGAGCTCGGCGCCCGGGGGGACGACTTCATCGATCCGGTCGAGCACGTCCTCGCCGAGTTCCACCTCCACACCGGCCAGGGGATCCTCAAGGTGTTCGGGCTTCCGGGGGCCGATGAGGACCGACGTGACCCCCGGGTGTGACCGGACGAACGCCAGCGCCAGGTGGGTCAGCGGCATTCCTGCGTCGGCGGCAAGTTGCGTGAGCTGCTGGACCGCCTCGAGCTTGGCCCGGTTGGCCGGTACCGTGAGATCGAAATTCCTCGTCCCAATCCCTGCCGGGCGGTGGCCTTTCGTTGGGTCCGCCCGACCGGACAACCAGCCGCTGCTCAGCGGCCCGTAGGTCATGACACCCATGCCCATAGCGTTGCGCAGTCGGCAGCACCGCGGCCTCGATGATCCTCGTGAGGATCGAATACCGGGGTTGCTCGGTCTGAAAGCGGTGGTGCCCGAGCCGGGCCGCGTCCCACTGCGCCTCGACGATCAGTTCGGCTGGGAACGCGGAAGACCCGATCGAGCGCACCTTGCCCGAGAAGTTTGATGGTAATTCGTTTGCAGCGAACGAAAAGTCATCCAGCTTCTTCACGGCCTGCCCGGCGACGGTCTCATCCCTGCCCCCTCGCGTGGGCCGGCGGGCGCAGTCATGCCCGCACGGCCGCCGCAGCCGCCACGCGCCACCGGCCCGCCGAGCGTCGCGCTCCCTCCCTGACTGCGCTTCCCAGCTCGCGTGGTCTTGGTGACCACGCTCAGTGACCGCCGCTCGGCGAAAGGCCACGAGTCACGTGATGGCGTGGGTTGGTGGGTGGAGCATGCTGGCCTCGAAGCGACGACAGGGACTGTGCAGCATCGTCGGGAGTCTGTCTGCCGCCCGGGTCTGCTCGGCGGCGGTCCAGAGGAGTACCATCCCATGCCGGTGCCGTTGATCGAGGAGAGCCTTCCGATCCCCGCAGCGGGGGTCGTCTTGGCCGCCGACATCGCCGTGCCGGAGTCGCCGCACGGGGTCGTCCTGTTCGCCCACGGCAGTGGGAGTAGCCGCCGCAGCCCGCGGAATCGCTACGTGGCCGGAGAGTTGCAGCAGGCCGGTCTCGCGACGGTCCTGGCCGACCTGCTCACCCGAAGCGAAGAACAGTTCGACGCCCAGACGGGTTCGCTGCGGTTCGACATCGGCCTGCTCGCCACGCGGCTGGGTGCCTTGACCGACTGGGTCGCCGGGCACGAGGCCACCGCAGGACTCGCAGCCGGCCTGTTCGGTGCCAGCACCGGGGCGGCGGCCGCGCTGGTCACCGCAGCCCAACGCCCTGCCGCCGTGGCCGCTGTCGTTTCGCGCGGCGGACGACCTGACCTTGCCGGGGAGTTCCTTCGGTCGGTCCGCCAGCCCACCCTGCTGATCGTGGGGGAGCGCGACGACATCGTCATCGCGCTCAACCGGCGGGCGGCCACGCAACTCGGCGGCGAGGTGCGCATCGAGATCGTCCCCTGGGCGACGCACCTGTTCGAAGAGCCTGGAGCGCTGCAACAGGTCGCCCGCCTGGCGAGGGACTGGTTCCTCACCTACCTGCGCGGCACGCCAACCGGCAGCGAGGGCCGGGACGCCCCGGTATGAGTCTCGCGCTTGTCAAGCGGAGAGCGCCGGGTCACCAACCGGCTGGCGGTGATGGAGGCGACCGATCGTCCCGGCGAGCAGGGGTGCGAGCGAGCAGACCTCGTACGGGACTCCCGGGCCGGCGGGACTCGACACGCTGTCGGTGAAGGAGAGCTTCTTCAGGTGCAGGCCCTGCAGGCGCGCGGGGGTCACCGGTTCAGCATGAACCGTGCCCCCTCCTGCCGGACCACGTAGTCGCGCGGGTCAGGCGCCGAGGTGCGCCTTCGGGATCACCGGGGCGGACACCGAGCTCGGGTGGTCCATCGTGAAGACCCGCAACTCTCTGATCACGGCCCGATAGGCGGTGCCGACGGTTGAGAACTTGACGTCGGCCGATTCATCCATGAAGGGCATGAACTTGTCGGGGAATCCCGGGGACGTACAGCCGATGCAGATGCCGCCGACGTTGGGGCATCCGCCCACCCCGTTGATCCATCCTCGCTTTGGCACATTGCACTTGACCACCTGCCCCCAGCACCCGAGCTTGGCAAGGCATTTGGCGGAGCCATACTCTGTGGCCAGATCGCCCTGCTCGTAGTAGCCGGCGCGGTCGCAGGTCTCATGGGCGGTCGCGGCAAACAACCAGCGCGGCCGCAACAGCTCGTCGAGGGGGATCATCGGCGCCTGGCCCGCCACCTGGTAGAGCAGGTAGAGCAAGGTCTCGGACAGGTTGTCCGGATGCGTCGGGCACCCGGGTACGCAGACGATGGGGATCCCGGCCCTCGATCGCCAGTTCCAGCCGAGGTAGTCCGGGACGCCCATCGCTCCGGTTGGGTTCCCGGCCATCGCGTGGACCCCCCCGTAGGCGGCACACGTGCCCACCGCGAGAACGGCCCACGCCTTGGGCGCGAGCCGGTCGATCCACTCGCTGGTGGTCATCGGTTGGCCGGTCTCAGCGTTGTTGCCGAACCCGCACCAGTAGCCTTCCTTCTTGAGGGCCTCGTTGGGGATGGAGCCTTCGATCACCAGGAGGAACGGGCCGAGCGCCCCGCGGGCGCCCTTGTGGAACCACTCGATGAACGAATCGGGCCCGTGCTCAGGGCCACATTCGTAGTCCATGAACGGCCAGTGCAGCGCCAGCGTGGGCAGCCCCGGCAGGCCGCCCCCAACGATGTCCTCGATGCTTGGCTGCGTCGCCGCGGTCAGGGCCACCGACTCCCCGTCGCAGGAGAGTCCGGCGTTGATCCACAGAATGTGGAACGGGGCGATCTCCTCCTCATGCCGCTCAGTCCGCGCGAGCGGTCCTTCGGTTGCAGCCATCCTCCCCCCCATCACGAAGTAGCTTGACGGCGCCCGGTCGAGCCGGGCGACCAAAGAGCATCCGCTTTCCCTGGTCCTTGGATCCCAGGACGACGGTCAGTACAAGCGGAAGCGCTGGAACCCACCTGGGTGCCGAGGCGGGGTACTGGATTGGCTCGGGGAGTACCCCCCACCAGGGACGCCCGCAGGTCCCACACCCGGGCCTCGAGCCAGCGAAGACCAGAACTCTTCATAGGCGTCGAGGTCGTGGACATGCGGCCGCACCTCGACGATCTGCCCTTCACGGATCCGGTAGACGGTGACCGTCGTGTAATTGAAGGACTGACCAGACTCGGGGACCTTCCCCCACGTCTCGACATAGGTGAAGACGTTGACGTCGGTGGCGCTCAGGTCACGGAGCTCCGCCTCGTAGGCGACGTCCTCCAGTAACTCGTCTTGCCGGTCCCAGCGGGAGAAGACCGCCTCCCTCCCCACATAGGGCTCCTCGCCGGCGATCCTGAAGACCACGTCCGTGGCAACCAGCCTGTCCAGCATCTCCTCGTCGCACGCAGCCCACGCGTCGAACATGGCCCGCACCAGAGACTCGTTGATGTCCGGCAGGCTTCGAGGCGTGTCGGGGCTTGGGGGCTGCGGCTCAGAGGAGGCGGCAGCCGCCGGCAGCGCCTCGTCGTCGGCGTCGGTCGGCCGGCCGCGCCTGGAGCTCCGGCGGCCGCGCGGGGCCGGCGCCGGGGCCTCCCCAGGGGCCTCTGTTGCAGCGGCCACCGGGCGGATCTCCTCCGGCGAGGATCGATCGACATGCGGCTCTTCCGTGTCGGGGAGGTACCGGAACCGCGCTCGCGGCGGGGCCCCACTCTCAGCGATATCCGCCGTCGATGGCGCCGCTTCCACCTCTTCTGTCACGTTGCTCGATGCCGCAATCTCGGCTTCCGCCGCACCGGTTTCCTGGGGCATCGGGACGGCGCCGACATCCCAAACCTTGGCTTGGTCGATCCACCCCTGGACCCTCGACAGGGACAAGCCGGCGACGCTGCCGTGACGGGTCTCGATCATGCTTTTCAGCGAGGCGGCGTTGCGCCGCCGGAGCTCCTTGATGGAGTCGACCCCGACCTCCTCGAGCAGTTGCGCATACTTGGGACCGATGCCTCGCAGCTTGTAGACGTCGTTCTCCCTGCCCATGGCGGAGCTGTCCCCCCTCCCTCTGCTTCACGACCGCACCGATGAAGGCTGCGCAGGCCCAACCTGTAACATTTTTCCGCTGCTGTTTTCAAATGCGTGCGGAGATGAACTCATGACGAAGACCTGGCTCGTCACCGGTAGCTCCCGCGGAAGCCGGATCGAGCCCCACCTGCCGACCGGGCCCCGGTTCCGCCATGTGAGCCCCTGGCGGACGACATAGCTTCCTACGTGGCGAAGGGTGTGGGGAGCGTGCCATGGAGGGTGCAGGCAAAGGTGACGGTTCACAAGTCGGCGGAGGCGCTGTCGGCCAGGATCCTGGCGGGGCTGAGCCTCGAGCCCGTCGACGAGCACACCTGCCTAGTCGAGGTCCGTGGTTCGACGCAGACTTCGAGGTGACCGGGCCCCCGGAGCTCGTCGCCGAACTACGCAGGCTTGCCGCCCGCTACGACCGTGCGACCGGTCGATCGCACTGAAGGCAATGCGCTGGCCGCCCGTGTCGCCACGGAGCATGGCCGGATGGCTCGCTGCCCGCGGGGGGGAGCCAAAAACCGCCAAGTGACCACGTAGCGTGATCAAGGATCGAGGGTTGGCCAGCCCCGCCCCGCATGGGAAGCCTTCTTTGTGCGAAGAACAGTCTCGGCATTCGCCCACGGTCCGCCGAGAACGGTGTCGCCGTCTTGGCGGCCCCTCTGCTCGAAGTCCGACCACGGTCAGTGAGCAATCGGGCAAACGCTGAGGACGTCACCTTGGTGTGGCGGATCCGCCCACTCAAAACAACGAGGAGCCTACGCTAGTACCACACCTTGTACTTACACGCCGTCTGTCCACGTTCAATGTCGGCCTCGGCCGCAGACCCCCCCGCTCAGACCGTCGCGTCCGCGAGGTGAATCGCCACCTCGTAGGTCTCGACCGACTCGATGCTGCTCCCGGCCGAGCCCGCCGCGTCGCGGCGCAGTTCCGTGGCGCCCGCAGCGCTGGCCGTCACGGCTTCCTCGCTCTCCCACAGCGTCACGGTAAGGGCCCGCCCCGAGGCCCGGTCCACCAGCAGGAAGGCATCACGGAGGCCGGCCATCTGCGAGAGCCGGTTGTCGGAGCCGAATGCCTGAACGAGGCGGTCGACGTCGGTGGGGGATGCGGCGTAGGTGCTGACCCGTGCGTACATGGTGTCTCCTCCTTGGTGGCCCGGCCTGCCGTCGGGCTTCCCGCTCAGGATGCGCCGGCAGCTCCCCGGCCACATCGGTAGCTCTACCTATTCCGAAGCGCCTGGTACACGAGGGCTCAGCTACGATCTGAGGCATGAGCGACCCCGCGGCAGCGCTGCGGCTTGCCGAGCTGCTCGCCCCACTCTCGCTCGTGATGGACCTCGGCCGGGGCCAGCCCCCGGAGGAGTCCATGCAAGCCTGCCTCCTTGCCGTCGGTCTCGGCCGGAGCCTCGAACTCCCGGAAGCGGACGTGGCCGTCGTCTTCTACGCCTCGCTGCTGCGCCACCTCGGCTGCACGGCCTCCTCCCATGAGGAGTCCCTCGCGCTCGGCGACGAACTGGCCATGCGACCGGTACTGAACCGCACAGACTTCACGCGTCCCGCCGAGGTGCTCGCCGCCATGGGTGCCGCCCGCCGGAGGCTGGGAATCGGCGCGGTGGCCCGCATGGCCACCAGCTTCGGAGGTGCCCGGGGCAACCGCATCCCCACATCCATCTGCGAGGTGGGCCGGCAGATGGCCGAGCGGCTCGACATGGAGACCCCGGTCGCCGACGGCGTGCACCAGGCCTTCGAGCGATGGGACGGTAAGGGGGTCCCGCAGGGGCTCCGTGGCGAGGACATCTCACTTGCGGCCCGCCTTTCCTCGGTGGCCTCCCAGGCGGTCGCCGCCTTCCATGCCGGCGGGCCGGAGGCCGCCGTCGAACGGGTCGCCGACAAGTCGGGATCATGGTTCGACCCGGCCATCGGCGAGGAGTTTCGCCGCCACGGTGCGACGCTCCTGGCCGAGTTGGCTGCCTCCGATTGTCTGGACGCGGTCTTCGAGGCCGAGCCCCATCCCCGGCGGTGGTACCCGCCGGAGCGCCACGGGGCGGTGGCGCGGGCCTTCGCCGACATGGTCGACCTGAAGACGCCCTTTCTGCACGGGCACTCGCCACGCGTCGCCACCCTGGCGGCCGGCGCGGCCCACCATCTGGGCCTCGGCGTTGAAGGCGCCGCCCGGCTGGAGCTTGCCGGGTTGTTTCACGATCTCGGGAGGGTCGCTGTCCCCGGCGGCACCTGGGAGCGAGCCGGTCCCCTCACCTCGACGGACTGGGAGCGGGTGCGCCTCCATCCCTACCACAGCGAGCGCATCCTCTCGCGGGTCCCGGCCTTGGCGCACCTTGCGCCACTTGCTGGCGGCCACCACGAGCGCCTCGACGGCTCCGGCTACCACCGCCAGGTCACGGGCGCAGCCCTCACAACCGAGACCTGCGTGCTGGCTGCGGCTGACGTGTTCGCCGGCATGACCGCCGACCGTCCCCATCGGCCGGCCCACCACCAGGAGGAGGCTGCTGCGGAGCTGCGGCGGCTCGCTGCCGGCCAACTGGACCTGGACGCGGTACGGGCAGTGTTGGAGGCTGCCGGCCAGCCGGCGCCCCCGCCCCGTCCCCCGCCAGCCGGCCTCTCCGAACGGGAGATCGAGGTGCTGCGCCTCATCGCCGGCGGCCTGTCGAACCGCGAGATCGGCCACCGCCTGTTCATCTCACCGAGAACCGCCGAGCACCACGTCCAGCACGTCTACACGAAGATCGGCCTCTCCACACGCGCAGGGGCGGCGATGTTCGCCATGCAGCACGACCTCGTGAGGTAGCGGCTTCGTCACAGCCCGCTCGGCGGTGCGGCGCGCCTTTCCCCGCCCGTGCGAGCGGTGAGTTGATCGCTCTCTACTGCTACTCACCACTTGCTTTACTCGGTGTGGATTTCTAAGATGAGGCGCAGTAGATGATAGAGCACCCAGCGGCCATGGCCGGGTGCCGCATGCTGAGCCTCCTACGAAAGGAGCCACCTGAATTAGGGTGGCCTAACGTAACTAGGGTTGTTAGGGGACCTTAACTACCTGTCGGAGGCTCCGTCAAGGGACTCGGGCTCAGGCCGAGGCCGACGGCGTCGGGTCCGGGCCGCCGCCCATCATCGCGAGCATGTGGCGGCCGCCGGTGCGGAGGAAGCGCACGATCAGGACGGCGGCGAGCCCGAGGAACCCGATGTTCAAGAAAGTGGTGTAGTTCCACTGGACGCTGGCCTCGACCACCCTGGCGACCCGGGCGTGCGGGACGAGGTGCAGGAGGCCGAACAGCACTTCGACCACGTAGCCGGCAGCCACCATCGCGGCGTAGAAGGTGCCGGCGATGAACAGCGCCATCCGGGTGCCGTAGTACTTCCGGTAGATCACCAGGATCGGCAGGATGATGAGGTCGGCGAAGATGAAGCTGCTCACCCCGCCGAAGCTGATGCCCCCATTCCACAGCACGCCGGCCAGGGGGACGTTGCCGATGGAGCACACGAAGCTCACCACGGACACGATCGGCCCGTTCCCTCCCCGGCGATGCTCATGTCCATGGCGGCGTGGCCCTCCATCGAGCCCGCCAGTCCCTTGTCGGCCTGGCGGCGAGCTGCCTCCACCAACTCCCTGCGGAGGAAGACGCGGTATGCCAGAGCGACGAACAGGATCATGAGCGGCCCGCCGACGAACTCCGCCAGGGTGAACTGCCAGCCGAGCAGGAGGGCCAGGATGATGCCGAGCTCGATCACGAGGTTGGTGGAGGCGATCTCGAACGCCATGGCGGCCGTGAAGCTGGCCCCTTTGCGAAACAGGGAGCGTGCCAGGGCGACGGCAGCGTAGGAACACGACGAGCTGGCAGCGCCCAGGGCGGCGGCGGTGACCAGCGTCTTGGGCCGGTCGTCACCCAGCAGGCGGATGACGGTCTGGCGCCGCACGAGGGCTTGGACGACGGCCGACAGGGCGAAGCCGAGGATGAGCGCCCAGAGGATCTCCCAGGTCATCGAGCCAGCCAGCGCCAGGGCATGGCCGAATGCGTGGAGGGCGCGCATCAGGCTTCCTCCGTAGCCGCTATGGGACCACCGTGACCGGCCAGCGCCCCAGGCGAACGAGCCGAACCCCCAACGAGCCGATCAGGCGGTGCCCCGCATGCATCGAGACGCCGACGACCAGCGCATCTGCTCGAACCTCGTCGGCCACCCTCACCAGCTCCCGGAACGGGTCCCCGGGGACGACCACTAGGCTCGTCTTCGGAACGCCGTAGTAGGACGCACCCCACTCGACACTGCGGCGCAGCTCCTCCTCGACTTCGCGCTGGGCCTCGGTGAGCGCCCCCGCAGCCTCGACGAACAGCGCTGCCAGCGCTGGCTCCGGCCGGACCCACACGGCAACAAGGCGCGAACCCTGGCGACGGGCCAGTCCAGCAGCGTACGCGGCTGCGCGCCGCGAGCTGTCGGTCCCGTCCACGCCGACGACGATCACGCCGGGGCCATCGGATCCAAGCTCAAAGGTATCCCGGGCCTGGGCTCCCATACCTACAGGATGACGCCTCCGGACCCAGTGCTCCGGAGGTCCCTGAGGAAAGTTTGAGTAAAAACCGTTGCTCTACGACGTCTGGTACTCAAAGATCCACATGGCCGTCCTGGCCGGCCTTGCTGACGAGGTCTGTCACGAAGGGTGGTGGACCGGCCCGACCTCTAGTTGTGGAGAGGTCCTGCCCTGGAACGCGGTTCAGAATCCTGAAAACCCGCTCCCGTCCAAATACTCAACCCGACCTTTGTCCAACGCGTCGAGCGCCGCCAGTGCCCGTCGCCACACATACGGCCGCAGCAACCGCGATGCCTGGGCCGCAGCGCAGAAGCGGAATTCGGCCAGCTCGTCATCAACGATCGTAAGACCGGCGATCTGTTCGTCGGTCAGGTCTCCGCCGTTGAAGATGAACATCAGCGAGTCGTCCCACGGGCCATGCGGTGGTACCCACTCGACGCACAGCAGCTCGATCACCTGAAGTTCGAGGCCAAGCTCCTCCCTGAGCTCCCGGCGCGCTGCTTCGTGGGGTGCCTCGTTGGCTTCGGCCATGCCGCCGGGCAGGTCCCAGTCCGGCTTGTACCTGGGGTCGACCAGGAGCAGCCGACCTGCTGGGTCCCGCAGGATCACGTCCGCGCCGACCCGCTTGCGAGCCTGCTTGGCATTGCCCTCGGCCAGGTGGGCCTCCCAGGCGCCGGGGTCGCGTTCGTACGGCGGAGCGTCCGAGCTCATGCGCCCTCTCTGGATCCGGTGCGACCGACCCATCCCTCCTTGCCGAGCCATCGACCGAGCCACATGCGCTCCTTGAGGCCCGCATCGAGGCGGGAGAGGAAGTCAGCCACCTCGCTGTTGGCACGGTGCGGCTCCACGACACGTCTGAGGTCGAGGAGCTGTTGGGCCACCAGCAACGAACCGAGCGCCTGCGTGGCATCCAACACTGCCCGAGCCAGGGCGCACGCCTCGTCAGGCTCGCCCTGGGCGACGAGCACTCTGACCAGGATGAGCTGCCCGAAGGCCCGGCTGCGCGTCCGGTCGCTTGGTCGCAATGCAACGACCCGCTCGGCCTGGCGCCGGGCTTCGCTGAGGTCTCCAAGTTGTTGCATGCAGCGGGCCGCCTCGCTGGCGAGGGAGCCTTCGTCGAAACGGCTGACCCACTCCGACGCCTGCCCGGCGTGCTTGCCCTCGAGCGCCCTCTCCGCCTCGACGAGGAGCCGGGTGCATTCCCCGGGCTCCATCATGGTGGCGTGACCTCGGGCCGCCATGGCGAGCAACTGAGCCTGAAGCTCGGGGTGTGGCGCATGGCCACCCAGCGCTTCGCGGCCGCGCCGTGCCAGGGCAATGGCTGTCTCCGGCTGGTTCCGATGGTGGGCGAGGTGGCTCATGCTGGCCAGGATGTGGGCGCCGAGCTGGACGTCGTCGCTCAGTTTGACGAGAGCGAAGGCGCTGTCGAAGTGCTGCCCCGCGATTGCGTCGCGGCCGGCGTCGTGCGCCATCCAGCCAGCCATCTCGGTTAGGGCCGCTGCCGCCGCAAAGAGGCTCTCGTTCCCAGTGCCGTCGCCGCCGACGAGGCGGGGGCCAACCTCGGTGCGCAGATACGTCACGACGGTGGGGTACAGGTACCCACCTCCGACGCGCTTGTCGGCGGCTCGGAACGCCCGGACCGCGGAGGCGTCGGCGTCGTTGTCTCGCCACGTATCGCTGACAGTCGGCAGAAGCCGGGACCCAGGACCATCAGATCCTCGGTTGGAGAAGACATCGCGGGGACCTTGGTCAGCGCCAGGAAGCTTGAACCACAACAGGTCTGGGGGAACGCCGAGCAGGGTTGCCCACTGCGTCAGGCGGTCGAGATCCTTGATCGGCGGGCCGTTCTCGATCCGGCTGAGCTGCGCCTGCGTGATGCCGACCCAGCCGGAAACAATCTCCTGGGGTATCGGCCGCGCATGCTGCGGATTCATGCGATAGGCGGCGATCACCCTTCCCATATGCCAGCTCGCCAGGGCATCACGCACCCGGTCCCACATCCAGAACCCGACTGGCACCTCTGGCGGTCCCGCAAGGAGAGCCCGTGACTTCCTCTGGCATGCGAAGCAAGAGTCGTCGTGGTTCGAACCGGCGAGGCGCGCGCCGCACGAGCGGCAGTAGCGGACGGGCAGCGGTTGTTTCATCGCATGTGGCCGCCTCGGCTTCTGTGCCAGGCCTCCTGCGCGTCAGCAGAATTATGCCCGCACGCTCAGCCCGGCCAGCATCTCATGCGATCAGGGAGCTGGTCGAGGTGATCGATGGCGGAGGGCACCGGCGAACCCCCGCACTCTGCATGGCATCCATGCGTGAGTCGGCATGGATGCTCGTTGATCCATAAAGCACGCTCTTGACATCGACAATGAACGCACTCCGAGTACCCATGAACTCATCGGTACCAGAGTACGGACCGCAGATCTGCCGTACCTTGCGATGACCGGAGTGACCCAGGGGGAGGAGGACACGACTCTTGGGCCGGGGGGGAACCAAGATCAGCGCCCGGGCCATTCGAGGGGATGGCCCGGGCCAGGTCTCGTCGCTGCCGAGAGGCCTGAACCCTCTTCGCCCTCAGGCGGCGTTGCAACGGCCGGTCGCAGGGTCAAAGAACGCTCTACGGCACGAGGCAGGCTCTCCGCATGGAGAGGCCGACCACTGTAGGATGCGGCAAGGATCCTTCGGGACCACCTCTTGCCTAAGACCCCGGCAGGCGACTGAGGCCCACTCCTGTTCCCGGTGCCGCATCGACCTTCGATCGTGTCACCTGGGTTACGCATGGTGCGCGATGTGACAGGCATCCTGATCCACCCTGGAACCCCTCAGGCCCGCCTGGCGCGCTGCCCGACGGGCCCCGGCCCGAAAAGCGGAGCGACTGAAACCTATGACCCCAACCACATCCGTAAGCGAGATCGACGAGATGCTCCGAACCGAGGCCCCGACAACCGAGGCCCCGACAACCGAGGGCCCGACAACCGAGGGCCCAAGAACCGAGGCCCAGCCGGCCACCACCCTGACGCCCACCAC
>WNFC01002768.1_pt1 | contig 18903 bp, 18 predicted proteins | sample 5400541 | NCBI WGS metagenome assembly WNFC01 (sample SAMN13153342, study PRJNA577476) | soil metagenome | isolation source: 120 cm saprolite under Douglas fir tree site 2 hole 2 replicate 1 | place: USA:California | collected 2015-04-18 | reverse complement strand
AGCGTCTCCATATAGGCCACCGGGCGCAGACCCTCGTGTTGCAGCGTATAGCGTTCCTCGTCCAAGGTTTCGCACAGATGTGTGTGCAGCTTGACCCCGTAGTGCCTGGCGATTTTCGCCGATTCGCGCATCAAATCTGCGCTGACCGAAAAGGGCGAGCACGGCGCCAGCACCATCTGCAGCATCGAGCCGGGTTTCGGGTCGTGATAGCGCTCGATCGCACGGACCGAATCGGACAGGATCGCCGCTTCGTCCTCGACGCAATCGTCCGGCGGCAGGCCGCCTTTGGACTGACCGAGCGACATGCTGCCGCGCGAGGCGGCAAAGCGAATGCCGAGCTCGGCCGCCGCCTGGATCTGATCATCCACCTTGCAACCGTTCTTAAACACATAGGCGTGGTCGAAGACCGTCGTGCAGCCCGATCTTGCCAGTTCGGCGCAGCCGACCAGGACGGCAGTGCGGGTGTCCTCCGGCGTGCGGGCCGCCCAGATGCGATAATGCGCCTTGAGCCAAGGGAAGAGGTTGGTGTTCTGACCGGCGGGCAGGTTCCGCGTCAGCACCTGATCCAGGTGGTGGTGACAATTGATCATGCCCGGCAGCAGGATGTGCCCTTGGAGGTCGAGCACCTTATCCGCGGTCGCGGGGAGTTCGGCCGTCGGGCCGACCTGCTCGATGACGCCGTCGCGGGCGAACAGCCCTGCGTTTTTCAGCTCGCGGCGCTGCCCATCCATGGTGACGACGATGTCGGCATTCTTCGCGAGCAGCGTCGCCATGTCCCTCTCCCCAAATTTAACCTATGTTACAGCAGAAAATGCTCTATACCTAGGAAAAGTATTTTTTCTGGAAAGATTAAGAACCGAACTAGGCTAGCGATCCCTATTCCGGTGGCGAATGCACTGGGCGAGTTCGGCAGTTCAGCAAGGAATTAGCAATGCAGAAGAAGAAGTCAGGCGGGATTGAGCGTCAGGATTTCCGGTCGCGGCGGAGCGAGCCCCTTTCGTCACCGCTACTGCGCCGCGCTTTCTTGACCGCCGGCGGCGCGATCGGAACCTCGCTGCTGGCGCCACGCATTCTGGGGGGCGCCGGCACTGGCGCCGCGCATGCCGCCGAGCACGTGCACGACACTACGGCCGTCGCGATCGATGCCTGGAAGGATTTCGTCCCCGGTGCGCCATTCGTCGAGCCGGAGATCCGTCGCTCGGTGAATGGAGAGCTGCGCACCACATTGCGGCTCCAATACGCCTACAAGAATATCGGCGGCTATCGTCTGTTCGTGCGGACCTATGAAGGCACCGTACCCGGTCCGACCTTGCGCGTCCGGCCGGGCGACGTGCTGCGGATAAAGCTGATCAACGATCTGCCGCCCAATCGCGAACCCGCCCCGGTGACTCACTCACTCCCGCATCAATTCAATACGACCAATTTTCACGCGCACGGGATGCATGTCAGCCCGAGCGGCATCGCCGACAATGTCATGCGCGCGATGGAGCCGGGTCAGAGCTACGACATCGAGATCGCCATTCCCGCCGATCACGTCCCCGGGACCAATTGGTATCACCCCCATATGCACGGGTCGGCCGACGTTCAGATCGCCAGCGGCGCCGTGGGCGCCCTGATCGTCGAAGGCGATTTCGCGGATGTCCCGGAGATCGTCGCCGCACCGGAGCGTCTGCTGGTGCTGACCGAGGCGGTGTTCGACTCGTTTCGGACGGTCGAGAATTTCGAGACGCTCTTCCCGGAGACCGCGGCGCGGTTCCTGGCGGTCAATGGCGTGCGGGAGCCGACCATCACCATGCGGCCCGGCGAAGTGCAGCGCTGGCGCCTGCTGCATGCGGGCTAGCAGGACGACATCTTCATGGAGTTGCAGGGACACAAGCTGCATCCGATCGCCTGCGACGGCACCCCCCTGTCGCGGATGGACCTGACCCTTCCACGCAAGCCCGAGCAGGCCAACAACTATCCGAATGCCCTGCTGATCGGACCGGGGCAGCGGATCGACATACTGGTGAAGGCGGGCGCGGCAGGTACATATGCGTTTCGCGCGGCCCCCTACAATCAGGGTTACTCCTCCCCGACCGGCCCCATCGCCCGCATCGTCGTCGAAGGCGATCCGCACCCGATGAACCTCCCTGCCAAACTGCCGCCGGTGCCGGAAAAGTTCATCGGCGACAAGGAGATCACCGGAACCCGCGTGCTCAAGTTCTCGGCGACGCATCCCGAAGTCGAGGCGACCGAGCATTGGCAGGAATTCAGGTTCTGATCGACGGCAAGACGTTCGATCCGAATAGGGTCGATCAGCGGGTGCGCCTCGGCGCGGTGGAAGAATGGACGATCGTCAATGAACATAAGGACGACCACGTCTTCCACATCCACACCAATGACATGGAGATGATCAAGGTCAATGGCGAGAAGCTGGCTGAGCCGATTTGGGTGGACACCGCGATCGTCCCACGCAACGGCAGCATCACCTTCCGCATGCGGTTCACTGATTTCACCGGCAAGTACATGCTCCACTGTCACATGATGAACCACGAGGAGCTTGGCATGATGCAGGTCGTCGAGGTCTATGACGGTCCTTGACCTGACGGTCCAAACGATCTGTTCGGTCTATTGTCCGCCACTCACCAAGGAGCACGGGATATGTCCCGACCCTCAATTGTCCTGACGCTTGTCGCCGTTATCGTTGTCGGCGTTTGCTTGGGAGCCGGCAAGGATCGCCGCGCCAACGCCCAGCAGGGCTCGGTCACCAGCGCGTTGTCGACGCATGTGCTCGACGCCAGCGGCGGTCGTCCCGTCGCCGGAGTTCCGGTCCGCCTGGACAGCGCCGGCAAACTGCTCGGAGAGGGCAAGACCGACAAGGATGGCCGCGCTGCGCTCGGGCCGGCGCGGCTCGAAGCCGGCACATACCGGCTGAATTTCGACGTGGGCAGCGGCAACCCGCAGAGCTTCTACCCGGAGATCACGGTGACGTTTCGGATTAGCGAACCGGCATTGCATCTTCATCTGCCCATATTGTGGAGCCCGTTTGCGTTCACGACCTACCGCGGGAGTTGACGAGTCGATGCGCGGAGGGCCGTTGTCTCCTCGCGCAACGCTGATGTCGCGAAAAGCGACAGTTGCCTTGGCTGCCGTTGCGCTCTTTGGGGCAAGCGCACCCACGCTCGCGAACCCGTCCGAATACTCCGACTACTGCCATTTACATCCCCACAAATCCTACTGCTGGGACCGGCACTACCACGCTCCCCGTAAGCATGACCAACAGGGTACGATCGATATTGCCGATTGCGACCAGTCCAACGACTCCGATCGCAGCGTCAGAGGTTGCACGCGACTGATCGAGAAGAACCCGCGCGACGCCGTGGCCTATTACAATCGCGGCGTCGCCCACGATGAAAAAAAGGACTACGACCCCGCGATCGCCGATTACACCAGAGTCATCGAGATCCACCCGGAGGCGGCGGTTTACAGCAACCGCGGTTACGCCTACACCCACAAACGGGACTACGACCGCGCCTTCGCGGACTACGCCAGCGCCGCGGCAACCGATGCCGGGTACGCGGACACCTACTTCAATCGCGGCAATGCCTATGACGATATCAAGGATTTCGACCGCGCCGCCGCCGAGTACAGCAAGGCAATCGCGATCGATCCGATGTCGGCGGACTCCTATAGCGATCGCGGCCTCGCTTATGCGGCCAACGGCCATTATGACCGCGCCATCGCCGATTACGGCAGGGCCCTCGCGATCGATCCTCACGACGCGCAGGCCTATGACAGCCGGGGCGGCGCCTATGTCGGCTTGGGGCGATATGACGACGCGATCGCCGATTTCACCAAGGCCATCGGGCTTTATCCGACGCACGCGACAGCCTACGAACATCGCGGTTATGCGCAGTTCTACAAGGGCGACTTCAAGGATGCGACCGCCGATATGTCACGCTCCCTGGAGCGCAACGACAGCACCTATCCGATGCTCTTTCGCTTTCTTGCCCAATCGCGGATTGGCGAGAACGCGATCGCTAGTCTCAAGGCCGGCGCCGGTCGACTGAAGACGAAGGAGTGGCCGTACCCGGTGATCGAACTCTACCTCGGGCGGCAAGGGCCTGATGCCGCGCTCAAGGCCGCAAGCAATGACGTGGAGCGCTGTCAGGCACAGTTTTACATCGGGGAGTGGAACCTGTTGCGCAAGCACTTCACGGAGGCTACCGCAGCTCTCCGGGCTGCGGCGGCAAACTGTCCGAAAACGCGGCTCGAATATGATGGAGCCGCTGCCGAGGTGAAACGGCTTGATCGGTAACGCGAAAAATTTTGATGTTCGTCTCAGGATCAGCACAGCGAGCCGGAAAGAAGTAACGTCCGCTACCGGCGCTACAGGCGTTCTCGGCGCAACAGATGGGGAATGCCCGCTCCTCGCCGGAAAACGGTCATACGCCCGAGGGACGGAACACGAGCTCAGTGTCCGCTAGGGAATAGTTCCGCGGCTCGTCCTCAAGCCGATAAACCGCATTATAACGTAGATAGGATGCGGTTTGACCCGTTTGGCCCAAAGCGGCAGAGCTGGTCCCTGCCGCCCCGTCATTGGACACCCCCGTTCTATTGGGCGGCAGTCGCAGGTTGATATGCCCGCAGGAAGGTGCGCACGTGACGCACCGCCAGCGGAATCTTGTCCTGGGTGTCCTTCCACGGGTAGAGGCTCACTTGGGCGTTCGGCGCGAGCAGCGCGCTCTCCATCGCGACGGCGTAGGGGTGCGCCGGGACGTCGTCCGGCAGGACCAGGATCGGCGTCTGGCAGTCGCGCACGAAATCGCGCGTCACGGTGAACACGAAATCGGCGGGCGAGCGGTACATCTTGTCGAGGAAGGCGTCGACCATCGCCATCGTGATGTCGGGCCGGCGGGCGCACAATGCCGGGCCCCAGCCCTTGATGTTGTTCTGGTGGAACAGGTCGGGCATCTCCGGCCGGAACCCGCTGGGCTGCGCCAGCACGGCGGCGACGATGCGCCGGGGCGCCCGCCGCAGCAGGTTCCAGATGAACGGGCCGCCGATGCAGAAGCCCATCACCAGGAACTCGCCGATGCCCAGATGATCCATCAGGCCGAGCTGGTCATCGGCATGCGAGTCCCAGGGCCGGTCGATCGCGAGCGGGCCGGAGGACTGGCCGCCATTGGCGTTGCGCAAATCCGCCGCGATGACGCGATATTCGCCCTTGAACTCCTCGGTCGGGTTGAAGGGGTGGGTCGCCAGCCCCGCGACCGTCGAGTTCAGCCCGCCGCCGGGGATCACCAGCAACGGAAAGCCGGAGCCCGCCTCCTCGTAGTGGATACGGATTTCGCCTTTTTCATAGAACGGCATGGGGGTTCTCCTGGCCCAGTGTGATCACGCGTACGCGTGCGTCTCAACCCGCCGCGTGCGCACCAAGGGGTTCTGCGTTCCGCGACAACGAAATCGACTGAGACGCGTTACCGAAGCTCGCGGCGGAGGATCTCACGGATCTCGGTGTGGTGCAGATTCGACGGCTCAACTCCGCCCGCCTTCGCTACGCCGCCATTCTTTGCCGCGTTGCGCCTTTTATCATCATCGCACCCTTTTCGGCGATCATGATCGTCGGCGCGTTGGTGTTGGTCGAGGTGACCGCCGGCATCACCGAGGCGTCGATGACCCGCAGCCCATCGATCCCGTGCACCCGCAACTCGCTGTCGACGACGCTCGTCGGGTGCGAACCCATCATGCAGGTGCAGCTGGCGTGATAGCACGTGCTGCCGTTGCGCCGCGCGTAATCGAGCAATTCGTCGTCCGTCTGGACATGGCCGCCGGGCAGGGTCTCTTCCCGGACGAACTGCTTCAGCGCCGGTGCGGCGAAAAGCCGCCGCGCAAATCGCAAACCGCCGATGATGGCGCGCCGATCGCTCTCTTCCGACAGGTAGCGCGGGTTGATCGCCGGCATGTCGCCGGGCCGGTTCGACTTGGCTTCGACATAGCCGCGCGACAATGGCCGCATCTGCCAGGCGCCGGAGCTGAGACCGGGAGTTTCCTCGAGTTCGCCGATCTGGCCGCCCTTGAAGCTGCCGGGGGCGAAGGTGACTTGCACATCGGGCGTCGCCGACTCTTCCAGCACCTTGACCGAAGCGGCGACAATCGAGGGGCTGTAGGTCAGCATGCCCTTGCCGGTGATCAGCCAGCGCATGACCTCGCCGGCGAGCGGCAGGCCGCGCGAGCGCTCGTTGGCGGTCTGGGCGCCGACGACCGGATAAGAGACGCGCGCGGTATAATGGTCCTGCATGTTCTTGCCGACCCCCGGCAGCGCGTGCACCACCGGCACCCCGATCTTTCCCAGGTGCTCGGGATCGCCCACCCCCGACAGCTGCAGGATATGCGGCGAGCCGACCGCGCCGGCCGACAGGATCACCTCGCGGGTTGCGTCGGCCCGTTCGACCGCCCCGTTGCGGGAGAACTCGACGGCGACCGCGCGCTTGCCCTCGAACACGATGCGGTGCACCAGCGCATGGATCACCAATTGCAGGTTCGGGCGCTTGAGCGCCGGGTGCAGGTAGGTCCGCGCGGCGCTGGCGCGGCGCCGGCCGCCGCGGGTCTGCTGGCACCAGCCGATGCTGTCGCCGGCGCCGGGCGGCAGGTCGTTGACGTCTTCGCGGTATTCGAGACCGACCTGCTGGCCCGCCTCGAGCGCGGCCGCGCAGATCGGCGGCCGGTCGGTCTTCGACGTGAACAGCGGCCCTTCCTTGCCGCGCACCGCGCTGCCCTCGCCTTCCCAGTTTTCCGCCTTGCGGAAATAGGGCAGGCAGTCGTCCCACGACCAGCCGCGGTTGCCGAGCTGGGCCCAATGGTCGTAATCCTCGGGTTGGCCGCGGATATAAATGAGGCCGTTGATCGAGGAGGAGCCGCCGATCACCCGGCCACGCGTGTAGACGATGGCGCGCCCGTGGGTGCCAGGATCGGGCTCGGAGGTGAACCCCCAGGTCAGGGTCTTGTGGTTGAGCATCTTGAAGAACCCGGCCGGGATGTGAATGAGCGGGTTCCAGTCGCGCCCGCCCGCCTCGATCAGCAATACTTTCGTGCCGGGATCCTCGGTCAGCCGGTTAGCCAGCACGCAGCCGGCCGAGCCTGCCCCGATGATGATGTAATCCGCCTTCATGCGCTGCGCTCCCCGGGCCCCATGGTTCGGCCCTCTGCCGGACTGCTTATTCGCGCGCGTAGTTTAACGCATCCTGGCCATACCGAAAGATGGCCTGAGCGGAGCACGCTGAAATAGGGCGGATGATAGACGATAGTGCCACCCTCGCGCGCATCGCGCGCGGGAGGAAAAAGGATCAGGACCAAGCTGTTGAAATTGCTGGCTTCCGAGTTCGGGAACAGGAGAATAACAGGACGGAATAGGCGGATCGGCGGTCATGCTCGGCATCAGCATCGGCAGGCTCCGGCAGCGAAGCACTCACGGCGAGAAGGCATGATGTAGGTTCATGATATGTTCCCGTCAAGCGGCCAACCCGATGAAACCCGGTCTCGTAGAGCACCCGCCGGATGGCCATATTCGTCGTTTCGCCGGTGCGTAGACGGCGGGCTGTATCCCGACGGGTGGAGGGCGCCAGCGATGAACCGCAAGAGACGGGCGAGCGGCTCTGAGATCCAGGCGTGGGGGCGAGCGGAGGTATACGTAGCGGCTGGAGGACGGAGGGATCCAACGACGATGGTGGAGGCGGAATGCGCTACGCTTTTCCGCCCTACGCTTGGTATTGAATGATCCTTCTGAGCGCCTATCTCGGGAAAAATCAATCCGGGCGTTGAGGTATGCAGCTTACGAATTTTGCTGTCGTTCATGCGCTCGCTCTCACCGAGCGAACGCAACCTGCTCATCGATCGCACCTGCAAAGCCTTATTCCGGTAGTCGTCGAGAAGTACGAGCGCGGCGAGGTCAGGACTAACCACGGCACCGGCGGGGTGCGGTTGCTGCAGGTTGATTTGTCGCTCGATGATTTGAACGCCGCCCCCGACAAGCTGACCGACAGCGGTCTCGCCGCCGGCGCGGGCTTTCGGCGGCCGTAAACCCGAAGCGTGAGAGCTGCTACGATGGATAAGTACCAGGTCAAAATAATTCGCTTGCCCCTGCCGCGCGGGCCGCTGTCAGAGCACCATCCCGAGCCGGTACGAAGGCCGATCGGATCACCGGCTGAATTTGCCAACGAGGGTGACGCGCTGCGCCACGCTCTCGTTCTCCAGCAAGAGGGCTACGGCGCGGCCATTGTTGATCCGCAGGGCCAGGAATGGATAAGCGTCAGAGAACGCGCTCTCCAGGTGTTCCAAGAGGAGCGCGTGGCGCTCGCGGGACAGCTCAAAACAGCCGGCGACAGCGCGATGATCCATAATAAAATCGCCGAGCTTGATCGAATTCTGCAATCGCTCTAGTGCTCGTGAAGCATTTTCATTGCTTAAGCAAAATTTGTGCTACCTCCGGGTTGCGCTTTCCATAATCCATTGCACTAACCCAGTCGGCCACGTTTTGGTTGAGCGATTGACAGACTTCTGTCTCCGAGATTTTTAGCGTAGATGCGAGGTCCTTCATATCTTGTGTAACATATTGTTCTAACGTGGGGGCCATCATCTTATAGAATTCGTCAATATCATATTTATACCCATGGTCTTTAAAATCTTCAATTTGGTATCTTTCGGAAACAATAAATAGGACGCGGTGCTTTTCCTTATACGAGTTAGCGAATGCGCCGATATCGACGCCAAGTCCTTCACAATAATTTCCGCGAGTTCGAGTGTTTACAAAGTACGCTCCGAAAAAGAAATTCGACGCGGTCATCGCCTTAGCTTTGTCTGTTTTGGCGTTATCTAGCGCCTCAATTGTCTGTTTGCGCGCCTTGTCGAAAAGGACTTCGGTTGCGGTCTTGTTCGTCGTCGCAATATCCTGTGCGATTTTAATTTCTTTTTGAGCCCGCACGGCGGTAGCCTCGCTGGCTTCTTGCATTGAAGTCGATGAAACTGGGGTCGATGAAAACCACGCAACCTTGAGATTTTTCACCACAACAAATGCGATTACGAAGGCCGCGCAAGCTACGATCGGCCCGACAATTCGCCTCGCTTTTAGCATGTTCGCTGCGTCTCCTAGGGGCTAGGGTCACAGCAACCGTAGGGCGGAAAAGCGCCGCGCCTTCCGTCACGACGGTTCGCGTCGCGTCGGCGGAATACCCCGGCTTTCGCCGGGGTATTCCGCCCCATGGGCTGGCGTATCGACACCGCCCTCTTATTGGGCGGCGGCTCTCATGGGTTGATGCGCCCGCAGGAAGCTGCGCACCCGGTCGATTGTCCGGGTTTTCAGCTCGGGGGGCTCGCGCCAGGGATAGATCGTCACCTCGGCGTTCGGCGCCAGCGACGCGACATCGATCGAGGTCTGGAGCGGGTGCGCCGGCGTGTCGTCCGGCAGCACCAGCATCGGCTTGCGGCAGTTGCGGATGAAATCGCGCGACACGCTGTACAGGAAGTCGGGCTGGACGCGGTACAGGTCGTGGAAATATTTCTCGATCGTCTCCATCGTCACATCGGGCCGGCGGGCGCGGAACTCGGGCGCCCAATTCTCGTGCCCGTGCCTGTACATGACGTCCGGGTCCTCCGGCCGGTGCCCGACGCTCTGACAGAATACGGCGGCGACGACGCGCTCGGGCGCGCGTTCGAGGAGCTTCCCGGCGAAACACCCCCCGATGCAGTAGCCCATGAAGAAAAACTCGCGGATGCCGAGGTGGTCCATCAGCCCGAGCTGGTCGTCGGCGAAGGCGCCCCACGGGTCTTGGGCCGGGATCGGGCCGCTCGATTCGCCGCCGTTGGCGTTGCGCTGGTCCATCGTGATCACGCGGAAGTCGTTCTTGAACGCCTCCGGGGCGTTGAACACCGCGGTCGGCCAGTTGCTGACGCGGGAGTTCAAGCCACCGCCGGGGGTGACGAGCAGCGGGAAGCCGGAGCCGACCTCCTCGTAGCGGATGCGGATTTCGCCTTTTTCGTAGAACGGCATGGCAGTCTCTCCTTGCAGCGTAGCGGCACCCAGGGGTTTAGCGGACCGGATCCAGCACGACCACGGGAATCTCGCGCTCGGTCTTCTTCTGGTAATCAGCGTAGGGCGGCCAGAACTCCAGCGCCTTTTCCCACAACCGCGCGCGCTCCTCGCCGGTGGCGGTCCTGGCCCGCGCCTGCATCTTGGCGGTCCCGACCTGCACTTCGACGTCCGGGTTGGCGAGGATGTTGCGGTACCAGCCGGGATGTTGCGGTGCACCACCCTTCGAGGCGATCACTAAATAGCCATCACCGGCTTTCCCGTAGAACAGCGGGAATACGAACCTCTCGCCTGACTTCCGGCCGGTCGTCGTCAGCAGCAGCGAGGGTACTGTCATCTCGGGCCGGCCAGGCTGGGTCATCTTGTACATATGCCCCTCGGTGCCGCCGCTGGAAAGATAGCGGTTCGCATGGTCCACCATCCAACCCGGAAGGTTTGGAGCGAGCTTGGCTTCGGTCATGTTTTGAACTCCCTCTGAACGCCAAGAGCATAGCATAAATGGATCGGGCGCTCGCCGGCTTCGGGGTGGCTCACCATAGAGCGCTCGCCGAGAAACCATTCGCCATGGGCGAAAGATCGCCCCAGGAAGCTCAATTGAGCGCAGCGTCCCCAAGCGTCGGTGCTATGCCCGTTTGTTGCCTGCTTCCGACCCAGGGTCAGTAATGGGTAACCCAGGGGGGACGGTCGAACTTGCCTCCTTCATCGACGCCATCCTTTCCGTCGATATGGCCGCGAAACGGCGCGTCAGGTAATCCCGTTCCCGACGGCGGCCGCCGGTAACCACGCGTCGAACCACCGTCGGCCTTACGTTGGGCCGAGGAAGCCGCCAGCAGACCGGCCGGCCGCCTCAGAACAAGCGGGACGCGTTGTTAGCGTCTCGCTTTGCGCAGACGCCTAGCCGAACATGCTGTTTGTCGCGCCGCACGGTACAATACGATCGCCTGCCCTTGATCTCCATCGTGCGAGGATGCAGCAGACCGCACAGACGAGCACACCGATTGCGCTTGCTGCCCATCAGTACTGCCGCGGCAGGGATCTGGGGGGCTGGATCCCGATCGCGTGGCTCTTCTGCGGCCGATTGATTTCGGGGTAGATTTTGCCAAACAGCGCCGCCAGTAATCAGCGCTGTCGAGTCAGCCTGCCTCCAGGGAGACCGCCATGCCGACCGAAGCCCGCGCCTATCCCCGCCCATTGCCCAATTCCGAATGGCTCGGCAAGCTGACCGAGGAGATCCTCGAGCCCGATCTGCCAATCGTCGACCCCCACCATCATCTCTGGGACCACCCGGGCAGCCGCTATCTGCTCGACGAACTGCTGGCCGATGTCAACTCGGGGCACAACATCGTCGCGACCGTATTCATTCAGTGCGGTTCGGGCTATCGGACCAGCGGTCCCGAGGAAATGCGCCCGATCGGTGAAAGCGAGTTCGTCCGGGCGATTGCCGAGGAGGGCGATCGGCGCGGTGGCAAGACCAAAATTTGCACCGGCATCGTCAGCTTCGCCGATTTGCGGCTGCCAAATGTCGATGCGGTGCTCGAAGGGCAGATCGGCGCGGCTGGCGGACGGTTTCGCGGCATCCGCCATATCGTAGCGCATGATCCGGCGATCATCGGCGCCTCATCCTATGTACCGCCGCCGGGGTTGATGGAGGACGCCAACTTCCGCCGCGGCCTTAAGCGGCTGCCGGCGCACAACTTGACCTTCGAAGCGTGGATTTATCATCCGCAGATCAAGACCCTGACCGAGGTGGCGCGCGACTGTCCGGAAGTGAAGATCGTGCTCAACCATTTCGGCGGTCCGCTCGGGGTCGGCCCCTATAAGCGCGACGAGGTGTTCCCCGGCTGGCGCGCCGACATCAAGGCCCTGTCCACCTGCCCGAACGTGTATGTGAAGCTCGGCGGGTTGGCGATGATCGTCAACGCCTTCGATTTTCACTTGGCGCCGCGACCGCCGTCATCGGGTGACATGGCCGACGCCTGGCGGCCCTATGTCGACGCCTGCGTCGAGAATTTCGGCGCGAACCGCTGCATGTTTGAGAGCAACTTCCCGGTCGACAAGGGCGCGTGCAGCTACCCGGTGCTGTTCAACGCGTTCAAGCAGCTCGCGAGCGGCGCCTCGGCGTCGGAAAAGGCCGATCTTTTCGCCGGCACCGCGTCGCGGTTTTATCGGCTGTAAGATGATCCGACCCGATCGAGCGCCGACCTTTTGAAGCCAGGGTATGAGCCGGCGTCACGACCACTCAGTTAGAGCACACGACTTTCCGCCAGAACGGAGAGCTCGCTGCGGGACAGTCCCAATTCACCGCAAAAGATTTCCGCGTTGTGCTCGCCGATCAGCGGTGCGCGTCTGGAGATCCGCCAAGGAGAGCCGTTATAAATGGCCGCCTCGCCCGGGTAGACGAAGCTGCGACCAAGCTCCGGGTGCTCCACCTGCTTCCAGAAACCGCGGTCATGCAGGTGGGCGTCGTCAAGCAGCGCTTCCGGGGCACGCACCGCCCCCCAGGTGAAGCCGCGTTCCTGGGCAGCGTGGTAAACCTCCTCTGCCGGCAGGCTGGCAATGAAGTTGGCGACGAGATCATCGATGATGTGAGATGTGTTCGCCGCGATGACCGCCGGGTCCTGGTATTTGGGGTCGTTGAGGTCACCAGCCATGCCGTAGCTGTCGAGCAGCTCCGCCAGCTCCCCGACGTATTTGGGGTTCAGCCGACCCGCCACCAGCGCGCAGACATACGTACCGTCCTTGGCGCGGAACTGGGTACGGGGCGTCAGACCGGGTGCATGATGGCGACCTGTCTGACGTCGCAGCACCTCTCCCCGGTAGATGTAATTGGCGATTGCTGACTCGGTCGTGAGGGCACATGCCTCGTGGATCGACGCGTCGATATACTGCCCTTGCCCTGAGACTGTTCGGTAGACCAGAGCGGCCACGATCGCCATGAAAGCGAAATGACAGCCCATGTGCCAGGCATTGCCGCCGCCCGGAGCGATCGGCGGCGCATTCGGCACGTCTGCCTCGTCATAGCCACTGGAAGCCATCTCGCCACCGGCTGCCATGTGGAGCAGGTCGCTGGAGAGATAGGCCCGCCAAGGGCCGGTCTGGCCGAAAGGGGTTAGGCTGCACATGATCAGCCCAGGGTTCTGTTCGCGGAGAGACTCGTAATCGAGCCCGAGGGTCGCCAGGAAGCCCGGCCGGGAGGTTTCCAGAATGACGTCCGATGTCGCCGCCAAACGCCCGAAAAGCTGGCGCCCGTCGCCGGCTTCCAGATTGAGGGTAACGCCGCGTTTGGACGTATTGTAGTACCAGAATGACAGACTGCGCTCCGGGTGGGGGATGTCGTCGAGGAATGGCCCGATATGGCGGCTGGGCTCGCCACCGGGGGGTTCGATCTTGACTACATCGGCCCCGAGGTCGCCGAGAAGCTTGCCGCAGAACTGGCCGGTTTCGTCCGCGAGCTCCAGGACCCTCAGGCCTGCCAGCGGGCCCGGCAGAGGGGTATTGGTCCCTGGGGCATCGCTCACTGGAGCATCTCCTCCATGTAGGCAAAGCGCGCCCGCTTTGTCGGCCAGAACGTGCCGTCGGCGAAGCCGGTGCGGAGTTCTTCGTGGCTGTAGCCCAGCAAGCCTTCGACGATCTCCCGATTGTGCTGGCCGATCAGCGGGCTCGGCAGGTGGTTCGATGCCGGGGTTTCCGAGAGCTTGAACGGGGCATTCTGCACCTTGTGGATCCCGAGCGCCGGATGCTCCATCGCCAGATACATCTCGCGGTGGCGCAACTGAGGGTCATGCTCCACCCGGTCTTCGGCACTTTGTACGGGAAGGGCACGAACACGAGCGGCTTGGCAGCGCTCCGTCAGCTCGTACTTCCCCAGCGTCATGCTCCACGTTTCGATCTCGTCGTCCAATTCCTCCTGGTGCTGTAAGCGCCCGGTGACAGTGGCAAATTTCTCTGAGCTGGCCCACGACGGCGCGCCGATCACCTGCACCAGCCGCTGCCATTCCTCGTCGGAATGGCAGACAATGACGCACCAATCGTTATACTCGCCAGGTTCAGTGCGATAGGCATTATGGGGAGCGACCGTCGGCCCACGATAATTGTTGACCAGAGGCGTGCCGGGCCAGTGCGCACGGTTGCCGGGAGGATAGCCAGCCCGCCGCGACCCGCGCCCGTTCACCGTGAAGTCCAGCAGCGCCGGACCGACGAGCGGGACGCTCGACACCATCTGAGACAGATCGATGTGCTGGCCTTGCCCGGTCACGTTGCGATGGTAAAGGCCGGTGAGGGCACACATTGCCCCGTACATGCCGCCGGTGTCATCCATATACGACCAACCCCAGCCGGCCGGTGGCTTATCGGGCAAGCCGGAGAGATATGTCAGTCCTGAGACCGCCTGGGCAACAGGGCCGAAGGTGGTGTAGTGGTGGTGCCGGCCGGTATGGCCATAGCCTGACATCGACACATAGACGATATCGGGTTTGATTTTGCGCATCTCCTCATAGCCAAGGCCCCATTTCTGCAGTACCCGGGAGCTGAAATTCTCGATCACGATGTCGGAGACGGCGATCAGCCGCTTCACGATCTCCAAGCCCTTGGCGCTCCGCACGTTCAGGCTGAGGCTCTGCTTGTTGACGTTCGTGTCGTTGAAGTTTCCGGAGGTGTTCAGATTGACCTCGAGATGCTGAGGAGTGGTGCTGCTCGGCAGCCGGCCGCGCTCATTCTCCGGCCACTCGATTTTTATGACCTCGGCGCCAAAAGCCCCCAACCAGCGCGTGGCCCATGGCCCGGCCCGCACCCAGCTGAAATCCACCACGCGAATGTTTTCAAGGGCTCGCGGTCGAGACATGGCGTCGTTCTCCTGCCAGGCCAGGCCCAGGAAGGGGAGGCCATCGCCGGGTTGATGCATCGGCGAGGATATCGCCGACCCCAACTGGCCGAATGTAGACCAGGAACCGCGTATGGCTGCAATGGCTCGGCCCGAGCAGTAGGGATCGCGGGAGCGAACGTCGGAAGAGACGCTGAGGCGTTTCGTTCGTCAAGGTTCCCGGTCCGCCGATCGGCGGTCTAATCTGCCCCTCACGACGGCAGCCAAATGAACCCACCAACCTGATATGGTGGGCTTCGGAACACAGCCGGGGACGGCGATATGGCGTACGACATACCACCTCCTAAAAAGCTACCCGAGCCCGGATATTACTACCACTTCAAACATGACTCGGACGCGCCGCTGAACAACTATGCCTATTATATTTATGGTGTCGGTCACCACACTGAAAACGATTGCCAAACCGAAGATGCTTTCATGCAAGTATACCGGCCATTATACGAGGAGGCATATGCGTACCGGAACGGTGGCCTCTTCGACCTGCGCCCCCTGCACATGTTTTTTGAACCGGCCGAGTGGAAGGGAAGACAGGTGCCGCGGTTTACGAGAATCGTTGACCGAGACGTGATTGCACAACTAGAGGCAATCAAGGCCCGCATGTATCCTAACTCCTAGCCGCTACCAATTTTCGACGAATGGTCCAGATAGTCAACGTACGGTGGACACTCCCCGCTTGGAAGCATTTTGCAGGCAGTTTTACCCTAGACCGCTCGCCGGTCGCTTTCCGCGGCGTGGGACCATATGCTCGCGACAGGCGGCTCGCCTTTAGGAGGAGGACACCGATGAAGCCCGAAACGGTAGGCATGTCGTCGGCGCGACTGGCGCGGCTGGACGACGTGATGAAGCGCCGTTATGTCGATGGCGGCTATTTGCCCGGCATGCTGACCTACGTCTATCGCAAGGGGCACCTCGTCCATACCGGCATCTGCGGGCACATGGACCTGGAACGCGGCAAGCCGCTGCGCGAGGACGCGATCTTCCGCATCTACTCGATGAGCAAGCCGATCACCGCGGTCGCCCTGATGATGCTGGTCGAAGAGGGCCTGATCGGCCTCGACGACACTGTCCACAGCCACATTCCCCCCTGGCAGAACCTCGGCGTCTACGCCAGCGGCACCCCGTCGCTGCTGGCGGACGCGCCGCCGAGCTTTCTGACAATGCCGGTCCTGCGGCCGATGAAAGTCGTCGACCTCGCGACCCACACCTCCGGCCTCACCTACGGCTTCATGATGCGCACCGCCGTAGACGCCGCCTATCGCAAGGCCAAGGTCACCGACCGTCAGACCCCTGGCGGGCTGCAAGGGATGATCGACCAGCTGGCCCAAATTCCGCTCGATTTCTCGCCGGGAACAGCCTGGAATTATTCGGTCTCGATCGACGTGCTGGGCTACCTCGTCGAGAAGCTGTCCGGCATCAGCTTTGGCGAGTTTCTGCGAACCCGGCTGTTAGAGCCACTCGGCATGAGCGACACCGCGTTCTACGTACCGTCGGACAAGACCGAACGGTTCACCTCCTGCTATCAGCCCGAGACCAACGGCCGCGGGCTGAAGCTGCAGGACGACGCACGGGAGAGCACCTACGCCAAGCCGCCGGGGCTGGAATCGGGCGGCGGCGGTCTGGTGTCGACGGCGCACGACTACCTGCGCTTCTGCCGCATGATGCTGAACGGCGGCACGCTCGACGGCGTGCAGATCCTCAGCCCCAAGACGGTCGCGCTGTTCAGCCTGAACTACCTGCCCGAGGGCAGGGAGGTCGCCGACATGGCGCTGCCCGGGATGTTCAGCGAATCCGGCTATGCGGGGGTCGGCTTTTCGCTCGGCTGCGGGGTCAATGTCAACGTGGCCAAAACCCGCCTGCCCGGCTCGCTTGGCGAATATTTCTGGGGCGGCGCTGCCGCGACTGCCTTCTGGATCGACCCCAAGGAAGAGCTGACCGTCGTGTTCATGACCCAGGTGATCGGCAGCGAGGCGCGCCTGACGCTGCGCCGGGACTTGCGCACGCTGGTCTACGCGGCGATGACCGAGTCGTTCGGGTAGTCGCCGGTCCTTAACTCGGACCTTCGCGCGCGACAGCTGTTCTTGCGGGTCAGTAAGAACAGCGCCGCCAGCGCGGGAAGCCCATTCAGGGCGTCGGGAGCATCAGCTTGACCCCGAGCACCCCCATGAGCAGCCCCAGACCGAGTTGGAGCCCGGCGCTGACCGACTGTGGAATCGCTCGCGCCAAACGCCCGATCCAGCCCGTGCTTCCCAGGACGAGCAGGACGACACCAAGCATCATGCCGGCGGCAGCGACTTCACCCGGTCGCAATCCATCGGTCAGGATGACCGCCGACACGGCCTTCATCGGCTGCACCGGCAATGGAAGCCCGTAGAACAGTCCCGTAGCGATGAGGAATGCGCCGAAGCCGAACAGCACGCCGGCTGGTGCCAACCCGGCCACGGTCATCGCCCCGATGAGATGCGGGATGAAGGTGCCGAGGTCGCCGCTCGCGCCGCTCGCGTCCTGGATGATGGGATGTCCGTGATCGCGGCCGGCATTTCGTCGAAACATGACAGGATGATAATCCGACAAGAGCCGTGTTCACCCCGCTTTCTCGCGGGCGATCACGGATGCCGACAATGCCGTCTCACCGGTTGCGTCGGGGGTACACTTCTGGGCACCCTCGGGGGTACACAACACCCCGGCGGGTGCTGGAAACTGCGCAGAATTGCTGGAGTCGGAAAACGCCATGGCCGGGCCAAGCCCAGCCATGACGCCGTGGGCCCGGCCAAATGCGGACACTGGCCGACGGGCGTTTTGCGGACATCAGGCGGACACAGAAACGCCGGAGCCATAGATGGCTCCGGCGTGATGCAAGCTATTGTTCCGGGTGCAAGATTTGGTTGCGGGGCCAGGATTTGAACCTGGGACCTTCAGGTTATGAGCCTGACGAGCTACCGGGCTGCTCCACCCCGCGGTGGTGAGGTTGGCGGGCCCCCGGGCGGCCCCGGGGTCGGCGCCCGGGGGAGGGGTTGCGCGGCGCGCTCGGTGTTGCCGGCGCAACACCTGTCGCGGCGGCGTTGCGGTGCAACGCCCGGGGCTTTTCGGCGCCGCGGTGTAACTGTGTTACACCGCGGGAGGGTTTGGAAGGCCTGGCGGCGACCTACTCTTCCGCGCCTTGAGGCGCAGTACCATCGGCGCAGAGGGTTTTCACGGCCGAGTTCGGGATGGGATCGGGTGTTATGCCCCTCGCTATGGCCACCAGGCCGTCCAAGCCCTCCTCCGGCGGAACCCTTGTTCCGCCGCGGCGACAGGCGCATCGGCGATGCGCCGGAAGCCCCGGCGAGGGACCCGGGATCGGCCGAAGCGAGTTGTGCGGTGTCTTTCTGGCCTTTCGGCGGAACTCCGTTCCGCCGGCCGGCGCGGCGAAGCGGCGCTTCGCCGGGAGAGGTTTGCCGCCCTGGCTTCCGGCGCAACTGGCGTTGCGTCCCGCTCTCGGTGTTGCTGGCGCAACACCTGTCGCGGCGGCGTTGCTGGAGCAACGCCGGATGTCGCCGCGGCGGAACCAGGGTTCCGCCGGATGATGTTTGCCGCTGGGGGTGGTCGCGGGAAGCCGCTCGAGCGATTAGTACCGGTCAGCTGCGCGGGTTGCCCCGCTTCCACCTCCGGCCTATCGACGTGATGGTCTCTCACGGCTCTCAAGCGAGACCTGGTTTTGAGGAGGGTTTCCCGCTTAGATGCCTTCAGCGGTTATCCCGTCCGCACTTAGCTACCCGGCGGTGCGGCTGGCGCCACAACCGGTACACCAGAGGTGCGTCCCTCCCGGTCCTCTCGTACTAGGGAGAGCGCCTCGCAAGTCTCATACACCCACGGCAGATAGGGACCGAACTGTCTCACGACGTTCTAAACCCAGCTCACGTACCGCTTTAAATGGCGAACAGCCATACCCTTGGGACCTGCTCCAGCCCCAGGATGCGATGAG
>WNFC01005265.1_pt1 | contig 18905 bp, 20 predicted proteins | sample 5400541 | NCBI WGS metagenome assembly WNFC01 (sample SAMN13153342, study PRJNA577476) | soil metagenome | isolation source: 120 cm saprolite under Douglas fir tree site 2 hole 2 replicate 1 | place: USA:California | collected 2015-04-18 | reverse complement strand
ACGGTCGGCATTTCGCAGAATACCCCGGTCTATCTGTACTGCTTCAAGGGTGCGCGGGCATCGAACACGTTCCTCGCCCTCAAGAATGCCGGCGTAAAGGATGTCCGGATGTATTTCGGCTCATGGAACGAATGGTCCCGGGATCCATCGCTGCCCATCGAAGAAGGCCTGCCCACCGACGTCAAGCTGACGGAAAAAGCGGCATAAAAAGTGCATGCTTTTTCACCGCCCCGCCGTGTTCTCGCGGCGGGGCGGTGAATCCGCTGCAAGCGGCGGTTTTGCCGTTCAGTTGTCACGGCACCACGCAGAGGAATCGGGCATGTCCACTTTCGACGATCCGTTTAATGCCGACCGCAAGCTGTCACGAACAGGCTGCGTTTGCGGCCAGCACCGGTCCGCGGACGAGCACGATCGGGCGGCGCTCACGCTGCGGTGCGAACCGGCGCCGAATGACGAAGCGCGTTACGAGGGCGTGGTGGCTTCGGCGGTCATGCGCGCGATGTTTCCCAGGGATGCCGCGCGCCGGGCTTTCCTGAAATCGGTCGGGGCCTCGACGGCGCTGGCCGCGATCTCGCAATTCTTCCCGCTTCAGACGGCGACCGAGGTTTTCGCGGAAGCAGGCGCGCCGGAGAAAAAGGATTTGAAGGTCGGCTTCATTCCGATCACCTGCGCGACGCCGATCATCATGGCCGCACCGCTCGGCTTCTATGCCAAGCACGGTCTCAACGTCGAGGTGGTCAAGACCGCCGGATGGGCCGTGATCCGCGACAAGACCCTCAACAAGGAATACGACGCCGCCCACATGCTGGCGCCGATGCCGATCGCGATTTCGTTAGGGTTGGGCGCCAATGCCATACCCTTCACGGTGCCGGCGATCGAGAACATCAACGGGCAGGGCATCACGCTTGCGATGAAACACAAGGACAAGCGCGACCCGAAGGACTGGAAGGGCATGAAGTTCGCCATTCCGTTCGACTACTCGATGCATAATTATCTGCTGCGGTACTATCTCGCCGAACACGGCCTCGATCCCGACACCGATGTGCAGCTGCGTTCGGTGCCGCCGCCGGAAATGGTCGCCAATCTGCGCGCCGACAATATCGACGGCTTCCTCGCGCCGGACAATATCTGCCAGCGCGCGATTTATGACGGCGTCGGTTTCCTGCACATCCTGTCCAAGGAGATCTGGGACGGTCATCCCTGCTGCAGCTTCGCGGCCAGCCGCGAGTTCATCACGGGATCGCCCAACAGTTTTGCCGCTTTGACACGGGCGATCGTCGATGCCACCGCCTTCGCCTCGAAAGCCGAAAACCGCAAACAGATCGCCGAGGCCATCGCGCCCGCGAACTATCTCAATGCGCCGGTCACCGTGCTGGAGCAGGTTTTGACCGGCACCTATGCCGACGGACTCGGCGGCATCAAGACCGACGCCAAGCGCGTCGACTTCGATCCGTTCCCCTGGCAATCCTTCGCGGTGTGGATGCTGACCCAGATGAAACGCTGGGGTCAGATCAAGGGCGATGTCGATTACAAGTCGGTGGCGGAGCAGGTCTATCTCGCAACCGATACCCGCAAGGTGATGACGGATATGGGGCTCGCCCCGCCGGCGACGTCCTACAAGTCGTTCGCGGTGATGGGCAAGACCTTCGATCCGGCCAAGCCAGAGGATTATCTCAACAGCTTCAAGATCAGGAAGTCGTCGTGACGGCGATGGTGCGAATGCATTTGCACCGGTCGTCCCGGCGAACGCCGGGACCCATACGGCGCGGATTCGCGTTTCGGCATTGGGTCAGATGCCTTCAGCAAAATGCGGCGGCGGGGGTTATGGGTCCCGGCCTTCGCCGGGACGACTCGCTGAGAGGCCGCACCGGATGACTTCCTCGCTCCGCTTTCGCGCGGCGATCGTGTCGGTCGTGCTGTTCGTTGCCTTTATCGGCATCTGGCATCTCGCCACGCGCGGCACCGGCGCCGTCGCCACCATGACCCCGGAATATGCCAGGCTGATGGGGCTGACGGCGACGCAGGGCAAATCCGCGATGCCGGGTCCGCTCGATGTGGCTGCGAAATTGTGGGAGCACCTCAAGCGGCCATTCTATGATAACGGGCCGAACGACAAGGGCCTCGGCATCCAGCTCGGCTATTCGGTGGCGCGCGTCGGGCTCGGCTATCTTCTTGCCGTGATGGTCGCGATTCCGCTCGGCTTCCTGATCGGGATGTCGCCCTTGATCAACAAGGCGCTCGACCCGTTCATCCAGATTCTGAAACCGATCTCGCCGCTGGCGTGGATGCCGCTGGCGCTTTACACCATCAAGGATTCCGGGCTGTCGGCGATTTTTGTGATTTTCATCTGCTCGGTGTGGCCGATGCTGTTGAACACCGCGTTCGGCGTTGCCGCCGTACGCAGGGAATGGATCAACGTCGCGCGCACCCTCGAAGTCGGCACCGTCAGGCGCGCATTCACTGTCATTTTGCCGGCGGCGGCGCCGACGATCCTGACGGGCATGCGGATCTCGATCGGCATTGCCTGGCTGGTGATCGTCGCCGCCGAAATGCTGGTCGGCGGCACCGGCATCGGCTACTTCGTCTGGAACGAGTGGAATAATCTCTCGATCACCAACGTCATCATCGCCATTCTCCTGATCGGCCTTGTTGGCATGCTGCTCGATCAGATTCTCGCGCGGTTCACGCAGCTGGTCACGTTCCCGGAGTGATGCCTTCATGAATCGCACAAGCATCGCCCTAGTTTCACCTCTCCCCGCGCGCGGGGAGAGGTCGGATCGTGCGCGTCAGCGCGCGATCCGGGTGAGGGGGCGTTTCTCCAGCCTGAGCCTGTCGCGACGCCCCCTCACCCCAACCCTCTCCCCGCAGGCGGGGCGAGGGAGCGCGCTGCCTTCGTGGAAATGGTGAGCATGAACTCGGAAAAATTCATTTCCATCGAAGGCATCGCCAAGCGCTATCCGGGCGCCGATGGCGGAGCGACCGCGGTGTTCGAGAATCTCTGGCTGTCGATAGCGCGCGGCGAATTCGGCTGTGTGATCGGACACTCCGGCTGCGGCAAGACCACGGTGCTGAACATTCTCGCCGGCCTCGATCAGCCGAGCGAAGGCGCCGTGATCGTGGACGGACAGGCGATCGAGGGCACCAGCCTCGACCGCGCCGTGATTTTCCAGAGCCACGCGCTGCTGCCGTGGCGTACCGTGCTCGGCAACGTCGCCTATGCCGTGACCTCGAAATGGCGCAACTGGGACCGGGCCAAGGTCAAGGCCCACGCGCAGGTCTTCATCGATCTGGTGGGCTTGACCGGCGCTGAGCACAAGCGTCCGTCGGAATTGTCGGGCGGCATGAAGCAGCGGGTCGGCATTGCGCGCGCGCTCTCGATCACGCCGAAGATCATGCTGATGGATGAGCCGTTCTCGGCGCTGGATGCGCTGACCCGCGGCACCCTGCAGGACGAGGTGAGACGGATTTGTCTCGAGACCGGGCAGACCGCGTTCATGATCACCCACGACGTCGATGAAGCGATCTATCTCGCCGACAAGATTTTCCTGATGACCAATGGGCCGGGCGCGGTGCTGGCTGAAATCGTGGAAAATCCGTTGCCCAAGGATCGCGCCCGGACCGATCTGCACCGGCATCCCTATTATTACGCGGTGCGAAATCACATCGTCGATTTTCTGGTCAGCCGCAGCAAGACGTTTGCAGACGACGTGCCGGGACACGATCCGCGTACCATACCAATGGTGCGGATCGGCAAACCCGAATTGGTGATTGCGTCAGTTTCCGACGCATCACACGAGGAATCAAAACAGGCGTCATGGTCGGGCTTGTCCCGGCCATCCACGTCTTCGTAAGGTCGCGAGAATGAAAGACGTGGATGCCCGGCATCGCAGACAAGTTGACGTAGTCTGCGCAAGGCAGACTACTTTGGCCGGGCATGACGAGATTTAAAGCAAGGGAGACGACACATGAAACGATCCGACCTCACCGAAAAGCTGCTCGACATCAAGCGCGACAAGGGCTGGAGCTGGAAACACATCTGCGAAAAGATCGGCGGCTATTCCGAAGTGCTGATCGTCGGCGCCATCCTCGGCCAGATGAAGCTGACGAAACCGCAAGCGGCGAATGCCGGCGAGCTGTTCGGGCTGTCCAAATCGGAAGTAGCGATGCTCAACGAGGTGCCGATGCGCGGCGAGGGCACGCCGATGCCGCCGACCGATCCACTGATCTATCGCTTCTACGAACTGGTGATGGTCAACGGCCCGGCCTGGAAGGCGCTGATCGAGGAGGAATATGGCGACGGCATCATGTCGGCGATCGATTTCGACATGGTGATGGAACGCCTGTCCAATCCCAAGGGCGACCGGGTCAAGATCACGATGTCGGGCAAATTCCTGCCGTACAAATATTACGGCGCCAGCGGCAACGTGCCGGAATATGGATTCAAGGAGGGGTGAGGTTAGCTGTCGCGCCGCCACGGCAACGTCATTCCGGGGCGCATCGAAGATGCGAACCTCAGATGTGCAATTGCACATCGGGGAATCTCGAGATTCCGGGTTCGCGCTGACGCGCGCCCCGGAATGACGGCGCGGGTTAGGGCTCGCCCTTACGTCCCCGCCTTCACCAATCATCCTTGCACAGCGGCGAATGCGTCCCGAAGGTCCTTGATCGGAGCCATCTCGCGGACGTAGGTGAAGGACCCGTTGTCCTTCATTTCGCGGGAAATGCCGCGAGCGCAAAGCGCGACATGGCGCCGCCGACGCTGATGCGCTTGACGCCCGCGGCGGATAGCTGGTCGACGGTCAGCGTCGGGTCGGCAAAACCCATCACCAGATTGAACGGCTTGCCGAGCGCCGACACCACCATTCGGATGGTGCCGATATCCCGAACGCCGGGCGCATACAGCACGTCGGCGCCCGCGGCTTCGAACGCCTGCAGCCGTCGAATGGTGTCGTCGAGGTCGTTGCGTCCGTACAGGAGGTTTTCTGCCCTGGCCGTCAGCACGAACGGAATGGGCAGCGACCGCGCGGCCTCGACAGCCGCATGCACCCGCTCTACCGCGAGCGCGAAATCGTAAATCGGTCTGCGTGGGTCGCCGGTCGCATCCTCGATCGATCCGCCGACGGCCCCTGCCTCGGCCGCAAGTCGGATGGCCTTGGCCGCGACCTTCGGTTCATCCGCGCCGCAGTTCTCCAGATCGGCGTTGACCGGCAGGTCGGTTGCGCCGGCAATCGTCCGGCAGTTCTCAAGGATGGCGTCCAGGCTGACGGTCGCGCTGCCCAGCGTATTGGCCAAGCCCAGACTGGTGGTCGCGAGCGCCTCGAATCCGAGCGAAGCAAGCAGCTTTGCCGTACCGGCGTCCCAGGGGTTCGGAATGATGAAGGCGCCGGGCCTCTCATGCAGCGCGCGAAACAGCACGGCCTTTTCCATCTGGGTGCGCATCTCAACTCCTGCTCGAAATCGCCTGCTGGTTTCTCTTCCGCGTCGACCCATAGATGTCTTCAAGACATCAGACAAATTTGTTGTTTGTTTCCATATCATCAGCTTTTTGCATGGTTGGGAAAAATGGCGGACGATGCTGTGCGATGGCCGGCTACGTGATGGTGCCTTGCGCGGAGCGCGCGGCGGCCGCCGGTCACAAGATGCGAAGAGGAGGGGTGAGCGCGCGCGTCGGTTAATGGGGCGTGAAACGATAGGCGGATTTGCGCAGGCGATTATTCGTCAATTTGCAATCCGGGATTGATAGGACGGCGCTCAGCATCCCCAACCCGGAGAATTCCCGTGCCGTCATTCAGAAACGCGATCGTCGCTAGCGTGACCTTGCTCTTGGCTGCGCCGGCGGTGGCACAAACGGTTGGGCAAGCCTCCGGGCAACGCCAAGAGTCTTCGGTTCGAATCCAGACTACCTTCAACTTCTTTGTGGCCGGTCCGAGCGGGGAAGGCGAAGAAGCCCAGAAGTTACGCGATAAAGCCCGTCGTATCGTCTACGAGATGGCCGCACGCGAGTGCGATCTGCTTCGCGAAGTTCTCGCAAAGGATTGCCGAATGGAGTCGGTGTCTAGCAATGTCGGGCGGCAATACGGTCAGCAGCAGTCGGAAGGGTACACCGTCAACGGATCGGTGAACTTCCAAATCACTCTGAAGTAGGTCGTGGTGCGGGGCCCTTACGTCCCCGCCTTGACCTGCATGATGGCCTGCGCCATCAGCTCATCCATCTTCGCGCGGAGCTGCGGTTCGGTCAGGGCAACGCCCTTGGCCGTAAGGTCGCCCAATACCTTGCGGACCACGTCGCCGTCGCCGGCTTCCTCGAAATCGGCTGCGACGACTTCCTTGGCATAGGCATTGGCGGCGTCGCCCGTGATTCCGAGCTTTTCGGCCACCCACAATCCCAGGAGCTTGTTGCGGCGGGCTTCGGCCTTGAACTTCTGCTCCTCGTCGAGGGCGTACTTCTTCTCGAAACCTTCCTCGCGCTTGTCAAATGTGGTCATGGTTAAGGTTCCGATCCTATGCCGAAATGGTGACGGTGGCTCGTTGCGGCAACTCACCTGCGCGCCTAGATAACTGGACGGATTGGTTAAAACAACAGCCTCAAAGCCGCAGCCGGAGCGGTAAAACTCGCCCCCAGGGGTCCGGATCGATTGTGCTGGGTGGACCAATCAGTTAGGCTCAACCTTGGGCTCGGTTCTCGTTCTGTTTCCCGTTCCTGGCCTTCACGGCAGCTCCGTCGTGGGTCGCATCCTTGTCATCCGGAGCACACCAAATTCATGGATTTCAACAACACACGGTACATCCCAATGAGCCGTCGACGCCGCATTTATGAAGGCAAGGCCAAGGTGCTTTACGAGGGACCCGAACCGGGAACCCTGATTCAGCACTTCAAGGACGATGCGACCGCGTTCAATGCCAAGAAACACCAGGTGATCGAGGGCAAGGGCGTCCTCAACAACCGGATTTCGGAGTACCTGTTTCAGCACCTCAACGATATCGGGGTGCCGACCCACTTCATCCGCCGCCTCAACATGCGCGAACAACTGATTCGCGAGGTTGAGATCGTGCCGCTGGAGGTGGTGGTGCGGAATGTGGCGGCGGGATCGCTGTCGCAGCGCCTCGGTATCGAGGAAGGCACCCAGCTGCCGCGCTCGATCATCGAATTCTACTACAAGAACGACCAGCTCAACGACCCGATGGTCTCCGAGGAGCACATTACCGCGTTCGGCTGGGCGACGCCGCAGGAAATCGACGACATCATGGCGCTGGCGATCCGCGTCAACGACTTCCTCACCGGGCTGTTTCTCGGAATCGGCATCCGTCTAGTCGATTTCAAGATGGAATGCGGCCGCCTGTTCGAAAACGACATGATGCGAATCATCGTCGCCGACGAGATCTCGCCTGATTCGTGCCGGCTGTGGGACGTCAAGTCGAACGAGAAGCTCGACAAGGACCGCTTCCGCAGGGACCTCGGCGGCCTCCTGGAGGCCTACACCGAAGTCGCCAAGCGCCTGGGCATTCTGATGGAGAACGAGCGACCCGTCGGTTCGGGGCCGGTGTTGGTGAAGAGCTGAGGGCACTCGTGAAAGCGCGCGTCACCGTTACACTGAAGTCAGGCATTCTCGACCCGCAGGGCAAGGCCATCGAAGGCGCGCTGAAATCGCTCGGCGTCGATGGCGTCGCCAGCGTGCGCCAGGGCAAAGTGTTCGACATCGAGATCTCGGGCTCCGACAAGGCCAAGGCCGAGGCGGCGCTGAAAGACGCCGCCGACAAGCTGCTGGCGAACACGGTGATCGAGAATTACCGGGTGGAGATGCTGGGGTGAAGTTCGTCGTTGCCGTTGTCATTAGTTTGATTGCGGCGGCCCTATCCTCGAGCGCGTCGGCCCAAGAGCCGGAGTGCCGTGTTGTCAGCGCACGCGGTGCCAGCTTTCTTGAGAAATGCGGGAAGCAACTGAATTCGTTCAGTCTCAGCTTGTCAGAAAACAAGCTAGACCTGATCCTGAAGGAGGTGGAAAGCGACCTGCACGGGCGTTTTACTTTCACTTGTCCCGTCGAACCGATGTGTGAGAACGAGCCGATCATCGGTGGATTCTTTATAGCTGCCGAGAGTTGGCAGAATAGTTCCAGGGATGAACGGATTATTTATCAGGCTTTGCAGCGCGTGCCACTTATGGCCATAAGCTGGAGCAGACCAGGTGGGCCAACACCGGAAATGCCTGCCGCTACTTGTCCACTATTCGATGTTTCCGTGGACGGAATGGCGGGCCGGGCGGTTTGCTTCGACGATCCGACGGCGAAAGCCGCCAGCGTCATTGTTGTTGCCGCCGATGATCGCGTTGGGTTCTTGCTTAGCTTTTATCAGCGCGATAAATCTGCGAATGCCCTCAGGGATAAGGTGCTTGAATTGATGCCTCGATTCAAAATTGAACGCGCGATTGGCGAAGTCGGCCTGCTAAAGTGGATGAAATGAAATCCGCTGTTCTCGTCTTTCCCGGAATCAACCGCGAGCGCGACATGGCGCGCGCGCTGCGGCTCATCTCGGGCCATGAACCGGCGATGGTCTGGCACGCCGAGACATCGCTGCCCAAGGGTACCGACCTCGTGGTGGTGCCCGGCGGATTTTCCTATGGCGACTATTTGCGCTGCGGCGCCATCGCCGCGCGTGCGCCGATCATGGACGCGGTGCGCGATTTCGCTGGCGGCGGCGGGCTGGTGCTCGGGGTCTGCAACGGTTTCCAGATTCTCTGCGAGGCAGGCCTTCTGCCCGGCGTGCTCATGCGCAACGCGCGGCTGAAATTCATCTGCCATGATGTGCATCTGCGGGTCGAACGTTCGGATACCCCCTTCACGCGCGGCTATAATGCCGGGCAGATCATTCGAGTGCCGATCGCGCATGGCGAGGGCAATTACGAGGCGGACGAAGAGACGCTGAAGCGGCTGGAAGGCGAGGGGCGGGTGCTCTATCGCTACTGCTCCGCCGAGGGCGTGGTGGATGAGCACTCCAACATCAACGGCGCGGCGCAATCGATCGCCGGCGTCGTTAACGCCGGCGGCAACGTGCTCGGCATGATGCCGCATCCGGAAAACCATGTCGAAGACATCATGGGCTGCACCGACGGCCGCGGCCTGTTCGCAGGCCTGGTGGCGCATCTGGAACGCGCGGCGTGAATTCTTTCACGAAGAGGCTGCTCGCGGTTGTTGCGGCGTTCACGTTCGTTGTCACCGCCGCCTGCGCGCAGGATTTTCCAAAACGCCCCATCACCTTGATCGTGCCGTTCGCGGCCGGCGGCAATTCGGACGTGATCGCGCGTACCGTCGCCGAGCAGATGGGCACGGCGCTGGGGCAGACCATCGTGATCGAGAATATCGGCGGCGCCGGCGGTTCGACGGCGCTCACCCGTGCCGCGCGCGCGGAGCCTGACGGCTACACCATCGCGATCGGCAATGCCGGCACCAATGCCGCCGCCTACACGATCTATCCGATGCTCCCCTTCAAGCCCGATGCGTTCGTGCCCATCGCTGTGGTGGCGAAGACATTCGGCATCGTCGCGCTGCGCAAGGATTTTCCCGCTGGCACCGTGCGTGAATTCATCGCCTACGCCAAAAGCAATCCGGGCAAGATCAATCTCGGCCACGCCGGGGTCGGCTCGTCGAATTTCCTGATCTGCAAGAGTTTTGTGCAGGCTGCCGGGATCGATGTGACGCTGGTCGGATATCGGGGTGCTGCGCCGGCGCTGACGGATACGATCGGTGGCCAGATCGATGGCGTCTGCGATGCCGCCGCATCCGTCTCGCAGTCGATCGGCGACAGGCTGGTGAAGGGGCTGGTGGTGGGCTCGACCGTGCGGCTGGCGACGCTGCCGCATTTGCCGACGTCGGCGGAAGCAGGCCTGCCCGAATTCGAGGCGCAGGGCTGGAACGGGCTGTTCGCGCCGAAGGGGACGCCGCCGGAGATCATTGCGAAGCTCAATACCGCGGCTCGCACGGCGGTGGAAAGCGACGCGGTCAAAAAGCGCTTTGCCGATTTGTCGACCGTCGCACCTGAGGCCAATGAGCACACGCCCGAAATTCTCCAGCAATTGGTGACGCGCGACGTCGAGAAATACCGCAAGCTGCTGGCGCCGCCGCAATAAGTGGCAGCCGACTGTCTGGGGCGCGGCGCCTGCGGCTGGCCTGAAACTTGCTCCGGTATCCCTGTAGTTCGCGAAAAAAGCGGATCGTCCGATCGTGGGACGGAGGGACATCATGACCATTCACAAGGCTTCCTGCACACTCGCGCTCGCGGCCGTTTTGCTGTCGCAGCAACCGGCGCTGGCCGAGACCACGCTGCGCATTGCCATGACAGCGTCCGATATCCCCACCGCGACCGGACTGCCAAATAACGGCTTCGAAGGAATGCGCTTCCTCGGCTACCCGATCTTCGAAGGATTGGTGCTGTGGGATCTCACCAGAACCGACCAGTTGGCGGCATTGCGTCCCGGGCTTGCGGAGACATGGGAGCAGGATCCGGCTGACAACAAGACCTGGATCTTCCACCTGCGCCGCGGCGTGAAATTCCACGATGGCACGGATTTCAATGCCGATGCCGTGATCTGGAACCTTGATCGCTATTTCAACAGCGAGAGCCCGCAATTCGAACCGCCGAGTTCGGCCATATCGCGGGCGCGCGTTCCCGTGATGGGCAGCTATAAGAAGATCGATGACGAAACCGTCGCCATCACCACGACCAAGCCGGCGTCCTATTTCCCCTATATGGCGGTCTATCTGCTGTTCACTTCGCCCGCCTCATTCGAAAAGGCCAGTAAGGATTGGGCCAAGGTCGCGACCCTGCCGGCAGCCGGTACCGGGCCGTTCCACATCACCAAGATCGTGCCGCGGCAGGAGGCGGATCTTGCCCGCTGGGAGAGCTACTGGGACGCCACCAGGAAGGCGAAAGTCGACAATGTCGTGCTGATGCCGATCCCCGAAGCGAATTCGCGACTGGCCGCCTTGCGCGCCGGTCAGGTCGACTGGATCGAGGTGCCGCCGGCCGATGGCATCGGCTCGTTGAAATCGGCGGGCTTTTCCATCGTGACCGGCTCATATCCGCATGTCTGGCCCTGGTTCTACAACATCGGCGCGGCCAACAGCCCCTTCAAAGACGTCCGAGTTCGCCAGGCGCTGAACTATTGCATCGATCGGGAGGGGCTGGTGTCGCTGCTCAGCGGGACCGCGGAGCCCTCGGTGGGCTGGCTCAAGACCAGCGATCCCGATTTCGGCAATCCCGTCAACCGCTACAAATCCGACCCGGCCAAAGGCAAGGCGCTGCTCGCCGAGGCCGGATACACGGCGGCAAAGCCACTGTCGTTCAAGGCGTTGATCTCGAATTCAGGCTCGGGGCAAATGCTGCCTTTGCCGATGAACGAATTCCTGCAGCAAAATCTGAAAGAGGCCTGCGGCGTCAACGTGGAATTCGACGTGATCGAATGGCAGGTTCTTTTGACGGCGGCGCGCGCCACGCCCGACAGCCCAAATCTGCGCGGCGCCATGGTGCTCAATATCAGCTCGCCATCGTCAGATGCCGGCGTCATGGCGCGCTATTTCTCGGCCGCCAATTTCTCGCCGAACGGCTTCAATTTTGAGCAATGGAAGGACGACGAATTCGAAGCCGCGCTGAAGACGATTTCGGAGGCGACCGATCCGAAAATCATCTCGGCCGCCTATCGCAAGGCGCATGAACGTCTCGTCGACAACCCTCCCTGGCTTTATATTGTCCACGATCTCAACCCTCGCGCGATGAGTCCGAAGGTCAAGGGCTTCGTCTCGCCGCAGTCGTGGTTCGTCGATCTGACCCTGGTCAGCGTGCAATAGACCGGGTTCGCGAACTGCGCGACGTCTAGGAAATCAGCTATCTGGCGTCGCTGCGGCGGCCGGCGTTCGCCGCTTCACCCGCTTGATGGTGCCGGAGAATGTGAACAGCGGCCGCTCGCCGGACTTCAACACGCCGCGCAGAAAAATCATCGAGCCTCCGGCCCGCATGATTTCGCCTGTGCCCTCGACCAGTTCGCCCTCGCGCGCGGCATCGAGAAATTCGCAGCCGAACGACACCGTCACCCCCGGCCCCTGCAGCACGGGTGCTGCCATGGCGAACAGGCAATAATCCGCGAACGCCATGAAGGCGCCGCCATGGACATTGCTCATGCCGTTGAGGTGTTTCTTCTCGACCCGGAAGGCGCAGCGGATTTGGCCGTCGTCGTCCATCCGGTGCCAGAACGGTCCGTTATGGGATTCGAAGTTGTCGCGGCTCCAGGTTCGCCAGCCGGCGAATTCGCCTTCGGTTTGAACGTGCAGATCGGGGCGGTTGAGGAATGCGGATTTGGTCAGGTCGTCCAAGCGATTTGGCCTTCATTTCAGATATATGAGCCCTTAAATCCGATCCATCAGCGATGTGCAAACCCCCGTTTTGCATTGGGCGCCCGCAAAGCTATGGACAGCCGGAAATTGCGCCATAAAAGGCCTTTTCCACCCGTTCCGATCTCCCTAATAAGGGACCTTAATTGCAACAAGAAGCCTCATGAACCAGCCGCAAATCACCCCTGAACTCGTCGCCAGCCATGGCCTGAAGCCGGACGAGTACGAGCGCATTCTCAAGCTGATCGGGCGGGTGCCGAGTTTCACGGAACTCGGGATTTTCTCGGCGATGTGGAACGAGCACTGTTCGTACAAGTCGTCGCGGCTGCATCTGCGTGGCCTGCCGACCAAGGCGCCATGGGTGATTCAGGGGCCGGGCGAGAATGCCGGGGTGATCGATATCGGCGATGGCCAGGCTGTCGTGTTCAAGATGGAGAGCCATAACCATCCGAGCTACATCGAGCCCTATCAGGGCGCGACCACCGGTGTCGGCGGTATCCTGCGCGACGTCTTCACGATGGGCGCGCGTCCGATTGCGTGCCTCAATGCGCTGAGCTTCGGGGCGCCGGAGCATCCCAAAACGCGCCATCTGGTGTCGGGCGTCGTTGCCGGCGTTGGCGGCTACGGCAATTCCTTTGGCGTGCCGACCGTCGGCGGGCAGGTGCGTTTCCACACCCGCTATGACGGCAACATCCTGGTCAACGCGATGGCGGTCGGCCTCGCCGATACCGACAAGATTTTCTACGCGGCGGCCTCCGGCGTGAACATGCCGATCGTCTATCTCGGCTCCAAGACCGGCCGCGACGGCATTCACGGCGCCTCGATGGCATCGGCCGAATTCGACGACGACTCCGCCGAGAAGCGGCCGACCGTACAGGTCGGCGATCCCTTCGCGGAGAAGCTGCTGCTGGAAGCCTGCCTCGAGATCATGCAAGCCGATTGCGTGATCGCGATCCAGGACATGGGGGCGGCCGGGCTGACATGTTCGGCGGTGGAGATGGGCGCCAAGGGCGATCTCGGCGTCGATCTCGATCTCGATGCGGTGCCGACCCGCGAAACCGGCATGAGCGCCTATGAGATGATGCTGTCCGAAAGCCAGGAGCGCATGCTCATGGTGCTCAAGCCCGAGAAGGAAAAACAGGCTGAAGCGATCTTCCGGAAATGGGGGCTGGATTTTGCCGTCGTCGGCTACACCACGCCGAGCAAGCGTTTTGTCGTCAAGCATGGCGGCGACGTGATGGCCGATCTGCCAATCAAGGAATTGGGCGACGAAGCGCCGCTGTACGATCGGCCGCATGTGGCATCGCCGCTGTTGCCGGTGGTCCATGCGCGCGACGTCGAGGCGCCGGTCGGAGTCGCGGCGGCGCTTGAAAAATTGATCGCGACGCCGGAGCTCTGCTCGAAGCGCTGGGTCTGGGAACAATACGATCACGTCATCCTGGGCAATACCGTGCAGCGTCCCGGCGGCGACGCTGCCGTGGTGCGGGTGCAGGAAGGGCCGAAGGGGCTGGCACTGACGGTGGACGTCACGCCGCGTTATTGCGAGGCCGATCCTTATCAGGGCGGCATGCAGGCGGTGGCCGAGGCCTGGCGCAACATCACCGCGGTCGGAGGGCGGCCGCTCGCCATCACCGACAATCTCAATTTCGGCAATCCCGAGCGCCCGGAAATCATGGGTCAGTTCGTCGGCTGCCTGAAAGGCATCGCGGAAGCCTGCCGCGCGCTCGACTTTCCGGTCGTGTCCGGCAACGTCTCGCTCTACAACGAGACCCGATTTCCCGGAGAAGAATTGGGCCGCGGCATCCTGCCGACGCCTTCGATCGGTGGCGTCGGGCTGCTCGATGATTTCACTAAATCCGCGACGCTTTCGTTCAAGGCCGAGGGCGAGGCGATCCTGCTGATCGGCGAGACCCACGGCTGGCTAGGTCAGTCGGTATATCTTCGCGACATCTGCGGCCGTGAAGAGGGCGCGCCGCCGCCGGTCGATCTGGCGGCTGAAAAGCGCAACGGCGATGTGGTGCGCGGCATGATCCATGCGGGCACCGCGACATCGGCGCACGATCTATCCGACGGCGGCCTGCTGATTGCGCTGGCGGAGATGGCGATGGCAAGCGGGATCGGCGCGGAGCTATTGGCTGCGCCGGGATCGATCGTGCCGCACGCATGGTGGTTCGGCGAGGACCAGGCGCGTTATATCGTGACTGTGGCCGCTGAGCAGGCGGGCCTGGTGCTGGCGAAAATGAAGGGCGCCGGCGTGCCCTGCGAGCGGATCGGCACCACCGGCGGCGAAACGATTGCCGTCGCGGGCGAAGCGCCGGTTTCGATTGCGTCGCTCAGGGCCGGCTTCGAGGGTTGGTTTCCGGCCTATATGAACGGCAAGGCCTGAGTTTCTTGTAGTTTCTTGTAGCCCGGATGAAGCGAAGCGAAATCCGGGGCCAGCGTCACGTTCGTTCCCGGATTGCGCTTCGCTTCATCCGGGCTACGCACTACGCACTCTATCGAACGCAGCGGTTCACAGCACCCGCGTCGCGCCGGGGATCATCCGCAGCGCTCGCGTTACGGCCCAGCTCAACGCGACGGTCAGCACGAACGCGACCGCCGCCTTGACGATGGCGGGCAGATCGAAATCGAACAGCCCGTATTGCAGCCAAAGCACGATCGGGTAATGCACCAGAAACATGCCGTAGGCGTCACTCTGCATCGGATCGAGCACGCTCCAGCCCGAGCGTTTGAACCGCAGGAAAAACGCCAGGATCGCGAACAGGATGGCGGCGCTGAAGGCAACGAAGAACAAGCCGTAGCTCGCCTCGTACCAATCCGGCAGCACAGGCGGATTCCCCAGGATTTCGCGCTTGATATAGATCAGCACCCACAAAAGGCAATACGGAACGAGCGTCACGGCCACCCAGCCCCAACTGCTCTTCGCCAGCCGTCCGTCCGCGCTCAGAAGGCCGCGATCGACAACCGCCGCGCCTATTCCGGCGCCGATAAAGAAGTAGGCCGCATACAGCAGCACGCGACTGGCCTGAACGTCGAACGGTCCGAGCCCGAACCAGCGGCTCGGCCCAAAGTAGACCCGCGCCGGAACATAGACGATGGCGGTGACCGCCAGAAGAAACAGAAAGAAATCGGTCGGCCGGTCAAAACCGCGCTGCGACAGGCGGTTGATGGGATCGAGCAGGCGCGGTGAGATCCGGTACAGCAGGCTCGCGGTGAGATCGAAGGCCAGCAACACCCAGACGAACCATATCGGGCCGCTTGGCCACGGCCCGACGGTGATCGTCTTCCAGTAGAATGCTGAAAACCCGAGATCGGGCTGCTGCCGCAGCGAGATCGCGTAATACGCGATCGGGATGACCGTGAACGCGGCTATCGCGAAGGGCAGGCCGAGCCGCAGCAGACGATCGCGAAAAAAGGTGGCGGGCGATTTATGCGCAAGGCCTGGCCAGACGAACAATCCGGACAGAAAAAAGAACATCGCCATGAAGAAGCTGTCGGTGGCGAGAACCACGCAGTCAAAGCCGATCCACGACTTGGCATCGGTGTGACCGAAATAGGTGTAGGGAATGACCGCATGGTGGAACAGCACCACGAGCGTCAGGAAAGTGCGCGTGCGATCGATCGAGGCGTTTCGCACTTTGGCTTTTGGCGCGGCTCTCGTCTCCGCTGACGCGACTGAGGTGGAAATCGTTGTCATGTACGCCCCCGGCAGGGTGGTCAATTTCAGATGTTGCTACCGGGAACCCGATTCAGCAAGCAATTATCGCGCGACAAGACGCGCCAATTCTGATCCTGGCCCATCCGGGTTCCGCCGGAAAAGTCGGTCAATAGTTGAGATCGGTCAACGGGCGGCGAGCAAAAACCCGACCGCCTCATCCGTGACCGGAACCAGCTCCATCGCTCGAAGTTAGATCGGCGATTTCGTACGCGCCGCCAATCCCGCGGCGCGAAAACCGAAGGAACCGAAGGAGCGAGCGATGACAATCCTGAAATGGGCGCTGATCTTCTTTCTGGTGTCGATCGTCGCCGGCGTCTTCGGCTTCACCGACATATCGGCCGCATCGGCCGAGGTTGCCCGCTTTCTGTTCTATGTCTTCGTCGTGATCTTCCTGGTCCTGCTGATCCTCGGCCTCACGATCTTCAGGGTATAGGCGGAAACCTCCCGTCATGCCCGGGACAACCGCGAGTGTCAGCGACGCCGCCCTTCGGACGGCCATGCCCGGCCCGAAGAAATGGACCATTGGCGCGTTCTTCGAAGCACCCGGCGCTCACGCCACCTCTTCGATCGTGACCTTGTCGGGATAAAACGCCAGATGGCCGGAGATTTCGGCCATCGCCGGGAACGGCGTCTCATAGGTCCAGATCGAATTTTCGAGGGTTTTGCCGTTCGCGTTGATGCTGAAATAACTCGCATCCCCCTTGTAGGGGCAGTGCGTGGTGCGGTCGGTGCGCGCCAAAACCGCCATGTCGGCGTCCGCGCGCGGCACATATTGCACTGCCGGATAGCTCGCTTCCTTCAGCGTCAGGGCATGGGTGGTGTCGGCGATCACGATGCCGCCTGCGGAGACGCGGACACGCTTGGGATTGGCGGTGATGGTGATCGGGTGGTCGGGACCGGGGAGTTTCATGGTCAGTCCTTTTTGGTCAGGCCGTTGTGATCGTGGGTTGCGATCCAGCGGCTTTGCAAGGGTCGGATCGGGAATATAGTGCGACAGGACGTGACCTAGAAGGGTGTCCGCGCTAAGTTCTGGCGACCCTGCGGCAAGTGCCGGCCGCGACTCGAAAAGCCGGATTGGAGAAATAGGGGATGCCGATGGACGCCCACGATATCGAATCGATGATCAAGGCAGCTATCCCCGACGCCGAGGTGACGATCCGCGATCTGGCCGGCGATGGCGACCATTATGCCGCTACCGTGATCTCGGAGTCGTTCCGCGGCAAATCGCGCGTCCAGCAGCACCAGATCGTCTATCAATCGCTGAAGGGCCAGATGGGCGGCGTACTGCACGCGCTGGCGCTGCAGACCGGGGTGCCAGCAGGCACCGGGGTGCCGAAGGGCTAGGTCCTAAGTCGGGCGGGAGCAGGGACGCCATGGCTGGGGACGATCAACGGGGCGTGCTGTTTCGTCAATTTGTGCCGAACCAGCATAGCCGCGTCACCTACGCCGAGCTGTTCTTCGATCTGGTGTTCGTTTTCGCGGTCACGCAGATATCGCACACCCTGCTTGGCCAATTCACCCCGCTCGCGGTGGCGCAGACCATCCTGTTGTTTCTCGCGGTCTGGTGGGTGTGGGTCTACACCGCGTGGGTCACCAACTGGCTCAATCCGGAACTCACCCCGGTCAGGCTGTTGCTGTTCCTGCTGATGCTAGGCGGGCTCGTGCTCTCCACCTCGATTCCGAAGGCATTTGAATCGAGAGGACTTTGGTTCGCGCTTGCCTACGCCGCGATGCAGGTCGGCCGCTCGATCTTTCTTCTGGCGTCGATCCCGCCAACGCAGCCGTCGACCCGAATGAACGCGGTCCGCATCCTGGTCTGGCTGTCCGCTTCGGCGGTGTTCTGGATTCTGGGCGGCTTTGCGGAGGGGCAGTGGAGGCTGTTGCTATGGGTCGTAGCGCTGGGAATTGAATATCTGTCGCCCGCGGCGCGCTTCTGGATTCCGAAATACGGCCCGTCCTCGATCGACGACTGGACCGTCGAGGGCGGCCATATGGCGGAGCGTTGCGCGGGATTCATCATCATCGCGCTTGGCGAATCCATTGTCGTCACCGGCGCCACGTTCGCCGATCTTGCCTGGAGCACTGAAACCGTGGCCGCGTTCGTGTCGGCCTTTATCAGCGCGCTTGCGATGTGGTGGATCTATTTCCACAAGGGCGCCGAGGCGGGGTCCGAACAGATTTCAAGATCCAGCGAGCCGGGGCGGCTGGCGAGGTTGGCCTATACCTATCTGCATATGCCGATCGTGGCCGGCATCATTGTCTCGGCGGTGGCCGATGAACTCGTGCTGAAGCATCCCGACGGTCATTCCGATCTGAGGACGGTACTCAGTGCCATCGGCGGACCATTGCTGTTTCTGGTCGGAACCATCCTCTTCAAGCACGTCATTCGGGGCTGGCTTCAACTGTCCCATATCGCCGGCATTGCCGCGCTTGGTCTGCTGGCCTGGTTCGCGAGCGGGCTATCGCCGTTGATGCTGTCGATCCTGACCACCGCCATCATGATCATCGTCGCGGTCTGGGAATCGATCTCGCTGAAATCCGGCCCGGTCGAATCCCGGCTTGAAGAGTCTCAGTCCGAGGCCACCAGCGCGTAAACCGAAAACATGCCGGCGGCATCGGTCCAGGACTGGCGCGGCTTCCAGCCCGAGCCGCGCGCCAGCGCGGTGAAGCGATCAAGACTGTATTTGTAGCTGCTCTCGGTGTGGATGCTTTCGCCGGCGCGGAATGAAAAACTCCGGCCCAGAATACGCACCGTCTGGGCCTTCTTGCTGATCAGGTGCATTTCGATCCGGTGGCGGTCGCGATTGTAG
>WNFC01009256.1_pt1 | contig 18909 bp, 24 predicted proteins | sample 5400541 | NCBI WGS metagenome assembly WNFC01 (sample SAMN13153342, study PRJNA577476) | soil metagenome | isolation source: 120 cm saprolite under Douglas fir tree site 2 hole 2 replicate 1 | place: USA:California | collected 2015-04-18 | reverse complement strand
ACGGGAGGTTGATGTGAAACTGCTTGGCATGTGAACCTGGACAGCAGATCAAGTCGGACTCGTAATCAGGTAATTGTAACAATCTCGCCCTTTCCATCCTTGAGCACGACCAGTTCACAATCTAGTTTCTCGCCAGTATCGAGGCATACTATATCAGTGGGATCTATAGGATTTGTCTTGACCTGCCGCTTTTCCATGAAAGAACGCCCCAGAACTACGTCAAAGTGTGACTCTTCAGACAGGTAGACCGCATGCGTAGTCTTGGTCCGGCCGACAGTGACTGGCAACTTTCCGATACTTACAATGCGGTTAGAAAAACAAAACAACGATGATGAAAGGGCAGAAGGAAGGCTCACTTGACCAATCCACTGTACCCGTAGTGTCCTGGGGCTGCATCTTGTGGGATGAAGTGGTGCCTCATGGCAAACTTTCGGGACACATACACATGGCGATACCCACTCTTGAGTAGCATGCGTACTGCATCCTATAAATCAGGACTGCATCACGGAAGATGCCGCTGTTCTCGCACCATTTGGCACAGAGCCTATACTACCAGTAATTGTGCGAACCCCGTTGCTAGTATGAAAGTCCTCGAACTCCTTCTTGTGCGTTTGGACCGCATCATGCGGAGTGTTGTGCTTCTTTTTGCCACGTGGGGAAGGAGAGTTGGGTTGGGGGCTAGCTCGTACTGACACTGTATGATCGGGGTGGAAGAGGTAGAAAGATGGATTTCGGTATGATGATTGAGATGGCAGGGGCTCAGAGGGATCCCTTAGATAGATAGTCGGAGGATTCGTGTTTCCATTCTGCCGCCACTGAAAGATAGAATAATCTCCGTCTGTCGAGGGTCCTATGAGGTACACCAAGTTGAACACATACACTGAAACGCACCGTCATCCAGATTCCAGACGGAGTCACTCCATTCATATTTCAGCCATCCAGGGCCAACGCGTTTCCCATAAAATTCGGTATTTTTTTTTCGGCTGAGCTTGTCGAAGAGCAACGTCAGGGGTTCGGTTGTAACTGAGGAACGGATGAGATAGACTTGAGCGGAAGGCCACAGTTGTGAAAGAGACGCGATCATACCAGAATGAATTAGGGCTAGGGAAGAGGAGGGTGTATGGATACTAAGAACAGAAAGCTTGTCTGAAGCCATTCTCAGTTATGCTGTGGAGTGTCAAGAGTGTCGAGCGTAGGGGAGTGTCTTGGTCAGCTGCTGCTGGCCGCAATGCCACTCCTGTCATATATAAGACGTTGTTGCATAGTATTTGAGATGTTGACAAGTAAATCTGGATCTAGAGATGGCATCACGATTAAAGAACGACTTAAACACACGCTTGCCAGCAACTTGTACGGTGTCTTGTGTCAACCGTACAGTGCTGTACTGTACAGCCTGAGTAGGCGGCCGCCTCCAAATTGAAAATCGAGCTATTCAAATTCCGACCACTGACCCCACGGGACACGTTCTCAATCATTCGACCAAGGATCCAGCGGGCGTGAGGTCACCTCCAAATAGCTGTTTCAAGAATGTCTGACCCCAATACCCGAGGAAAAGCCTGGCCGATTGCACCCGCCGACTTGAACAATCAGGTGCGAATGAGCCCCTTCTGCTCAACGCGACACTTTTCCAACCGTATTATGTTATGTCCCAGATTCTTGATCTGGTGCAGCAAGCTTCCACCTACAAGCAGCTCAAGAAAGGGGCAAATGAAGGTATGTCTCGTAACTTTCGATAAAAATCGCCAAGTGAAATGATTTGTCGCAGCGACGAAAACTCTCAATCGTGGCATTGCCGAGTTCATCATCTTGACGGCTGACACTGAGCCGCTGGAAATTCTACTCCACCTTCCATTACTTTGTGAAGAGAAGGCATGTCTACCCTGCCCCATTGATTTGTGAATATCGCTGATGGCTTCGTCGCAGAATGTGCCTTACGTATTCATCGAGTCCAAGGCAGCTCTAGGACGTGCTTGTGGTGTCACTCGGCCTGTCATCGCCGCAAGTGTCACCACGAATGAGCAGCGGGAGCTACAGAGTCAGATACAAACGGTCAAAAAAGCCATCGACAAGCTCATGGTATAGGTGATGGCCAATACAATATACAATTCAGCCTTTCCACCTGCCTCTACACCTATGCTTCGCGATTGAACACCTGACTTTAGTTGGAGCTTATGAAAATGCCATACGCCAGGAGATGGTTACAACGATAGTGTACTGATTACCGACAGATAGACAGGAATGAGAATAAGTGAGGCCTAGTGAATTTGAGTAGCCTCGGCTACTTCGGAACATTCTCGCGTGCCTGCTGTCGAATCTTACGCCTGATATTAGACCGTTGCTATCAGCGCACATCGAATCTCGGCCAAGAACAGCGGGACATACTCATAAGCTACCTTGTCGTTCCTACCAAGAGAGTTAATTAATTGACCCCCGAGTGGCAATGACAACATAACCCACTTGAACATAGTGTATGCCTCGCTCTGGGCCGGATCACTGACGTTCGGGTCATTCAGCAGTGCCTGGACACCCAATACAATCTACAAAAAGAGTATTCAGATCTCGCTATCGGGAATTCGTTTCCGAGTACCCACTTGTTTGATGGTAATAGCAGGCTTCCATGACTTCTCCTCGTCAAGTATGGACAGACAAACAGTCCCTGAAGGGTATACGTTTGGATGGAATAGTGGCGGCACGAATTTACCTGGGTAATGATATAAGTTCAATTAGAAGTCCTACTCGGGCCCTGCGCGTACATTTAGGAGGCTTAGACGGATAATCTGATTGACAGTGTTAGTGGCATGGCTCGAGGCCGATTATGAGTCACCCACGTACCTTCAGGGAAGGTCATGGTCAGTTTGTAAAGCCCACCTTCCCAAGGGGTCTAGAAGGGTCAATCCATCAAGTGTCAGCTGAAGCACACCTTCAAATCCCTCACCCCATCCTTCCCGGGGATGCCGACCTCCCATTCCAAGAGATTCATGGACCCATCAGGAGCCTTAGTAGGCTTCGCGTAGAATCCCTGTAAACAGACTGATTAGGGCTTGTCAGCCGCCTCCGCGGACAAGGCACACACAAATGGATGATCCTTCCGCCATTGTTTCCTTTCCTCAGCGAGTCTAGGGCGACAGATGCCGGACATGTTGCTAATAATGTGAATCGGAGGGCTCGTAGATTCGATCACTTGGCGGAACTGGGCAAGGTAGTTTGGGCCAAACGTAGTCAAACAATGAACGCGAATGACGCTGACGCGGCACCTTGGCTTAGCGCGACTAACTTACTCAACAGCGAACATGAACTCGTTTGCTACCAAGTTCTCGACAACCGACGCAGATAGCGAGATCAGGAGGGCCAAAGGCATTGCTGAAGAAGATGGTCTCACAGACGCCATGTGGGGATCACAAGCCGGATTCGGTCAGCTAGTTCACGGACATGCTTTCAATATCCCTGCCGTGCCAGATGTGCGTTCACGCTGAACACCTTTTTCCCGCCGACAATCGTCTTATGGCGTGTCACATGCCTCATTCTAGCCCACGGCGTTCCTGAGGTTTCACACCGATGATCATGCTGACCCCAGCTGCAAAATCAAGATCCAGCACGGCACCACCACCCTTGCTTTCCGGTTTCAAGGCGGTGTTATCGTAGCTGTGGACTCCCGCGCTACTGCAGGAAGCTACATAGGTAAATTTCTGACTAGGACCGGGGGATTCACGTTCATTCTCTACTCAGCGTCTGGCACCGTGAAGAAGGTGATCGAGATCAATCCATACCTTCTAGGAACGATGGCAGGCGGTGCAGGTATGTGTTCATGCGATCTTCACGTAGCGTCTGGAAGATTAATACCGTGCTCAGCTGATTGCCAGTACTGGGAAACGTATCTTGGCATCCAGTGCCGGTTGCACGAGTTGAGGAACCGGGAACGGATATCAGTTGCAGCCGCTTCCAAGTATCTCAGCAACCTCGTCTACAACTATAAGGGCATGGGTCTCAGCATGGTGCGCTTCTTTCATTTTTGTGGTAATGGTTGTGATTCACATCCAGCAAGGGTACAATGATCTGTGGCTGGGATAAAACTGGTCCCGCCATCTTCTACGTCGACTCGGATGGTTCCCGTCTCAAAGGCGACTTGTTTTCCGTTGGTTCAGGTAGCACGTTTGCATATGGTATTCTCGACCAAGGCTACCGGTGGGATTTGACGGATGAGGAGGCCCAGGAGCTTGGACGGAGGAGCATTTATGCGGCTGGCCACCGCGATGCATTCTCTGGTAACACTTGCAACCTGTACCACGTGAAGGAGGACGGCTGGAGGTTCATTGGTACGTCCTCGCTGATATTGCAGTTCTTGGTGTATATTCATTTGTTGTCAGGCAATTACGACATTACGAAAATGCACTACGAAGGCCCTGGTGCGGTTCCTGGTGCACCTGGTGGTGGGTATGGCCACGATGTTCGTACAAATAGTCGGTTTGCTGTCCTTTCCCAGCCAGTTGCAGCATAGATACAATACGGTTTGTACTGTAGTGCACTTGTATTTCCTTATCACGCCAAGGCGATTCCTAATTTGGATGTCGCTCATTAACAACACTACAACTCAAGTTGCCCGGTCGACCAGTCAGTTAACGTACAGTAGCTCATGAAGCGCCTTTTTTCCAAGCCGTCAAAAAATCAACCTTCAACGCCTGCTGTACCTGCACACAATCACGTAGTTGTCGATACACCCTCGCTGAACCCGAAACCTGTTGCACCTCCTGGCTCTCACCCTCGACCACACGACCACATCGCTGTCTTACCTACCCAAGATGGACTCCTTCTGAGACCGCATGTAGCTCCTCGGGGAGAATCAGATCATTATGTTCGCATCATCTGGGGTAAAGTACCCGAGATTCAGGAATTGCAAGGAGCCCTCCCGACTGCGGGCGTCAATTGGACATTAGCTGTGATAGTCTACGGCATCGTTGGCATCCTTGAACTGTTCACTGGTAGCTTATCCCCTATTCCATTCGAAATCTTTCTAAACTACGTGAATTTCTGCGCAGATTCCTATCTTCTCGTTATTACGTCCAGGTTGGACGTCGGAAACGGTGAGCACCGTCGTGCCTCCTTATCGATGAAGCTGAGGTCAGGAGTTCGTTTTAGTACTTGATGAGAGCCGCAAAGTCTACGCCGTCAAAGATGTCACGGCCATTCCTCTGGGCGGTTTTCAACAAGCCATATCCGTGACCAGCCCCCTCGCGCGGAGCAATGCTACGAAGGCTCGTATGTCCCTTCTCGCGGGCCCGTCTCGGGGTAAATCCAGCGACAACACCGGGTCTGTCGATGAGGTGGGAACTCGGGTCAGGTTTTCAGACGAACACGAAGTCAAGGTGATGACCCCTACGGCCGTCGACGAGTCCCCTGTCCTTGATAGGTCGCCGTCTCCAATTTCAGTGGCCTCCGTTGCTTCCTCCGTGTCGTCTGAAACCTCCGCGGCTCCTGTTGCAAAAGTACTGGCAACTCGCTTGTCGTTCTGGAATAAATCTCCCAAAAAGAATGATGCCAAGGATCCGGATGTCGACTCTCCCCTTCTTGCTGACGAAGAAGTTCGGCCTTTAGACGCTTTGATCCACGAGAATATGCCCGAACCTCGAGAAGTACTGAATAGAATTATCGAGACTGCTGCCCCGTCGCCCGCCACTATCAGTGAAAAGTACACCGAGCTGGAAGCGAAGATTCTTCGACAAACTGTCAAGGAATTCGCCAAAGGAGAGATGTACTTTGCATACGATTTCGGTGCGGAGATACACACCCACTGCAGAAATCCTGCTCATTGCACTGGCCCCAGACATAACGCATTCCTTGCAACGTAAACAGGAACTACTTGCCAAAACACAGAAACAGAATGCACTGCTCGCTGAACTTAATGCCCTAGATTTATCGACCAAGACCGTAGCGTACGACGAGAACGTTGATGCCTTGTCAGAGCCATCACCGACCCATCCACTATGGCATCGAGTGGATCGGCAATTTTGGTGGAATGAGCACCTCTCAAAGCCGTTCATTGATGCCAAAGTATACGCCATTTCATTCCCACAATTCGAGCGACCTGACTCACTTCCAACTTACTAGCTACATTCATACATATTGCCACTCGTGCAAGGATACTTCCAGGTCGCCTCGTTTTCAATTGTGCAGGATAGTGGTGGGGGACACGCGGATACCATTCACGTAGATTATATCATAATGTCTCGGCGCTCTCGAGACCGGGCTGGCCTTCGGTATCAGCGTCGAGGTGTAGACGATGGAGCCCATGTCGCCAATTTCGTTGAGACGGAGACTATCACCAGAGTGGAAGTATGTAATTCCAAGTGCTCATCAGCGTACTGATCCCAGCATTCATTTTTTTAGCGAGAGAACATCGCTAATATCTTCAGCTACGTTCAGATTAGGGGGTCTAGTGAGTCATCTTTGTTTCGGCTGCGCCAGGACATTCATCGTCTATAGTTCCATTGTTCTGGACGCAGTCGGGTGCTGGCCTAAAACCCCCGCCTCAGTTATCTCCCGAAGCGACGCATGAACAGAACCTTCGGGCACTTACTCGTCACTTCAAGCGGACGTTACCAACATACGGTCCTCATGTAGGTATTTTGATGACTGCCAGCATATTTTAAATCACGCCAGGGCTGTAGACCATCATGAACCTAGCAGAACAACATGGAAGGGAAGGGGTGATCACCAGTGCATACCGTGAATATGTAGAAGAAGCGCAGCTGTCAGATGTCAAGTATGTGTTATGCGAATTGTAGGTCCGAACTTACTGACGGTGCGGAAGATACTGCCAATATGACTTTCATGCGGAGACTAAGGGTATGAAGTGCGTCATATATCTCATATTGTTTGTGTTATGTGCCTCATACCAAGCAGATACGAGAACATCTCGAAGCTTATCACTCAGCTCGAGCGGTCGTTCGAGTCTCAAGGGTGAGCAAAAAAAAGGACGAAGATTATCAATTATAAGAAACCCCTCTGTTGCGACAGGTTTCTGTGGATATCCGATGATGTCATTTTATCCCAACAGAAAGGCGTGTACCGAGTGAACTGCGTTGATTGTCTAGACCGGACGAATGTCGTGCAGGCGAGTAATATTATCCACCTTACCAGTTTTGTAGGCTCACAAACTATGCAGTCCGCGTTCGCTCGGCACGTATTAAATCGGCAATTGCTCGCCCTGGCCTTTTTAAACCCTTCCGAACATCACCGTACTGAAATGGATGTCGTTTTCAACGATGGTACGATACAGGGTTGTGCGGTCGTTAGGCTATCTGGATATTGATCAAATCGTTAGTGTGGGCAAACAATGGAGATGCTATTAGTCGATGCTAGTGCGTGCTATTGTTCCTACTATCTACTTATGCTCATCAAGGGACAGCGCAGGGACCTCGGCCCTCAAGGTCCGTGACAGATCATCGTTATATATATCCCTGAGATACTGACGATGTTTTAATAGGGCGACTTTACGCGGTAGTGTCCCTGACTCACTACTTGACCCCTTCTGTCTCATCTGATTCTTTCAACCCGACAGAACTGGGAAGCGCGATCTTGGAGGTTTGTTGAATGATGGGATAAACTCCTTGGCAAGGTCGCTAACTCGTTCTGTACGGTTGCTTTCCTTCTGCTCATCTTTACGCCCACAGGATGTACACCTCAACATTCAGCGATTGGTTTTGTCAGGTTGTCATAGACTACATGCTTGGTTTCAGAACTCTTTCAGTCTTTTCAGAGTTCTTGTTGAAGTTGCAATCGACTGATCCGCGAGAACTCATCCGACTGTCGAACATCCGAGCAGAAGCCATAGCGACCTGCGTCTCGCGCGTCTTGGAAGAAGGGGAGACGTTATTATCCGGATGGACTCTGTTTTCTCCGATTACGCTTAATACGAAGCTCGGGGAGAAGTTCGAAGAGAAGGTTTTACTTTTAGTCCGTCTGTTTAAAGTTTGTTCGGTTCGCTCTTCTGACTTCTCCCTCAGTCTAGAGTCGCGTTATATATTATTGTAAGCGTAAAGCCTGCTTAGGTTCCATTCTATTGCTTAAAGGTTTCCAGAGCTTCGACTACAACTTAGAGAAAGTTAAGGTTTCGACCAGTATACCCCTTCAAGATATCGTGTCTATTACCAAAGGTTACCCCATTCGTTTCAATCTTTCTGCACGCATTCACAGTATTACAGGCGCATACATAGTCTCCCCTCTGGAAGAGGCGTCTCGCGACCCCATTCAGAATGCAGGATTCGTCGTCGAGTGGCGCAACGTACGCCAGCACACCCGCGTAACCAGCTACTCTCTGCGTAACAGCATCGACCTTCCGCCATCGCCCAGCGGGCCCCTCGTTTCCCCGACCCACAGCAGCAAGTTCACGGCCGGGCCCAGCTTCTCAGCCTCACCCACAAGACCGAGCCCGCTCTCTCCCCGCGCCAGCGCATTTCCCAGCCAGCCACTCGCCAGTTCCCCAACGCCGGCCGCCCCACGCAGCACGAGCAAGCCCGCGGCCGCCACGGCGCTCCGCCCCCCGCCCTCGACGCAGCCACCGACGAAGCGCAGACCGCCGCCGCTCGCGCGCACGCCGTCCGCCGCCACGCGCCTCTCGCGCCTGCTCACGAGCACCGCCTCGCCCTCCTCGCCCTTCTCGCCACAGACGAGCGCTAGCGCTGCCACGAGCTTTGCGGCGTTCAAGGCGCTCCCGATAGACCCCGCGCGCACGCGGCGCGAAGGCACCGTCGCCAGTACCGCCGCCGCCGCCGCTGCCGGCAGCGGCAGCACTTTTGTCGTCGTCGTCGAATCGGCGCCGGACGACCTGGCGAGCACGAGCACGTGCCAGGAGGCCGTCGATCTCATGGTCGACGCTATCGCGCGTGCGTGCGCCGACGCTCACGCACAGGCCCGCGCCGATTCGGGCAAGGCAAAGGGCAAGGCAAAAGGCGATGTTGTTGTGCCTTTTGTGCGGAAGGAAGACATCGTAAGGTCTGTCGCCCCCCACCCCCCCTCCACCCCGCCCCCCTTTTTTTTTGGTTCTCCTCTCACTTTTGCTCGGCCGACTTATCTTACTTTGGTTGGTGACGATTTTAGTTTGGCTGAGGCGCAGAAGATGACAAGCATGTACGCAAAGATGGAATATGGCGTCAAGCGGTTGCTATGGCTCGGTGGTTGAAAACCGACCCGAAGAGCCTCACACGAAGTCTAGAAATCGGACCATATATACATATATATGTATTGAACGAGTAATACACCTTATCTCTACCAAGAAGCCAAGGAACTGTAAAGATATTTGGTGGGCGATTCGGCAGGTAATAGTTAACACGAAAGAGGTGACATAGAGAAATCATTAAATAGAGCACAAGGAAGGGAAAGGGTATTTCGAGAAGGGGGTACTATGTGGTGGTTTCCATGGCGTTCTAACGTCAGAACCTTCCGTTATATAACATGAACATGAAATAGATTAGATATCAAAGAGTTGTGGGAATAAATGAAAGGAACCATAATAATAAATAATCCATAGTCCAAATCGCGTCCAGTTGTGGTGGACGGCCGTCATGGCAAAAGTCATAGGGGTACGGCCTTCAAGAAGAAGTAATCATCAGGTACAAATTGGAACCATCAACGCACCAAGGTCCATCGGGTGACCTCGCTCAGTCTCCTACCGCCCGCAGAAGCACGGACAAGGATATTCGCGTGGCTAGCGCAGCCCAGCGAGATCAATGAACTGTGTCTTGCGCTTCAACGCTCTCGAGTCTGGGCTCCCTCCCTTTCCATTCGGCCCGACATCCATGTCTTGTTCGGTCACCTGCCGCATGTGTTGCTCGCAGAGCATGCGTCCTTCGATTTCCCAGTAATCAACGAGACGTTCATCGCATCTCCTCCGGTATTTATGATCTTCATATTCGCAAGTAAGATGTTCAATGTGATAGCGGTCGCCCGTGTGTGACACAGCGCAGGGACCCTCAATCGGCTGCCCGCAATCGTGTGCTGCACACAGAGAGTTGTTCGCCTCGTGATAATGATAGTCGCAGTACGGTTTCCCGTCAAAGACGTAGAATGTCTTGTCAGGGAACGGTTTCTGGCACCATGGGTGATTGGTAATGCATCCAGGAAAACGACAGCGAAGACTCACATGGCAGGTGTGACAGTTAAAGCAGTCGCGGTGATATTTCCCCTTGAGTTGCCCATCTGAGGATGACACCGCCTGCTTCTCTATGGGCTTGTTGCAGCGACGGCACTGTGGAGTAACCGTGAGTAAGCACGACCAATATGAGAGCTATTCACCCACCTTTGGCAAGTACATATTCTTCCAGCATTTGTCGCATAACACGCCTCTCCCGTTCTCCACGCGGATCCATCTCGCATCCTCGATGTCCTTAGAACACCGCAAACACGTCAAGACCGACTCGCGGTGTCTAGCCAGTCCGCTTGCGCTTGACTCCTGGGACAGTCTATCCTTCCTCGAGATCTCGGGTGAGCCACCACCAATTGCGCCAGAGATCGTGGCTCCCCGTCGGACGATGTTCCCTCCCACCGTGGACGATTCGTGCTGCGCGAACGACGTCAAGGAGCGCATCGGGAGTTTCGGAGTGCGAGTTAACGATAAGGTGGAAGAGTCCGGTGACAATGGTGTGTCCGTGGACGTCGGTGACTGTAAAAGTGCGGCTAGAACTGTGTCAAGGTTGTGCGACGTTGGAGTTTGCTGGGACTGTGGTTGATCGTAGGAATATGTCGAGGAGACGGACGGGCTGGGGTGCACCCGGCCGGATGTACGGCCCACTCCGCGCGCAAGAAGCGCGTCATCATCTGACTCGTCACTCTGGGCGTACGCAAGTCCGCCAAACTCAGATCCTCCGTCTTCTGAGGCATGACCAAGGTAAGATAAGTCCACGTTATCCTGGGTGACCTTGATAGTATCTCCAGACACCGAGGCCTTTTTCCGTGAGGGCTTATCAGAGGAAAAGGATGGTCCAGTGCGAGGTGGAGGGGTCCAGGGTCCAGATGCAGTTGAGGACTTGTCAAGGTCGGGTGATTTGACAGGGAAAGGTATCGACGACGGTCTGGAGCTTGCGCTGTTCTCACGCCAGTGTAGTGGGGGGTTCGCGGATGGGGGTGGGGATGGTGGAATGTTCAAAGGGAAGCGAGAATCATGAGATGGTGACAGAAGCGAACCCCGAGTGAGGGAAGAAGGGAGCGAATACGGCATCGGTGGTGCTGTTTGGGGAAAGGTCGAACATAAATCACACGCTCAACACGACGAATGAATGGAAACACTGAGGCGCCGAGAAGCACAAGCGACAGACAGCGTGCGTGCGTGCCTAACGGGTAATAATAGGAAATGAATGACATGGCGACATACCTTGGGGCGGAGACGACACGGGAACCCAGGATCCAGGCAACGGTGCTGTCGGCGAGTGCGAGTCCGACGCGCGAGAAGTGGCAAACATGGCAGCGTGAGCGACCGCAGCAAAGCCCCTACGTCCGACGCCAGCCATCCCAGCTGCGCCGCCCGTTTTGGTGTCGAACTCGGGTGGAGGATAGTACGACGAGGTCGACGAGGACGTGGACCGAACGGGGTGGTGAGCGGGAGCACGAGGGGGCATCGGCGCCGGGCGTGGTTCACGAAAACTGTGGGGGGATCCAAGCCGAACGATTGTGGTGGATGGCGGCGTGACAGAAAGGGTGATAGAAGGACGTCCGCGAGCGTCGAGCGTGGACAAACCAGGCCTGGGAAGCGAAGCAGGGATGACGACGTTCCGACCGCCCAGCTCTGGCCGGAAGATCTGTTGTTGACGCGTCGTCGGGGACGAGGGGGAAAAGAATGGTCTTTGTGCCGGCCGGGAGGGAGAGGTGGGAGGCATCACCGGTCCTGGGCTGCGAACACCATCTTTTGAAGGAGTCCGACTTGGAGCAGCGCCCCTGGAAGGGTTGGAGTCGTTTCTGAGGCGGGCACCGTCGTGGACTCGCGCATCTTGTTGTTTATTCGTGGAGGGTCTCCGACGAGCAAGGAGCGAGTTCATTGGGCTACTCGGTGGTGATCTGGGTGATGAGGTGGCTGTCTGCGCGTTGAGTGGTGGCCGGGAGGATTTGGTATCGCTAGAGGCCAAGGGAGGCACGCAGATATGATCGCCAAGTCGATCGAGGGGGACTGGCTCTGTGCAAGAGGAACACTTGACTGTTGGGAGGAGTTGTGATATAAGTAGGTCTTGAGGCATACTGTATTAAAGGAGAGTGGATGTGTAGGCGACCAGCGTTGTTGACAAGTATGGATGATGACTACCAACTCGGGTTAATCTCGTCGTCGAATAACGACATCAGTCGTGGCGTAGTCAGTATCCGCATTTGGACAACCAATCATTTGATGGCGAGCAACAGCAACGATACAACAACAACCAATCTAATATGACACAACATCCAGATCCATGATAATAACCCCTCTATCACAAGCTAGCTACTCGTCGGCACACTGAATTGACAACTTTCAGATGTTTCTCGTCCCTGCTCCTCAGCCCTGCTTTCGCCTCCCTGCTGATCGGGTGTTGCACTCGACTGCGCGAGTTCAGCCGAAATCACCCCTGCAGCAGCAAGTGCTTGTGGATTTCCGCTGCTCCCTATCCTGGTGAAGAACTCATCCCACCGGCCTGTGAATTCGTCCGACTCAGCCAATCATTCATCTACATTCGGCTCAATCCACGTACCCCAGTCAAACATGCCACCGGGTATGCCATCGAGCCAATTGTTGTCTGCCACCGCAAACCCTTCCAGTGCTCTCGTCGATGCAGGTGCCGAGTCAAGTATGTTCACCACTTGAACGTTCTCGCTTTCCGGCATCCCACCCTCATTCAGCACAGGGTTGACGTTCACGTGCCCATCCTGCCCGGGCGAAGACTGAGCTCCGCTCGCTTCATCATGCGCTCGTACAGGTAGCGCACCATCTGCGCCCCGCGTGAGCCTGTCCTCCTTGGACAACAGGGACATGACCTCACCCTCGTCGTCGTCGTCGCTATGACTATCAATGATTACCCCAGGTGCAGCTTCTGGATATGCACCCTTGGCCTTGCCTCGCGCGACGAACACCCCTCCTCCAGGTCGGCTCGGGTCATTCTTGTATGACAGTCCCCCCAAAGGGGGAGGCTGTTTATTCGTCACATGGCTTGCAGGGTTCAACGCAGGACGCTCAATCTGTGGAGGGGGGCCTTGTGTTGCCTCGTACAGCAATGCGATAATCTCTGCTGTCTGAAATCACACATCAATCAGCCGCTCATTGACATATCGTACGACCAACCTTTCGTCGGGCAGACATATGATCCGGTGATAGTGACTTTTCCCATCTTCGGATACAATCGCGTAATTTCTTTAATTTCGCCGCAGCATCCTGATCCTGGCGACGTGCCCACGTGTGATACTGTCAAACCCGCAGGGCCGCAGCGGATAACATCAGATGGGCGATGTGTGTGTGTTCCACACATGACATATACCGACCTGAACCAATGCACAGGAGGTAGCTGCGTACGCCACTAGCATCCACACATCATACAATTTGTCATTTTGATCCAGCCAATCTATGGCATCGCCAGTCAATTCGACGAGGTTTGTCCAGCTTTCAATGGTGAGGGAAAACTTGAGATGTGCCGGGCAAGTGTATGAGATCCGCATGAAGACGCGCCAAAAGATCATTAGAACGCAAGAGTAAAATAAAAGGAGTATTCCTGCGTGGCCAGTGCTCAGAGCAACCCCAAAATAGGATCCATGCGACAAACCTGCATGGGTCGGTGTGTCAGGACCTCGGAATTGTAAACTCGGAGGTAGATTTTTCTTCCAGTTCACAATATCCGCCAGTAATGTGGCAAGTGCCTCGTCGCTTGTGTTCATCAACCCAGCCGGGCTGGTTTCATCGAGTAAGCATCATGAGGAGCGGGTTAGAACAAACCGTACCTATAGATAGTCTTGAGTACTCGGCCAAGGATAATGCTGAGTCTGGCGAGTTCGACCACGTAGAGATCGTGAGGGGAGCCAGAGGAAGGTAAACGGGCATCGCAGTCATTGACATCGATCATGAATGGGTGCCCGTATGACAAGCTCACCCTGTGACAAATTATCGTGAGTATGAGATACCCGAGCATCCCTGAGGTAGACAAGCGTCACAGGAAAAATATGAAGAATTACCATCGATCACTGATGAGACATGCACCCCACAATCTGCGCCGCATTTCAATATTCTGCTTGACCGCTTCCGCGCGATGAAGGCCCAAGTCTTGAGCCTGTCAATCAGCGTGAGTAAACATGCTTGGCGGCAGGCAGATATAGATCCTCCATCTCCACGTACCATCCTGATCGCAGTTCCCAGTCGGATCCACAGAGCGGACAGAGCATTTGGAACAAACTGGGAATGGCAGTCCCCTACCATGCAAAGAATTAACAAGCTCTGTACATTGGCGATCGAAGCTGTCGAGAGGACGTCCTCCCCTTTGATGACGGAATTGACGGCGTAACGTATTGCGTCGAACACACTCTGCGGTACTTCCCGCCGCGCAGCTGCGACTAGGCAAATAGAATATAATAATATAGGAGGAGGCGAGGGGTTGGAAATAAACTCGGCTTGCGTGATGACTGGGAGGATGGGGGCGATCTCCGAAAAGTAGGCATTGACCAGCTTCTCAACCATATCGCGCTCGATACGCATGTCAACGGGTTTTTGCAATGCGAGCGGGACATCGAGGGTACTTGGCTCTACCACTTGGATAAGCCCGTCGCCGCTTTGGGATACTTCCCACTTATGGTGATGTCGCGCATCGTAATTTTCGTATAATCGGGAGGGTATCGTGGCACTTGAATGAATCAGATGGGCCTCCGATGTCGGGCCTGGAGAAAGACCGTGCATCAAGGCGAGGTAAATCTCCATCTGAAAACTCGACCCATACCGTAGACTCGCGCATCGGAAGGACGGGAGGATTCACCAGGCGTAGAGGAACCCGGTCGTTCTGCGCTATCCAAATGTGTTTTCTCTGCCACTGCCACAGCGGCGGCGGCGGCTTCTTCCTCTTGTTTTTTCTTCTTAAACCGGGTCTCCGCGATAGGGAGAAAGAACGTGCAGTCGAACCCATACTGTTTGCAATGTTGGCATAAAGGTGGTTCTGAATCTGGCAAGATGTCACATCTATTTGATGGAGCAGGGTCAACAAACGGGCGGAGACCAAAATCCGAAGAAGGCAGCATTAAAATGCCACGGGAAGATGACACGACATGGACCGTTGCAAATCGCTGCCAAAGAACAAAGGAGCACGAACCGGATTTTACGACTACGGCAACTATCGCATGCCCTTTGCGTCTTGGTGCGCTTCTTAGTGTCTGGAGGCAGCGGAAGTTGTTGAACATTAGCCCTTGGACCTGATGCCATAACACTTGAAGCTGAACCCGACGCCCCTACCACATTCTCCTCAGAACCCTCCCCATCCCTCACTTGGCTCTCACCCGTAGGCTTGCGCTTGCGCTTCCCCGTTGACAGTTGGATGAGTGGCGCCGACGACTGGTTCGCAGTCGGAGAGGGCTGAGACACAGCTTCATGCACAGCGCTCGGACGGGGCGGCGCATACATCATGATTTGCTGGGGATAAGGCGAGTAATGTGGGAAGGGTGGATGGGAGGCATACGGCGCGTGGTGCACGGGATATGCATACGGGGAAGGATGATTTTGGGCAGCCATTGGATTCGAATTCACGCCGTTGTTCGAGTGTCCCGGAGTGGAGACGTGGTGGTGGTAGGCCGGGTGGGGTTGAGGAAATGGAGAACCGTTGGAGGGATAAGTTGGGTTCATGACCGGGAACTGGGAGGCCGGAAAAGAATGGATGAGGACCGGACGAGCTTCAGGGGGACCCCTCTTAGAAGCGGATCTCTGTGGTGGTTCTTCCCGCGCGTGCGAGATGAGAGAAGGGCGGGAAGCTGAAATATGGGAAAACGATGAGATGGTCGAGGTGAGAGGGATAGATGGATCGGAGAGGGTGGGAACGTACGGAGGTCCGGGGATGGAAGATGTGGAACGGTGGCAGATGACTTGGTGGGGCGTTTCCTTGGCTTGTCAGCAGACCGGGACGTTGGTGTCTGGGACTGTGTGTCCCCTTCAGGGTCGGTGCCATGACCTGGTTCCATATCGTGTGTCGTCCGGACAGGACAGACCAGTTACGGATGTCAGGCAGACTAAGCAAGCTGTGTACCAAGGTACAGGCAACGAGTCCGAGCGAGGCGGGAGGCAATCAATTGACTATTGCCTCAGCGGAAAGTGTTATGTAAGGAGGGCAATATTCCACACGGAGTAGAGTGGGTCCGCCTGTGCTTGACCTGAGAACGCGACTGAGTTAGAATACGGTAGCTTGTCAATCCCGACGGGTATAGCTGTGCTGCCGACGTCTGTCAACAAGAGGTCGGTCCCTCGAGCGATGATCAAGTGCAGAAAATCGCTACCGCGATACGCGAACCGCGGCGATAGACGGCAGGGAGGCTAGAGTACTTAGGCGGACACGGCTACGAACCCATGACATCTTCGGTCGTGCGCATGTGCGTGTGTCTTTACTTTCAGGCGCCGTCTAAAGTTTGGGCCCGCGCACGCGAGAACACGCTGACGTCATGTCACACACTCGAACCCGGCGCCGAGCCAATTGCTCGTTCAACAGGCCAGGACCTGGAACCCCTGTAGTCACCCCCTGTCTGGTGGGCTGTGCTCCCTATTACGCTATTCATATTTTTGCACGGCGGCCGAGCGTCCACATGCCGCGGCACTCAATTTAAAACCCGCCACCGCCACCCAATCAATGTGTAATTTAAATTCACAGAAACCTCCCCTAACTGTACTGCCATCCATTGTCCCATAGTTGTTGAAATACTGTACGATGTACGATGTACGATCCCTCATGCACGCTGATAGGTATCACCCCCCATATCGTCACGCACGACAAAGTCTGCTCGATCTTCCAAGCCAGGGTTTATCAACCGCTTGTCATCAGTCGCCACAGCATGCGCTTGCACCCAGGAAAATCCACCTGGTCGACATAATACGTCAGCGACATTCCCCCTCCAACTGGAATGTGCAAAGGGGTTTGAGGGCCTCGTCCCTGGTTCAATCGACTTGTGCGCGATATTCCGGATCTACATAACAACCAAGCGAAATTGTCAATAAAACCATAAAAATAGTTCTGGCGCAAAGTGGTGTGATGGGGGTTTGACAGGGTTGCGCGCTGGCAGGACAGGTGACAGCGATGAATGAAAGACGCCATACCTGTTCTATCGTGGTAACGTTAAGACAAAGAAGCTAATCCCTCTCGGTGAGTTTCTCGGCCGCCCCACTGGAAAAAAAAACAATTGCTCACCCGCACATGGTACAACAGGAGAGCACCCACGGGCCAGATGACCGTGGCGGCGAGGCAAAAGGCAACAGCGCTTCCCACACCCTTACTCAGCGCATGACTAAACTTCTTGGTTTGTTTCTCCCGCGTCAATATCGAGAGATGCAGAGCGGACGTGACTATCACCAGGCAGAGTGTAAGTGTCTATAGGGCATTGGAGATTAACAGAACACTCCTAGGCGTTGACACGACAAAACAAGAACGCACAGCTACCAGGATGAGGGTGAAAAATTGGGTATAATTGCGGCGCCCTACACAGTTGTTTACCCATTGGCAGTGGTGGTCGCATCCATCGACACAATTATCGCACTGTAAGGAAGGTTAGTCTTCGCTTGGTATATCTATCGGAAGCAGTGCATACCACCCTGCAGTGATTCGAGCGCGGAGGACGGTAAGTGCAACAAGTGGGACAATATTTCACAGTCACCCTAAGCGATTTCATGTGAACGACGGCAATTAGCTACGATAGAACTGAAAGCCTCACACCGCTGAACGGACTTTCAAATCCCGAGTTAATGGAACATAGTCGCCGCCATCAGAGCGCGCCACAGATGGGTAGGGTGGATCAGGGTCCAGATTTCGTGGAAGAATTCCAGGGTCCTTGAACGCCTATTAAGAGCATAGTGAGTGAGCACGGGAACCCAGACTTCCAAATCGAATGACCGACCGTCGATAACATCAGTGATATCGTCAGGAGACACATGTACGCACCAACGACGGCGACTGCAGAGCTTTTGTTCTGCCACCACCAGATGCTTGTTGTCCCTGTTGGACCGCAAGCGATTACGGGCTGCTGGTCACGACACCTGATGGCGAGCTCACGTGGCCCACCGTATAAGTCGCGTTCAACGCGCTTCCCCTTTCCCCTCAGTTCGTTCAGTGACAACAGAACTGAGGGATATAACTAGTGTTTAACAGTCCCCAGCCAGACACATGCGATCCCAAAGACCAAAGTGAGGGAACCCATGAATGCCCAGGGTTTAGCACCACCCATGAGCAAATGGCCGCGCATGAACCAGCGATTCGCAGACGCTATCCGTTCACAATTTCGGACGCAGCCAGAAGACTTTTTCCGTTTCACAGGGACAGCTGAAAGCGGGTAATCAGGCTTGGTTGCGGGAGGGTAAGGTATAAAGTCGGGCGAGGATGGGTGTCGCAGGTCGAGAGGGACGACGTCCGGCGCCTTGTATTCCTCGTCGGAAGCTTCTTTAATCTCGAATGGCGTCAGCGCGTTGCTCGTACTCCGAGCAGACGGGGGGTCAGACATCACCGGCGACTGGGTCGCGCTCGCGGAGCCAGACCACGACCTGCGCACCGAGTCGAGACTAAGGCCCCTGCGAAACCGCTCAAAGCTATCGCGAACGCGCGAGGCCGCGCTCGCGTTCGTGGCGTTCTTCTCAACTACGTTCCTCGCCAGGGACGGCTTGGACCGATGGGTCGTGAGAGAAGAGCCCGAGCGCGAGCGGGCATGCCCGCTCGTCGGGAACAGCGGCTCGCGGCTCTGCTTCTA
>WNFC01002766.1_pt1 | contig 18909 bp, 23 predicted proteins | sample 5400541 | NCBI WGS metagenome assembly WNFC01 (sample SAMN13153342, study PRJNA577476) | soil metagenome | isolation source: 120 cm saprolite under Douglas fir tree site 2 hole 2 replicate 1 | place: USA:California | collected 2015-04-18 | reverse complement strand
TCGCCGAGTGCCCGTTGGGGCAGGTCTTGAAGCAGTTGGCGGGCACGGCGGCCGGGTCGGGCGGTGTCTGCTCCCACACCGGCCGGTTGGCCGGGTTGGTGAGCAGGTCACCGTGCAGGTCGATGACCGAGGTGGGCGGGCTGGGCGCGGTCACCACCGAACTGGTGTCCAGCACCAGGAACTGCCCGGCCTCCATGGCCAGGTAGGTGGTCTTGCCGTCGGCGGTGGACGCCATGGAGTGGACGAACAGGTTGCAGTCATACGGCCCGCACCCGGTCGGGCTGGACGGGTCGAACGGATAGTTGGGCTGGTTTGTGCCCGGGTAGAGGTTGTTCCAGTTGCCCTCGGCGACCTCCTTGACCTGACCGCCGCCAGGGACCTGGCTGATGTCGACGATCATCAGGTTCGGGATCGCCGGGTTGGTGGAGATGGTCGGCGTCGAGATCCACAGCAGCGCGCGCTGGGGATTATTCGGGTCGGCCCACAAATACATCTCATGCGGTTTCACTGCTCGCCCGGCCGCCGAGGTGGGGACGTAGCTTTCGATGAACCGGGGGTGGACCGGGTCGCTGAGGTCGAAGAACTCGATCTTGAACGGGAAGGTGGTGTCGTTACCCGCCGGGCAGGCGTGGATGACGTGGCTGCACCGGAACGTCATCACCATCAGCAGCTTCTGCTGCGGCCAGACGCGCAGTTCACGGGTGGTGATGCCGACGTTGCCGGCGAACGGCGGCCCGATCTCCCCGACGATGTCCGGCTGCGCGGGGTCGGAGATGTTGAGTATCAGCACGCCCGGATGCGGATGGGTGCATCCGGTGCTGCCGTCGGGGCAGGTGCTAGAACCGTCGCTGCGGTTGCCGACATACAGATAGTTGCCGAAGATCGCCGCGGCGGCGTTCATGCCCCGGTGATACAGCGGGTTGTGGCCCACCAGCTCGAAGTTGCTCGACGTCCCCGGAATGGCCGGCGGGATGCTCGATGCCGACGAGATCCTAGACGTGGAAGCCGCGGCGGAATACGCCCCGGCCGGTACGAGCAATGCGGCAGCCGCCGACAGGGCGACCAGGAGCTTCGATCGCATGACCTCTCCTCTTCGATGGGATCTGCCCCCCTGATTTTCCTGCCATTAGTTACCTCCGATCAGCCCCCTCTCCATGCCCGGGCGACGCCGCCGCTGCTGCCAGGCGGGAAGCGCGCCGAGCCATCCCGCCATCGAGCGGCAGGCCACCTGGAAGACGCCCGCACTGGAAACGGCGAATAGAGGATCTCCGGAGACCGCAGCCTTCCGGGTCTGCGGCGAAATGACCAGCGGTTTGCGTCGAACTACGCGGCGGCGCCGTCGATTGCGGCTGGATATATTCGGCAGCCTTAGATGCGCTCCGCACGAGGAAGGCCATCTCCTTTGATGTCGCTCGGCTCCTATGGCGGGCTCCGGACCGGAGTCTAAGTCGGGGGTCATCCAATGTCCATGCCCGGCTGGCCACAGGCACTGTCCCTTCGGCGACATTTGGGCGGGATCTGATGGTGGGATCAGCCGTAGGATCCGAGCCAGACCCCTTCATATACCCCCGGGGGTAGTGACATTCGCCGGTCGGCGGGGGACTTTCGGCCTCTGAACGCCGCGCCGGCCTGAGGGCAGGCTCGATCATGTACCAGCCCATAATCGATAGGAGGAAGGCAATGAACCACAATACTGAGCCAGGCTCGGTAGTCCCGGACAGGCATTCGGGCACTCGACACCCGTCATGGCGCAGTGTGAACATCACCCTCGCCGAGCGGCTTGGCCGCCTGGGGGTGGGCCTGGTGGCGATCATTGCCGGGGTCGTTTTGCTCACTGGCGCGGGTTCAGCGCTGGCCGTGGTGCTGGAGGTGCTGCTCGTCGCCGCAGGGTTGGATCTCGCGGTGACCGGCGCGCTCGGGCATTGCCCGCTGTACGCCAAGCTCGGCTATATGCCGAAGTCGCTGCGGACTTCCCGATGACAACCAGACGAGATCCCGCCACCCGCGCCCCAGACCCGGGACATGCCGAAAGCCACGAAGGCCACGGCCACGGCTGGATGATGATCGCCTGCTGCATCCCGATGCTGGTGATCGCTGTCATCCTGGTCGTGACCGAGGTCGCCAGCCCGGCATTTCTGGTCGCGGCCGTTGGCTGCACGCTGATGATGGCGCTCATGATGCGCGGCACGGGCCAGGGCAGCCGCTCCTAAGAGGCTTGTTAGCGCCACGACAGCGCAGATCCCCGGATGACGGCAACGCTGGAGAGATGACTTGGCGGACATGGAGGCGTGATGGCGGATTCCACCTGCGGCCATGGCCCCTAGCGGCACTCAGCACTGTGCTGTTTGCGGTGTTCGCGGCCAGCCTCTTCCGTCCGCACACGATAGGGGACTGGCAGGCGATGGGCGCATTCACCGGGTTCCTGGCGGCACTGTCCACCGAGATCCACGGGATCCCGCTGACCGTCTGCCTGCTCGGCGGCTGGCTGGGCTCATTGTTCCCGGCGCTGCGCGCCACCCATGCCGGCGGCCATCTGTGGAACGACCTGATCGGCTGGAAATACGACCCGCACCTGAGCCCTTCCGCCTGGCTAGTGACGTGCTGATCGGCGGCGGGTTCTGGCTGATCGCCGGCGGCCGGCGAGTGCTGCATGAGGCCGGCCGGGGCGACCGGCTGGCCACGACCGGGCCGTATGCGCACGTCCGTCATCCCGTGTACGACGGGCTGCTGCTGATCATGATCGGGTTCCTGCTGGGGTGGCCGACCATCGCGACCCTAGTCATGTTCCCGGTCCTGATCGTGTACGCGCGGCTGACCCGGTCGCAACAACGAGAGGTCGCCCGCCGGTTCGGCGAGATCTGGGCCAGCTACGCGCGCAATACCCCCGCATTCCTTCCATCCACCCGCCGGCACCCGACACTGGCGGCGCGCCTACGCCGCCGGGGCCGGACCGTGACCGACCGCTCCACGTGAGAATCGGGCACGGTGCAGCAGAACGCGGCAGGTCGCCCGCCGCAACTGCCATGCGGAGGGATATAGGCCACCACCGCGGCGTAGCAGCCGCGGCGACACGGCTCCGGCCTGCAGACCAGGTCGTTTGGGCGCACTTAGCGGTCGGGCCGGGCATCGGGTGCGCTCGCCACTCCTCCGGGGATCAGGCCCTCGCCGGCGAGCAGCGAACACACCTCCTCCAGGCCGGCGTCCTTTGCGGGCAGTACCAGATCGGAGGCGACCAGCGCGCCGGCCGGCACCGGGGCACCAAGGCGTCGCACGGCATCTCCCAGCGCCTGCAGCGCAGCTGCGAAGGCATCCCGGTCGTCGGCGTCAGCGGCGGACTGCAGCTGGCTGTCGAGCAGGTTCAGGTCCTCGAGGTGCTCGCCGGCAACGCCGAACTGGCCGTCGCCGAGGATGCGCACGATCATGACGGCTTCTGCTCCTCCGGCGGTACTGCGGCTCCCGCGGGCCGGGCAGACGCGTCGGCGGCGCCGAGTTCCGGCCGGTCGGCCGTGGCGGGCAGCTGTGCCTTCATCCTGGCCAGCTCCTCCTCCACGTCGCTGCCCGCCGTCACGGCGTCGAGCTGGGCCTGGATGTCGTCGCGGCCGGCCGGGAGCGTCGCGTCCTCGAGCGCTCCGGATGCGATCAGCTCGTCGAGTGCGCCCGCGCGGGCCTGCATCTGCTCGGTCTTATCCTGAGCGCGTTGCACGGCCATGCCGACATCGCCCATTTCCTCGGAGATGCCGGTGACAGCCTCGTTGATGTGTGTCTCCGCCTCCGCAGCGGTGTAGGTGGCCTTGATCGTCTCCTTGCGGGTACGGAACGCCTCCACCTTGGCCTCAAGCCGCTGCGTGGCGGCGGCGAGCTTTTCCTCTTCCGCCTGCAGCGAGGTCTCCTGGGCTTGCAGGTCGGTGATCTGGGAAAGAACCCCCGAGCGCCGGGTCAGCGCCTCGCGGGCCAGGTCCTCACGGCCAGCGCCTAGCGCCTCCTGCGCCTGGGCCTGCAGCTTTCCGGCGGACTGCTGCAACTGATTCAGCTGCAGCTCGACCCGCTTGCGGCTTGTGGCCACGTCCGCAAGCCCTCGGCGAACCTTCTGCAGCATCGCCATCTGCTGGGAATATGAGTAGTCCAGCACCTCCCGCGGATCTTCCGCCCGGTCCAGCGCCTTATTTGCCTTTATCTTGAATAGAGAAGCGATACGGCGAAGTATGCTCATTGTGGTTTAACTTCCTCTCATCGGTCTCTGCTGGCGAAATCGTGAATGCCTGCAATGCGATGTCGCTCCTTCACCGTTCCGACGACAGCGATTGTCCTCGAACCCGGATTGCTTATGGAAGGGAGGTTCGGCCCGTATCACCGGAGGCCCTTGTTGCTCTTTGCCTCACGTCCCCAGCATCACCCGGGTTCCGGTGTGCTTCACCCGGAGCGCGTGGGGCGGGCGCAAATCCTGCACCCGCGGGCTGCAGCGCATCGCCACCGATCCTGACACCCGCGCCGGAGCCATCAACTGGGCACGGCTTGCCATCCTGGGGCTGTGCACCACGACCGAACCGGCTGGGCGCTGCAGGCCACCTAACCGACACCGCGGCACCAGCCCACCTACCGGCCCCCCAGTAGGCACCAGCATTCCCACAAGCCAATGCACCGGCCCCAGCCCGCCGCCGGCAAGTCGGCACCCGAAGGATGAAACCCACCCAAACCTGCCCTTACTTCAGTACCGTCCTAGCCTATTACGCTGGTGTTGATGGGCTGGCCCGCCTCTTGCCAAAGGCTCCGGCCCAGACGGCAGCTGCCGCGGTCCAGGCACGCTGGCGCCCTGTGCCAGGCGTCGGCCCCGGCCGCAAAGCCGGGCGAATTGGACTCACATTCGACCTATCGGCCTACGTCAGCTGTCCGTATTCGCTAGTCGATCCATTCACCGCAGGAGGTCCAGATGTCTTCGTCCATCCGCTGTACCTCACGGAAGGCAGCGGCTACCTGGTCGGCTGGTGTCGCCGTCGCCGTCGCCGTCGCCGTCGCCGTCGTCGTCCTGGCCGCAGCCGGGGCCAGTTCGGCCACGACGCCGGTTGCCGTGCCCGTGTCCGGATCCGTGTCGGCTTCCGTCTCGGTGGTGCCGGGCGCGCACAACGCCGCTGACGTCACGTTCGCCCAGCAGATGATCCTCCACCACCGCCAGGCCGTGGCGATGGCCGAACTGGCCGCCTCGCGGACACACTCCCAGAAGGTCAAAGGCCTCGCCGCGAAGATCAAAGCCGACCAGGGACCGGAGATCAACCGCATGAGCGCCTGGCTCAGGGCGTGGAGACAGCAGGTCCCCGCACCCACGGCCAGCGGCATGCAGGGAATGCACCACCCCATACCGGGCATGATGAGTAGTGGCGAGATGGCGAAGATGATGGCCGCTTCCGGGCCCGCGTTCGATCGGCTCTTCCTCACCATGATGATCCATCATCACGAGGGAGCCGTGCAGATGGCGAAAGCGGAGAGGCTGCACGGGGAGTACGGACCGGCCCGGGCGTTGGCCCAGTCCATCATCGCCTCGCAGACCGCCCAGATCGCTCGGATGAAGACCCTGCTGGGTCAGGGCCGTCACGGATGCCTGACGCACTGACGGGCTCTCGCGAGCCGCGCACATCCCGCCGCCCGCAAGAGCATGCCGCCGCCAGGCGCTCGCATGATGGCGGACTTGTACAGCACCCGCCGCCTGACCCGGACCGCCGACGAACCCGGCCTGTTCGCCGTGAGCCGCCATGACCCACAGGACGGGTACTCCATCCGCGCCCACGCCGCCGTCACCGAGTCCACCGCTGCAGGATCCGCCATGCCCTGGCTGCCCCCATTCCACCGCCCCGGAAGCAGCCACCCCCGGCGGGCAGGCCTTGGCTAACCCCGGCGAGATCGCCCACGCCACCCCGGTGGCGGGCGCAATGCGCCACTGGGGCACGGAGGGAGCAGTCGCACATCCCTCCCCGTCGGCCCGCCCGCTTCGATCAATGCCGCACCGCTGCCGCTAGCGGCCTGCTGCCGGCGGGGCGGCGCGTTTCGGGCAAGGTCATGTGCCGGATGCTGGCCCGGAAGGCGCGGTACCCGGCAGCCGGAGCCGATTGAGGGCGAGTGCGTTGACGGCGACGATGAAGCTGGACCCGGACATGGACAAGGCCGCGATCTCCGGGCGGAGCACCAGCCCGAACGCTGGCGCGAACACCCCGGCCGCGATGGGCAGGGCGACCGCGTTGTAGCCGATCGCCCAGCCCAGGTTCTGGCGCATCTTGCGCAGCGTGCCGCGCCCGATCCGCAGCGCGGTGGGCACATCCAGCGGGTCGGACCGCATCAGCACTACGTCGGCCGTCTCGATCGCCACGTCGGTGCCGGCGCCGATCGCGATACCGAGGTCCGCCCGGGCGAGGGCCGGGGCGTCGTTGACCCCGTCGCCGACCATCGCTACCCTGCGGCCGCCGCGCTGGAGTTCAGCGATCTTGGCAGCTTTGCCGCCGGGCAGCACCTCGGCGATCACGGTGTCGATGCCGAGCTGGCCGGCGATCCGCCGGGCGGCGGCCGCGTTGTCACCAGTTAGCATGACCACCTCCACCCCATCCTCATGCAGCGCGGCGACGGCGGCCGCCGATTCTCTGACCGCATCGGCGATCCCGATCAGCCCGGCCGCTACTCCATCCACCGCGACAACCACACCAGTGCGCCCGCCCGCAGCCAGCTCATCCCCGCGGCGGGCCAGCCCGCCCACGCCGGTGCCCTCGGCCGCCATGAGGCGGCGGTTGCCGACCGCGACCCGGTGACCATCCACCTGCGCCACGGCGCCGAGGCCGGGGACGTTCCGGAACCCGGTCGCTGTTGCTGCTGCCAGCCCCAGGCCGCCGGCATGCCGGACGATGGCCCCGGCCAGCGGGTGCTCGGATTCGCGCTCCACCGCGGCCGCCAGCCGCAGCATCTGCTCGCCGGCGAACCCGGCGGCGGTGATGACGTCGGTCACCTCCGGCTCGCCCTTGGTCAGGGTGCCGGTCTTGTCCATGACCACCGCCCGGATGCGGGCCGCAGTCTCCAGCGCCATCGCGTTCTTGAACAGCACCCCCGCTCGGCGCCCAGACCGGTCCCGACCATGATCGCGGTCGGGGTGGCCAGGCCGAGCGCGTCCGGGCAGGTAATCACCACCACTGTGATCGCGAACAGCACCGCCGCGCTCACCGGGCGGTTGCTTGCCAGCAGCCACACCGCGAAGGTCAGGCCGCCGCCGATCAGAGCTACCAGCACCAGCCAGAACGCCGCCCGGTCGGCGAGCCGCTGCCCCGGCGCCTTGGAGTTCTGCGCCTCCTGGACTAGCTTGACGATCTGAGCCAGCGCGGTATCGGCTCCCACCCTGGGGGCCCGCACCCGCAGGGTGCCGTTGCTGTTGATGGTCGCCCCCACCACCGGCGAGCCGGGAGCCTTGTGCACCGGCAGGCTCTCCCCGGTCACCATCGACTCGTCGACCTCGGACTCGCCGTCATCGACCACCCCGTCCGCGGCGATCTTGGCCCCGGGCCGGACCAGCAGCAGGTCGCCCTCCTTCACCTCCGCCGTCGGGATCTCGACCTCCTGCCCGCCGCGGATCACCACCGCCCGGGCCGGCGCCAGGTTCAGCAGGGTGCGGATCGCGTCGTTGGCCCCGCCCCGGGCGCGCATCTCGAACCAGTGCCCCAGCAGCACGAACGAGGCCAGCACCGTCGCCGCCTCGTAGAACACATCGCCGCCGCCGGTGAGCGTGACATACACCGAATAAAGCCAGCCGGACCCGACGGCCACCGCGACCAGCACCATCATGTCCAGCGTGCGTGCCCGCAGCGCCCGCCAGGCACCGTCAAAGAAGATCCACGCCGGGTAGAAGATCACCGGAAGGCTCAGCAGCAGCTCCCACACATCCACCCGCAGCCCGAACGGCACCGGCACATTCAGGCCCAGGACATTCCGGCCGATCGGCGACCACACCAGAACCGCGGCCGAGAACACCGCCGCTACGACGAACCGGTTACGCATATCCGCGGCCATCGCCGCCATCGACAGATCACGCTGCCCGCCGTGGCCCATCGCCTCATGCGGGGCACGCGCCTGCCCCGCCGCCTGCCCATCCCGGGTGACGGGCGGGACCGCATGCCCGTCGTGCGCAGCGGGCGCCGGGCCATGGACGGGCACGCCGGGCCCTGGGACCGCAACTGCGGTGGCTCGAGGTGCTGGCGGGTCCGGTTCGGCCATCGGGTCGCACACGTGCGCCGGCACGCGCACTGGTAGCCGCACTCCGTCACGCAGCGGCGCAGCTCCGCCAGCGAGGTCCGCGCCGGGTCGAACACCACCGTCGCCGTCTGCGCCACCGGGTTGACCGCCACCTCCAGCACCCCCGGCCGCCGGCACAGCACAGCCGCCACAATGTTCTGCTCCGACGCCCACTGCAGGCCACGCACATCCAGCACCGCGGTGCTGCGCTCCTTGGAAGGCCTGGTCACCGCGATCCCCGCCCACGCTCCCGCGCTCGTGGCGGACGCGAGGTCTCCTCCCGTCCGGTTCACCGCCGATCCGCCATCCTATACCCAGGAGGGGTAAACAGCCGGGGTCGCCGACGGATGCTGGGGGCGCGGCGGCCACTGGCGTCGCCGTGACCTTCCCGGCCCTTTTCGCCGCGACGTCAACGTCGTACCGGGCGGCATCGTGGTGCCCGGACCGGGACGCTCGTCCACGGACTGCGGCGCGCTAGGCAATGGCTGCCTACGGTGTCGTGCCCTGGCCGTTCCTCACCGAGATCGTCGGCGCCAGCCTCAGCCTGAGCCACCGGCCGCTCGATGCGCCGGCCTCCACCACATCTGCCGCGCACCGGTCAGACCGGTCCGGCTGGACACGGCCGCCACTCATCGCCATCGGGCTCGCGGCCGCCACGACCTCGAGGGCTGAACCCCTCAGCGAGACTGAATCCGGACCGGCCAGCCACCCTCGCCAGCTAGCCGCCTCCGCAGCGCACAGGCGAGCAGGGCGACGAACGGGATCCCCAGGGCCGGCTGGAGCGGTGCCCGCAGGTTCAGCGCCCCAGAGACCCCACCAGTGCCACGACGATCTTGTTGCAGAGCGGGCAGCCGACAACGACAGGGATAGCATTCCGCCGGCGACGCTGATGGGTGTCTGGCGCCCGCCCGGCGCGGCGCTTGTGCGGACATATGTGGCGAGGATCAGCCCGCTGAGGAGCGCGGTCACCGCACACACGGGATAGTTGCACCACAGCACCGGGGTCATCCGGTGGTAGACCTACGTGCGGATGATGCCGGCGGGGATGCCTATGACCAGTGCGGTCACGGCGGCCCCGAGGACGGCGGCGGCCCAGCGGCGGCCCGGCCAATGCCTTACGTTCACCAGCGTGCTCCTCCAAGCTTGCGGGTGGCCTCGGGATTCGCACGGTTCTGGCACGGCACGGCGCTGCTCGGGTACCTCGCGTGGGTATAGGACAGCATCGCAGAGCATGGCAGAGGGGGGCCAGGTGTACGGATACGCCGACAGCAAGGACGACTACCTCAAGCGCCTGCGGCGGGTCGAAGGCCAGGTGCGCGGGCTGCAGCGCATGGTCGAGCAGGACAAGTACTGCATCGACATCCTGACCCAGGTGGCAGCGGTTACCAGGGCCCTGCAGGCGGTAGCGATCGGACTGCTGGAGGATCACCTTGCTCATTGCGTGGCGGATGCCGTCGCCGAGGGCGGAGACGGCGCGGCTGCGAAGATCAGGGAAGCCTCCGACGCGGTCGCCCGGCTCGTACGCTCCTGAAGTGGGTCACCTGTCACGAGGGGGAGAGCCGGCAACAGGGTGGGGCGCCTGACCCTTTACTGTCAGCGCAGCCTGGAGGCGGGCCGCCTTCAGCGCATTCATGATGACGTGCAGCGCCCAGCTCGCCGTTGAGGCGCTGCGACAGTCGCCTCGCTGCGAGGAGCGCGACTAGCCTGGCGACCTGCGCGTACCCCAGCTGGCCTGACGCGCGCGAGTGGTCTCACAGCCGGATGACCTGCCGGATGGTGCCCGCAACCTCCGCGAGTGCCGCCTCGGCCTCTGCGTCGGAACTGCGTGCCGCGCTGGCGACGCAATGGCGCAGGTGGTCGTTGAGCAGTCCGGCCGCGACTTCCTGCAAGGCCCGGGTGGCCGAGGCGACCTGGACGACCACGTCAGGACACCAGGTGTCAGCCTCGATCATCCGCTGCAGGCCGCGGACCTGGCCCTCGATCTTGCGGAGCCGGGCCAGGTAGTCATCCTTGCCCGAGGCGTAACCCCGGGCCGGGCGGGGCGCTGCGCCGGTCCGCCGCGGCGGGCTGCACTCCCCAGCCCGCCCCGTGCCGGCGCTCACTGTGACGTCGGTCATCTCCTGCTCCCGGCGTCCGCCGGAGCCCGCCGGTCATCGCTGCTGCCGATCAGGTCGCGCAGCCGCTGGTACTCGGCGGCGTCGATCTCGCCGCGGGCCAGCCGCTCGTCCAGCACCCGGCGCGCATCCGGGCCGCGGTGCTCCCTGTCGGGCCTGCGGGTGGCGCTGGCCACCAGGGCATAAACACCCCAGATCACCAGGCCCCAGAACGCGATCATCCCGACCCACATCAGCGACGCCTGCCAGAACACCAGATTGCTGCCATACCAGAACATCATCATGACCATCTCCCTCAGCGACCCGATCTTCCCGGGTCCGTACCTCCAGCATCAGCGTGCGATACCCGAGGGAGGTAGTGCCATCGGCCCTCCAGAAGGTGACGTTCGGCCCGGACCGGCAGGGCGGCTTGGCCCTGCCCCCCACCGGTATCAGGGACGCATCATCCAGATAGGCGAGACCAATGGCGTTCTCGCCATTATGAAGGAGGGTCACAAATGGCCAGCACACCAGCCGCCGCCAGCAGGGGCATCCCCGCGTGGCCGAAAGACGCCCTGCGGGTCAGTTTCGGCATCATCTGGCTGATCGACGCGCTGTTCAAGTGGCTGCCCGGGTTCCGGGCGGACTACATGAACGTGATCATGGGCCAGGCCCAGGGCCAGCCCGCGTGGCTCAAGCCATGGTTCGATTTCTGGATCAACCTGCAGCACCCCCGCGCAACGTTCTTCGCCTACCTCGTCGCGGCCGTCGAGACGCTCATCGCCGTCGCGCTGATCGCCGGGTTCGCCCGCAAGATCACCTACCTCTCCGCAGCGACGTTCAGCCTGCTGATCTGGGCGACCGCCGAAGGATTCGGCGGCCCTTACACCTCCGGTGCGGCCGATATCGGCACTGCTGTGATCTACGCCGTCGTCTTCATGGGCCTGCTCGCATTGAGCGCCTACGCCGGCCCCGCCCGGTACAGCGCCGACTACTACCTGGAGCACAAGATCTCCTGGTGGTGGAGGCTCGCCGAGGTCCGCCGCCCCGCCCCCGGCCCGGCCGCCCCGGCTCCCCCGGCTGCCCCGGCTGAGCGCGCCATCCCCGCTCAGCCCGCAGACGGCCCGCCCGCCAGCGTCCCCCAGCCCAGGACAGCCGAGCCGGCCACAACCGAACCTGCCTGGCCGCGTTCCGCCTGAGCGCGCCCCCGAACCCAGCCAGGACACCACCAGAATCACACGGAGGACCAGATGAAGAGCGCACGTCTTGCCGCGGTGATCGGCACCGCCGCGATCACCGCGGCGGGACTGGCGGCCCTGGCGGGCTGCGGCACCACTGCCGCTAAGGCGCCCGCGGCGGCTGCCTCGCCGAGCGGCCCGGCCTACTCGTATTACCGGGCCATGATGGGGCGCCTGCATGGCGGCGGGTCGATGATGGGCGGCGGCTCAGCTTACGGACCGATGTCGGGCCGCTCGGGGTTCCGGTGGATGATGGGCGGCGCCGCCGCGCCGGCCTGGATGCGCGGCCACGCCCTGCCCGGCTACATGATGGGCACGGCCCGCGACCCCGGGAAGGTCATGGGCGCATTGTGGGCAAACGGTCCCGGCCCGCGGGTCGGCCCGGCCCAGGCCGCCAGGCTCGGCAGCCTGACCCCGGCCGGCGCGGTGCTGGACCGCGCCGCGAACCGGATCACGTTCACCGGGACCAGCGTCCGTCTCGTCGTCGTGGCCAGCCCGCCCGGAGGACGCGATGAGAGCTTCCGCATCGCCGGGCTGGTCAACCCGGCCATCACCGTCAAGGCCGGAGCCCGCGTCAGCATCGAGATCATCAACGCCGACCCCGACACCGCGCACGGCCTCGTCATCACCGCCGGCCACGGCACGCCGTCCTGGATGCCGATGATGGCCACCCGCGCCGCGTTCGCCGGAGCGGCGCTGTGGTTCCTCGGCAACCCCACCTCCGCGGGCATGCACGCCGACCCTCACCTTCAGCGCCAGCGCACCCGGGACCTACCGGTACCTGTGCCCCGTCCCCGGACACGCCCAGAAGGGCATGGCCGGGACCTTCACCGTCGGCTAAGCCACCCGGCAACGTGACCGCGCTGACGACAGGAGAGTTTCGGATGCCCAACCCCAGCCAGAGGAGGCAGGAACCCCGGCGGCCGGCACCCGGATCATCCAGGAACACCGCCCCAGCGCGCGCAACGGCCCGCCTGCCAGGGCAGCAAGACGCGGCATCAGGTCCGGACACGCCCAGCTTGGCACGCGGACGGATGCGAGCATGGCGGACCGCGGCGGCCGACGCTCTCCGGCGCCGTTGCCGGGCTCGCGCCGCACGTGCTGCGCCACATCGGGCTGCTCGCCGGGACAGCGCTGATCGCCGGCGCCGGCGGCACTGCCTTGTTCGGGATCCTCGGCCTGGCCCTGTCCGTGCCCATGCTGCTGAGGCTACGGCGCCGTTACGCCTCCTGGTGGGCCCCGGCAATCGGCCTGGCGGTGTTCGCGGTGATGTTCTCGCTGTCCGCATTCGTGATCGGCCCGCCATCAACGCAGGCCAGCCGGGCGGCGGCCAGCCCACGCCATCCGTCAATCACAGCAGTCACTACACGTGACCAGCCAGGCAGCTTCCCCCGGGCACTGCAGTCCTCGGCTGGCGGGAGGGCCGCCACGCGAAGCAACCAGGCGGGACTGAAGCGAGAGCCGACGCCGTCGCGTCTCCGGAAAGCCTGCTGCCAACTCCGGGGCGGGCATCGGCTCTGGCGCGGAAGGAAGAGTCAGCGCGCGGGACGCAGCCCGTCCATGGTGATCGTGACGAGCCGGCGAACTGCGGCCGCGGAAGGCATGCTGCTGGCAGCGGTCAGGGCATGGAGGCAATAGGAAGCGAGCTCGTCGGGCCCGGCATCATCGCGGACGGCACCGGCCATCGCGGCCTCGCGCAGCAGGTCGGCGATCATGCCGCGGACCTGCTGCTGCGCTCGGCTGACCTGCTCGTCACGGTGCAGGAGGGCCGCTAGCTCGGCGCTGTCATGACCGCGGGACTCCCGGGAGATCAGAGCATAGGCCTCGAGCACCGCCTTCAGCCGCCCGGGCGCGTCGTCGGCCCGATCCCGGACCTCGGCCAGATATTCCAGGTGCCCGGTGATCTGGCGGCCATGCCAGGCAATCAGGATCGACTCGACGTCCGGGAAGTACTTGTACAGCGTGGCGCGCCCGACACCTGCCTGCTCCGCTATCTGGGACATCGTCACCGACCGCAGCCCATGGTCGGCGACCAGCGCCGCGGCCGCGTCCACGACCGCATCACGCACCGCGCGGCGGTGCGCCTCGATGGTGCTGTCCCACAGCTTCGGCACCCTGCAAGTGTACGTGACGCCCAGTGCCATGACACTATGATTCTTATATAGACACGTTGTCTTGATAACAAATAGCGAAGGACAGGCGATGAATCCGATGAGCCAGCAGCCGACCTTCAGATCCGAAGCCCGAGTCCGGACGGCGAGGGGCGAGCGGTACGCCAAGCAGCTCTGCAGCCACGCCGCACACATGGCCAGCCGCGCGGAGTGGACCCCGCCGGAAGGCATGATCGAGTTCCCCGACAACATGGGGACCTGCCGGATAACCGCCGAACCCGGCCACCTCGTCCTCGCCCTCCAGGCCGCAGACCCAGTCAACCTCGGCAGGTTGCAGCAGATCATCGCCAGCAACATCAAGCGGTTCGCCAGCCGAGAAGGCCTCACGGTGAACTGGATTCAGCCAGCAGCTCATTGAGCGCGCCGACTGTGCACTTGCGGATCTCTAACTCTTCGGCCATGCCCGGCGTGGCAGCAAGGGCCACAAGCACACCCAATCCCGGGGGCCACTACGCCAGGGAAGGCCATCTACTGGCCCCGGCCGGGCCCGAAACGGTCAAACGGCACGATCATTGTGGACACTGGGAATGCCACCCCGACCCTGCTCGGTATCCGAGCGGTGTAATCTGGCGCTTTCCCTTGAGCTACATCATCAGGCCCGCGCCGACTTTGCCTCCGGCCCGGGCCTGATGCAATGAAGTCTTGTGGCGGCGGGCTACCGCGCGATCAGTCATGAACGCCGACATCACTGATCACAAGGCTCCGCGGCGGGACGCATCAGCAAGCCGCCCAGGCGCGGGTCTCCGGCTCGGATGCTGTGCCGGGGCTGGCGAGAGCATCAGCGACCTGGAGCACCAACACGCGGAGCGTCGCCTCAGCGACGTGGTGCAGGACGGCGCGGTCGAGCCCGGCGCCAAGACGGCCCAGCGGCGGCCGGTAGGCGCCCTCCAGCGTGAGCCGTGTCCCTTCACCAGCAGCCGCGACCGTCATATCGGCGTCCAGTACCGGGAACAGGCCCCCGGCGACACCAGTGGCCTCCCACCGCAGCCCCGACCCTCGTGCCAGCGCCCCGGTCCGCTGGTTCGGTGAACTGGACCCGGACCAGCTTTGAGACACCGGGCAGATCGCCGAACGGCCCCACCCGGATCAGGACGGCGAGGCCCTCGTCGTATGCGGCACGCGGGGCGGTGACATGGGTAATACGCCAGCCCAGCCCCTGCACATATGCTGACCAGCGTAAATCAAGTCAAGATCAACTTATCCCGGAAACTCGGGACTAGCGGTCGGCGCTTGCCCTGGCAAACGTAGTAGCCCTTGCCGCGGACACTAATGATCAGCCCTTCGTCCCGCAAGGTGGTCAGCGCGTGCGCGGCCGTGGGGTGCGATACGCGCCGTGATCCTGGGCCAGGCTGAGGATGGACAGCACGCGGCCGGTCAGCTCGGCGAGGCGATCTGCTGGCGAAGGATCGCGGCGAGCTGCTGGTGCAGCGGAACTGGCGAGTCATGGTCGAGCACGACACGTGACCTAACTTCCCCCGTGATCGCACGTCTTCTCCCCAGCGCACCGGGACGCGCACGCCGCCGAGCCGATCCCCCCGGGCTTGTCGCGGCACTCCCCGCCTCGGCCCCGCGACACCGCCTCAACACTCACCGCAGTCGTACTCGCCCTGACCCTGGCAGGTGTATGCGCACTCGAAGCGGCCAACGACCTCCACGACCTGCTCGCCCTGGCCAGCAGCTAGTGGCGCGTCTCGCGCCAGCGGCCCGCGCAATACGTCGGGCGCCAAGAACTACACCGGGCTGACTGCCAATAGCCACTCCCACCTCAGGCCCTCCTTTGCGAAGCCGCACCAGCCGCCCGGCCGACGAGTCCTGATGGCCGCCAGCCGGTCTGGGACAGCTGGGCGGCGGCGAAGCGCCCGACGATGGTGCGCTACCCATCGGGCCTGGCCGGTTCTGTGGTCACCACGTCCGCGGTGCAAGCCGGGTGCCCGTTCTGGCGCAGCCATTCGGTAATGGCGGGCCGCCCGGCCGATATCGACCTCGAACGGCTCGAATTCCGTCTTCCCCGGTGATTTGATGGTCAACGGGACCGTTCTGCGCTGACCGGCCGCCGCTTCCCCCCGCACGGATCAGACCCACCATCTGCTCGAGCCGCGGACATATCTCAGCCGAAAGCGGGTCAAGAGCCGGTCAAGCCTTTCTCATAAGTCTCTTGGATCGTGCCCAGCGGCGCTCAATGCGGATTGTGAGTCGCTCCGCCGATTCCGGAGACTCTAGGTGCTCTGGTGTTCGACGCGATTTTGGAGCGCTGCACTGCCGAAGGCTGCTCACGCGCGGCGACGGCCATGACCCGCGCGCTTCTGCTGGTCCCACCTGGCTGTGACCGGCAGGCCGATTAGTCATCTTGGCCCGCAGCGGTGCGCGAACATCATGGCGGCCGACCCTGGCCATCTACAGTGCCCATGCCGGCTGGCCTGGCTGCCCGCACGCCACCCAGCGCAGGCTCCCTGCCTGCCATTTGGGGCCGTCTGCGGTGCTTGATAACGGGCACCGGAACTCCTCAGGGCTTCCAGGCGTCTAACGTTCAGGAGGTGTGTTGCCTGAAGCCTGCAGGGCGTTATGCCGCGCTGGCCAGCTGCGCAGTCGTTGTGCTGGCTGCCTGCACCATCTCGCTACCGCATCGGACCGGCCGTGCCACGCACGCGCAATCAGCGCCGAGCCGGTCCGCGCTTGGGCGGGCGGCGTGCCCGGCAGGGCGTCTCCTGCCTCACGGCTTCGTTTACATCGAGTGGGTCGACTTTCTGGTGTTCGGTGGTCGGCAGTACGTCGCCGGACTCGGCTCGGATGTGACCATCGACCCGTCTCGGCTCGGCCCGGTCATCACCCACATCCGGTGCTCGCTGGCCGCGAGCGACGATCACCGCCATGTCGGTATCCCGCTCGTCGACGGGACCGCCGCCTTCCTGCCGGCCGGCGCTGCGGTATTCGAGGTCCGCGGCTACCCGCCTAGCTGCCGTCTGGCTGGCTACGTCGACGGCCAGCTTCGCGTTTACCTCGCTCAGCGTGACTTGCACGGCGAGTCCGGGCCGGTTCGCCGCACCCTAACCGCTGAACGGGCGGCTTGAGGTTGAGCCTGGATAGCGTGAAACGTTAGCCTGCCCAGCCGTACGAGGTCCCGCTGATGCTGAGCACCCAGGTGTGGCGGATATCGCATCCACCTGATCCACGGTCCAGCAGTCGAGGGTTGCCGCAGCCCGAGATCAGTGCCGACCTGTTCGGGCCTGGGAAAGCGAACAAGCATACTGATCCGCACCTGGTTGCCGGGTTCGGTGATCCGGCGGAGCTGGAGCCGGAGCGCCGGCCCGACGGGACGCGGGACGTGCGCCGTCTGGCCGGGTTGCTAGAGCAGCCCCTCGTAGCCGGCATGCGCTGCCCAGGGAGTACCACGGCCGAGAGCCGAGATCCCGACGACACGCCTGACTGAAAGCCGCTTGAAAGCTTCGGCCGCCGGCCGGGTGAAACCGACATAGGCGGCTTCGACGCTCTCAGCCCGCGGAACCGGAGGCCCGAGCCAGAAGACTGCGTCGGCGCCTTCGAAAGCCGCGCTCCAGGCATCCACTCGATCTCTAACATCAATCAGTTACTGGTCACCGAGAGCGTATTCCTGGTCAGCGGCTGTAAGCCCGTGATGCAACGCATCGAAGACCTGATCGAGCTCCGTCTCTGAGATCACCAGCGGCGGCGCGATGAACAAGGACGTCTGCTCGCCGCTGGTGGCGATCAGAACGCCCGCTTCCAGCGCCCTGGCCACCACCCTGCTCGCGAGCGGTTCAGCCTCCTCGCCGCGCCATTCGCGCCAGTCGGGTCCGTGCAGTTCCACGGTCCAGTGCAAACCACGCCCGTCAACCCGCGCGACGCTTGGGTGCTGGCCGGCCACCTCGGAGAGCTTCCGGAACATGTACCCGTCTAGGCCCAGAGCGCGCTCATAGATCCGGTCGCGGCTAGACACGCGCAGGTGAGCGCGAAGTGCTGCCATCGCGATGGGATGGGCCCGGTAGGTCGAGTAAGTCTGCCAGCTGGTGCCGCTGAGGCGATCGGTTACTTCTTCCGAAAGGACGACGGCGCCGGCCGGCGCTCCGCCTGCGCTCATGCATTTGCCCAAGGTGACGAAGTCCGGCCGGGATTGGCTGTGCTGGAACTGGAACCAGCCGCCGACCCGGCCGAAGCCGGTCACCGTCTCATCTGCGATCCAGTAGGCACCGGTTTCCTTCGCGAGTGCGGCCACCTGGTCCTGGTACTTCGCAGAGTGATAGATGCCGCCCTGGCTGTAATCGAGCAGTACCGCGGCGCTGTCCGCCAGCTGGGCCCTGGCGCCGATCGTCCACTCTCCGCCCGCCGTTGGATCTGCCTGCCCGGTGACCCTGGCTCCTCGGGGCGCGGGAAGCTCATGGACAGTCGCTAGCCGCGGCGGCGCGGCCACACCTTTGGCCGAGGAAAGACCGCCATGCCACTGGGGCTGGACGGTGAGGTCGCGGGCCAGGCCAGCACCGCCGTGATAGGCGCGCTCCCTAGTGGCCAGCGGAGAACGGCCGGTGAGGGCCTGGCACAAGGCCAGGACAGCGTCATTGGCCTCGCTCGCGCTGATGAAGAACCGCACGGCACCGGCCCAGTCTTCGCCAGCGAAGGCGATGCCGATCAGATCCTCGGCGGCCTCGTCACGCTCGGCCCACTGCCATCCCTCATTGAGGACCGGCGCGGCGGCGGCGCGGCGGATCGCTTCCGTGATTTCGGGGTGACAGTGCCCGAGCGGAGCCGCGGTGTTACTCGCGTCGATCACCTCGCGGCCGTCGCCGAGCCGGAACCACACCCCGTGGCCGCCCACCACCCGCAGATCCTGGGACTCACCAGCGGTCAGGCTGGTCGAGAGCAAACGCCTGCGTGCCGTCACGAGAGGGACTTGCCGCCGATCCCCCACTGGGTGGCCGGCACCCCTTCGAGCACCACCCAGATCTGCGGCCGCGCTTCCTCACCGAATACCTGGCACGCGGCGTCGGTGAGCGCGGCGATCAGTCGCTCGTTCATCGCCGGGTCACCAAACCTACGGTCGACTGCTTTGACTTCGATCAGTGGCATGGCTCACTCACCTCTCTGTCCCAGTTGTGCACTTTCAGGTCGGGGCGTCGCAAGCTCAGCAACACCCCACTATCC
>WNFC01003202.1_pt1 | contig 18910 bp, 23 predicted proteins | sample 5400541 | NCBI WGS metagenome assembly WNFC01 (sample SAMN13153342, study PRJNA577476) | soil metagenome | isolation source: 120 cm saprolite under Douglas fir tree site 2 hole 2 replicate 1 | place: USA:California | collected 2015-04-18 | reverse complement strand
CGCGCCAGGTCGACGGCCGCCTCGGTATGGCCGGTGCGCTCCAGCGTTCCGCCATCGCGCGCCACCAGCGGGAAGACGTGGCCGGGGGTGACGATGTCCTGCGGCCCGCAGGACGGGTCGATCGCCACGGCCACGGTGCGGGCGCGGTCGGCCGCCGAGATGCCGGTGGTCACGCCCTCACGCGCCTCGATCGAGACGGTGAAGGCGGTCTGGTGGCGCGTGCCGTTGTTCTGCGCCATAAGCGCCAGGCCGAGTTGCTCGACCCGCTCGCGGGTCAGGGCCAGGCAGATCAGGCCGCGCGCATGCTTGGCCATGAAGTTGATGGTCTCGGGCGTCGCCCATTGCGCGGGAATGACGAGGTCGCCCTCGTTCTCGCGGTCCTCGTCGTCGACCAGGATGAACATCCGGCCTTTGCGGGCCTCCTCGATGATGTCCTCGGCCGCCGCCTTGACCTCGCTGAAGGTGATCCGCCAGGCGTCCTTTTCGAGCGCGCTCATGTTTTGTGGTGCTCCAACAATCGCTGAACGTAACGCGCGAGCATATCGACCTCAAGGTTGACGCGCTGGCCAACTTTGGCCTGTCCCAGGGTGGTAACCGCCTGGGTATGTGAAATCACGTTGACGCCGAAGCGCTTGGCGTCGACCTCGTTCACCGTGAGTGAGATGCCGTCGACCGCGACCGAACCCTTGGCGGCGATGAAGCGCCCCAGCTCGGACGGGACCTCGAACATGAAGCGCACGCTGCCGCCTTCGGGCGTCATCGACGCGATCGTGCCCACGCCGTCGACATGGCCATAGACCAGATGGCCGCCCAGCTCGTCGCCCAGCTTCAACGACAGTTCGAGATTGACGCGGCTGCCCAGTTTCCAGTCACCGAGATGGGTCTTGGCCAGGCTCTCGCCCGAGACCTCGACGGCGAACCAGTCGCCGCCCTTTTCGAGCACGGTGAGGCAGCAGCCCGAGCAGGCGATCGAGGCGCCAATGGCGATCGGCGCCATGTCGTGCCGGGTGCGGACGACGAAGCGGCGATCGCCCGCCTGGCCGCCGGGAGTGACGGAGGTGATCTCGCCGATGTCGGTCACGATGCCGGTGAACATGTCCGTACTTAAGTCTCCCTGGTCCAAGTTTCCAGCGTGTCGCCGCCCACGGAACGGGCCGATTCAAGCCTGAACCGGGGCGCGAAATCGAGCCGATTGAAGCCCAGTTCAGCCACCGCAGAGCGGCCGTCGCCGCCGACGACGAGGCCGGCGCGATAACTGCTGACGCGATCCACCAGCCCCGCCCTCACGAAAGAAGCGGCGACCTGGCCGCCGCCCTCGACCAGCACGCGGGTCAGGCCGCGCGCGCCCAGGACGCGCGCCGCCTCGGCGATATCGACCCGCCCGTCGTCGCCGACCGTGACGTCGACGATCTCGACGCCCGCCTTATGCAGGGCCTCGCGCCGGACGACGGGCGCGGCCTCAGTACACAGGAGCCAAACCGGCACCTGGCGCGCGGTGGCGGCGAGCTTGGAGGTCGGCGCCAGACGCGCCTGCGAATCGAGCACGACGCGCAGCGGCGAGCGCGCGCCAAGACCGGGCAGCCGACAGGTCAAGTCCGGATCGTCGGCCTGGGCGGTGCCGAGGCCGACCAGGATGGCGTCGTGGGTGGCGCGCAGGCGCTGGCCGTCGGCACGCGCCGCCTCGCCCGTGATCCATTTGCTCTCGCCCGCGGCGGTGGCGATGCGGCCATCGAGCGAACTGGCAATTTTTAGATGAAAGAGCGGCCGGCCTTCCGTCACCCGCAGCAGGAAGCCGGCATTGATCGCGGCGGCCTCGGCGCCGCCCTCGCCAACCTCGACCGCAATGCCGGCCTGGCGCAGCCTCGCATGGCCCTGGCCCCTGACCCTGGGATCGGGATCCTCCAGCGCCGAGACGACGCGTGCGACGCCGGCCGCCACCAGGGCGTCGGCGCAGGGCGGCGTGCGGCCATGATGCGAGCAGGGTTCCAGCGTGACATAGACCGTGGCGCCGCTCAGCGATTCGCCGGCATGGGCGATCGCCTGGGCTTCGGCATGCGGGCGGCCGCCTTCCTGGGTACGGCCGCGGCCGATCACGCGGCCGTCGCGCACGATCACGCAACCCACGGCCGGGTTGGGCCAGGTGCGCCCGAGCGACCGGCGCGCCAGCGCGAGCGCCGCGCGCATCATCGCCTCAGTCCTTGAGGTTGGTCTCGGCGAGGTCGGAGATGAACTCCTCGAAATCCTTGGCCTCGCGGAAATTGCGGTAGACCGAGGCGAAGCGCACATAGGCGACAGGATCGAGGGCGCGCAAGGCGTCCATCACCAGTTCGCCGATCTGCGTCGAGGGAATCTCGCTCTCGCCGGAACTCTCCAGGCGCCGCACGATGCCGTTGACCACCCGCTCGACCCGCTCGGGATCGACCGGCCGTTTGCGGCAGGCCACCGAGATCGAGCGGGCGAGCTTGTCGCGGTCGAACTGCACGCGCTGGCCGTTCTTCTTGACCACTGTCAGCTCGCGCAATTGCACGCGTTCGAAGGTCGTGAAGCGCGATCCGCACGACGGACAGTAGCGTCGCCGGCGGATCGCCGAATTGTCGTCGGTCGGTCTCGAGTCCTTAACCTGGGTGTCCTCGTGACCGCAGAATGGACAGCGCATCTTCTCCCCCGTTTATTCTCTGGCTTAGCGCGTCAGTCGCGGTAAATGGGAAATCGGGCACAAAGCGCCTGCACCGTGGTGCGCACCTGGCGCTCGACCTGGGCGTCGCCGTCAGGGCCGTTTTTCGCGATGCCGTCGAGCACGTCGGCGATCAGGTGGCCGACTTGGCGGAATTCGGCGACGCCGAAGCCGCGTGTCGTGCCGGCCGGCGAGCCCAGCCGCACGCCCGACGTCACGGTGTACTTCTCCGGATCGCCCGGGATGCTGTTCTTGTTGACGGTGATGCCGGCGCGATCGAGCACTTTCTCGGCCGCGACGCCGGTCGCCTTCTTGGGTCGCAGATCGACCAGCATGACGTGGCTGTCGGTGCCGCCCGAGATGATTTTCAGGCCGCGCTCGCTCAATACAGAGGCGAGCGCGCGGGCATTGTCGACGACGTTCTGGGCATAGATCTTGAACTCGGGCCGCAGCGCCTCGCCGAAGGAAACCGCTTTGGCGGCGATGATGTGCATCAGCGGCCCGCCTTGCAGGCCGGGGAACACCGCCGAGTTGATCTTCTTGCCAATGTCAGGATCGGTCGACAGCACCATGCCGCCGCGCGGCCCGCGCAGGGTCTTGTGCGTCGTCGTCGTCACCACATGGGCGTGCGGCAACGGGCTGGGATAGACACCGGCGGCAACCAGGCCCGCATAGTGCGCCATGTCGACCATGAAGAAGGCGCCGATCTCGTCGGCCACCTTGCGAAAGCGCGCCCAGTCGATGTGGCGCGAATAGGCCGAGGCGCCGGCCACGATCAGCTTGGGCTTCTCGCGGCGGGCCAGCGCTTCCATCTGCTCGTAGTCGATCAGATGGCTGTCGGGCTTCACGCCGTAGGATACGACCTTGAACCACTTGCCCGACTGGTTGGCCGGCGAGCCATGGGTGAGATGGCCGCCCTGGTCGAGCGCCATGCCCATGAACTTGTCGCCCGGCTGCAGCAGGGCCATGAACACCGCCTGGTTGGCCTGCGCGCCCGAGTGCGGCTGGACGTTGGCGAAGGAGCAGTCGAACAGCTTGCAGGCGCGGTCGATGGCGAGCTGCTCGGCCTTGTCGACCTCCTCGCAGCCGCCGTAGTAGCGCCGGCCGGGATAGCCTTCGGCATATTTGTTGGTGAGCACCGAGCCTGCCGCTTCCAGCACCGCGCGCGAGACGATGTTCTCCGAGGCGATAAGCTCGATCTGTTCGCGCTGGCGGTGCAGCTCGCCCTTGATCGCCGCGTCGATCGCGGGATCGGCTTCGGCGAGGCTGCGCGTGAACAGGGGCAGCGGGGACTGCGTCATCCGGGCAGCGGCTTGGCTCATGTCGTACAACCCTTGGCAAGCTTGGCGACGCGGCCGACATGGCGGCCGCCTTCGAACTTGGTGGCGAGGAAGACTTTTAGCGCCTCGCGCGCCACCTCGGACCCGATCAGGCGTTGGCCGAACGCCACGACGTTGGCGTCGTTGTGTTCGCGCGACAGACGCGCCGAGGTGACGTCATGAACGACGGCGGCGCGTACCTTGGGGTTGCGGTTGGCGGCCATCGAAATGCCGATTCCGGTGCCGCACACCAGGACGCCGCAGGCGGCCTTGCCGCGGGCGATGGCGTCGGCCATAGCCTGGCCGAAGTCGGGATAATCGACCGACTGGGTGGAATTGGTGCCAAGATCGAGCACCTCGTGACCGGCCTGTTGCAGGTCGCGCTTAAGAATCTCCTTGAGGTCGAAGCCGGCATGATCCGACGCGACCGCGATGGCGCCCCCCGGCATCTCGACGATCGATCCCCTCTAGCTGTTGATCTCCCGGTTACCATATCCGGGGCCACAATGTCACGGTCCCCCCAAAATCGTGGAAACCGGCCACAAGACATTGAATCGCCTTGGGAAAACTGCGAAGCCCGCGGGAACATCGCAAAAGCATCGAAATGTAGCTGCCGTCAAGATTGCGCTGGGCGAGTGCGCCGGGATGGATGCTCAGGTGAATCGCCGGCCATAGACAATGATTGCGGCCGCCACGGCTTGAGCGGCAGCGGCGATCAGGAAGGCCACGACATAGTTGCCGGTATAGTCGCGCAGAGTGCCGAGAATGGCGGGCGCGAAGGCGAAGATCGCTTGGTTGATGGCGATCACCAGCGCGACCACCGTCCCGACATCGGCTGGGCGGAATTCGCGCTGAGCGATCAGCGGCGGCAACGATGTGAGGTTGCCGACGCCCAGGCCGAACAACACGCAGCCTGCCGCCAATGGCACCATGCCGTCGCCGAACGCCAGCAGGAGAGAGCCGGCCATCTGCATCAGGAGATTGGCAGCCGCTGCCACCCTGCGGTCGTGTTCGCCCAGCAGCCATCCCAAGGTGCTGCGCCCCAGCACCGCGCAAAGCGTGACCAGGCTGACCGCCAAAGCGGCCGTCGCCGCTCCAAAGTCAGGCTCGAGCCGGGCCATCAGATGGGCGAACAAGCCGAGCTGGGCGAACAGGCCGAGCGCGAAGGCGGCTGAAATCGTCACGAAGCGCGGCTGGCGCAGCAGCGCGCGGCGCGATGACGGGGGCTCGGCCTTTGGCGCGGCGGCCGCCGGCTCGTGTCGGAGATAGCGCCACGCCAGCGGGCAGACGATGCCGACCGTGGCGGCGGCAACGACGAATGCCGCCGACGACAGGCCGACACCCGCGATCAGCGCGGTCCACAGCGGCGTGAACAACAGACCGCCGATGCTGGCGCCGTTGAAGGCCGTGCTGATCGCTTTCGGTCGATCAGCCTCGAACCACGGCGCCACAATGGCGTTGAGCGCGGCGCCGCTCATGGCCGCCCATCCCGCACCGCTCAGCAGCAGCGCCGGCACGAGCTGCCAAGCCTGCTGTGCGCTCGCCCAGGCGATGGCGCCCGAGCCCGCGAGCACGGCACCGGCGATCGTGACGCGGCCGACGCCGAGGCGGCGCCAGATTTCGGGCAGGCAGGCGATCAGCGAGGCGCCCACCAGATAGTGCGCCGTGATCGCTATCGAAATCGTCGAGATCGACCAGCCGCGGGCCTGATGCAACGCCGGCAGATAGACGGCCGGTCCGTAGAAGCCGACGCCAAAGCCGAACATCCCCACGACGAACGCCGTCCAGACGACCCGCCAGCCGTCGCGATTTGCTGGAGTCATTTCGGCCGTCGCCACAGCACCACGAGCTCTCGACGCGTTGCGAATCCCAGGCGCCGGTAGAGCGCGACGGCGCCGACATTGTCCGGCCGGACATGGAGGAACGGCACCTCGCCCCGGTCGAAGGCAAGCCGCATCAGGTGCAGCGTGAGAGCGGTGGCATAGCCCCTCCCCCGCGCCTCGGGATGCACGCAAATGGCGCTCAGCTCGACATGACCCGGCACCCGCAGGCGCTCTCCGGCCATCGCGACCAGGCGATCACCGCGCCAAACGCCGAGATAGCGCCCGAGCAGCGGCGTGCGCGACCCGAATGGCCCCGGCTTGGTCGCGGCCACAAGATCGAGCATCGCCGGCACGTCGGCCATCGACAGCGTCGACAGCGCGGCGCTGGGCGCACGCGATACGCCGCCTGCTGCCATCTGCAGCATGGCAAAGCGGTCGAGTTCCTCCCAGCCATCGGGCAGAGGCTCCACGGTCGGCCGGAACAGGCGCGCCTCGGCGTGCGACGGCAGATCGGCCGCGAGATCGGCATAGGCGGTAGCGCTCGGCTCGGCGATCGCCGAGAACGGCGCCATGTCGCGGGGATAGTGTCGCGCCGCACCACGACCGAGGGCGTGCATGCGATGCGGGCCGGTGAGCGCATGCCAGACCGGATTGTCGAGGACGTTGATCGGCATGGCGCGCGAAGTATCATGGTCGATGAAAAACGGCTCGCCGGAATCGGACTCCATCGCCATGCTCGATCGCGACGAATGCGAACGCGCCCGCGTCAGACGCGACCGTCGTTACGACGGCCGTTTCTTCTCGGGCGTGCGCACGACGCGCATCTACTGCCGGCCGGTCTGCCCGGTGCGGCCGGCGCAGGGCAAAAATGTCGAGTTCTATCCCACCGCTGCCGCCGCCGAGGCGGCGGGCTTCCGGCCCTGCCTGCGCTGCCGGCCCGAGACGGCGCCGTTCTCGCCGGCCTGGCAGGGGTCGCGCACGACGGTGCATCGCGCGATGCGGCTGATCCGCGACGGCGCGCTCGACCGTTCGGGCGTCGACGATCTGGCGGCCCGGCTCGGCATCGGCGCGCGCCATCTCGACCGCTTGTTCCGGCGCCATATCGGGGCCGCTCCGCTGCAGGTCGCGCGAACGCTGCGCGTGCAGCGCGCCAAGCGGCTGCTCGACCAGACCAAGCTCGCGATGTCCGACGTGGCGGCCCGCGCGGGCTTCGCCAGCCTGCGCCGCTTCAATGCGGTGTTCGCCGAGGTTTACAAGCGCACGCCGAGCGAGGTCCGACGCCTGCGCTTCAAGCCGGTCTGACGGCAAAGAAAAAGGGCCCGGCGAACCGGGCCCTTTCGTGTAGGCGGCGGTAGCTTACTTGCCGACCGGGGTCGACTTGCCGTCCTTCCAGACATAGATGTCGTAGACTGGGTTCTTGATGTCGCCCTTCTGGTCGAAGGCGAGCACGCCCACGGCCGAATCATAGGTGCCGCTGCGCAGCGCCGCGGCCACGGCGGCCGGATCGGTCGACTTGGCCTTCTTGGCTGCATCCGCCCACACCTTGACCGCCGCGTAGCTGAACAACGTGTAGCCTTCCGGATTGTACTTGGCGTCGCGGAACTTCTTCACCAGCGCGGCATTCTTGGGATCGTCCTCGGCCTTGGGCGGGAACGACATCAGCACGCCGTCGGTGGCGGCGCCGCCGAGTTGGGCGAACTCCGCCGTTTCCAAGGAGTCGAAGCCCATCATCTTGGCCAGCAGTCCCTGCTCACGCGACTGCTTGATCATCAGCGCGCCGGCCGTGTGGTAGCCGCCGAGCACGATGATGTCGATCTTCGCCTGCTTCATCTTGTTGATGAGCGCAGTGAAGTCCTTGTCGGTGTCGTTGTAGGCCTCGTACATCGTCTCTTTCAGGCCGCCCTTGTTGATCGCCTTCTTGGTCTCGTCGGCCACGCCTTTGCCATAGGGCGACTTGTCGTGGAGGATCGCCACCTTGGCGTTCTTGTTGTTCTTCAGGATGTAGGCGCCGACCGTGGCGCCCTGCACGTCGTCGCGGCCGCAGGTGCGGAACACCGTGGTGTTGCCCTTGGCGGCAGCATCGTCGGTCAGTTTGGGATTGGTCGAGGCCGGCGTGATCTGCAGGATCTTGCCTTCCTTGTAGATGTCGGACGCCGGGATCGACGAGCCGGAGCAGAAATGCCCAGCCACGAACGCGACCTTGTCGGAGACCATCTTGTTGGCGACCGCTGTCGCCTGCTTCGGATCGCAGGCATCGTCGCCGATCGCCAGCTCGAGCTTCTGGCCGTTGACGCCGCCCGCGGCATTGATCTCCTCGACCGCCATGGTGGCGCCGCGCTTGAGCTGTTCGCCGAACGCAGCATACTGGCCGGTCATCGGACCGGCCGAGCCGATCTTGAGCTGCGCGAATGCCGGCGTCGCCACCAGGGCGATGGCTGCGGCGGCCAGCGCGCCGTAAGTCCTCTTCATGCGAGACTCCCTTGTTGACCCCGGTCTCCACGGATGTGGAGCTGGACGCTAGATTAGTGCCGCTCCTCCCAGCCCAGCAAGCCTTTGCGCCGGTAGAGCCACGGATATTGCTGCACCATGAGGCGCGCACGCGTCAGTTGATAGGCAAATGCCGCCACCGCAAGCTGGATCAGCCAGCCGAGCAGGAAGCCGCCCAGCGACCACAACTCGCCGCCGGCCAGCGCATAGTCGAGAAAGCGCAGCGTCGCCGAAAGAAGCCCAGTATAGAAGGCGATCTGCCACCACGGCCGCCAAGTGAGGGCCACGGCATGGCCTGAGGCGAACGAGGCCGGCCCGACCAGGACGATATTGAGCAGCAGCACGACGAACAGCGTGTTGCCGAACCATTCGACCATGAAGGTATCAATCGGGCTCATAGGTGGCCACCCTCGAGATAGGCGGCGCGTACCTCGGCGTTGGCCAAAAGTTCCCGGCCGCCGCCGCTCAGCCGAACCCGGCCGTTGGCCAGCACATAGCCGCGGTCGGCCAGGCGGAGCGCGTGGAAGGCGTTCTGCTCGACCAGGAAGATCGTAACGCCCTCCTCGCGGGCGATGCGGCCGATCGCCTCGAAGATTTGGCGCACGATCAAGGGCGCCAGGCCGAGCGACGGCTCGTCGAGCAGCAGCAGGCGCGGCCGGCTCATCAGCGCGCGGGCGATCGCCAGCATCTGCTGCTCGCCGCCCGACAGCGTGCCGCCGCGCTGGTCGCGCCGCTCGGCCAGCCGCGGGAACATGGCGAACACCCGCTCGAGGTCGTGCTGGAAGTGCGCCGGGTCGGCGAGCGTCGCCCCCATCTGCAGGTTCTCGAACACGCTCATGCGCGGGAAGATCCGCCTGCCCTCGGGCACCTGCGCCACGCCGCGGCGGATGATCTCGTGGGTGGCGAGGCCGGTGATGTCCTCGCCGTCGAATGTGATCGAGCCCGAGCGGGCGCGGGGATTGCCGCAGATCGTCATCAGCAGGGTCGATTTGCCGGCCCCGTTGGCGCCGATCAGGGTAACGATCTCGCCCCTGGCCACGTCGAGGTCGACGCCGTGCAGCGCCTGGATGGCGCCATAGAAGGTCGCCACGCCCCTCACCGCAAGCATCGGCGGCTCAGCCATCGATCGCCTCGTCGTCGGTGCCGAGATAGGCGCGGATCACGGCGGGATCGCGCTGGATCGCCGCTGGCGCGCCTTCGGCGATCTTGCGGCCGTAGTCGAGCACCACGACGTGGTTGGAGATGTTCATGACCACGCTCATGTCGTGCTCGATCAGCAGCACGCCGATGCCGTCGCGGTCGCGGATCGAGACCAGCAGCTGGTTGAGCTCGGCTGATTCGCGCGGATTGAGGCCGGCCGCCGGCTCGTCGAGGCAGAGCAGGCGCGGCTCGGTGCACATGGCGCGGGCGATCTCCAGCCGCCGCTGCGCGCCGTACGGCAACTCGCCGGCCGGGCGGTCGGCGTCGGCTAAAAGGCCGATACGCTCGAGCCAGGCGCGCGCCAATTCAATGGCGGCGTTCTCGGCCAGGCGATAGCGCTTGAGGCCGAACAGCCCGAACACGCTGTAGCCGGACGCCAGCATCAACTTGTTGTGCTGCGCCACCAGCAGGTTTTCGAGCACCGTCATGGCGGGAAACAGGCGGATGTTCTGGAAGGTCCGCGCCACCCGGGCACGCTGGCCGATCTCGTGGCCCAGCATGCGCTCGAGCAGATACTCGCGCTCGCCGCGCAGCAGCAGGCGGCCGACGGTCGGCTTGTAGAAGCCGGTGATGCAGTTGAAGACCGTGGTCTTGCCCGCGCCGTTGGGACCGATGATGGCGGTGATCTCGCGCGGCCGGCCGATGAAGGAGACGTCGTCGATCGCCAGCAGCCCGCCGAAGCGCATGGTGAGGTGCTCGATCTCGATGAGGGGTGCTGCTTGCAGCGCGCTCATCCGCTGCCTCCCGAGGCCACGGGATGCAGGCGGACCGAGGGTTCGCGATGGGCGATCAGGCCGCGCGGGCGGAACACCATGATCAGCACCATGGCGAGCCCGAAAGCGAGCATGCGGTAGTTGCCGAGCTCGCGGAACCATTCGGGCAGGCCGATCAGCAGCACGGCGGCCAGCACCACGCCGATCTGGCTGCCCATGCCGCCCAGCACGACGATGGCGAGGATGATCGCCGATTCGATGAAGGTGAAGCTCTCCGGGCTGATGAAGCGCTGCTTGGCGGCGAAGAAGGAGCCGGCGAAGCCCGCGAACATGGCGCCGACGGCGAAGGCGGTGAGCTTGGTGTTGGTCGGATTGATGCCGAGCGCCTTGCACGCCGTCTCGTCCTCGCGCAGCGCTTCCCAGGCGCGGCCGACCGGCAGGCGGCGCATGCGCTGGGTGAAGAGGTTGGTGATCAGCGCCAGCAACAGGATGATGTAGTAGAGGAAGATCAGACGGTGGATGCCGTTGAAAGGGATGCCCAGCAGCTCCGACGCGGTCTGCTTGCCGGCAGGCGCGGTCTCGGCGAACACGGCACCGAACAGTGTCGGCCCCGGGATCGAGCCGATGCCGGCCGGCCCGTTGGTAAGGTCGAACCAGTTGAGGATGACCAGCCGGATGATCTCGCCGAAGCCCAGGGTGACGATGGCGAGGTAGTCGCCGCGCAGTCGGAGCACCGGGAAGCCCAGCAGGATACCAAAAGACGCGGCAAGCGCGCCGGCAAGCGGCAGCACCGCCCAGAAGCCCAGTCCCTGCTGCGTGCTGAGCAGGGCGTAGGAATAGGCGCCGACAGCGTAGAAGGCGACGTAGCCGAGATCGAGCAGGCCGGCCAGGCCGACCACGATATTGAGGCCCCAGCCCAGCATCACATAGGTCAGGATCAGCACGCTGAGATCCATGGTCTTCTGGTCGGCAAGCGGGGTGAACGGCAGGATGATCGCCAAGCCAAGCAACAGCCAGCCCAGCCACTGGTTGCCGATGCGGTCGAGCAAGCGGCCCGTGGGAGTCCGGGCGGCCGATGCGAGGGCGCGGTTGGCCCATGGCCAGGTGGCGCGAATGACCAGCAGCATGCCGCCCAGCACCACGAACCAGTGCAGAAAGCCCGAGGGCAGCCTAAGCGGCGAGGCGCCGAGCGCGATCATGACGCCGCCGAGCGCGATGGCGGGCCAGCGCAGGCCTGAAGCGGCCAGCGACAAGCCGAGCCGGCCGAAGAAGATGACGATCAGCGCCACGCCGAGATCGACGAATTCGTAGTCGAAGCTCAATCCGGTGCGCGAGCCGACGTCGAGGGTACGGAAGCCGACGACGAAGATGCCCAACGCCGCGGCGACCAGGACGGTGAAGGCCGCGTCCTTCAGCATGGTGGGCAGACGCGACGTCATCGGCTCAGACCTTTTCGATCTCCGGTTTGCCGAGCAGGCCGGTCGGCCGGAAGATCAGCACCAGCACCAGGATCGCGAAGGCGGCAACGTCCTTGTATTCGCTCGAGAAGTAGGCGGCCCAGAACACCTCGATCAGGCCGATCATCAGGCCGCCCAGCATGGCGCCGGGCAGCGAGCCGATGCCGCCCAGCACCGCGGCGGTGAAGGCTTTTATGCCGGCCAGGAAGCCGATGAAGAAATCGATGACGCCGTAGTACATCAGGAACAGCATGCCGGCGACGGCGGCGAGCGCGGCACCCAGCACGAAGGTGAACGAGATGGTGCGGTCGACGTCGACGCCGAGCAGCGCCGCCATCTTCATGTCCTGCTCGCAGGCGCGCTGCTGGCGGCCGAGCGGCGTCGAGGCGATCAGCCAGGTGAAGCCCGCCATCAGCACGACCGTGACCACGACGATAATGATCTGCAGCCAGCTCACGCGAACGTCGAAGTCGTCGGCGCTGAACAGGCTGAAGCCGCCCGAGACGATCTGTCCGCCCGGCTTGGGCCGCGCGCCCTGCACGAGCTGCACGTAGTTCTGCAGCGCAATCGACACGCCGATCGCCGAGATCAGCGGCGCCAGCCGGAACGAGCCGCGCAACGGCCGATAGGCCGCGCGCTCGATCGCCCAGCCATAGACCGCCGAGAAAGCCATGGCGAGCAACAAGACCAACACGATCGCCACCGGCGCCGAGCCGATGCCGAGCAGGCTGCAGATCATGAAGCCGATCAGGGAGATGAAGGCGCCGATCATGAACACTTCGCCGTGCGCGAAGTTGATCATGCCGATGATGCCGTAGACCATCGTGTAACCGATGGCGATCAGGCCGTAGATGGCGCCCAGCGTGATGGCGTTGATCAGTTGTTGCGAAAAATACGCCATGCCCTTGCGTTTCCCCTACCCTGCGACCTACGACGCTTCCGGCGGGCCGTGCAAGCGAACTATTCACCGGTTTGGGAGGAATTGAATGGACGATCTCAAAATGATCCGCGTGCAAATCGCGGACCACATAGGGGCCCGGGATGACAACGATTTCTCGACGCGCCCTGTGCGACAACACGCTTAACCCCGTGTATTAGTGCGCCGATGGATACCTCTTTCGATGTGATCGTGATCGGTGCCGGACCCGCCGGCCTCGCCGCCGCCACTGAGGCCGCGCGTGCCGGCCTCAGGACGCTCTGCCTCGACAAGCTGGCGCCAGGCGGTGTCCTCATCAATCTCAGCCAACTGCACGGTGTCGCGGAGGCGTCCGACGGCCCCCAGATGGCGTCGCAACTTACCGACCAGGCGACCGCCGCCGGCGCCGAGATCGGCTTCGGCGAAGTTGTACGCCTGTCCGGCTGCGGACCGTGGACGGTGGAGACCGCCGAAGGCGAGCGTCATAGCGGCCGCGCGGTCGTGATCGCCACCGGCCTTGGCAAGGGCCGGCTCGGCCTGCCCGGCGAGGACAAGTACGAAGGACGCGGCCTTTCCCATTGCGCCTCTTGCGACGGCCCGCTCTATGCCGGACAGCCGGTCGTCGTGGCCGGCGCCGGCGGCTGGGCATCCTACGAAGCTGACGAGCTGAAGGGATTTGCCAGCGAAGTCACCGTCGTCGACACGGTCGCGGCCCAAGTGCCCGAGGGTGTCCGGCATATCGAGGGCCGTATCGTCGGCCTGGAGGGCGGCGAAGGGCTACAGGCGATCGTGGTCGAGAGCGCGGGCGCGCGGAAAACCATTCCGGCCAGCGCGGTGTTCGTCTATGTCGGCCAGTCTCCCGCTGCGGAATTCGTGCCGGATTCGCTTGCACGCGACGCCACCGGGCATATCGTGGTCGACGAAGGGGGCCGCACCTCCGCTGCTTCGGCGTTCGCCGCGGGCGACGTGCGGGCCGGCGCGCAACACTCCCTGGCCGAGGCCATCGCCGATGGCCAGCGTGCCGCGCAGGCCGTCGTGTGGGCCCTCGGCAAAACGAATTGAGGAGCAACGAGCATGCGCATCGTCAATCCCACCTTCGGCCTGTCCGCCGCCGTCGGCGAGACCGTGGCCTTGAAATCGGTCAACTGGAAGAGCGACGCCATCGCGCTGGTCTCGAATTCCAAGCCCAACGCGCGCGAGCTTTTAGACGGCATCCGCTCGAAACTCGGCGCCTTCCGGCCAGTCGACAATATCGACTTCCTGTCGAAGAACAGCGCCAGCCAGCCCGCGCCGAAGGACCTGCTCGAACAGGTGGCGGCCAACTACCGGGGAGCGCTTTTAGCCATCGCCGATTGAGGAAGCTGTTCATCGTGGAGTTTCCACGACAGCATCGAACTCGAGAAGCGCGGCATCACGGCCTACGTGATCGCCACTGAGACGTTCAAGCCGCTCGTGCTCGCGCAGGCCAAGGCACGCAAGGTCGAACCGCGGCTGATCGTGGTCAAGCATCCGATCGGCGGGCTGAACGCCGACGAACTGCGTGAACGCATCGAAGCGGCAACCAAGGGATTGTCCGAGGCGACCCAGACATGACGGACACGGCCGAGCAGGAGATCATCGAGATCGGCGATCTCGACGTCGAGGCGTTCAACGAATACGCCACCGAGCAGGGCTGGAGCGACGGCATGCCGCTCTACATCCCGACCGAGGACAAGGTGACGAGGTTCGTCGACACGGTGCGCGGCGACAACCGGCCCTACCCGCCGGTGCCGCCGCGCCAGATCGTGCCGACCCTGAAGAGCCTCGCCGCCAACGCGGTGATGGCCGGCTGCAAGCCGGAATACTTTCCGGTGGTGACGGCGGCGATGCGCGGGGTGCTCGATCCCGACTTCAATCTGCACGGTACGCTCGCCACCACGCACTCCTGCGCGCCCATGGTCATGGTGAGCGGGCCGATCCGCCATCAGCTCGGCATCAATTGCGGCTCCAATTGCTTCGGCCAGGGCTGGCGGTCCAACGCCACGATCGGCCGCGCGCTCGGCCTGATGCTTTTGAACATCGCCGGCGCCAAGCCCGGCGAGATGGACCGCTCGACCCAGGGCAATCCCGCCAAGTTCACCTTCTGCTTCGGCGAGAACGAGGAAGAGAATCCCTGGACGCCCTATCACGTGCGCCGCGGCTTTGCGCCGAGCGACAGCGTGGTGACGGTGATGTCGGGCGAGGGTCCGCACAACCTCAACGACCACGGCAGCACGACCGGCATCGGCCTGCTGACGACCTTCGCCGGCGGCATGGCGACGCCGGGCGCCAACACGGTCTACGGCAAAGGCCCGATGTTCGTCATCATCGGGCCCGAGCATGCCGCGACGCTGAAACGCGACGGCTTCACCATCGAGAGCATCCAGGAGGAACTGCACAAGCGCGCGCGCGTGCATACCTCGCGGATTTCGCCGGAGAACCAGGAGACCTACATCAGCACCGGCCACAAGCCGGACGGCGACTGGTTTACAGTCGCGCGGACGCCGCAGGACATCCACATCACCGTGGCCGGGGGCCCGGGCAAGCACTCGGCCTTCATCCCGTCCTTCGGCGGCACGACCGTTGCGTCGGTGCGAATCGCGCCGTGAGTGACTGGTGCGGCTGGCCGGTCGTCGATGAGCAGACGGGCTGGGAGAGCGCACAACAGATCCTGACCGACGCTGAATTGTCGGACGGCCTGCCGCTGGTACCGCCGACCAGGCGCCGGCTCGACGCCATGGTGGCCGGCATCAAGGGCCGCAGCGAATCGCGCGGCCTCATGCCGCCGATGTTCGGCGACATCACGGCCGAATCGATCGCCTATCAATGCGTCATCGCCGGTTGCCGGCCGGCCGAGCTTCCGGTGGTGCTGGCCGCGGCCGAGGCGACGCTCGATGCCGATTTCAACCTTTTGGGCGTCGCCACCACGACCGGCACGGCCTGCGTGGCGCTCTGCGTGCACGGCCCGATCGCGCGCCAGCTTGGCGTCAATGCCGGCACCAATTGCCTGGGGCCCGGCAACCGCGCCAACGCCAGCATCGGCCGCGCCTTGCAGCTCACCATCCGCAACATCGGCGGCGCCCGGCCCGAGGTCGGCGACATGGCGACCATGGGCCAGCCCGGCAAGTACACGCTGTGCTTCGCCGAGCGCAACGACGGGCCCTTCCCGACCTTGACGTCACGCCGCGGGCTCGGCGCGGACACCAGCGCCATCACGGTCATGGGCGTGTCCGGCACCGCCGAGGTGTTGCCCGGCGACGGCGAAGGCGCCACGCCCGAGGCCATTCTCTCGCCGATCGTGACGGCGATGCGGGCCGCCATCGTCATGTCGAGCATGAACCGCAAGAACGAGCGCGGCGAGCAGGTCGTCCTGCTGCCATTGGAGATGGCGCAGAAGATCGTCCGCCACGATGGTTGGAACCTCTTACGCGTGCAGCGCTACATGTTCGACGAGGGCCAAGGCGTCGCCCGCGCGCCCGACGCCATCCATCCGATCGTCACCGGCGGCGCCGGGTACAAGATGACCTACCTGCCGATCTGGGGCGGCGGTTCGCAGACGGTGACGCGGCTAATCTAAATCGTTGTCGCTGAAGAGGATCCGGGCGTAGTCACGAGCGCCGTGGAGCACACGCAGGATTTCGACGGCATCGAGCCATATGCGATAAAAGATCAGGTGGTTGCCGTGGACTTTTCGCCGGATGCCGTCGTTACGACGGTGCTCGACAAGCGGATAACCGAGCGGCCGTGGGCCGATGTCGACACAGGATCGGCGCAATTCCCGTACGAAGGTCGCCACTCTCCCCGGATTGTCTTTTGCGATCCAATCGCCGATCACCTCGAGGTCGGACTCGGCGGCCTCGGTGAAGAGAACTTTCACGCCCTGGATTTCGCCATCTTGCGATACTTGGCCTCGAGACGGGCAAAGACCTGCTCCGCGGGTTTGAGCTTTCCTGCCTTTGCATCTGCCAAGCCACGATCCAACGCGAGGTCGAGTGCAGCCAGCCGTTTTTCCCGCTCCTGCAGAAGGCGCAAGCCCTCGCGCAGGACTTCACTCTTGGAATTGTAGCGGCCGCTTGACACGAGCGAAGAGACGAACTTTTCCAGTTGGCGGCCGAGGTCAACGCTGCTCGCCATGCGACCCTCCATGGTCATCGGCAGCTTAGCCCGACCAATAACTATTATCAAACGGCGATCAGTGCTCGGAGAACCGTGCCTTCTTCTTCGACCCGGCCGCCATTCGATCCCGGACCCGTGCTCTTGCAATGGCTTGCGCCGTTATCGCGCTGCTGCTGCTGTCCTTGCGATCGGGTGCCAACGCCCGTTCGAGGGTCAGCAGCCGCCTCTTTTGCTGCCAGAATGGAATGGTCTGCTTCGATCCAAGCATCAAATCCTCCATCCGATCCACTCGCACACGCCGCGGCCCATGACCGAGTCCAGGTCGTCGCCTTTGAGCCACGGCATCTCTTCGGTGAACATGGTGATGCCCTGCCGGTAAGTGCAAGGGAGGCGCGACCAGTCGGTTCCCCAGAACGTGCGTTTGGGGCCGAAAGCGTCGAAGATGCGGCGGATCTGCGGATGCACGGAGCGGAAGGGATAGGTCTTGTCGTCGGCGTAGCATGGCATCGCTGTGACCTTGGCCGCCACGTTGGGCCGCTTGGCGAGCGCCAGCATCTTGTCGAGAGTGGCGAAATTTTCAGCCTCGGTAACGTCCTTGCCGCTCTTCAGTCCGCAATGGTCGAGCACCAGCCGCAGGCCCGGGTAGCGTTCGGCAATCTTGTCGGCCAGAGGCATGTATTCGTGATGGAACAGCACCATGGCGGAAATGCCCGCCTTTTCCATCTCGCCCCACACCCAGTCGAAGCGGCCGTCGATCAACGGCTGGCGCAAAATCTCGGTGTGGAAAGTGAAGCGCACGCCGAGCATGCCCTTCTGCTTTTTCCAACCGGCGATCTGCTCGCGCGCGCCGGACGCGTCGGGGTTGAAGCGGCCCATGATGCAGAAGCGATCGGGATGCGCCGTCGCCGCTTCGACGGCGAGGTCGTTGCGGTGATGACCGCGCCGTCGACGCCGGCCTTGTCCATTGCAGCTAAAAGCTCGTCCTTGCCGAGCGGTGCGCGGTGCGGCTCGCCGCGCGCGGGCCACGGACGTTGGGGTGTGTTGGCGGCCCAGATATGGACCTGGGCATCGACGATCTTCATGTCCTCTCCCCTAGCGCCAGCCGAACAGGCGACGCGTCAGCCCGGCGATCAGCCACATGCCGAAACCCCACAGCGCGTAGTCCAGCGGCAGCACGATGGGCCCGGGCATGCGAAAGCCGTTGCCCATCGGCAGGCCCTTGATCGGCAGCACGATGAACCAGTTGACCAGCGTCACGATGATGCCGGCGAAGAGGATCCAGCCCAGGGCGCCATTCAGGGGCCGTGGCAAGCGCGGCACCAGGAACGCGACCGTGACGCCCCACAGCCCGCCCCAGAAGGCCTGCGAGAGAATGGTCGGCACGTTCCACGGCGGCAGCGGCCGCAGGCTGTAGAGCGGCACGCGGGTATAGCCCAGCTCGTTGGCAATCCAGAAGCCGGCCTGATGAAAGATCAGCACACTCACCGCGCCGGCGATGAAGCCCACGAGCACTGTTCGCATCCAATCGGTCATGGCCTACGCTCCCGCCACGGCTGGGCGCGCTCGAGCTCGGCGGCCAGCGAAAACAGCATCTCCTCGGCCCCGAAGCGGGCGACAAAGTGCAGGCCGATCGGCAGCCCGTCGTCGGTCCAAGCCAGCGGCACCGACATCGCCGGCGCGCCCGTGACGTTGCACACCGACGTGAAGGCCACCATCGGCGCCAGGCTCTCCTGGTACTGCTCGAGTGAGCCATCCATCCTGACCGCGCCCAATGGCAGATGCGTTCGCGCGATGGTGGGCGACAGCAGTACGTCGTGCCTTTCCAGGAATTGGCCGAGCTGTCGGCCGGTGCGGTGGAAGGTCTGCACGGCACGGATATAGTCGTGCGCGCTGATGCCTTGGCCAATCTCGGCATGCCGGCGCGTCACCGGCTCGAGATCGTCCGGCCCCGCGATGCGGCCGCCGGCGCGCACCTGGAGGTTGGTGAAGGTGTTGGCGCACATCACCGCGCCGAAGGCGGCGCCGGTCGCGGCGGCATCGTAGTCGGGCACCGCTTCCTCGACATGATGCCCGAGCTCTTCCAGCAGCCTGGCCGTCCGCTCGACGGCGGCAACCAGCACAGGATCGATCGACGCCCCGCCCACGGGCTTTCGCGTGAACGCCACGCGCAACTTGCCCGGTGGACGC
>WNFC01009870.1_pt1 | contig 18913 bp, 22 predicted proteins | sample 5400541 | NCBI WGS metagenome assembly WNFC01 (sample SAMN13153342, study PRJNA577476) | soil metagenome | isolation source: 120 cm saprolite under Douglas fir tree site 2 hole 2 replicate 1 | place: USA:California | collected 2015-04-18 | reverse complement strand
CCGCGCTGTCGGCGGCGGCAGCATCCGCCTGCATCGAGACCACTTCAGCGGCCGCAGCCGTGGATGCGACGTTAACCAGCTGCGCCTCGGACAGATGCGCAGCGATGAATTGCCGACATTGTCCCAAAGCCTGCAGGGTGTGAGCAAGTGCGCGATCATGAAAAATGATGATGCGCCCAAATGGTCAGACATCAGACTCGGGGAGACGAATCGGAAGAAGACACATGATGATGAACCAGACACCGGCAACCCGTGACGTACCTGCTCATGGCTGAGGACCCTCTTGACGTCTCGAATCGTCTTCCCGCGTCGGACGACGAGACAGTGTCGTACCGACAGCGTGACCGCGCCTCGAATCCACTTGCTCTCTCCGACGTCGGAGCATCGCAGCAGATCGTAAGTTTCCGTCACGATCCCGAATATGCTGTTCTCCTGTGGCAACAGCGCCAGCTGCGCCGAGGGACCGACGCTGTGAAATACATCTGCACCAGCCGGTCAATTTTGGCAGATGTACAACAGATAACGATCCTCTTCTGATCGAAATGGTTCTGCACCGACCTGAGATGGTATCCCGGGGTAGGTAATACACGGTCTCAGAAAATCTATCGTGCGCGGCCTGGAAGAGATGACTTGAGCCCGTTGCCTGTGAACATGAGTATAAGGTAGACCTGGTGTGAATATGTGCCAGCTGGTCCGAGATATGCGAGAACAGAATGGCTTGCGCTGTTAGGCCCGCGCAAGTCGTTCAGGTCAATGGCAGACATAACTTGCTCAGTAGTTGAGTTGTAGGACATTAAACGTGCTTCCATCTTAGGTTCCCAGGCTTTCTCCGTGCAATAGCCGATAGAAGAGAGATAGTGGTGACTTCGGGGTACAACCACAACCCAACCGAGCCTAGTGCTAGTGCGACTAGTAAAACGCGTCTCCCTAACACGACTTACATGCACATGCACGACCAAGAACTATACATACGGTCATACAGGTACAAGTGACATTATATAGAAACAATCCACTTATGAACACCACCAGAGAAACGTAGATAGACAAATAAAACAGCTGCTCGACAAACGCCTAAGGTACCATCTAGTATCGTAGGACAGCGTGCATTCACTACTCCATTGTGCTAAATGAATTAATGTAGCTCGTCCTGTCGGCCAACTCATTTAGCATCAGGTAGTATCGATCTAGGGTCAATGAGATCAGGGAACGGTGACTGATGTCAAGAAGTGACTAACGAGCAAGTGGGACGCGCTCCCCAAGTTTGGTAAGAGCAGCACTAGAGGTATAATATAACACTAAGGGGTTAGGCCAACTTCAAAATGTAAGTACCACGTACATGATGTACTCAACCTCAGCGCAAAGAGTCAGAGTCTGTTCTTCTGAATTTGCATCCTGTGCGGCTTGCAAAAAGCGCACCAACACTCGGCCAGCCATGAACCAAGAGAACTGTCGAAAACAACATCAGTGATCTGGAAGGGAGACTCTTCGAGCAAAATATCGTACAGCACAGAAGAAATCAAGCAAAGTAATGTCAAAACTTGTAGATCGCACAATATAGATCAAATCAAGGACACTTCGAGATGCTTCCAAGATTCTGAATGCAGACACACAACCAGGGTGTGAGACATGAGCGTAAGGATCGTGCAATAGGATGATGGCACTATAGATAAACATGAATTAAAAATCGATGTGACGCAACAGGAGGAAAAGTAGTCTACGCACAGATAGGGCATAAGGCAAGCGGTGTACAGGTGCGAGTCCACACCACCATTACGGATGGGATTACGCAGATGCAGTGGGAAACTTTGCCTGAACATTGACGCGATATGGTCAATCTCGATGAAGCCGGAAGTTCGTCGTGGATCGGCGGCCCTATCTCGGGGTTCATCACTGTTCTTCTCCCATACTTCCGCGTCTGTGGAAAGATATGCGAATGCGGGGTCTCCCATGTAACGCTTCGCACGAAAACGCAGGTTAAAAGCTTTAACCCGGGACAATAATATGGTCCCTTTGATGTACAGACTGAACGAGTCAACTTGGTCTTCAGGGTGAAGAAGAAGGATGTCTTTTCCCAAAGCATGTTGCCGTTGGCTCGCGGTCCAAGTAATCTACGGATCTTCGTCAAGCACAAAAACATGCAGATGGCAACAACAAAATCGTGCTTACCCCAGTCTCAAAATTTACGCCTTTGATGGGAAGCAATTGTGAAATGTCCTGATCATCTAGGCTCAACGCCCAGCCATTACTGCAACCTCCCATACGCTCCATGGCGTACAATAGCCAGAACGTGTTTCTGCGAACTTCGCCCTCAATGACGCTTCCAGGGGGCGGTAGAAGAGAAGCAGTTCTGAGGGCGTCCGCGATAGGAAAGAATGGAGCGTCGACATTTAGTCCTAGGGGAACTGAGGTTCGTATGGCCTGCGCTATGGTCATGAAAGCCTAATCATCTTAGTTGATTGCATGCAACAATGCCAATATCATTACCTCAACCCATCTAAATGCTCAAGTTATCGGGGCAAGAGGGGTTTCAAAGGAACGGCGGACGTACCTTGCGTTACACCAATACCACCACGTGACAATCAATAGAGCTGGGACCGGGGGTCAACGTGCGGTAGAAATGAATTGAGATGTTTTACCTTGCACGACTTCAAGAAGTTTTCTGCCGGCCCACATTTGCTCTTCACTAGTTTGCTTGGCTAGTTTCACATGCCTTTCAGCAAAAGAATCAACATGGTCCTTCGCCCTGTGGCGGTAGCTGAAGATTTCATCTGATAGACAGCTGTTGATGGAAGATGTATCATAAAGGCTGTCACCTCTACACATACCAGCTGACACAGCTTTATCTGGTGGTGGCGTCGGAAGTACAGCCACGGTGTAAAGACTTCCAACTGCACAGATTGCGTGTAGGACACAGGGCGAAGGGAAATTGGGATGGTTTGGTGGTAAATTCAGCGCGGCCAGAAAAGTTGATACGTGAAATAGCCTGGTCGCATGAGGGTGAAAGGCGAAAAATGCCTCGACGCTGGGTTGAAGCGTTCAACTAGAATCACGAAACAGCTGTCAAGGATGCGGCTTACAGGTGGCGGACGAGGCCCGGCGAAGGGAGGTCCCCTGGCCAACCAGGCCAAAAAACATCGTAACCAAAATCATGGGAAAGAAACGAAGGATCGGCTGGGACTCCTGAATGGGTGGAGACAGTGGTAGAAATGTCGACCGGTTCTGGGTGGGTATCCATTGGTGAGATGAATCCTTTAGGGGGTGATGCGACTCCTGTAAAGACCGGGGATGATTGGTAACTTTGTGGGAGCCTAAGGTCGGGAGTGCGGAAGGTGGAAGGAGGACTGGGAAGAAGGGCGTTCGCGGCGTCGGAATAGGTCGGGAGGGATGGGGATTGTGATTGCGCCGAAGACGAAAGGCTTGATTGGGACTTGCTGGCAGCGGGCGAGTTTTGATCCCTGAGCATTGCTTCAAGTTCATCTAAAAAGAGGGAGGAAACCGGTGAAATGTCGCGCATGACCATGGGAAGATATCATGTACGCACTAATTCGATTTTCCAACTTCTCATAGCGATTTTTTGGGGCTTCTTGCGCCTCACCTGAGTTGGCCACTACTTGATGGGGTTTGAATGCTGCACTGCAAGAGGACGAATAATGATATAACCGGTACCTTCATCGAACGTGCATTCCGGGCCCTCTGGAAGGACCACACCAGCCGGAGCATGCGAGAGAGCATGTGCGTGAGATCTAACACAAGTCGAGCAAGGTCTCTGCGCGTCACTGGGTGGGTGGCAAGTGAACAGAACATGAATAAAGCGTCACGGATCGAAACGACGATCTGATCTGGGTACCATTACCATTTCTGCAGAGCGGCCGATGAGCAAACAGATAACGCGCACGGGGGCAAGGGGGGACGTACCAGTTTGCGCCTGCGACATTGGTGGCAAGCCTAGAAGGAGAAGGAGAGACGTAATGGAATGTGAGCGGGAGTGAGCGTGGCGCGGCGACCGGAAGCATGAACAAAGTTCCGAAAATCGACGCGTACTTGGTTTCTCTTTAATACGTTCGGGTGACTGCCCGAGGCCATCGGGCACGAGGCTGCGGCCGAGTCCTGCTTTGTCGTTGGTACCTTCGGCATCCTAAATGTTCGGAAGAAAGGAGAGAAAAAAAAGAAGGGGGGAAGGGGGCGTCGCGGACACGGGTTCGGGTGGCGTCGAGGAGCGGGGAGGTGGCCAGGAGCGTCAGAAGATAGGGCAGGAGGAGGACAAGCTCGTCTAGCTCGACTAGGCAAGTATCAGCAAATGTTTGCCCCTTTGCTGAGCCCTTGTCGCACGTCCGTCCTCAATCAGTCAGCAACGCACTCAAATGTCGAGTGATATCTTTCAACGGCTACTACATATCTCCCGCTCCCGCCTGACGTTCATACATACCTCAGGCGCACGCGGCCACTTTGATTACACATCGACGGAAATTTCAGCTGTTCCTTCCTTCGCGTTCCCATCAATTCGATCCCTTCCCGCAGAGGCACGTGATCTCCACTGACTGCTTTCATCTTATCGCTCATACGGATATCAACACGACACATCCACATCCTGCGCGACAATGATTGCAACAAACCGAGTCCGGACCTCTCTTTTAACATCACTATCAGTTTCTGCACACCAAGACGTTTTTCATTACGGACAATAGGTCATTTAGCCTGTCGGGATGGCGCTGACGACGATAGCGCTTACATTAGCTACGCGTTGGGACATCGGATGATGCCCGATGCCCGAGGTAGTACAAATGTAAATATGCCCAAAGGGTGAGATAACATAGTCGATTCTCTCCCGGCCGTCATCACTTGACGGTCCCAGTCCTCACTGCGAGATAGTCATTTGGGTTTATTCAGGGGCTTTTACATTTATTCCGGGTTTTTGAGCCCAAAAATAAATCCGTTCTGCGTTGACAGTCAAGGTGACAGTAGGCAAAATGCCAGGTTTTTTAGGCTGATACCGCGCGCGGCTCTTCCCAAAGCACACCCCTTTTTTCAAGTCGATGGGCGCGTACCTTGTACTTGTACTGTCGGTCTACTTGTCAACCCGGTGTCACCCTGTTTCTGTTTCAATCGCCGTCGAATCGTGTGCCTGTTAATTGTATTGCAGAGAACCGTGATACAGCCTAATGAATATAAACAATGCTATTGTGTGGTACTCGAAAGAGGTGTAGTATAGATAACAATAATCAGTAGGATGAACGACGAATACAGTGTTCCAACACAGCATTAATATTTATAGCTCCCAGAACCCAGAACAACACCTTGACGGTCACGTGCTCGTAAACTTGTTTATAGCGGCGAATCCTGCAGTGATATTCCCGACGGTTACGATGGCGTTTGAGGCGGAATGAAAATATAGATATGCGGGAGTCCACACTTCGTTGAAGGCGCTGTCCGTCAACGAGTCGTCGTCTACGATAGTGGGCGAGTTGGCAAATTCCGTCCACGTAACGCCCTTCTGTGCAGCAACCATCGCCCAATCTCGCACTGCAAGCGATTGATCGGTGCCAAAGAATAGACTGCCTGACGGCGTCGTGAACGACGACACAACGCCCATGACGTCGGGAGGTGTTACTGATCCAAAAACCGCTACTTCTAACGTGGGTATGGTGTTCAAAGACTGTCCCAGAAGGGTGTTATTTGACGGTGGAATCACAGGATAGGACAGCACGTAGTCCACGAGTTGCGTCGCGACGTTGATGTCAGGTATAGCTTCGAAAAAGTTCAAGAGAACGTGGTTTATGTTGTCCAGCGTACCAAACTGGAGGGGATCGGTTGTAGGGATAGAGGACGTGTCGGAAGTGGGTAAGCCGCTGAGAACTTCTCCGTTATAGACCACTACGCGGGAAGACGCAGCGCGCGAGAGGATGACTGCTTGTTTCGGGCCGGTTTGCGAGTCCTTGAAGGGTAGTCGCAGGTGAACTATATTAAGTACACCGTAAATGGGCCGATCCGCGAAGCACGAATCATTGAAATTAGCTTGAGTCGTGGGAGGTGACAGGCCGAAGACAGAGGTCTCAAGGGTCGTGATCAGTTGAGATTGAGACTGAGTAAGACCCGGGTAGCATGAAAGCGGTGGGGGGAAAGGTGCAGTGCTAGAATTGGTAAGCAAGGATGATATTGGGGTATTGCCTGCCGTCCCGTTGGCATCAAACGGTATGAGAATGGGAGAGGATATCAGTAGTGACGCAAATGTGCGAAACGTGCTCGGATCTTGTCCGAGAACGTTTTGCCAATAGTTAGTCATAGCAGTTGTCCGAAGGGTGGATGATGCTGTTCGTGGACAGAGGTCAACGCCATCATCAGATTCTGACTTCTTAGGTGAATACGTACCAGAAGCAAACGAATACATTCTATCCAACGCAGCAAGAGCCGTGCTGCCTACCTCAGCGAGTTGAGCGCTTGATGGCTGCCCATCCGTGACGAACGAAACACTTGGTTCAGAAATGGTCTGAGCTGCAAAGTCGAAGATGAAACCAAGCTCTGTCATCGAAAACTTCGATGAAAAGCCAGTTACAGGGCCATCTCTTGGAAGACCGCTCCAGTGGGTTTTTGAGATGAAATCACGCAGATTTCCCACCGAGGACGCATTCTGAGACAATACAAAACTCCACAATAAAGCAGCCTGGGCCCACTCTGTCCTATTAGGAACTATCTGTGAATCCAGTGCTGGAGAAACGTCGACCACTCGAGCCTGCGCAGCGCAATCACTACTGAGAGCGGAAACTCCGGAGGAGGACAGCGCGTTCACGACGGTTGCGGGGGTAATTTTCGAATCGAATTGGTCGTTGACAAAAGGAATGAGGCTGACAAGACTCTGAGCAAGGGGGTTGCATTGACTAGTGTTGGATGAGGTGCAGACGCACGTCGAGTCTACGTTGGTCGGTAAACCAATCGAGTTGCAAGTGAAAAATGCGCACAACTTACCAAGGTTACACGTGTTCCCGGTACGGCCGGCGGAGCAACTTGGTGAATGTGCATGCTTGTGGCCCACCGTGATACCGACCACGATCGCAATGAGGGTCAACAAGGCCAGTGCGGAAGCCCAAGCAAAAAGCTTGATCTTGCCGTTCCGGCTGGTTGGTCGCTTGATGAATGATTTGGACTTCAGTGGACTACGAGAACATTCGGACTGCGAGTCGCGAACGTCAACGCTCCGGCGCCTTCGGCCCAAGGTCATTTTAAGACGACTAACGCGCGCGCCGAAGCGCGAGTCCTTATCAGAATCAAGTTTGGGAGACGAATGGACGCTGTCGTGGGGGAGGTGGCCTGCAACAAGCATGGCATTCAGACGATCAGCGCGTTCGGCCAGTTGTGGCAAGGGCACTGAGCCTTCCATTCTTCGATGCTGCTGCGCTTCATGTATCGAGATAGTTGGGATGGTTGGTAGCGGGGGGAGTGGCTTGATTCGCATCCACTCCATCGTTGCGCGCGCCGCACGGACAGTACGTTGGCCGGCAGCGGATATAAGGGAGGAAACGTGGCTCCTCACCGTCCTCGACGATTGGGCAGATTCTCGCCGCTGAAATCTGACCGAGCGTTTACCAGCATCAAAATCAGGGCTCATAGGCCGTTCAGGAGTCTGGGTTTGGGGGAAGGCAATAGGCGATTGAATATCGACGGGCCGCGTCTTGTTCATTGCCGAAGAAAATACTGAAGGCGGATGGGAGTTTAGAGGCGAATTGCTACCATACGTGGCTTGAGTTCGTGGATAGAGAGAGTCAGAGATACTGATTGCACTGCTTATGTGACGGAGCGTTGCTGGCGCCATGCCTAGAACAGAGACCTTGGTACGGCCAAGCCCGGGTTCGATTATATCGGCATGTCCCTCATGTGAGCCCTCATGTGAGAATGAAGTCATGGTATCATCCTCGCCGTTGGTACAGGAATCAACGCCTCGCCCCGGGAAGGTCGAGGGGTGAGGGGTGGGGTGCGAACTCGGAGGAAAATGGCTGGGTCCAACAACAGGCTCACGATGGCGCGACGACGATGGAGGATAAGACATCTCAGATACAAGACTGCCCACATCAACCTGAGATGGAGGATGAAAACTTCGAGGTGACGAATCAGCAGGAGATCTGAAGGATGCGGCTGAGGAAAGTAGCCCAGTGATGAACGAAGTCGACAGCATTCTCTCTTCGGCCGCATCCACAGAAATGATGGAAGAGCCTTCGTGCCAATCATAGGGCGATAGCTTACCCTCCATATGTAAAGAAGTTGGGCTCTGCGATGTTGCACGACGATCCGAGTTATGTGGGCGATCTGTCTTGCCAGGTCCACGAGACGGAATGGTGTNTATCGGTGAAGTGATGGAAAATGTGCTTTGTGCAGGAGAGGGCACGCCGGGTACTGGTCGAACGATTTGGCTTGGCAATCCACTCATGCGATTGACTCGTAGGGGTGAGGTGACCGTAAAAGTGCTGGTCGAGGGTGATGGCGATCCAGAGCGGGAACCGGCGCGTGGGGTTGCGGCGACAGTAAATGTGCTCTGCGCCGGGGAGGGAAGGAACCGTTCTGTGGTAGGGCTAGGTGTAGCAGAAGAAGGAATGGTCATGGGTGGAGGGGGGAATTGGGACAGACATAGGGATCCTTCTGTGATTCCCGTGGCGTAGGTATTGAAGCTGATAGTGCTGTCTGCAATACCGGACGCGCTGGTAAGGAGAGAAGTGCGGAAGCGGTGTTGGGAGGAAGAAGGATCATGGTCCGTCGGTGAATTCTCAGACATTGATGAGGACGACAGAGATAAAAGGCGAAGGATGAAGTCGCGACCAGATTTCAAAAACTCGCGAAAGGGTCAGAAAAGAAAGTAGTTATGGCATAAATAAGGGCCTGAGCCGGGCGGTGACGGGATAGACTGGAGGAGAAAATGCCGTGACGGGACGGAGTGATAAGGAACGCGGATCAGATGGTGGGGGAGTGGCGATGATTTCAAACCAGCCGAATGAAACGAGAAAGAGAGTGAAGGAGCGTGTTGTAAAAGAAGGACGAGAAGGAAGGAGTGGGAGGTACGTATTGTACTTGAAGGTTCGTTCAGTCCATGCAGCCGTGGCGGCAGCTGTGAGAGAATCGGTTGTCAACGCCGAGCCGGTCACGACGTGAGAAAATGCAGGAACGGCCGAGACAATACAGCCCTGTCCCTGCAGGCCATGCGATCAAAACAAAAGACGGGTCCATTAGGGTACAGACCAGTACAGCAATATCTGATTTTTTGTGACGGCACACGGATGGCCGAGTTTCGTGCGGTGAGACCCATCCGAAACCAAATTTCATATTCGGACAGCCGTCATCCTGTCCTGGCTGTGGCTGGTATCGACTCGACTGATCCCACTCCTCTCTGTCTACAACTGCCGCCGCGTGGCCCCCACACTAGCCACGCCTTGCGAGACGTGACGAGGAAACAAAACTCTTATAAACACAAAGGGGAACAGTGTGGCCCCAGGGAACCACGATAGTGGGATCCGAATCGAAACGATAAAAAACAACGTAAGGCGAACCACCACAATGTTAATGCGTAAAGGGCAGTCGACAAAGGTCATGAACAATTGCCATAAAAGTCGTAACCTTGAGCACGGGAGTAAATGGTATGATATGTTTCAAGTGCTAGTCCAGATGTGACAACCGTTTCATGCGATGACGCACTTGCTGCTCTTCGGTTTCTCCTTCAGCTTGGGCGGGTTTACTAATTGTCCGGGAATAAGCCGAATACAGCAAGGCGCAGAGATCTTAAAGCACGCACGGACGGCACGGATCGCCTCATCAAAAACGTTCTTCAATCCCTTTTGGGTCAGGGCAGAACATTCTAAGTACTTTACAGCACCGATCTCCTTCGCCATGCTGGCACCTTGGGTGTATTGAATGGGGGCCATGCGACTTTAGAAGATGGTCAGGGAGAACCGTCTCTGAAATTCAAGGGGATTTACCGGTCGCGGAGCTTCTCGACGGTGCCAGGATCCTCGCGCAAGTCTAGTTTGGTGCCAACAAGTACCACTGATGTTTGGGGTGCATGATGAGATATTTCGGGATACCACTGAAATGAACGATGGGATATCCTATCAAGTCATTGGATAGGGACAGCACGACCATACCTTTGTTTTGACGTTCTCGAAACTCGGAGGACTCACGAGAGAAAAGCAGATAAGAAAGACGTCGGTTTGAGGATAGGACAATGGTCGAAGACGATCATAATCCTCTTGACCGGCAGTATCCCAAAGTCCGAGAGAAATTGTCTTTCCATCCACCATGCCATTAGCCGAATAATTGTCAAACACTAGGTAGGGGTGACACTTGAAGTTGGACACTAACTCGCGCAGGCGAATATACACTTGCCTGTTGGGATGTATTCCCCCTTGGAATTGCGGAATGTGTCAGTGGAGGAAGGAGGAAGAAAATTGGCGCGAGACATACAGGAAAGGCATTGGTGGTATAAGAAATAAGAAGACATGTCTGTTTGAGTCCTTCGTTAGTGGCTGGGTCTGGGGGAATCGAGTGAATGTAAACGCCTTGCCTTTCCCACAGCACCATCTCCAACAACGACACCTGTCGTCTCTCTTGAGCTTGCAGCACCAGAGTGGGTGATGGAGGAGAAGCTTACATTTTATCGCTTGCATTAGAGAGGAACTTGAGAGGAGAAAGTTGACGTGTCCGTGGGAGTTGAGTGACCTTGAATGGAGTGTGAGAGGTAGTTACCTGAGAGGGGGTAATGTAAGCCGGTAGATCGTAAATTAGCCGCCGGGTAAGGGAGAAGGTGGAGACGAAGGGGAAACGTACTTGTGATTGTTAAAAGAGGATGCAAGAGAGGACTGAGAGAGAAGCGAAGAAAGGTCTGAACTGGGGGAGTCGTAGCGTGGTTGCGGCGGTGATGCAGTAGCGCGGTGCCGCCACGCTGGGACAAATAAGGCAGGGACGTCACGGCGCTAACGGGGGCGAGCAGAGCAGAGTAGACGATTTAGACATGACAACCCCTACGCCACGTCTAATCATCATTCGTCACGGTAAATGCATTTACTGTATCATTCCCTCTCTCTCGCATACACTTACTATTTCGCAGGCGAGACTGAATGGTCTCTTAACGGGTCCGTCATTTCCCACATGGTGCCCACACGTGCTCGTTGCTCTGACCTCTTCAACCATTCGGCGTGCAGTCGTCATGTTCGTCCTTACGTCAAGTCTGCGTCTGCCCGTACTCATATCTCTGTCGTATCTCCGCATCTCCGATCAGACCGGACGTACCGATATTCCTCTCACCGAACACGGACGAGAGCAGATCAAATCAAAGGCCTCGTTTCTCGTAGGGGAAGGAAGTGCGTTCAAATGGATATGCCGAACGCTTTCTCACATCTTCCCTCAGAACTCATTGACACAGCCAACCTGCACATCATCCTTGTATCTCCCCGTCGTCGTGCACATGATACTTTCCATCTCTTAACCGAACACCTCCCCCAAACGCCGACCCATGTTTTCACAGCCGATGTCCGCGAGTGGGACTACGGAGATTATGAGGGATTGAAAGCACACGAGATCAGGGCCAAGCAACCCACTTGGTCCATTTGGAAAGATGGGTTGGTCATCATCTCCTTTCACTTGTCAATCGTCCCATTTGAATCACCCAGCTGCCCCAATGGCGAATCAGTCGAACAGATGACTGCTCGTGTTGACTGTGTTATTCGCCAAGTGCGTTCCCTAATCTGATACGATGTCCGTGGTGGTATTGAGCACTCGACAGGTTCGTGAATATCATAGGGAGTGGAGAGAGGAGGGTCAGGGAACCCGAGATGTCGTAATTGTTGCTCATGGCCACTTCAATCGTTGCCTCATCGCACGTTGGATCGACCTGCCTCTTTCCGAAGGTGCGCGTCCCAAGTACAGGACACAGAGGCTCTCGTTCATCAAACTTGCTTTCACAGGCGCCAAGTTCAATGTCGAGCCGGCTGGGGTAGGCGACTATCCAACTCACTTTGGAGTGACTGATGAAAATCGTCACCGATTTCGATTTCAGATCGCGATACTGAGTTACAACCACGATTCGCTTCAAGAACCAGCGCTGAACGCGCTTAACTTGAACGCCTTTTAGAACATAAGAGGAAAGGAAGTAGATGTATCATTGTTACATACATTGTATCCTCTGGCGGGCCGGAGAGCCAATTTGGTGCCTCGGGGCCAAAGGGAAGTGTTGACGTTTGATTGGACCAATGCCAAATGGCAGCTCGAGTTTCGCTTGCTTGCACGTTCCCCCAAGTTTACACCCCCCGGACGTAAACTAATGGCCAGCTCAGAGGTACAGCAACCTTTCCCCACTAATGGCCATGTCCATCCGACCGATGTCGAACACGAGGACACCACGGGCTGCAGCCCTGTCGAACCCCCAGATCGTCCCGTGCAGGACATCCCTGAAATTGGCCTTGAGGAGGCAGGCACCGCACAACACGAGCAGCCGCGATCAGCACAGCCCGAGGAGATCGCAACCTCACCTGTTTTGGACAACCCTCCTACAGTTCCATCAGCCGTTTCCTCGAAACACAAGCTAGCTACGTCCCCGACGAAGCGCCCCACTCCGACAGTTCAGACAACTACAACCAAGGGCGCTTCTGCCCCCCCGACGCCACAGGTGAAGAAGGTATTTACGCACTTCTCTAACCCGGGACGTGGGTGCTGCTTTTTCTGACACGCACCTTGCGCATTGTAGATTTTGAATTCGGGCAAGTTTGGCACGGGCGTCACGAAGGCTGTTCCGCCTCCAATTTCCAAGGCCACGTCCACGTCCACCATCTCTGGCAAGCCTTCCACGACCCTTCAGGTCCCTACCCTCAAGTCGGCGCCTTCATCCCACCCTCCTGCGAAGAAGTCCCCTGTGTCCGCCTCTGCACCGTCTTCCAAACCTGCCATGCCACCCAAACCATCAACAGCTACCCCTTCTGCTCCTGCCCCGTCACGTAGGACGTCGTTAGCACCTGCGAAATCTGCCGGACCCCCAGCGCGCTCCTCTACATTGTCCGCTTCGACATCCGGCAAATTGTCTTCCGCGACGACCTCTTCGGCTGCGGCGAAACTTGGCGCTCCACAACGTTCATTTCTCGCCTCCCCAGACTCGGCTGCGTCCGTCAAACCAAGTGCGACACCACGACCACGTGCTTCGGTGTCGGAGGCCGTGGTTCCGAAGAAGGCGGCACCAAGAGCTAGTCTGGTGCCATCCGCCAAGCAGTCGACCACTTCCGCGGCGCGACCCGCACGAACTCCCGGTGCAGGCTCTATATCTTCACTTAGAGATGTTAAGGAGGTCAAGAAGGGTAGCACTGATGTTGTAGAGATTCAGAGCAAGGTACTGTACTGCTCTTCTCATGTTACAGGAAGGCGAGGCATTCTGACATCGTTGCAGTTAGACGAAGCAACGGCGTCCCTTGTTCTTAAGACCAGCTTAATTTCTGAACTCGAAACTCAGGTCGACGAGTTAAAGGCAACTTTGGGCAGTATTGCCGCAGATCTGGAGGCCAGCCGGCAAAACCTCGAGGGTGCGGAACGTGGGAAAGCTACCGCTGAGAAGGAAGTTGCAGAGACGAGGACTACTCTGGCGGCATTGCAGGATGAAAGAGACAAGTTGGAGCAAGTTTCGGGCGAGGTGCGACCTTATCTCTCATGGGTTGTAGCCTGTCTCTTATCTGACACGAATAGCTGGAGACCGCAAGGACGACCGCTACAGAGCAGAATGCTGTCATCGAAACCTTGCAGGAACAAATCAAGGCTTTGAAAGCGGAAGTGGATGAAAGCAGGAAAACTCTAGAAGCTCTTCGTGCCGAACATGCCAATGGTTCTGCCGTCATCGCCGCGGCGGAAATAGATCGGCAATCCCTAGTTAAAGCCAGGGCGGATCTTGAAGCCATTAAGTCCGAGACAGCTGCGTTGAAAGTAACTCAGGCTGAGGCATTGGATGCCACGTCGCGTGCTGAAGCGCTTGCTACCGAAATCGCCTCCCTTCGTGCAGAAAAAGAGGAGAGATCTAATAAGCTATCGGAGCTCGAAGTCGAAATTCTGGAACTAAAGGAGGCACAGGAACTCGCAGACGAGGAGAGTGGAAATAGCAAGGCTCAAATCAATGTCCTACGTGAAGAAGTAGCACTGGCTACAGCGGCCACCGAGAGGACTGTTCAAGAGGCGGCAGCAAAGGAGAGTGCAGCCGCCGAGCACCTGGAAGAGCTCAAGGCACAACACGAAAAGGCGCTGGCACTCGCCCTAGAGGAGAGCAAGAGGCTAACCGAGCAGCTTCACGCCTTGCAAGCAGTGGTCGATGACCTTCGTAACAATCTTGGGTCCGTAAAGGCAGCGGCCGCGTCCGCCGCTGACGAACACACGTGCCGACTCGCCGAGGCTGAGCAGGCACACCAAGCTCGACAAGATGAGCTGACCGCGGAATTTGAGAGGATTTCCGCCGACCTTGCGGTGCGTGACATGGCTGGATTACTTGCGTTCATTGCAATGTTTATAAAATGATTTTCCAGGCCCAGGAAGCTGTGTATAATGCCAAAGTTCAGACTGTAAAAGATGAGCACGAGCAGCTCCTGCAGCAAGCGTTTGAGCGTGCAAAAGTGAGGTTTCTCACCGATAGGGTGGCACAATTGTTCTCATTGTGTAGAATGAAGCAGGTGACGCCCATGGACAAGACCTACAGGCCCTCAGAGAGAAGTCCGAGGCGGCTGCTGAACAACTTCGCTCTTCGCATCAGGCTATTGTCGAAGGTCTTAAGACCGATCACGAAGCTGTCCTCGCCTCCCAAGTGCAGACCTTCCAGAAGCAGCTGTCTAACAAGGAAGTCGAGCTGAAGGCTACCGCTGAGGATCTCGCGAAGGCAAAAGCAACCCACAGCACAAAATCGCAAGAGATAGAGTCGTTGAAGGTACAACTGGATGAGGCTCGTCAAGCTGCTCTAGCTACTGCGAGTGCCGCTGCAGCTGATCAAGACGCCGAGATTGCGCGCCTGACCAAGGAGCTTTCCAACGCGCGAGAAGACTTCGATGGTGTCAATGAGATGCTCCGCGCAGCTCAGGAATCTATGCGGGAAATGGGTAACAACCACCAGATGGAGTTAGAGGAGGCTGCAAAGGGGCGCGCTGATGAAGTATCGAAGCTCCGCGCCACCCATGATGCAGGAATACAGTTATTGGTGGCCGATAAGGCAAGCCTCGTGACAAAGTTCTCGGACCTCGAGGGCGAGGTGCTCACCTTGCGTGCGTCTGCCACACCAGCGGAGGCCATCACATCACCCAAGAGGAACGGATCGGCTTCAGCACCGTCGGAGACTGTGACGAAGGAAGAGCTACAGCGCATGCATGAAGCGCACAACCTGAAGATGCACGATTTGCAGGCCCAGCACGATAAGGATATCCGAGCCCTCCAAGAACAGGTAGATGCCGCGCTCGCAAGGGTGGAGGAAGCGGAGACAGACTTGGATCGAAAGAAGATGGAGATAACATATCTCGAACGGGATCAAGACGAGAACCAAGACGAGATCACAAGGTACGTGAAGTTGTTTGGTTTTAAGAGTTTTCTCGGTTCCATATTCGCTTTGGCCGTGATCATTGGTTCCGGCGTCTTCTGACTTTTTGGGGTGATACGCCGGGTCGTGTGCACTTTTTGGTGCCGACGTTGGGTTTCATAGGCCCGTTTCCATGATGTTGATTGCGCCCCATTATTATTGCCCAAATTCCATGCTACGATTCCCATTACTTATTGGCGTTCGGTCTTGCAATTTGCTTTGTTTTTTTTATTCATTTGCTCCACATTTCTTATTCTTTCACCGTTTCACCTCTTTCTTGATCGTGCTGAAGCTCACGTGGATTTCGTGCCATCAGGCTGAAGGAAGATGTGGGACGTCTGATGGAGAAGGTATCGTCAAACACCGAGTAATTGTCTGGATGGACCCGTCGCCGCGCCCGCGATCTGAACGATGTTTCCTGCTGGGATCACGCAGGAGGCCTGCTGGTAAATGGATGCTTTCACACGTTTCATGCATCGTGGACTTCGGCATGCCTCGTTAGCCTATGTCATACTTTATCCATGCATACCCTTACTCTTACTCGTAATGTGCAGTTTGTTGCCGTTCACCGCGGCTGAGTTGTGTGAATGCGACTGTTCGGGGCTGAACCGTACCGGACATCCGGCCAATGACCAACGCACACGGCTACTCATCGGCCCCAAAAGGAAACGTAAAATGCGTGAACCCCAATAGTTACATCGCACATAACTTGTCTCTACTCATCCACCATCCACCCCCCCACTAGACATCATGGGAGTCCAAAGAGAGCCAGGTCAGAAAGGTGTTAGTTGGTCTAACATCGCCGTCGGTACGTCTACTCTTCTTCTCGCATTGCTTGACTCCGCCTTGACCCAAACACGCGACAGGCGCGATCATGAACATGGTATATACCATCCTATGATTTTGTCCCTTTAGTATAGCTGACAATGCTATAATTCCACTCCTATTTGCTAGTTTGTAAGCCACTTCTAAGGTCATGCGTATTTTTCAACTAATTGCGCCCAATTACAGGAGGCAAGTTGGCCAGCGAATCAAGGAAAATTTGGCCACTAACCAGTAGCGCCCTCAGGTCACGACTCTAGGTCAGCCTCTGGAGGTCATCAAGACCCAGATGGCTGCGAACAGGTCGCAGTCGATGTTTCAGGCGTTACAGTCCGTTTGGGCTCGTGGCGGTACGGCCGGCTTTTTCCAGGGTCTCATCCCATGGGTGCGTATCTTGAGTGTCTAGACTGTCCTCCCCACTGATTTCTTTTCAGGCATGGATCGAAGCCTCGACAAAAGGGGGTGTGCTTCTCTTCACCGCGTCGGAAATAGAGACGGCCTCGACGTCCATGGGTTGGAGCCCAGCTACGGGCGGCCTCCTCGGCGGCATGGGTGGTGGTATTGCACAAGCATATGCTACTATGGGTCAGTCCGGCCAAACAGACCATCGCACTTCTTAGTTTTGGTCTAATCTACCTCTACCAGGATTTACGACTAGCATGAAAACTGCAGAAATCACTCGTCACAAACAGGTTACAGCGGGCGGGAAGGCGCCTTCAACTTGGGCATTGTTCTTCGAGATCTTCCGCAAGGAGGGCATTCGTGGTGTCAATAAGGGTGTCAATGCCGTTGCCGTACGCCAGTGCACAAATTGGGGTTCCCGGTATGTGCTGTTTGTTTGCTCTTGATTTGTTGAATCCTGACGTCTACTTTAGCATTGGTCTTGCGCGACTTGCGGAGACCTCGATTCGGAAGGTGCGCGGTAAAGAGGATGGACAATCTCTTGGCGCTATGGACAAAATTCTTGCTTCATCTATTGGGGGTGCTCTTGCTACTTGGAACCAGCCTATCGAAGTTATTCGTGTTGAGGTATTTTTTATTGCTCAACCCAGCCACGTCCTGTTCTTACCGTCGATTGTAGATGCAAAACATGTCTAAGGAAGCGACTGCCTCAGCTAATCGCCCAGCGAAGCTTACTATTTTCAACACTTTTGGTTACATCTACAAAGAAAATGGCATCAAGGGGCTCTATCGTGGGGTCACTCCCCGGATTGGTCTCGGGATCTGGCAGACCGTTTGCATGGTTTCATTTGCGGATTATGTCAAGGCATGGGTGAAGGGGAACCAAAAAGTGTAGAGATGCTTGTCTCTGGTAGCATAGAATAGATAGAATATAATAATATCCCCACGTTGACCATCACATGACCTTCCCCACGCGATCGCTTGGGCATACCCCACTTGTCATGACACCACCAACATCCCCCAAGGCGTCGAGGAATCCCCTTCTGCTCGCATATCTTGCGCAACTTTCACAGCATCCGTTGCGCACCAAGGCCCTGACAACGGGTGAGTGCTTTCGGCCAACTTTGGTTCCTGTCGAGGTCGAGGTCTTACCGCCGAACCTTCCCCAAAGGGACTCTGTGCTTCCTGCAAGAGGTCCTTGGCTCCCATCTGGCCAGCGTCCCCGCCCGGAGGCCCGCCAAAGATGCGCCCCTCTATTCCCACGTGCTCGCGCGTGCCAAGGTCGATGCGCGCGCCGTAAAGATGGCGCTGTACGGCTTCATCGTCTCGGCCCCGCTCAGCCACGTCCTCGTCGGCGAGCTGCAGAAGGCTTTCGCGGGTCGGACCGGACGCGCCGCGAAGCTCGGCCAGGTCCTCGCCAGCAACTTGATCGTTTCTCCCATCCAGACATTCTGTAAGTTTCTGGGACTTCGCGTTCGCGAGGCGCGAGGCGCTCGCGGGTGCAGAGGTGGCCGGCCCATTGCTTTCTTTCTCCGAGTCGTTGCTGACCCAACCGTGCGATTGCTTGCTTGCTTGCTTGCTTGCTTGCTTGCTGGTTTTTCTTTTCTAGTCTATCTCGCTTCTTTGTCTGTTATTGGTGGTGCCAAGTCGTGGGGCGAGGTCAAGAAGACCGTGAAGGGTGGCTTTTTCCCCGTTATCAGGGTTTGCTTCCGTTCCCTCTCTTTCGTCCCGTGCGCATCAGGGTTTCACTGATATTTTGTCGTCGCTGTCATTTTCTTTTTTTTTTGCCCCACGCAGGTCATGTGGGTCAGCTCCCCGCTGTCTATTGCGTTTGCGCAGAATTTCCTCTCGCCTGAGGTTTGTGACCACGTTCTCAGAAGACTGTAATTGACGAGATGCATCTCGCATGTGACGTATGTGGGCCTGGCATTATACAGCTATGGGTTCCATTTTTCAATTTGGTTTCTTTTGTACTCGGGGTGAGCTTAAGCTTCATCTTGCAAGGTCGTCGATGTAGAACTGATATTTTGCCCCAACAGACATATTTCAATACCAAGATGAAGAGGCTTCGCAAATCGGCGAAGAAGGATGATGATGGGCCAACCACTAATGATTAGATATTGCATATGTGTG
>WNFC01002765.1_pt1 | contig 18918 bp, 22 predicted proteins | sample 5400541 | NCBI WGS metagenome assembly WNFC01 (sample SAMN13153342, study PRJNA577476) | soil metagenome | isolation source: 120 cm saprolite under Douglas fir tree site 2 hole 2 replicate 1 | place: USA:California | collected 2015-04-18 | reverse complement strand
GATCCTTCGCGCGCGCCGTCGCCCTCGCCCGTCGCGCTTCAGCGCCCCTCTGCCGGCCGAGTTCCGTGTTCTTGAGGCTCTCCGGCCGGCCGCCGAGCTTCACGCCGCGCGCTTTAGCGGCGGCAAGCGCGGCCTTGGTGCGCTCCGATATGGCGCGGCGCTCTTCCTCGGCCACCATCGCCATGATGCCGCCCGTGAGCCGGTTCGCATTGGGCATGTCCGCAGCCGTGAAAGCGACGTCCGAGCGCTGCAAGCCGAGCAGGAAATGCGCATCGCGGGCGAGCCGGTCGAGCTTCGCGATGACCAGCGTGGCCTTCCGCACCCGACATTCCGCTAGCGCTCGCGTGAGCTCTGGCTGGTCGGCGCGCTTACCGCTTTCCACCTCGATGAATTCCTTGATCGGTTCCGCACCAAAGCCGGCGAGGTAGGATGCAACGGCGGCGCGCTGAGCCTCAATTCCGAGACCGGAGCGGCCCTGCCGGTCGGTCGAGACGCGGAGATACGAAACGAAGCTGTCTCCCATGATCTTGGCCCCGACCCTCATTACGAACGGCGTAATAGACCGTTTGCGCATGATCAAGGCCAACTCGCGAGATGCCTACTCAGTCAAATTATCCCCGGGCCCGGCCTGGCCGTCATTATGCCTCGCATGTCGAACCGATGTTTGGTGAGTGTCCGTCGACCCGGGATATCCAGGTAGCTGGGTCGGCTCAGCGCCGCCAGAAGCGCCCATCTGCTCCACATTGGTCGAGCGGCTCAAACCGACCCGATTCGCGCGTTCGCCGGCAGCTAAGACCAACGGTGCACCTGGCTAGAGGTGGAAAGCGATCGACGCCGAGCTAATTTTCGAGTGATGGTCTAAAACTCGGTTTTTTCAGAGCGCCAGTTCAACCCATGGGAGAGCAGATGTCCGATACATCCTATCAAGACCGTGTTGAGGAGTGGCTGGCCGCGTGCTTCCCGCCAGCCGTTCGCTCGGATCGCGAGGAGCGGACCCACCGATTTCTCGAGGAGGCGCTCGAGCTGGCACAGGCGAACGGTTGCTCACGCGAGGACGCTCAGGCACTCGTCGAATACGTTTACTCCAGGCCGGCGGGCAGGCCCGAACTCGAAGTTGGCGGCGTTATGGTCACTCTGGCGAGCCTGTGTAGCGCAACTAGCATCGCCATGAATGAGGCCGGAGACCGCGAACTCAAGCGCAACTGGGAACGGATCGACGCGATTCGGCGGAAGCAGGTGTCCAAACCGCACGGCTCGCCACTACCGCAATGACCTTCGGCGGGAGATTTAGCCCGAGCAGGGCGCAACAGATGGCCGGCAATTGTGCGAGACGACAGGCTTGATCATCTCCTTCGACACCCGCGACCTGCTCGATTGCTGCTCCAACCTTGACGTGGCCGAGCAGCGCCTCGGCAGCGCCCACGCGCAAGCGCTCGTCAGCCTGATCGCCGACGCCGAAGCCTTTGAGAATGCAGACGATCTAATAACGTTCTTTGGGTCCGAAGCGCACGTCGCCGAAGACGATTCAATCTCGCTCGCGATTGGTTCACACTACCGCGCGGTATTCGTCGCTGTTGGCGTCAGGTTCGTTCGCGACGCTGACGGCACGGTTGATTGGACCAGCGTTCAAAGATTGAAGCTAGCGGATCTCGCAAGGTGCCCATGATGGACGAACAGTTCACGCCCGACTGGTTCTCGAAGCCGGGAGACTCGCTACGGTCGCTCATCCAACGCCGCGGCGTCGCGCCCGGAGATCTGGCCCAAAAGCTTGAAGGGGGCATGACGGTCGTTCGCGGCATTCTCGACGGTTCAGTCTCCATCGACCTCGACAAGGCGAAGGCCCTCGCGGAAACGATCGGTGGCACGTCCGACTTTTGGCTCAAGAGGCAGACCAACTACGACGTTGCGCTCGAGCGCGCGGTTTGCCTTGCCACGGAATACGAGGCGGACGAGTGGCTGGGGCGCGTGTCGTCGCCGGGGGCGAAGTCGCGAGGACGGCTCAGTGAGGCCAAGCGTCGCGAGGAAATCCGGAAGCGCCTCGTCTTCTTTAACGTCGCCAACATGAAGGCGTGGGAGGCCCGATATGGTCGACTTCGCGACTACACACGGTTTCGGACTTCCGCGAGCTTCACCTCCAAGAACAGCGCGGTATTGTTGTGGCTCCGTCGCGGCGAGCTCGAGGCCGGTTTGGTGCCCACTCGTACCTGGAGTCCTGATGAGTTGCGGGACCGATTGGAGGCCATTCGCAAACTCTGCAAGGTGAGCCGTCCCATCCGCTTCCTCCCAAAACTCAAGGAGCTCTTCGCCGAAGCCGGCATCGCGCTCGTTATCGTCAGCGCACCAAAGGGTTGCTACGCTAGCGGCGCAAGCATGCTCGTCGCGCCGGACAGAGCGATGATCCTGCTTAGCTTCCGTTACCGTGCCGACGACCAGTTCTGGTTTACCGTATTCCACGAGATCGGGCACCTGTTGCTGCACGGCGCGCAAACTTTCGTCGATGACGAGAGCGCCCCTGATGACAAGAGTGAGCGGGAGGCCAACGACTTCGCGAGCTCGTGCATTATTCCGGAGGCTAGAAAAGTGGAATTCGACCACCTGTCCGCCAATCGCGACGCCATCATGCGGTTCAGCGTCTCTATCGGCGTCTCACCCGGATTGATAGTTGGCCAAATGCAACACCGCCGAGTGATCGCGCACAACAGCCTCAACTCGCTCAAGCGCCACTGGACGTGGACCGACATCGAGCCTGCGTTGACCTAACCTCGGAAATGCTGGAACTCGAGCGGCGTCTTCTGCCAATTGCAGAGCGCATCCTCCATCACTTGCATTCCAACACCGAGGTTGGCGTCCAAGCCGTCGAGCAAATCCTGGAGAACGTCGCTGGTGGTCAGTCCGTCACGCTGGCCGTCGAACAGTAGGTGAGCTCCCTTCGCGGGACCGGTCGCGCCGTCGAGATACGCCGAGCCCGCGCTGATCGGCGCGATCCCATACCGCCCAATCAGAGCTAAGTAGTCGAACTTGGCCAAGCGGCCGAAGCTAACGATCCGCATCTCCTGGTAGAGCGTCTCGAAAATGGTGTGCGGATCATTGCCTGCCCGTCGGATAACGTCGGCGAAGAACCGTTGGTGTCCCCCGGCCCCGATCCACCGGACGTAGCTGTCGACCACACGGCTCATGTTCCGGGCGCAATCGGGACGCAGGCTCTCGTATTTTCGGTGATTGCCGAACTTGCCTCGAACGTCCGGCCAGTTCGTGGCCAGCCAAACGGAGAAGGCGCCTGGGTTGGCGCTGACGGTGTTCCAGTCCCAGAACCCGGCGCCGAGGCGACCATACACATCCTGCAGCCGCAGCCAGCCGGTTTCCGCGGGCCTCGCGAAGTGCGTCATAAGGAACACGAGCCATGCGGCCTCGTCGATGTTTCCCCTCTGGACGTGAAAAGCCACCGCACGCTCGGCATCAAAGCTCGGATGATTCGGGTCAGCCCGATCGGCGGAGATCGGCTTCCGCTGCACGACCCTGTAGTAGTCCTCTCGACGAAGGCTCGCGACGAATTGCATAGCAAGCGTGTCCACCGCCCGCGGATTCTTTAGCCCCGGCAACTTTCGAACCGCTGCATCATGGTGCCGAAGCGCAGCGACGATCCTCTGCTTTTCGGCCTCTCTCGACGGCCACATTCCGGCCCTCAAGGCGTCAGCACTCCCGCGTCTCGGCACGAAGCTCGGGAGCACGTGGCTTCAAATATCGGCGCCCCTCAAGGTAGGAGCGGTAAATCGGATTGGCAAATTCCGCTTTGAGTTCGTCCAGCCGACCAGGGTGGCCAGTCCAGAAGACCTGCAGCAAACGGACGATATCCGCCCAGTAGTTCTCGGACACGACTTCGGACGCCACCACAGCCTCGCCATGTCGTATCCGATCCTCGGCTTTCAGAAGCTCCTGGACGAGCAGGAAGGGATCGCCCACCGGCATCGGCGGCATCTCGACCGGTTTTTGATGACCCTCCGCGAGGTATTTCCCTATCTTATCCAGATAGTCGACATAGACGTGCATACTGCCAACATACTGATAATATTCTCCTAGTTCGACGCCCAGACGCCGCGCCATCATCTCTTGTATCATCGTGAAGCAGAAAACGTCATGGGGAAGACCCCAGTAGGCGTCGTTGGACCTTAACGTTACCGACAGATGAAGTTGTCGATCACGCAAATGGAACTGTAGCGTCGTAGTGCAAGGAATTTCCTTGTGTTCAGAAGCGATGTCCTCGGCATTGAAGAGCTGCACCACCGCTCGTCGAGAACCGGGCTTTTCCGTTAGAAGAGCCGTGACGCTCTGTAGCTGATCAACCTTTCCGCGCATAGCGAATAGCCGAGGACCGTAGGCGCCGTAGAGGACACCATCATCAGCATCTTTCTTGTATTCGCCGACGTAAGGCTGGATGAAATCCAACCTGTCTGATCCAGCGAGATACCAGAGTAGTTCGCCGAGGGCGCTGAAGGGCTTGCCTCGATTTTCCGATCTGCTGATACGCGCCCTTGGCCTGGAAATGCGGAAGGAGACGCCGAGCAACTCAACCGTGTCGCCGCGGCTCCCCTTGTTGCGAAGTGGGCTATTGGAAAGCTCCTCGTAAAGCTGGATTAGAACAGCATCCAGGCTGTCGCCAACGATCTCCATTTGCCCCCGCACGCCCGTGCCAACTTAAACGGCCGGGCTCGTTTTTCATAATGGCTGATCCGAGCATTCGCAGGTTAATTTCAATGTGGTCTACGCCCAGTTAGGCGCGCGGCGCGTGTCGACGACGGGCCTATCGTGTAGGATGAGCCGATTGCGCACAGCGTTCGCGTAGGATCATAAGACGCCTGGAGCTTCAGCAATGACCGACACCCCCGAGTACATGGCGCCCAAGGTCCCGACTTGCAACAAGCCGAACGGCGAGGTTCGCGCACATCAATCGTCCGTAGGCGAACCCTGGTTCTGCTCTCAAGCTAAGCGGCCGGGAGGTTGAGCTGCTTCGAGCACCGCCGACGGCGGCCCCTCTGCGGTGCGCAGGTGCGATGAGCCGGACCAACGACACTAATCGGGAGCGAACGGCTCTTTTATTGGCCGTGAAGCCCCGGTGGTCCGCCATGCTGTTAGCGGGCACAAAGACTATCGAGTTCCGCCGTCGAGGACCAGGACGCACCGCGGTCGGTAGGCCGGTGCTTCTCTATGCTTCATCGCCGCTTTCGTCGCTCGTCGGCCACGGTATAATGCTTGGTTGCTCCCGCGCCAAACCGTCCGAGCTCTGGGAGCGCTATGCGGACCAGGGCGGCATTGCTGAACAGGATTTTCGGGCATACTTCACCGGCGCAATTTTCGGCGAGGCTCTGGAACTGCAATGCTCGCCGCTCTCGCAGGAAGTGACGCTCGAAGCGCTTCGCGATAGATACGGCTGGCGGCCACCGATGTCCTGGAGCTGGCTGGTGGCTTCGTCGCCGTTACTTACCCTGATCCCTGGACGAACATGATCATCTTCCTCTCGGGGCTATCTGCTGTAGGGAAGACGACCACGGCTGAGGCTTTTGTCGCTCGCCACACAGAGTTCAGGCACGTGGTTGCGAGCCGTCTCATCAAGGGCGGAGGGGCAAGCATCCGGCCTTCGAGCCGCGCCGATCTTGACCGCAATCAGAAAATACTTCTCCGGGAATTCAGGGAATTACGCCACACCTCAGCCGAGCGCATTCACCTCATACTCGATGGACATATGGTCATCGAGACAAGGGAGGGAGAAGAGTTAATAGAGGACAAGGTTATTGATGGTCTGCAGGTCAGTCATTTCATCGTCATAACGGATGATCCCTACAGGATTTATTCGACGCGGCGTCGTGGCTCTAGCGGGCGGCCGATTTCGCTCGACACGATACAAAGGTTACAGATGTTAGAGATTGACGCGACCCGACGGCAGGCCGAACGCTGCGGGAGTCCATCCTTCGAGGTGCAGAGTGGAGATGTCGAGGCGTTGGAACGCATCTTCGGATTGGACAGCTGAGCCATTGAAAACATATTCCAGCCGACCGGGTCGGTAGGAGGAATCGCAGACTTGTTCGAGCGTGAAATCGAATTTCCGCAAAAGCGGCTGCAGTTCCCCTACCCGTTCCTGACAGACCGTGATCAGCGGTCTATCGCAGTCGAGCCATGTAAGCGAATCGTGGAGCAGCCGCGTTCCCACACCCAGTTTACGGGCGCGAGGGGCAACCCAGAAAGTGCAAATCTTCCGTTCATCTGGCTCACGCTTCAGTATCGCTATGGCGGTTAGGGTGCTGCCCGCATGAACCGACAAGAGCGCCCGTGACCCGCTGGCGAGCCCCGCAACGACCTTTCCCCAAAACCAGGGCCGAAACTGCGGGTAGAACGCCTGCAAATGGGCGACAGAGGCGAAAAGACGATCGAGATCGCGCGCCTCGGGCTGGGGCGGCATGACATTGTCCCAGTGAGAATCAAAACATAGCATGTGTAAACCCTGCACACCCTATATATTGTGCTTTAGGGGGACGGTTGTAAAGGCTGGAGATTAGGGGTGGCGACCGGCCTCGCGGTCGAAGTTGCCACCGGCGGATGGAGCCGGTCCCATATGTAGGCCGCTGCCAGGTTACCAACGATACCCACAATCAAAATAACCAACACGTATAGACCAATCGTCCAGCCGATGACCATCCTTCTAAATTTGGATAAAGCATGAAAATCCGGCAAGTCAGTATTGGGAGGAGCTATCCGACGCCAATGATAGATAAATGCTTCGTGCTGAAGGGCACCACCTTTTGTGCCCATTAAATATCGTGACCAAAGTGAATTCTCTAGTAAACGCACCTTGTGAAAATCCGCCTGAGCCATCACGAATTGCGAGTCGCTCTCCCGTATCAGAAAATAGTGTATTACCACCACCTTGAATAGCTCATAATGGTCACGCTGAGACATCTCGTTCACAATCTCTTGTGGTAAGCTTCGCCGTTCGTTGAACCGAAACTCGACCACCTCATCTCTTGGTATCGCACTTACGAACAGCCAATCCGTTTGCCTCTTCAACTGGCTGAAAGCCTTGTCGGATTGCTTATCGAGGACAACGCGAAATCGTATGTACTGGTCTTCGTCAGCGCCGAACCGTGAGCAAAGGCGATCCGTGAAGTGGATGATGGTGGCGAATTGCGAATCATATTGACGGGTAGCGACGGTGAAATCCGCACCCGGCGCGAGCGAGTGGCAGCGTAGGACGATTTGATCGCTTGATTCTCGAATGCCGAAGGTACCGAATTGGTCTTTGTCGTCAACCGTGAAGGCTTCATTGAACACGGCCATTAAGGTACGACGATCATGAAGAACGCCACCTAAGTCGACGACATCCGACTGCCTGAGCGGTAATGGAAAGTATAGATTAAATGATCCGATTGAAGATGGATCACGGATCCTCAGGCCAATATCCAGAAATGTTTCTTCCTCGTTGGAACGTCTTTTGAATCGGCGGCGCCAGAGATTGATATGAATTTGGATCTCGGCACGGGTAGCATGGCCCTTTTGGGCTGGCCTCCACTCGTACCAGATCGCAAGACTCCCATTGTCCATGATTACAGGTGACAACCTTCGATTTATGAGCGAAGCCTATTGCTCCAAAAGGGCGAACTCCTTGCTTAGCTGAAAGCATTTATTTTTCAGTTAGCAACGATTTTCAGTTGCGCGGTGCGCTTAGGTTCGTCAGGACTGCCATTGCCACCACCCAGCCCTGAAAGGCCAAACAACAGATTTTCCAACTCCCACTGTGGAAGATTCAGCGAGCTGGCAATATCAGCTTTCGTAACCTTCTCTTTCCAGAGGACCGTCAACACCTTCTGCCATATAAGAGACTGCTCTCTTTCAATTCCTTTAGGTTCCGTGTCGGTATATCCGTGTTGTACCATTTGAATACAGAATGTACGGTTTTGCCATTCGCTAGTAATATTGAGCCTGTGTAGCCGATATGTTAGCGCCTGTGCTGAAACACCCCACCTCCGTTTCGCTTGAATGATCTGATTGAGCGTTCCTATGCGAGGAACGATGGCCAGCACGTCGGCCCTAGGCATCAAGAATTCTTCTGCGAACTGGTTAGCCTGGTCCTCTACTTCTCGCCCCCTCGGGCCCCCATGCCTATGAAGAACGAGGTGGCCTAATTCATGCGCGACATCGAATCGAGTACGTTCCGCTGTCTTGAACATGTTCAGAAACACGAAAGGCCGGTCACCCCTCCAGGTGGAGCAAGCATCAATCATTTTCGTGGTTTCTGCCATGGAGAAAACACGCACCCCTTTTGCTTCTAATAAATGGATAGTATTCTTAACGGGTTGCTCGCCGAGTCCCCATTTTTGGCGAACCGATCGAGCCGCCATTTCTGGGGAAAATCCCGAAAAGTCATCAAGCGCGGGCTCAGGCAAGGCGAATTTTTGGTCAATCCAATCTGAAAACATAAAAGCGAGTGACCCGGCCGCTAATGCCGCCCTTCGGTCCATCGCAGACATGGTTGATAAGCTGCGAAAACTCACTGCCCGTTCAGGAGGTCCGTCAATATCTTCTCCCGAAAAGAAGCCAATCGGAAAATCCAAAATTCGAGCGAACCGTACGATCATCTCATCTGGCGGAGTTATATCCCCGCTTTCGTATCGCAAGACAGTATGCGGAGTGAGCCCGAGCAATTCTGCAAGTTTGGCTTTGGTCAGCCTTCGCCGTCGTCGCGCAAGGCTAAGGCGCCCTGGTGTGAACATTTCTATTTTCGCCGAATATCGATGTCGATATCGGGACCGCCGTTTTCTGGTGACTGAATGTTTACCTCATCCCATTCGCCAGGATTTAGGATAAAGATCCGTTCTGAAAACTTTACGAAATAACCGGATTTGAATTCGATAGGGCTCGATAATTCGGCGCGAACATCGTCGCCATCATCAAACACGCATAAGTACCAAAAGGAATATCCGTCACTTTCATCAGGAAGCGGATTGCCTGATGAATCTACCAACGAGAATTCATATTGGTTATTTAGGTCAGTAATACGCTCCGAGGCCGGACCTTTGTAGGTCCTATTGCGTGGCGATGCATTGGGATCGGCCGTTCCCCCATCCGTACTTACGACAGCAAAACGAACCTTCCGTATTCTGTCGGTAACGCACTCGACGCCCCTCAAGATTTCCTTCTCTAATCCACGCGGCCGAAGGAGTTGGCGCATCATGCGGGTGCCAAAAATCCATGCAAACTGGCCACCAGCAGATAGCGGGTCATTGTCAGTGGCGTCACCGCGTGCACCGACGCAGGCCCTTACGACCTCAATCCATTCCTCTCGCGTGGTTCCCAAACGCTGCAAACGCTCGTCAACCTCATACGGATGAGCGTAGATGACCGATGCCATTATGGCCTCGCGTAACTTTTTTCTACCTCATCTGAGGACGAAGAAAGTTACGCCGTCAACGCCTAATCCGCGTTCCAGCGTCTTTTTGCCGCCTGACGTGCAATAGCTGTCCTTTGCGCCTTCGATAGCGCTGCCGCGCGCGCCTTCCCGCCGCATGTGCGGAGTTCCGGCGCTGCCGATATGACCGAATCGGTTTCCTCGATTTCCACGCCGATCGCGATCCGAATCACGCGGACGGCGTTGCCGATCACGTCGGGCGCCGAGCCGATGGAAGGAAGCGCAGCGACACGCTGTCCATGGACAGCCCTTTACCGACGCCTGCTACAGAGCGAGCGACCGCGAATTGATGGACGACGCCGTCGATGCCGCCGACCCCGCCTGCACGGGCTGCGGGGGAGCGAGATCCCGGCCGGCGGCACGGTGCACATGACGGCGCCTGACGGACGGCCGCTGGCGTTGTTCGACAACGTCATGCCGGCGACGCCGGCGGGCCGCATCGGTAGCCGGTAGGCTGCTCATGAACGGTGATGCAGCCAACTCGCCCTGAGACGGTCGGATCATGCCAAACGCAATACCGACGTGCTGGATCGAACAGAGAGAGTCACGGCGGCTCACGATTGTCCTGTCAGCCGTCGAGCCCGTCCGGGTCGCCGACCGAACTGCCGGAAATCCCCGCATTGTTGACCAGGATGTCGACCGGGCCATATGTTGAGAGCGTCTGGTCGATCAGCGTGCACCATGCCGCCTCGCTGGTGACGTCAACCGCCGCAGCGATAGCCTGGCCGCCGCCGGCGGCCGTCTCGGCCGCGGACGCCAAGATATCGGCGACGACGACCCGGGCACCCTCCTTGGCGAACAGCCGCGCCTCGGCTTCGCCCATGCCATGCGCGCCACCGGTGATGATCGCGACCTTGTCTTTCAGACGCATTGCGTTCCCCGTGCGAGAAGGATCCTCACCCTGCTGCCGCTATAGTGCCGGTCGCTCCTTTAGGCAAGCGGGGCGCGTCCCCCGAACTTGTCCCGGTCGTCGGGTGCTACCGCACCCTTCGTCATCGATCCGCACCCGGGACTACGCTGTCGATCGCGTGTTCGATTGGCGGAGCCGGCTCCGCGAAGCGAAAGCCGAAACACCTCCAGCGCGTCCTGGTCGTCGCCGGTGGCGTCGGGTTAAGTGCCGCCGCTCACGCCAACACCCCGGCTTCCTACGGTCTTGTCGAAAGGCTGATCGGCGTTAATCGTTTAACCGCGCTGGCTCGGGGCGACTCTGAGCGTTTCGAGGCTCCCGAGCGCCCTCGGCGGCAGGGGAGCGGAGGCGCCGCTTTGCGCCTGACCTAAAGCCGGAGCAATATTCCACGCCCTGGTCGGCAGCGCACGACGGCGATGGTTGCCGAGAATCGTGAGGAACGGCGATGGCAAAGACCGCAATGAGCCAACTCGAGGATCAAGTAGAGCTCATACGGCGTGAGGCATTCGCCGCTGGGTACGCTGCTGCCATGCGAGCGGTCCACGAGATCGCGTCTCGGCCGACTCCAGACGAGGACCTGCCTACTCCGACGGCATCGGCGCGGCGCGGTCGACCGCCTCGCCAGCCACAGCCGGCTCCGCGCGAGGCGCAGGCACGTCGGGCACGCGCTGACAGCAAGCCCGCAGCAAAACGCCTCGAACGCGGATCGAATGCGAGGTTCGTCGAGGAGGTGCTGCGAGCGCGCGCCCCGCTGGCGGTCCGCCCGGCCGAGATCCGCGCCGTCCTGCAGCGCGACAAAGGCGTGTCATTGGCGTTTACGTCGATCCGCCATGCGCTTGGACAGTTGGCGGCTCGCAAAGCGGTTGAGCAGGACGGGAATGGCGGATGGCGGATCGCCTGATGGCCGCGAACCTCGCGAGCCCTCATACGAGTACTCTCGATGTCCTCGTTACCGATCAGTAGCCCGTCATCCATCTGATCACCGCCCCAAACCGCGAGGCAGCATCCCGCTCAGCGCGACAATGACAAGACGTGCTTCAGCTGACGCTTACCGTAATTCCAGCGTGTAACAGTGCATTCCCTTGCCTCGGCGACGCCGGCTGCGCCGCATGCGTTCGGCGGCGCCGGAGCGGGCCGCCTGGACCTTTTCGGCTATTGCCGCTGCGGCTGTGGATTTCTTCGGCATTAGGGCAATTTCCTCGGTCGACATTCTACAGAAGAAAGCGTGAAAATGAATCGCGGAGATGCTCGGGGCGCGGCTGTGCGCCTTTACAGCTTGGCTGAACTCAACGCGGCGATCGCCGAGTTGGCTGCGGCAGCTCAACGAGGATCGCCCAGTCAGCTAATCAGCTCACCATCTTCGCCCTGAATGCCGAGTTTTGAGCCGATCCCGGACGTTCGCGGTGCCGGCAGCGGACGGCTCAGTTTGCCCCTATCCGGTCATTCAATAAACTGAGCCCCGACGACTCAGGTGGAAACCGGACCATCCTTTCCTCGCGTCGGGTGTCGCGTGTGTGCCCCGTCGCGGTCGTTCGGGCGACTGGAAGGGAAACCACGGGCCGCGACCCTTTTCGGGGATGTTCGACCCGGTGCAGAATCAAGAATTATGAACAGACACGGGCTGCTCCAGGTCGCGCTGTTCAGCCTCCGCCTTCAACGCACGTCGTAGCGTGTCCCATTCTTCTTTGTCCTCGACGCGCGCCCACAGCGCGATCAAGCGCTGATCATCGAGCAGCGCGGCGGCGAATCCCCATAGTGTGCGGCGCTCCTCCGGCGCCTGCATCCAGATAGTGGACGCCTCGATCATCTTTTCGAGCTCCGTGACACCAAAGCCGTCCTGCGTAAGCCAACGTCCCGCAAGATAGGCATGCATTTGGTCGTGCACGAACTCGAAACTGTTGCCTGCCGCACGTCGGACCAAGCGCACGGGCTTGCGGTCCTTTTCCGGTGCGTCGGCCAGCGCCACCAAAAGGTCGGCTGCCAAATCAGTGTCAGGCCTCAGCCGCCGCATGTCCTCATTCGGTTTTCGTTCTGACACCATGCGCCAAGCCGCCGCCGCCGTGCGGTTCAGCTGTTCACGCCGCGTGTCCTCGGTGCCTTCGGGCCACCCGGCAGTGATCACCGCCGCATACAGCCCCAGCCGGTCGATAGGTAGCGGTGCGCGTTGCGGGTCGGGTCGCGCCAGATCGATGATCAAGCGCACATCGTAGCCCGATCGGATGGCGTCCTTCATTCCGGAGGTGCTGATGCGGGTCATGACTACCGCTGCGGCGTCCTCGTCTAGGTATTCCCGTAGCAGGTCCGCAGTGAAGGCGCGAATGTCCGCCGGCAGACGCCAAGTGGTGAAGCGTTCGCCACCCGGCTGCTGCGACGTCACCAGCATCGGCGCGGCATCGAATCTCCGAGTGAATGCCGTGATCGCCAGTGTTCGATTAACCTCGTTTAGGCCGTCGATCGCGACTCCGATGGAGCCGCTCTCAAGAAACCGAGAAAGCAGCTTTTCATCCGCGAATGTCACCCCCTGGCTTGACAGCGTATCGCGCACGGCGTCAACGACCCATGCCGGGTCGTCCTTGTCCTCCCCACTGCCGGCAAAGTCGCGAGCCGCAAACGCGACCAAAACACAGCCCCACTTGGCGAAGGCGGCGAATGCAGTGTCATGGTCGTGGAAATGTGCCTCCGTGACATGGCGAAACAGTGCGGTCTTGCCCATGCCGCTGCTGCCCTGGACCCACAATCGCTCCCCCGTCCAGGGTGGGGCCAATGCCTTGTCGCTTGCGTTGAGTTCGCCATCCGCATTGGTCACCGGCAGCGGCAGGAATGGTGCGGCTGCGGACATTTTCTCCCGGCGCCGACGGAAGTAGAGATCAAGGATCCAGATTTGAGCTTTGGGGATGTGACTTAGCATGACGGTGGCAACGCGCAATATCCATGTGCCGAGGCCATCGTCTGTCGCGAGCCTCCACGCCCAGGCGGAGCGTCGCGCAAACAGGAACAGCAGCGCATTTGCCAACGCCAGCACCACAGCGAGACCGCCGGCCAACCACCAAATCCATTTCTCGAACCAAGCGCGCAGGTCCTCAGAACTGATTGTAAGACGTTGCGGCTCGCCAACCGGACGTTCCGTGCCGCCGGAGGTCGAGATCAGCTGAAACGACCATTCACCAGCCTTGTCGATGCGCAGGGGAAACGCTGCGGTTGTAAGTCCATGGCCGAAATGAACGGATTGAGGTTCAGATTTAGGCTCGATCGGCGTAGAGCCGGGCGGCGTAACGCTCAACCGCAGGTCCAATTTATCGACAACAGCCACGCAGGGATGGGCGGCAACGGTGAAGACAAAATTCAAATCCGAGCCGGGACGTGGCGGGCTGCGGTCCAGCGCCTCCCGGTCGCGCAAATCAACCTTCGCGCGCGACAGCGGAGGCGGCCCAATTGCCAGGAACACACCCGTGCTGTCCCTGATCAGCAGCCCCACCCCCGGGAAGTCCTTCGTGCTGAACGTGAAGGGGGTGGTGGTTTTGCCGGCGGGCTCGACGGTAACAACGCCGCTCGACGAGCGCGCCAGGAACAATCCCTTCTCGGCCCGGATCAGCACCCCCACCCCTGGGAAGTCTACCGTGCCGGAAACGCGTCCGGTGTCGGCTTTGCCGGCCGGCTCGACGGCAACGACGCCGTTCACCGAGCGCGCCAGGAACAATCCCTTCTCGGCCTGCATCAGCACCCCGGCCCCCGGGAGGTCGTGCATCCGGTCGACGTGTCCGGTGTCAGCTCTGCCGGCGGGCTCGACGGTGGTAGCGCCGTTCGCCGAGCGCGCCAGGAACAATCCCTTCTCGGCCCCGATCAGCACCCCGGCCCCCGGGAGGTCGTGCATCTGGTCGACGCGTCCGGTGTCAGCTTTGCCGGCGGGCTCGACGGTGGCAGCGCCGTTCGCCGAGCGCGCCAGGAACAATCCCTTGTCGGCCCCGATCAGCAACCCCACTCCCGGGAGGTCGTGTGTACCGCGCGGGCTTCCGGTATCGGCTTTGCCGGCGGGTTCGACGGTGACAACGCCGTTTGCCGAGCGCGCCAGGAACAATCCCTTCTCGGCCAGTAGCAGCAACCCCACCCCCGCGAGCTGATGCGTGGTGGACGCGTATCCGTATCCGATGTTGGCGTTGCCGACGGGCTTGACAGTGATAACGCCGTTTGCCGAGCGCGCCAGGAACAATCCCTTGTCGGCCCCGATCAGCAACCCCACTCCGGGGAGGTCGTGCATCTGGTAGACGCGTCCGGTGTCAGCTTTGCCGGCGGGCTCGACGGTGGCAGCGCCGTTCGCCGAGCGTGCCAGGAACCATCCCTTCTCGGCCTGAATCAGCACCCCGGCCCCCGGGAGGTCGTGCATCCGGTCGACGTGTCCGGTGTCAGCTTTGCCGGCGGGCTCGACGCTGGTAGCGCCGTTCGCCGAGCGCGCCAGGAACAATCCCTTCTCGGCCCCGATCAGCACCCCGGCCCCCGGGAGGTCGTGCATCTGGTCGACGTGTCCAGTGTCAGCTTTGCCGGCGGGCTCGACGGTGGTAGCTCCGTTCGCCGAGCGCGCCAGGAACAATCCCTTGTCGGCCCCGATCAGCACCCCCACTCCCGGGATGTCGTGCGTGTCGCGCGGGCTTCCGGTATCGGCGTTGTCGGCGGGCTCGACGGTGACAACGCCGCTCGCCGAGCGTGCCAGGGACCATCCCTGCATGGCCCCGATCAGGACCGCCCCCGGGAGGTCGTGCATCACGTATGGGCGAGGGGGATCGCGGCCACCCACGGGTCCTGTGAGGGGGAGAATACACGAAATCCCCGGGGCTTCTACGGTCAGGGCCGAAGTTGCCGAACTTACCACCAGAGCCAGCATACCTGCTGCGCACCAGCGATTACATCGAAGCTGTCTTCCTGCCACTACGGGGATCCAGCCCAAAACCGTCGCAGCGTCCTACGACAAGAAAGCATTTACCACTAATGTCGCGGCCGGAGGAATTGCCACGTAGCATGTGTAGAAGCCCCGTCCGAATGTCCGCTTCCCAGCCGACCCGATCATCCGTAGCCCGGGTCATGAAGGGCAGCTAACCGGGTCGCGTCGAACCGTGGAAGGTCGCCTATCGGCGCAACGTGCCCGTTGCCGTGCCTCCCGGCGAGGGTCGCTTCACTGAACCGATGGCGGACGCTCAGCGTGGATAGTGGGAACTGGTCTTCATGCCCCGTTCCGGACATTGCATTGGGGCAGCGGGCTTCGAAGAATCTCTTATGCGATGGTGCAACCGTCGATGCCAAAGTCACTTTAAAGGGGATTTCCTGGTGCGGCGCGGATGCGCGCGACACATAATCGACCGATCGATCCGCTAAAAAGAACGCCGCGACCGAAGGGCCGCGGCGCAATACGGCAACCGGGAGTGACTTATTCGGCGTCTTCGTCCGGGTGCCCAAACACCGCAATACATCCAGTCTCGCAGTCGGCCACGGGGCCGCCACCGGGGACGGCAAAGGCGCTGAACGCGTTATTCGCCGCCAACGGCACGAAGACGTGGTTGTTCGCGGCATTTGCGGCGACCGAGTGCGAGGTGCCGGCGGGATGCTCCGTGGAGCTGTTTCCGGTCCCCACCGCCGGCACATTAAACGTTGTCACCAGCTGAAGCACCTTTTGGTCCTTAGCGTCGATCACGCCGAGCGGGGTCGAACCCTGGGCTGCAGCGGCGGGGGTCGGGCGGAAGGGGCTGTTGCTGCCAGTGGCATAGTAGTTGCCATCGCCCGCGTTGAACCAGACCTCGTCCCCGGCGCCCACGCCGTAAACGTTCGCATCGAGCACGCTCGGATCCTGGTGCGCCTCCTCCGTGCGCACAACGGTCGGCTTGGAGTCAAATCCGGACGCCGCATGGTTGCCGAGAGGCAAGGTCGGCTTCCGGCGCGACTTCGCCATTCCCGCCGAGATAGGGCAAGGGCTGAATTCCACCACTTCTGAGACCTTCCGGCTGGCACCGGGCACTATCTGGAACGGGTCAATTTTCGGTGGTCCGAAGCCGGCTGAGGAACGCCCACTCTCTACTTGAGCGGACTTCGATCGCGGGTTGCGAGCTGACGCTTTTATAAGTTCCTGATCTAGTCGCGGGCCCGCTGCGGATCGAGTTCGATGACATTGGCGCCAGCTTCGCCCGCGAGCGCCGCATCGATGCGTTTCGCTACCTGATCGGCGGCAGCGAGCAGCGCGCGATCGGGGACATGGGCATAGCGCGCCGTGACGCCCGGCACCGAGTGGTTCTGGTGGCAAAGAATCCTTGAAGCGCCTTCCTCGATCCCCGAGGTGCCAAGGAACGTCGCGACTAATCCGCCACTCAGTGCGTAACCATCCCGTGATAGTTCTTAGAACGTCCAAACTCACTAGCCTCGGGGAGATCTCCACTTTATCCGATGGTAGTGTGACCGACTTCCATCGTCTGTCTTTCTCCCTCGGTCCCGGAAATTGATCCCATTTGCTCCCAGACGGCCCGGTCCTGACCAAGCTCCCGCTGCCTCCTAAGGCCCCCATCCTGGACGGACACCTTCGCCGACGCTTCCCGATCAAACGACCGCGTCCAACCGAGAGCATTAGAACCATTTTTCCTTGTCGACGATATTGAGCAGTGGTTGGCCAGTGGCGAAACGCCGGCAGTTTTCGATCAGCATCGCCTCCCACTTGTCGCGATAGGGGGTACCGTAGATCGCCACGTGCGGGGTGATCAGCACATTGGGCATGCTCCAGAGCGGGCTGTCGTCGGGCAGCGGCTCCGGGTCGGCGACATCGAGGCCGGTACCAGCCAGATGGCCGGAGCTCAGAGCCGCGACCAGGTCCTGGGTCACGACGCAGCGGCCGCGGGCGATGTTGATGAAGTACGCGCCGCGCTTCATCCTCGCGAACAGCCGGGCGTCAAACATGCCTACCGTATCCGGCGTCTCGGGCGTGGTGAGGATGACGAAGTCGGCCTCGCCCAGTCGTTCCTCCAGCCGGTCGGGCGCGGCGAGGTCATCCATGCCGGCAGGCGGCTCGGTCACACGCGGATCGATGCCGAGCACCCGCATCCCCAACGCGGCGCACAGCTTGCTCGCTTCGGCGCCGGCGCCGCCGACGCCAACGATCAGCGCCGTTTGGGCCGGCAGGTCGATCATCTGCGGACCTCTTTGCCAGCGCTTTTGCGGCAGGTAGTGCTCGAAGCGGCGAGCGAAAGCGAGCAGGAACGCGACGGCGTGGGCGGCGAGATGCTCGTTATAGCTGCCGCGCATGTTGGTCACCACGATCTCGCTCTTGACCAGCGCGTCATAAAACCACGCGCCGCCCAGCCCGGCGCGGGCCGCGCAAATCCAGCGCAACTTCCTGGCGCGGGCGAGCAGTTCGGGCGGTACGGTGCCATAGGCGGCGTCGGCGTCGGCGATGTCGTCACGAGCGTCTTGGGGATCGCTAAACGCCTTGACGAGGATGCCGGGCACCGCGCGTCTTATTTTCTCCGGCCATGACGAGTCGACGTCCGGCGAAAGCAGCAGGATCTTGAAGCTCATCTGCGCGCCTCCCCTTACACGGCTTGCGGCGCGAGACCGGCTGCTTCCAGCCGACGCTTTGCTTCGGCATAAAGATCCGGCGGCAGCGGCCCCTTGCGCAATACCGCGAGGTTGGCCTCGAGGTGCACTGGGTTCACTGTGCCGACGATGGTCGTGTCCATATCCGGGTGCGAGAACGTGAAGCGCAGGATGAACTCGACCGGGGACATCCCATGTAGCAGCTCGTCGAGGCCCGCCTGCCGCCAGCGGTCCCACTGCATCCCAGTCTGCTTGCCCGGCGACGGCGCACCTTTCGCCGCGCCGCCGCGGATGACAATGCCCGCTCCCCTCTCGGAGGCGGCGGTGATCGCCGCCTCGTGCTCGCGCTCGACCGCCGAGTAGGGGATCTGAAAGACGTCGAACACGCCCATCGCGATATGGTCGTTGAGATGCGGGAAGGTGCCCGACATGCCGACGAAGCGCACTTTGCCGACGTCCTTGAGTTCGAGCAGCGCCTCGACCGCGCCGTTTTCTCCAAGGGTCTGCTGTGAGGGCGAGCTGTGAAATTGCACCACGTCGAGATGGTCCGTCTTCATGCGGGCAAGGCTCTGTTCGACACCGGCGACGATGTTCTCGCGCGTGAAGACGTGCGGGCTGCGCTCGCCGCGCGGCGCTGGCGGTGCGGCGACCAGGCAGCCGCATTTGCTGGCGAGGTAGTACTCGTCGCGGCGATGCCCGATGTAGCGGCCGATCCGCTCCTCGCTGAGCCCATAGTCGATCGAGGTGTCGATGTAATTGATCCCGGCGTCGAGCACGGCATTGAGGATTGTCTCCGCCTGGCTTTCGGTAATTTCGAGGGCCCGCGGGGCGCCGCGCAACCCCATCGCCCCGTAGCCGAGCATCGTGACCTGAAGCCCGGTTCGTCCCAGTTCTCGCTTTGGCAGATCGGCCATTGAAACCTCCGTCGGGAGTCAGTGCCGGAACGGCACTTCCAAGGTGAGGAATTCGGCAAATTCGTCCTTGTAGACTAGAT
>WNFC01004553.1_pt1 | contig 18922 bp, 18 predicted proteins | sample 5400541 | NCBI WGS metagenome assembly WNFC01 (sample SAMN13153342, study PRJNA577476) | soil metagenome | isolation source: 120 cm saprolite under Douglas fir tree site 2 hole 2 replicate 1 | place: USA:California | collected 2015-04-18 | reverse complement strand
TCGCTCGGTCCGCACGCCGCCGGGCTGCCGGCGCTGCCCGATCATGCCGAGGTGATCGATGCGGCGACCGACGAGCGGCCGTTCCGCATGGTCGCGGCGCCGTCGCGCTCGTTCCTCAACACCACCTTCAACAACACGCCGTCGAGCGTCGCCCGCGAGGGCCGGCCGAGCGTCCTCGTCCATCCCGAGGATCTTGCCGCGCTCGGCCTCGCGGACGGCGACCGTGTCCGCCTGGGCAACCGCCAGGGCAGCATCGTCGTCCACGCCAAAGCCTTCGACGGGCTGCAGCGCGGCGTTATCGTCGTCGAGGGGATTTGGCCGAACCACGCCTTCGAGGAGGGTATCGGGATCAACGCCTTGACCAGCGCCGATCCGGGTCGGCCGAGCGGCGGCGCCGTCTTCCACGACACCGCCGTGTGGGCGCGAAAAGCCTAATCTATGGCGCTAGCACCCCAATATCCGCACCGCATCCTCGCGCATGGTCAGGCGCTTGAAGGCGCGGGCGACCGCGACCAGTTGCCGCAGCACGGCAGCCGACGCCCCATCGTCGGCGGCAACGTCTTGGTCGCGGACCAGTGGGGGTGACGCGGAACCGACGACGAATTCGTCGGCGGCATCGTGGGTCATCGCGGCGTCAGCCGGCGACGAGCAGGGGAAACGCCGCGCTGGCGGCGAAGCCGGCGAGGACAAGCACGCCGAAGATCCGCTCCGCTTGTGTCCAACGCCGCCAATCAGCCCGCAGGTCGCGCATGTCTCGCCTCTCGCTCGCAAGGTCGAGGCTAGCGCGAAATCGTTACAAAATCGTATGCCGATGGCGCATCGATTGCATAAAATTGCCGCAACTAGGCGGCGCGCAGCGGCACTTCGAGATAGCAGCCGAACTCGCTGACGAAATCGACCGCGATGCAGGCGTGGACGCGGCCCTGCTTGTCGTCGAAGCGAGCGCGCGCGGCGAGCGGGAACATCGGCTGGTGCCAGACACCGGGATCGATATGCAGGCCGAACGAGCCGTCGCAGTGAAAGGCGACGAAGCTCGCGGGCGTCACGTCGTCACCCGGCTTGGCGAGGAGGGCGACGAACGGCGTGCGGTCATGCGGAAAGAAGATCTGCCCGCCATCGGGATGGTAGTTCGCCTCGTGGGTGAAGATGCGCGTCGTGTCGCCCGCCTCGCGGTGCTCGGAAGCGGTTGCCGGGTCGGCGAACCAGCCGGTGACGTAGCTACGCCCGACCGCATGGTTGACGGCATGCTGGACCTCGCCCCGGCGCACCATCTCGAAACTGTCCTCGACGATGCCGCCCTCGTTGCCGGTTCCCGCGACAATCGGACGCCAGCCCGGCTGCGGCCAGGTGATGATGGTGACGGCGCCGGCGGCAAGATCGGCCACCGGCGTTGCGTAGCCGCGCAAGGTTTCCGCCGTCGCCACGACGCGCGGGACGACGTGGCTTCGTGCCTCGCCGCGCGCGATCGACGGCAAAGCGGCCAAGTCCAGCCCGGCAAAATTGGAGAACATATCGCCATCCTCTCCCTGCCGGCCCGCGCCGGCCTCCGATGATTTGATCTGAATCAATGCGCGCGGCGAACGCTAAGGGCAAGATGCCGACCATCGGAGTCATTGCCGGACCGACGATTCCGCGGCGTCATCATCGACGGGCTGGTATCCGGGTGCCTTTCGTCCCAATATTTCCCTCATGGGCAAGTCGAAGGATACGCTGCCGCAGGCGCCCGTGCACGGTAAAGAGGTGCAGGGCGAGCGAAGCGACGTCGACAGCTTCATTCGCCAGGTCGAGGCGATGCCACAGGTGCGCGCCGGCGGCCGCGGTCGGCTCATCTTCGCAATGGATGCAACGGCGAGCCGGGAGCCGAGCTGGGACCGCGCCTGTCATATTCAGGGCCAGATGTTCGAGACGACGGCTTCGCTTGGCGGGCTCGAGGTTAAGCTGGTTTTTTATCGCGGCTTCCGCGAGTGCAAGGCGAGCCGGTGGTATGCCGACGGTGCCGATCTGCACCGCGCGATGCGCAGCGTCTTCTGCATCGGCGGCCAGACGCAGATCGAGCGCGTGCTCGACCATGCGGTCAAGGCGGCGCGCGGCGAGCGGGTCAATGCCCTGGTTTTCGTCGGCGACGCGATGGAGGAGAATCCCGACGCGCTCTGCCATCGCGCCGGCGAGCTTGGTCTTCTCGGGGTCCCGATTTTTCTTTTCCATGAGGGTGGCGACCCAATTGCCGGCCGCACCTTCCGCGAGATTGCCAGGCTGAGTAAGGGCGCCTATTGCGCGTTCGATTCGGCGAGTGCACAGCAATTGCGCGATCTGCTCGCGGCCGTCGCCGCCTACGCTGCCGGCGGGCGTCCAGCCTTGGCGGCCATCTGCAAAGAGCGCGGCGGCGCTACCCTTCTGCTGAGCAGCCAGCTCGGCAAGGGCTGAGGGGGCCGAGCGCGGCGATGGCGTATCTTGCTTTCGGCATCGTCGCCGTCCTCCTCCTTCTCCTGCTCGGCCGTGCTTTCGTTAACGCCGATCCAGCCGTTCTGGCCCGTGGTCTGCGCTGGGCGGCGATCGCCTTCGCCGTCGTCCTGCTGATCGTGCTGATCGCCAGCGAGGAGCTGGCGCCGGCGCTTGGGGTAATCGGCGCGCTGCTCACCGTTGCCCTCAAAGGGCGCATCGTCTGGCATCACTTCCGCGCCGCCGCTGGCCCGGCGCCGGGGCGAGTTTCGGAGGTCGAGACCGATACCCTGCGCATGACCCTCGATCATGACAGCGGGACCATGAGTGGCACTGTTCGCCGCGGTCCCTATCGCGGGCGCCGGCTCAATGAGCTCGCCCCCGCGGAATTGCTGGCGCTATGGCGTGATTGCCGTAGCGAGGACGAGCCGTCGGCCAAGCTGCTCGAGACTTATCTCGATCGCACCGCGCCGGATTGGCGAGCCGCCGAAGCCGGCGGCAGCGGCGGGGCCGGTCGCCGGTCCGACCCCGGTCGCGCCACGGCCGCGATGACGCGCGAGGAAGCCTACGAAATCCTCGGTCTGCCGCAAGGCGCCGGGGCGGCGGACATCAAGGCGGCGCACCGCCGTTTGATGCTCAAGCTGCATCCGGATCAGGGTGGATCGACCTATTTGGCGGCGCGTATCAACCAGGCCAAGGAGTTGCTGATCAAGGGCTGATGGTCCTCGCCGGCGCCAGCCTTGCTTTCCGCACGCGCGCTGTGGCAAATACCCCGCGGATGACGGGGAACAACCACGAGATCATTCCGTTATTTCATCAGTTTCATTCTGGCCGTGATCCGCTCGCCAGAGTTTCACCGGAAAGACAGGTTGATGGAGAAAAAGCCAGTACGCAAAGCTGTCTTTCCCGTGGGTGGACTCGGGACGCGTTTCCTGCCCGCAACCAAGGCGATCCCCAAGGAGATGCTGCCGGTCGTCGACAAGCCGCTTATCCAACACGCGTTCGAGGAAGCGCGCGCCGCCGGCATCGAGGAATTCATCTTCGTCACCGGCCGCTCGAAAACCGCGCTGGAGGATCATTTCGACCACTCGTTCGAGCTCGAGGCGACGCTTGGCGGTCGTGGCAAGCAGGCCCAGCTCGACGCCCTTCATTCCTGGATGCCGGAGGCGGGGCAGATATCGTATACCCGCCAGCAAAGGCCCCTCGGCCTCGGTCACGCGGTGTGGTGCGCGCGCCATCTCGTCGGTAACGAGCCCTTCGCCGTTCTTCTCGCTGACGATCTCATTCTCGCCGACGTGCCGTGCCTCAAGCAGATGGTCGAAGTCTACGACGAGACCGGCGGCAACGTCGTCGCCATCATGGACGTGCCGCGCGAGCACACGGCGCGCTACGGCGTCATCGACGTCGCCACCGATGACGGCCGCCTTGCGACCGTGCGCGGCCTCGTCGAAAAGCCGGCGCCGGAAAAGGCGCCCTCGACGCTCAGCATCATCGGTCGCTACATCTTGCAACCCGAGATCTTCGAACATCTCGAGAATGTCGGGCGCGGCGCCGGTGGCGAGATTCAGCTTACCGACGGGCTGGTCAAGCTGCTCGGCGGCGACCGACCGTTCCACGGCGTGCGCTTTGCCGGTCGGCGCTTCGATTGCGGCGACAAGGTCGGCTTCCTGCAGGCGAACATTGCCTTTGCCATGGCGCGCAAGGACATGGCGCCGGAGCTGCGAGAGATCTTGGCTGAGTATCGACAGGCCGAGCGATGAAGGGCGGGTCGGAGCAGATCGGCGGTCACCGGTTCAACCCGACGATCCTGCGCGAGTACGACATAAGAGGTGTCGTCGGCGATACGCTCGGTGAGGCTGACGCAACCGCCATCGGTCGAGCCTTCGCACGGCTTCTCTCCGAACGCGGCGGACGGCGGGTCGCCGTCGGCTATGACGGGCGGCTGAGTTCGCCTGCCCTTGCGGCAGCCTTGATCGATGGCCTGACCAAGAGCGGCGCCGCCGTCGTGGGCGTCGGGCTGGGCCCGACGCCGATGCTCTATTTCGCCGCCTTCACGCTGGACGTCGATGCCGGAATCATGATCACCGGTTCACACAATCCGGCGGACTATAACGGCTTCAAGATGATGATCGACAAGAAGCCGTTCTACGGGCCGGACATCCAGCGTCTTGGCGAGGTCGCGGCAGCGGGCGATTTTATCGCCGGCGCCGGGACGGTAGAAGAGCGCAGCGTGTCGGCGGCCTATATCGAGCGACTGGCGCGAGACTATGACGGCGAACGTCCACTCAAGATCGCCTGGGACGCCGGCAACGGCGCGACCGGCGACGCCCTCGTCGGCCTGACGGCACGCCTGCCCGGTGAGCATATTCTATTGAACCAGACGATCGACGGCACGTTCCCAGCGCACCATCCCGACCCGACGGAGCCGAAGAACCTCGTGCAACTTCAGGCCGTGGTCGCCGAACAGCGCTGCGACCTTGGCATTGCCTTCGACGGCGACGGTGACCGCATCGGCGTCGTCGACGGCAAGGGGCGCATTCTGTGGGGCGATCAGCTCATGGTACTTCTCGCCGGGGATATCGTCAGGACGCGGCCCGGCGCCACCATCATCGCTGACGTCAAGGCCAGCCAGGTGCTATTCGACGAGATCGAGCGCATGGGCGGCAAGCCGCTGATGTGGCGCACGGGTCATTCGCTGATCAAGACTAAGATGGCGGAGACTGGCGCGCCGCTTGCCGGCGAGATGAGCGGGCACATCTTCTTTGCCGATCGGTATTATGGCTATGACGATGCGCTTTACGCCGCCGTCCGCCTGCTCGGCGTGATCGGGCGCGGCACCGCCGATCTGGCGACGTTGCGTGACCGCCTGCCCGCTGTCGTCAATACGCCGGAGCTGCGCTTCCCGTGCAGCGAGACGCGCAAATTCGCTGTTATCGACGAGGTCAAGCGCCGTTTGCGCCAGGCCGCGGCCGAGATGTCCGATATTGACGGCGTACGCGTACGCACACCCGACGGCTGGTGGCTGCTGCGCGCGTCCAACACCCAGGACGTATTGGTCGCCCGCGCCGAAGCGCGCGACGACGCGGGGTTGGGGCGGCTCAAGGCGCTGCTCGTCAAGGAACTGGCACTCAGCGGCCTCACGCCGCCGCCGTTCTGAAGGCGGGCATTTACCCTCCCTTAAGGCTGAATTGGCTAAGGTGCGTTGCAGGCCGGTATTCGTCCGGCTTGGGTGGCCAGGCACCATGGACGATAGTCAAGCAGCGCGCATCATCAGCGAGGTATCGGACCTTGCCGGGGCCCTCGGCGTCGAGATCGCCGATGTTGCCGGCCAAGTCGATGAGGTAAGCGAGGAAGCCAAGCGACAGGCGGCGGCCTTCGGCAACCTACAGGACGCGGCGAGCGCCGTCGCCGCGAGCAACAGCCGCATTGCGACGGCGGCGGCGAGCGCCCGCCAGGCTGCCGAAACCGCCACCACGGAAATGGCGGGGTCGCGCCGGGTGTTGCTCGAATCTGTGCGGGCGATCGACATCCTCGCCGACGCGGTGACCGCCGTCGAGCAACAGGCGAGCGGGCTCAGCGCGGCGCTGCAGCAAGTCGGAAAGGTGGCGGGCGGTATCCAGGCGATTGCCAAGCAGACCAATCTTCTCGCTCTCAACGCGACGATCGAGGCGGCGCGCACCGGCGATGCCGGCCGCGGTTTTGCCGTCGTCGCCAGCGAAGTCAAGGCACTGGCCCGCCAGACCAGCGAGGCGACAAGTCAGATCGACGCGACGATCGGCGAGTTGACCAGCAAGGTTCGTCAACTCATCGCGCATTCGGCGAGCAGCGCAGAACAGGCCGAGGCGGTGCGCAGCGCGACCCAGGCGATCAGCGACGTCATCGACGTGGCGTGCAGCACGCTCGAGACGATCGACGGCGAGGCGGGACAGATCGGCGGCGCCGCCGGGGAGATCGGCGCAAGCTGTGCCAGCTTCGGCAGCGTCTTGACGACGATGTCTAACGGCGTCGTGCAATCGAGCGAGCACCTACAAAACGCCCGACAGCGAGTGAACCGCCTACTCGAGGTCGCCGAGAACCTCATCGGTCTCACTGCGGTGAGCGGCCATCCGACGGTCGACACGCCGATTGTTGAGCGGGCAATCAGCGTCGCCGCCGAGATCGCCTCGCGCTTCGCGGCGGCAATTGCCGCCGGCAAACTGAGCGAAGCCGAACTCTTTGATGCGGATTATCGCGTGATTGCCGGCAGCAATCCGCAGCGATACACGACGCGTTTCGTTGGGCTCACCGACGAGATTCTGCCGGAACTACAGGAGCCGGTGCTCGAACTGGATCCGCGCATCGTCTTCTGCGCGGCCGTCGACCGCAACGGCTTCCTGCCGACGCACAATCGCAAATTCTCGCAGCCGCAAGGCGACGATGTCACCTGGAACACGGCGAACTGCCGCAATCGGCGCATGTTCAACGATCGTGTCGGCTTGGCCGCCGGCCGGAGTACCAAGAAATTCCTGCTGCAGAGCTATCGCCGGGACATGGGCGGTGGCCAATTCGCACCGATGAAGGACGTCTCCGCCCCGATTGTTGTCGGCGGCCGCCACTGGGGCGGCTTTCGGATTGGCTACAAGGACAGGGTCTAGTCAGCCCCGCTCCAGCGGCGCGACGACGCTACATTTCAGGTGCCGCTTGTGAAGTGACGAGCACACTGCGGCCGCCTCTTGCTTGGTAAAATTGACAAGGCGAGCGCGGTAGAGGGGCTCGGTGTCGGTCTTGGCAGGATCGAGGATGAGCACTGGCTTGCCCTTCGCTGCGGGCAATCTGGCGACCGCGGCCAAAGCCTTCTCCGCTGCTGCATGATGCGCGAACGCCCCGAGCTGGACGCTCCAATGTTGCAGCCGGTTCACCCGCTCGCCCGCCTTGCGCATACCGCTTGCGTCTGCAGCGAGCGGCGCTGCTTCGGCGCGGCTCACCGGCGAAAGCGCTGAAACCGCGCGAGCGGCGATGCCGCGTTTTGCGGGAGTAGCCGCCGCGCTACCGGTCTCACCGCTCTCTTCAGCCTTGGCGATCATCATGTCACCACGCCGCGTAGCAAAGGCCGCATTGAGCAGCTGCGCCATGTGGGCATCACGCGCCCGCGCCGAAGCACCCCCCATGACGACGCCGATGAGCCGGCGATTGTCGCGCTTGGCCGACGCGGCGAGATTGAAGCCCGAGGCGTTGATGTAGCCGGTCTTGATGCCGTCCATACCCTGGAAGGAGCTCATCAGGTGGTTGTGGTTGGCATGGACAGTGCCGTGGTAGACGAATTCCCGTGTACTGAAATAGTGATAGTGGTCGGGAAAGTCCCGATAGAGCGCGCGCGCCAAGGTGGCGAGATCACGCGCCGTCGTGCGATTGCCGGGATCAGGAAGACCGGACGCGTTGTGGAAGACGGTGTTCTTCATGCCGAGCCTGCGCGCCTTTTGCGTCATGCGTTCGGCGAAGACGGTCTCACTGCCGCCGAGCGCTTCGGCAACCACCGAGGCGGCGTCGTTGGCGGATTTCGTCACCAGCGCAAGGATCAGATCCCGTACGGCCACGCTCTCGCCGGGCATGAGGCCGAGCTTGGAGGGCGCGCGGTTTGCCGCGTGTGTCGAGACCGAAAGTTGCTGATCGAGTTTGAGTTGGCCGTTGTCGAGCGCCTCGAAAGCCAGATATAGCGTCATCATCTTGGTCAATGACGCGGGATAGTTAAGTTCGTCCGCGCTAACTTCGTGCAGCACCTCGCCGGTGTCAGCGTCAATAATGATCGAGGCGTATTTGGCTTGGGCCTGCGAACTCGTCGCGAGGAAGATAATGGCAACTCCGATGATCACCAGTCCGGCTACGGCGATTGCTGCGCGATGCAGCTTCCACGTCAAGGCTTCCAACATTGAATCCCCTGTTCCTGGGAGGGCCCCCACCGATTCAACTTCAGCGAGATTAAGGAATGTTTGATTCCATGTCCACATTTTCGACTTTGTTTTTCCGTCGCGGTAAAATGAGCTCGCCAACTCGTGGATACCGTGCAAATCGTTCAATATTTTCAACCGATCAGGCTTCGTGATGAAGCCGGATGCGCGAACTCTCTTAGTTGCGGTGTTCGCCGGATGCCTGGCTAGCTGCTCGCTAGACAATCCAGTCGGGCGCAGTCTCAGCTGGTTCAGCTATCTTGACGCCGTGGATATTCGCGATACCTGTGCCGAGCGCGTGGGGGAGCGCTACCGCTTGATTTACAACGCCGTCTGGGGCCAACAGGTGCGCAGCTACGATATCGTGGTCGCCCCTAACGATCGCAGTGCCAGTCTTGCCGTGCGAGTATTCTTTCCGGAGAATCTCAACTCGATCGATCTTGGTGACCCGCTGGCGCTTTACCGCGGACGGATCGGCAACACGATATTGGACGAAACCGACCTGGCGGCGTTCCGCGAGGCTCTGCGCGCAAGCGCGTTCGATACAGCGACTCCACGTGGGCTCATCCTGCCCTCCGACGGATATTACTGGGTCGTCGCTGCATGTCGCGATGGCGTCTTCCACTACAATGCCTATCTCTATCCCTCCGCCGCCTTTGCCGGTGTCCGCTTCGATCGCTTCCTCCTCGAGCACGATCCAACAGGCGTCGCCTTCTCCGTCCCCGGTCCTTCCGAGGCGCGTCGAATGCGGAACCCCCGGGTCGCCGAGGTTGAACCTTATTCGGTGTTCGACCTGACCGTTGGCGCTAACGGGCTGGTCGGTGTCGGATCGCTCTTTTAGCCGGCAGCAAATTTCTATGTGACAATTCCTGTGTGCGGTGCACAATGGCGTCTTGACGGGAATCGTCGCTTTGACCAATTCCAGTGCCATTGCCGCGCAAGATCACCCGGAAGGTAGGTAGCGCGCTGGGTTCAGTGAGCACTCGGGTTCAGCAAGAGGAAGCCGGACGCCGATGAAGGTCAAGACCCGAAAGAACAAGAAAGAGTCGGCAGGGCGCACTGGCGCGGCGAAACCGGCGCGCTCGCCGGTTCCAGCCGACCCTGCGACAGGAGAAATCGTGACGCTGGGCACGCTACCCTCGACGGTTCCTGCCGAGTACGATTTCGGAGAAGCTGACGTGGCTGCGTTGTTGCGGGCGAACACGGCGCTGATCAAGGGTTTCGAGGCGATCGGCGAGGCGATCTACGCCTATGCTCGAAGCTCTCTCGGCAGCGCGGTCAGCACGGCCCGGGCGATGATCGAGGCACGCAATCTCGTCGATGTGGTGACGCTCAATCGGGAGTTCGCCCAGTTGACGCTTGAAGGCCTGGTCACAAATTCCGTGCGGTTGTCGGAAATCGGTGTAACGGCCACGAGTGAGGCGTTCAAGCCGCTCGGCGAGCGCGTCGCGGTGACAGTCGAAAAGCTTCACCGTGCCGCGGCGACCGATGGTGGCGCGATTTGAAATCGCTGGAGCTGGAATCCGGCTATCTCTTGTTAACCAAGCCGCGGTAGTCTTCCAGCGCCGCGGACCGAGTTTTAACCGTTGGAAGTCGAGCATCGGCGCTGCAAGGCCGCGGTGAGGTGCGGACGATGGTCGGGCTTCTCCGCTGGACCGACCTATAGTTTACCCGAGGCTGGGTGCCATATCACGGCCGCGACAGCGCAGATGCCGCGGTGGGGAAACCAGGAAAACCACCTGCGCTCGCAAAAGGGGCTTTCCGGGACGGCCGTCGTCCCAATATCATAGTGACGGAGACGCGGATAAATGTTCGAACGGAGATGAGCGGCATCGAGAAACGCGGCGATGAGGGCCCAACCACTGGCACAGTCGTCAAGGCCAAGCCGAAGACGAAGAAGCCGTCCATGTACAAGGTTCTCATGCTGAATGACGACTACACGCCGATGGAGTTCGTCGTACACATCCTCGAACGGTTCTTCGGCAAGACCCGGGACGAGGCGACGCGGATCATGTTGCACGTTCATCGACGTGGTGTCGGTATTTGCGGCGTTTACACGTACGAGGTCGCCGAATCGAAGGTGACCCAGGTGATGGATTTCGCACGGCAGCACCAACATCCGCTGCAGTGCACGCTGGAAAAGGAATGACGCTCGACAGCCGAATGACGGGCGGCATCAGCTGAAAGGGACAGGCAAGCGTGCTTTCACGCAATCTCGAGAAGACTCTGCATCGCGCGCTCGCCCATGCCAATGAGCGCCGCCATGAATATGCGACGCTGGAGCATTTGCTTCTGGCCTTGACCGAGGATCAGGATGCGGTCGCGGTGTTGCGCGCCTGCTCGGTCGAGCTTGAGAAGCTTCGTCGCGACGTGACGAACTACGTCGACAATGAGCTTTCCAATCTGATCTCGACTCATGTCGAGGATGCGAAGCCGACGGCGAGCTTCCAGCGCGTCCTGCAGCGCGCTGCCATCCATGTCCAATCCTCTGGTCGCGAAGAAGTGACCGGCGCCAACGTTCTCGTTGCCATGTTCGCGGAGCGCGAGAGCCACGCGATCTATTTCCTGCAGGAGCAGGACATGACGCGCTTCGACGCGGTCAACTATATCTCGCACGGCATCGCCAAGGCGCCTGGCCGCTCCGAGACGCGCCGCGTGCAGGGCGCCGACGAGGAGGAGCGCACCGAGAAGAGCCAGAAGCGAGGCCACGACGCGCTCGACTCCTACTGCGTCAACCTCAACAAGAAGGCGAAGAGCGGCAAGATCGATCCGCTGATCGGCCGCGAGAGCGAGGTCGACCGCACCATCCAGATCCTATGCCGGCGTTCGAAGAACAATCCGCTCTATGTCGGCGACCCCGGCGTCGGCAAGACCGCCATCGCCGAGGGTCTCGCGCGCCGCATCGTCCAGCGCGAGGTGCCAGAGGTACTACTCAATGCGACGATCTATGCGCTCGATATGGGGGCGCTGCTCGCCGGCACCCGCTATCGCGGCGATTTCGAGGAACGTCTCAAGGCGGTGCTGTCCGAACTCGAGGCGCAGCCCGGTTCGGTGCTCTTCATCGACGAGATCCATACCGTGATCGGCGCCGGCGCCACCTCTGGCGGCGCGATGGACGCCTCGAACCTGCTGAAGCCGGCGCTGGCGAGCGGCACGATCCGCTGCATCGGCTCGACGACATACAAGGAATATCGGAACTATTTCGAGAAGGACCGCGCACTGGTCCGGCGCTTCCAGAAGATCGACGTCAACGAGCCGACGGTCGAGGATTCGGTAAAGATCCTGCGTGGCCTCAAGCCGTATTACGAGCGTCACCACAAGGTGCGCTACACAGCCGATGCCATCCGCGCCGCGGTCGAGCTGTCGCATCGCTACATCAACGACCGCAAGCTGCCCGATAAGGCGATCGACGTGATCGACGAATCAGGTGCCGCGCAGATGTTGGTGCCGGAGAGTCGCCGCCGGAAGACGATCACCGCCAAGGAAGTCGAGACGGTAATCGCGACGATGGCGCGCATCCCGCCGAAGAGCGTGTCGCGCGACGACATGGAGGTCTTGAAGAACCTGGAGCGTGATCTCAAGACGATGGTGTTCGGCCAGGATCTCGCTATCGAGGCACTTGCCTCGGCGATCAAGCTGGCGCGCGCCGGCTTGCGCGAGGCCGAAAAACCGATTGGCTCCTACCTTTTCTCGGGCCCGACCGGTGTCGGCAAGACCGAAGTCGCTCGCCAGCTCGCTCGCACGCTCGGCATTGAGATCACCCGCTTCGACATGTCGGAGTATATGGAGCGCCATACCGTGTCGCGGCTCATCGGCGCGCCACCCGGCTATGTCGGCTTCGATCAGGGCGGGCTCTTGACCGACGCGATCGACCAGCATCCGCATTGCGTCCTGCTGCTCGACGAAATCGAGAAGGCGCATCCCGACCTTTTCAATATCCTCCTGCAGGTGATGGATTATGGAAAGCTGACCGACCATAACGGCAAGTCGGTCGATTTCCGCAACGTAATCCTGATCATGACGACCAATGCCGGCGCGGCGGATCTTGCCAAGGCCGCGATCGGATTCGGCAACGAGGTGCGCACCGGCGACGATCACGAGGCGATCAATCGCATGTTCACGCCGGAGTTCCGTAACCGGCTGGACGCCATCATCTCCTTCAAGGCGCTGGCGCCGGAGACGATCGGTCGCGTCGTTGACAAGTTCGTCCTGCAGCTCGAGGAACAGCTCGCCGATCGTAATGTCACCATCGAGCTTAGTGCAGAGGCGCGCAAATGGCTGGCCGAGCGCGGCTACGATCGCCTTTTCGGTGCGCGACCGCTCGCCCGCATCATCCAGGAGCATATCAAGAAGCCGCTTGCCGAGGAGTTGCTGTTCGGCCGCCTCGCCAAGGGCGGTGTCGTCCTGGTCACGCGGGTTGGCGACAAACTCGATTTTGCTTTCCGCGAGGGGCCGGTGACTCCGGTACCGAAGGAGCCGGAGCTGGTCGAATAGCGGATCTTCCGCGGCCGCGATTCCGCCCCGGGCGGTAACGGCACGTCGCGGTGAAGGAGGCGGTTCGTCATCCTTTGGCGCTGCCGCGTAGCAAGCGAGTGACCGTGCCGCCTGAAGCCCCGAGCACCAAGCAGCGAACGATCGGTGCTCTCAAGGTTTTCTTTACCTTCGCCGTGCTGGTCCCAGTGCTGCTGTTTGGCGCTGCCGCGTGGCAGGACTGGCGGGTTCTTTTCAGCGAAGCCGAGCAACGCACGGTTAAGACTGCTGCGATCTTGAAGCAGCAGGCGATGGCGACGTTGCAGATATACGAGCTGATCTTCCGGCAAGTCGACGCATTCGTCGCCGCGAGACAGCTCAATCCCGACCCGCTCGAACTTCACGCGATGCTGCGCAGCCTCGATGAGGATGTCGAGCAAACCGCGGCGATCTTCGTGGTCGACCGCGACGGCAAGGTGGTCGGCCACAGCCGCACGCCGCCGCCCTTGACGGTGACGGCGCTCGGTCGCGATTATTTCACCGCGCTGCGTGACAAGGGCGAGGTGGTGTCGATCGGCGAACCGATCATCGGGCGCCTCAGCGGTAAGCCGCGCTTCAACATCTCGCACCGAATGATCGATGCGGAGGGCGCTTTTGCCGGCGCCGTCGTGATCTCGGTCGAAGAAATCTACTTCGCCGAGTTTCATCGCACGATCCAGGAATCGGCGAATGACGTCATGACTCTGGCGCGCGCCGACGGTCTCATCCTCGTGCGCAGCCCACGGCTGGAGGCGGCCGCACAATCCTACTCCTTGCCGAAATTCATGGCGGCGGTACGCGCATCTGCGAATCACGGCGTCTATCGCAACCAGTCGAATGTCGACGGGGTCGACCGCATCTACGGCTATGAAAAGGTCGGGCCCTATCCGCTCTACGCCATCTTCGGCCTGCAGGTCGCCGGCATCACTCAGAGCTGGTACGGCGATCTCCTGGTCTATGGAGCGATCACTGTCCCTGCCGTCCTGCTTCTCCTATTTGCTGCCAGCGTTGCGCTTCGTCGCGCCGGTCACGAGGAAACCGTACTCCAGCAGCTGCGCGCCGAGATCGATCAGCGGACTGCCGCGGAAGTCAAGCGGGAGGAAGCGGAGAGCGCCCTGCGGCAGGCACAGAAGATGGAGGCGATCGGTCAGCTTACCGGCGGCATCGCCCATGATTTCAATAACCTGCTTACTGTCGTCGCGGGTAATATTGATATCGTGATCAGCCGACTGGAGGACGCCGACGCGGTTCGTCGCCTCGAAGCGAGCCTGCGCGCGGCCGAGCGCGGCCAGCGGCTGACGCAACAGCTGCTGACCTTCGCGCGCCGCCGCCCGATGCGAACGGTCTCGGTGAATCTGCGGCATCGCCTGGCGGAAACCGCCGAGCTCGTCGAGCGGACGATCAGCCGCGACATTCCGCTGACATGCCGATTGCCGCCTGATCTGTGGGACGTCGAGGTCGATGCCGAGCAGCTCGAGGTCGCGCTGCTCAACCTGATCGTCAACGCGCGCGACGCGATTGCCGATAAGGGTGAGATAACCATCACCGCCAGCAATGTGACGCTATCGCCTGCCGAAGCGGCGATTGACGGGCTGAGCGGCGACTATGTCGCGCTTACCGTCGCCGACACCGGACAAGGCATCGCGCCGGATATTCTGCCGCGCGTCTTCGAGCCCTTCTTCACGACCAAATCGGTCGGCAAGGGATCGGGGCTCGGTCTCGCGCAGGTCTACGGCTTCGCGCAAGAGTCGAAGGGAGCGGTCCGCATCAATAGCACACCGGGCAACGGCACCACGGTGACGCTCTTACTGCCGCGCGCCACGGTACCTGCGGTTCTCGCCCCCGGGATGTCGGCGCCGCTCGGAGAGCCGCGTCCGGCCGGCCGCGTCCTCGTCGTCGAAGACGATTTGGCGGTGGCCGACGTTGCCGTCGGCTCGCTCGAGCGGCTCGGCTACATGACGGTCGCGGTCGACCGCGCGGCCAAGGCGCTCGATCTGCTCGATCGCGGCGAGCGGTTCGATCTCATCTTCAGCGATATCATGATGCCGGAGATGAGCGGGATGGAGCTGGCCGAAGAGATCGCTCAGCAACATCCCGAGATCCCGGTCCTGCTGACGACCGGCTACAACAACATGCAGACCGAAATGGCTAGCCGCTGATCCGCGTCCGCGCGGCGGCGATGCGGGCGCGATGAGCCTTCTGCTTCGCCCGGTTGCCGCAGACCTCCATTTCGCACCAGCGGCGCTGCTTGTTCTTGGTCGTATCGAAGAAGAGCCAGCCGCAATGGTCACCGACACATTGCTTGATGCGCGAGACGTCGCTCTGCACCAACAGCGTCAAGGCGGACAGGGTGATCGGCCCGAGGATTGCCTCGGCGATGCCGTCTTCCGGCCGCCAGGACCAGACGAAATTGCCGCGGAAAGGCGTCAGCTTGGCGTGCGCCACGCAAACGGCATGAATGCGCGCCAGCGCGTCGGTATCGGCCGGTGGTGGCACCTCGCCGTGCGCGACGGCGCTACCGATCCGGTAGATCACTTCGCGTAGCTCGAGCGCACGCGCGAGTAAATCTCGACCGAGCCGCGGTGTCGCCGCGATCAAGCGCTCGACGGTGTCGCCGTCCTCTGGAGTTACCACCTTGGCATGCCGCGACCATGCGATGACGTGCTCGGGCGTGCGTAGATGTTCGAGCCGCGCCGACGTGCCGCGAGCCGATGTCGTGTTGGTGAAATCGAAGGCGAGATCGCTGCCCACGAGCGGCAGGCTGGCCGCACGTGAAGGGGGCTCGGGCTGGATGCTCATGGCATGGATCACGGGCTATGTTCGACCGTTGCAGCCTCGGAATGTTAGATCAATTTGCGCCGCCAATCTGATCAATCTCGCGAAAGCGGTCGCCGTCGACGACGTTGACGAAGATCACGGCCGAGACGTTGTCGCCCTTGGCGTTCCATTCAACCGGACGCGCATAGGCGATGCCCTGGAATTTCAGCGACTTCATCGCGCTGAGAACCTCGGCGCGGCTAGGCATTGCTTTCCTGGCAAGCGCCGCCTGTTCGATCGCTGCCAGGACGATCCGGGCCGAATCGTAGGAATTGGCGGCGTAATTGTTGATCGGCCCGAACTTGGCGGTATAGCGCGCGGCAAATTCCGCCGAGCCCGGCACCTTGCCCAGCGAGGGGGCGGCCGAGAGGATGCGCACGCCCTCGCCCTTCGTCGCCGCGCCCTCGGCGGGCACGATGAACCCTTTGACGTCCCAGCAGCCGTCGCCGCAGGTGAAGAGCGTATTGATGCCGAGTTCGCGCATTTGCTTGAGGATCAATGCGCCCTCGCGAATGCCGCCGAAGAACAGAAAGTCGAAATCCTTTGGCAGGCCGCTCAACAAGCTGTGGAAATCGGTGTCGCCGACCTTGACCGCTTGGCGAGCGACGACGGTGCCGCCGGCGCCCTCGAAACCTTTGGCGAAGCTGTCGGCCAGACCCTTGCCGTATTGCGTCTGGTCGTCGACGATGATGCCGCGCCGCTTGCCATTGACCGTGTAGAGATAGTTGGCGAGGCCGGGGCCCTTGCGATCATCGCGGTTGGTCAAGCGGAAGATCGTCGGCAGCCCGCGGTCGGTCACGCCGGGACTCGACGACATCGGGGTGATCATGACGAGGCCGCAGCCGTTATAGACGGTCGAGGCGGCGATGGTGACGCCGCTATTGACGTGACCAACAACCCCGAGATCGGCTGGATCGTCGCAAAACCGCTTGGCGACGGCCTCGCCCTTCTGGCTGTCTGCGGCATCGTCGGCGGCGTCGGCGACGAGCTTCGCGCCGAGAATGCCGCCGGTCGCATTCTTTTCCTCGATAGCGAACTCGACCGCCTGCCGCATCTCGATGCCGAACGTCGCGGAGCCAGTGGTCAACGGCCCGCCGATGCCGATATGGATCTCGCTGCCGGCCAGCTGCGCGCCGGCCCGGCCGCCCACGCAGATCGTCGCCAGGAACACAAAGGCAATGCGTGCGAAAATACCCATCACGGGGAACCTCCCAGGCGTACGCGCATCGGATTGGCGCCGAATCGTTGTTGCCGATGTTGGGCGACGCTAGAAGCGGCCTTGTAACTTGTCAAATCTAGAATGACGGTTACGCCGCCGCCGGCTATCGATACCGCAGATAGCTCCAATCAGCTTTATGCGCTTCCCCAATGTCGTCTCGGCGCTCACCATCAGCAGCGAGGAGGATGCGGCACCATGACGAACGGATTGCGCGATTGCTGGCCACTCAGTGCGGTGCCAGAGTCGGGTCAGGCTTGGCCTTCGCCCGGGCGAAGCGCGCCGTGATCGGCTACCGCGCCCGCGTGCAAGCCTTCTGCACGCGCTTCAATCTGCGGCTGCCGATCCTTCTCGCACCAATGGCGGGGGCATGCCCGCCGTCACTCTCGGCGGCGGTGGCCAATGCCGGGGGGCTTGGCGCGTGCGGCGCGCTGATCATGCCGCCGGCCGCTATCGTCGCCTGGATCGGCGAGTTCCGCGCCGCAAGCAACGGCGCCGTCCAACTCAATCTGTGGATTCCCGATCCGCCGCCGGCGCGCAACGAGCAGCATGAGGCGCGCCTTCGCGCGTTCCTCGGCAATTGGGGGCCGACCGTACCGCGCGAGGCCGGCGACGCGACGACGCTTGATTTCGCCGCGCAATGCGAGGCGTTGCTGATGGCCGCGCCGCCCATCGTCTCCTCGATCATGGGCCTCTATCCGCCCGATTTCGTCGCCCGCTTGAAATCGCGTGGTATCGCCTGGTTCGCCACGGCCTCGACCGTGGCCGAGGCGATTGCCGCCGAGGCGGCCGGAGCGGACGTAATCGTCGCACAAGGAATGGAGGCGGGCGGACACCGCGGCTCTTTCGATGCGACGGCAGCGGAGCGCGAGCAGGTCGGGCTCTTCGCGCTGTTACCTGCGGTGGTCGACAAGGTGCGCGTGCCCGTCGTCGCCACCGGCGGCATCGCCGATGCGCGCGGTGTCGCGGCGGCGCTGACCCTCGGCGCCAGCGCGGCGCAGATCGGCACCGGCTTCCTGCGCTGCCCCGAGGCCAAGCTGCACCCAGCCTGGGCGGCGGCGCTGGCCGAGACGTTGCCGGAAGGCACGATGGTGAGTCGTGTTTTCAGCGGCCGCGCCGGGCGCAGCATCGCGACCGACTACGTGCGCGCCGCTACCGCGCCAGGCGCGCCGGGACCGGCGCCCTATCCCGTGCAGCGCGGCTTGACGACGGCCTTGCGCGAAGCCGGGCAGAAAGCGGGCGACGTCCAGCGTATGCAGGTTTGGGCCGGCCAGTCCGCTGCGCTTGCTCGTGCGGAGCCGGCGGCGACGTTGGCGCGCCGGCTGTGGGAGGAGGCTCGCTCGCTGCTGCCCTGAACCGCTTTAGCTCACGATGTCAGGACATTAGGGCGAGAGCTCGGCTTCACACGAGTTTGATGCCGCTGTGATGGGTCGGGCTGTATGATCGCACCGCATCGAAACGATACGGCCGTGGCATTTCCAATACCCGCGGCGCTCGCGGAGACTTGCGGCGCTACGGATGGCGGCTGCAGAGGTTCCCATGAGCAAGGCGCGCGATACTGTTCTCGGTCTCATTGCCTGGGCATCTGCGGCGTTCATCGCCTATATCTTCATCGACTATCTCCGATTCAAGTTTACCGGCGATGATGGGAGTGTCTGGCTGTTCACCATCTTGACCGACTGGCTCGGCTTCCACGGTCATGAAAAATTCATGCGCATCGGCGTCGGCTCGATGGAGCTCGCCGCATCGATCCTGCTGTTCATTCCGGCCACCCAAGTCGTCGGCGCCGCGCTGGCCCTCGGCATCATGACCGGCGCGATCTTCTTCCACGTGTTCTCGCCGCTCGGCATCGACCCCTATGGCGACGGCGGCATTCTGTTCAAAGAGGCCTGTACGGTCTGGCTGTCGAGCCTCGTCATCCTGGCGATCCGCCGGCGCCGCGCCATCGAGCTCCTCGAGCGCTATATGCCGTTCCTGCCGATTCCCGCCCGGCTGCGGGCTGGCTGAGCCGATGGCC